>ENA-OWNT01000344-OWNT01000344.1-seawater-metagenome-genome-assembly--contig:-NODE-344-length-119259-cov-6.461924_pt1 | contig 119259 bp, 107 predicted proteins | sample MGYA00238136_ERZ651165 | MGnify/ENA primary metagenome ERZ651165 (study PRJEB26861, sample SAMN08777766) | seawater metagenome | isolation source: coastal seawater | place: USA: Florida | collected...
TTGTGTGAGAGCTTTGGATTTTACTCTGATTAACACCTTCTTTCACTTCATACAGTACCGGACAACGCTATTTAGGGGGTGGGGGTTCGGACAACTGGCAGAAAACCTGTTCACCACTGCCACTCATGAAATTTTCTTTCTGTGTTTGTGGAGATTAATGCCAGAGGAAAAAGATTACAAACTTTCTTACATGAATCATGTTTCCATCATTCGAGCCTCTCATAAACATCCCCTATGCTGAATTTATCGCATAAATAGGCGAGGAGAGAAAATCAAATGATTAGCTGTGAAGAAATTATGACCCGTTCGGTGGTCACGGCAGATGCACAGGAAAAAGTCATCAATGTTGCCCGTAAAATGGATGCCGCCAATGTCGGTTCAATCCCGATTGTCGATAACGAAAATGGCGATAAACTGGTCGGCATTATCTCGGATCGTGATATTGTAAAACGTGTCGTAGTGACGAATATCAGCGCTCCGATGACCCCTGTTCACGAAGTCATGACACATCCTGTGGTGTCCTGCCAGCCCGGTGAAAAAATCGAACGGGCAATGGCAAAAATGGCAGAATATCAGGTGCGCCGTATTCCAATCGTGGATGAGAATAACCGGGTAGTGGGAATCATCGCTCAGGCAGATATTGCCCGCTATATGGACAGTCAATTAGCCGGGAAAGTGGTCGAAGAAATTTCGGAAACCACCACCGAACGCACAATCGAATCGCTATAACAGAAAACACAGGAACTCGCTCAATAGCGGGTTCTTTTTATGTCGATACATCATCAAATGCCCGGGCAAGCCACTCAATCCCGACTGGAATTTTATCAATCGGGACAGCCGTGTAGCCCAACAAAATCCCGTGTCGTTGTGTCTCCCCTATCGTATAACCGGAGACGACCTCCACCGATACATTATGCTGACCCGCAGCGCGTTGCATCTGACGGTCGCTGATGCCCTCCGGTAGCCACATCACAATGTGCATCCCGGAATCCTGTCCATCAATCTCGATACTGTCTCCGAAATGCTTGCGTATCTCAGAGACAATCACATCGCGTTTTTCACTGTAAATCTTGCGCGTCCGGCGAATGTGCCGTGCGAATTGTCCACTGTTGATGAATTCGGCTAAAGCAGCTTGTGGTGGCAACGCGGTATAACGGTCAATCAAGCCCCGCAGCAACACAAATGCCCCGACTAAATCCGGCGGCAACACAGCGTAAGCGAGGCGCAATCCGGGCATCAAGACTTTGCTGAATGTGCCGATATAAATCACCCGTTGATGGGTATCCAATCCCTGCAAGGACGAGAGCGGATAAGTATCATAACGATATTCACTGTCATAATCATCTTCAATAATCCATGCGCCCTGCTGTTCCGCCCAATTCAGCAGCTTGATACGGCGTTCGAGGCTCATGGTATATCCGAGCGGGAATTGTCGCGCCGGAGTGACATAGGCTAACCGTGCATCCGGTTCGATAGCAATCGCAGCATCGACATCCAGCCCGTTTTCATCGACCGGAACAGGCACACACCGTCCACCCGATGCCATCAGACCGTAGCGACCGCCGTTATAACCGGGATTTTCCATCCAGTAAGGCGTTCCACTATCGAGGATGAGTTGTGCCGACATATACATTGCCTGTTGTGAGCCGGATACCACCACAATTTGGTCGGGCGTACAATGAACACCCCGCGCAGTCGTGACATATTGTGCGATTGCCTCTTTGAGCGGTTGATAGCCGGAGAGCACATTGCCCTGTAAATGTCGGGGAAAGCGCCGTGTGTATTTTTCGACCAATTTCGACCACACACGAATCGGGAAGGCATCCATATCGACACTATCGAGGTTGAACATGCGATAAGGATTGCGAACAATTGCCTGAATGCTGCCCTGTTGCGATGCGAATTCTTGATAGGCTTTTCCGGTGCGCCCGAGTTCACGATTACTGGAAAGTGTCCGTTGTGAATCCGGCAAAGAGATAGCGTTCAACAAGTCTTCCGGCAAATTCGAGGCGACATATGTCCCTGACCCGACATGTGTCTCTAAATAGCCTTCTGCGATAAGCTGGTCAATGGCATTCAATACTGTATTGCGGGAGATATTGAGCATCGCCGCCAGTTCACGCGAGGCGGGTATCTGTGTCCCGGAGGATAATTGCCCTCTGAGGATTGCTTCCCGCAGCGCATCATAAATTTGTTTGTAGAGCGGTACATCAGACTGGCGTTCAAGTTGAATCGAAGCCAGAAAAATCACAGTGGGCGAATGTGAATTCATCATAGGAATTGGTACTCTGAATTGATAGTGAATTGGTGCTTGTAACTATACCACTCAATCTCATATGCTGAAACCGAAGCTCCTATGTGGCTTTGCCAGAGAGAAAAAGGCGGATAAAATGCTCCCATCCGCCTTAATTTTTAAGCAGAAATATCGATTGTTTGAGGCGTGCTTTCGTAGGGACAGGCGCCGAATTCAACATCGTGGATCGCCGGGAATATCTCCAGCCCGGTGAGTCGTATATCTTCATATTGAACCTGTGTTCGCCGACGCAAAAAGTCAGTACAATCCTCATGCTGATAGATTCGTGCTAAGACGAACATCGCCTCTGTAATTTCCTGTTGCCGGATGAGCAATTGGGCATAGAGATACCAGCCAGTAATTTGATTTTTTACGCTAATTTCTTGAGCGATACGGTCGATTTGCCCCAGATAATCGTAAACATCACAGACATCGCCATAATCAATCAGAATTTCGACGATGCTGCAACTAGCTTTGAACATCCCGGGTAAATGATGAATATCGGCATAAGTTTCATAGGCTAGTTTGAGATATTTGAGGCTGAGATCGTCATGACCTTCAATGTCTGCGAGGTCTCCCAGGCGCTGATAACCGCGTGCTAATAGTTGACGATGCCCTGTTTTCATACTGATGTCGATGCTTTGCAAATAAAAAGCTTCTGCAATCCGGTACAGATGCTTATCCCTTGCCAGTTCACCCTGATGACAGAGATTGAACGCCCGGCGATAGTAATCTTCGTTATGTTGTAGCAAACGCTGTTCCTGCAAAAGGAACTCTTCAGCTTCACTGTAATTTTTCTGCTTGAGTTTGAGATATGCCAGATGTCCGGCTGACATACATTGATACCAGACATCCTGATTTTCTGTCGCCAGGTTCAGGGCTTCACGATAATAATATTCGGCTTCTTCATCCTGTGCTTTCAAAATACAGGTGCTACCGAGTGTGATGTAGCCCGAGGCACTCAAGCCCTGAATTGAGCCGAGTGTTTGCTGAATAAAATCCAGTTGACCTGTACGTAATTTCAGTGCGCTGATAATTTCCAGTATCGGTTCTCTCAGTTTGTGCTTTGGACAGGGGAGAGCAGCATATAGATGTTCAAATAACTCGAGCCCTTCCCGGAAGCGTCCCTTAATTTCAAAGAATAACCAGAAATCCAGCACAGGGGTTATGTGATCAAATTGACCGTTTGCAATGATATGACACCATGCCTGCTTGATATTAGCATAGGCTTCGTCAATAGCATTTAGCGCCTCAATCTGATGTTTACCTTTTATCAACACACTGTAATGCTGGAGATAGTTCAGATAATAGTCACTGAATGCTTGCTCAAGGTGACGGGTAAAATCTACCTGTGTGGATAATTTTTCCAGCAAATATTGCCGGATAAGTTCATGCAGATAGTAGCGTGTTGTCAGCCGGTCTTGCAACACCAGCGATTTACCAATGAGTGTTGATAACATCGGCAAATTGATACAGGTAATATGCCTTAGTGCATCCCGGGTGAATGTGCCCTCAAAAATGGCAAGGCTCATCAAGGCTTTTTGTTCATCACTCCTCAATAAGTGCCAGGAATAATCCAGTACATGCTGCATACTCTGATGTCGTTCCGGTAAATTCGCGCTGCTGGATTTTAATAACTGGAAATCTTGTTCCAGTTCATCCAGAATTTCCGAAATAGATAGAGTCTGTGTCCATGATGCTGCTAGAATAATCGCCAGAGGTAAATTCCCGACCAGGATACAGATACGGGCAATCATCTGATTATTTCGCTCGTTTACCTGAAAGTGTGTACAATTTTGCTTTGCGATATGGGTAAAAAGTGAACTGGCATCACTTTCCAGTTCAATGCCCTGCAAATAAAAACGTGTCTCGCCCATCATATGAAGTTGTTCCCGCGAGGTCACCAGAATACGCAATTGTGGCGCATGGATAATCAACTCATTTAAGAAAGATAGATGCCCTGACAGGTGTTCACAGTTATCTAAAATCAATAAAGTCGCTTGTTGATTGAATTTCAGAATCAGGCGTTCTATGACCTGCGATGGGGAAAGATTCTCTAAGCCGCATAGTGTCATTAACCCGTGAAAGAGTTCATCTACTGATTGCATACCGGCTAATGCTAGATAGTGAATGTGCTCACCAAAGTGATCTTCTAATTCAGATGCAAGGTGTAGCGCCAGATGTGTTTTCCCGCTGCCACCCAATCCAATGATGCTCAGCAGACGCGTATCATCCCGCAGAAGCAAGATACTTAATTCTTCAATTTCTTTCGCACGCCCCATCATAGGCATCAATGGTACAGGCAAGGGATTTTTGGATAAAGTCGGTTGCCCGATAATGCCCAGATCTTTGGCTCTCGCAACTGCCTGTGTCCGGCGTTTAACCTGTAATTTGGCGAAAATTTGCTTGATATACCACTTCACCGTATGCAATGATAAAGTAAGTTCTTTACTGATGCCATTATTCGAAAAACCTTTATCAATAAGCCCGAGAATTTCAATTTCGCGCTCTGTAAGTTCGTCCCGATATTGCAATTTTAACTAACCTCCACTCGAAGTATTTCAATAATTATAACAAACCCCCTCTTTCGAGTGGTGACGCTACCCCTACTATTTCCATACTATGAAGCATAGTTGATGACCTTATTTCATCTTTTTGACAAATATCTCTGGAGGAATCATGAAATTCAGAAGTGTAGTGTTTAGTGTCGTTATATTGCTGTTAGCATCTTTTGCAGTTTTTGCAGCAGGTGGCGTTGATGACAGGGGTAATCCGAACGACCCCGCTACCAATGAACGTGCCAATGCCTGTTTTGAAGGCGGGTCAATGGATGGTAAGTGTACTACCACCGATATTGATGAAAATGGTTCGGTCGAAGAATGGGAAATTGATTGGCATTTCGAATGTGGCTGGTATCTTATTCGCTATGAGTACAATATGATTAGCGAAAATGCGCTCCCGGAAGGTTGCCTCTATGTCCCGGGCGAACCTGCGATGAGTCCGGCTATAGTCCCGGAAGCAACATCAGATGCCTGTAATCCAATGTTGATGGATTGCTCAACTTAGTATGTGTGAGGGAGAGATTCAATGTCTCTCCCTCATGCAGACTACAGTTGTGTTTGCAATTGTGCTGATTTCCCTAAAAATGCGAGAGTCAGCAATTCGATTGTTATCCATGTGGCATGAATAGCGATGCTCACAGCAATCATGTAAGCCAGGTCGATTTCGATGAATAGATAGCCATACAGCATCAGCGCAATCAGTGGCGGGGTATGCGAGACGATACCGACATAGTTCCAGATTTTGTTGACTTCACTGCTTTTAGACCCTGTGAAAATACAAAATCCGATGACCGACATCAGCAAATAGGCTTGAATCAGACCAACCTGTCCCCAGGGATTCTCCTGCAAGAAACCGTAAACTCCTGCACCTGTCATTTCGGCAAATGTAGAATACCCGGCGAGAGCTAATGCCAGCACCATCAGGAAGATGCCGTGAAAGCGTTGAATATGTTGAATTTTCATGAGTTGACCTCCAATTGATATGTGTGTTTGACCTTAAGCCGTGCCCATACAAATATCAGCACGGAACTATAAGCGATAAAAATGAAACTGTAGCTATAGGGAAAGTTTGCGATGTAATCGACATTCCCCGTAAACCACGTCTGAAAATGTAGCGGCATACTCACCACGAAATAGAACAGAGTGAATATGACAACGCCCTTCTCAAGCCATCCCCGGAATTCGAAATATTTCCGGGTTGCAATGATGCCGATGATGCCAATCACAATCGGAATCGTGAAAATCGCATCCAGCAGCGGTGTGAAAATATCCTGAAAAGCATCTACGCCGACAATCAAGCGGGTACTATGCAACACAATGCCTGTTATCAGTGTGAAAATGACTGTCCATCGTCCCCAATTGTTATTCATAGGAAATCTCCTTTCGAATGGCATACAGATTGGCAAGGATGAAAATTCCGTGCAATGTTGTTACGACGATGCCCTGCGTGACAAAATCAAATTCGATGAAACTTTGCCAGTAAAGCAAATTCGACCCGCCGAGCAAAATGTGAATTGCGACAGCCATCCCGTGCCAGAAACGACGATGACCATGATTGAGTGTCAGTACAAAGCTAATCGCGAACAACACTGCGAGACCATGTGCCTCAAAGAATCCGATGGTGTAAGGCGAGTTCGCGAATTGCTCTCCGAAAATGCCCGTTTGCATAAAATGACTGAGAAATTCCTGTGTCATCATGAATGCGCCCGACACACCGAGGAAGGCAGCATCAGCCAGCAATATCCATTTTGATTTCATATCACCTCCTTGAAAATTACTCCGGTGAAATTTACTATATATGTCTATTATCTGACCATTTGATGGGCTTAATCAAGCAATTTTCGGAAAAAGTGTCTATTAATAGACAGTTTCTGCAAAGTGAGAGGCAAAAATGAAGAAAGAAGATCGTCGCATACAACGGACAAAAGCACTCCTACGGGATTCACTGGTCGAGTTAATTCTGGAAAATGGCTACGATGCGGTGAAAGTTGCACACATCACCGAACATGCGAATCTGGCACGGGCGACATTTTATCTGCATTACAAAGATAAAGACGACCTGCTCACAAAGTGTCTCTATGATGTGTTTGATGAACTGGCGGAAAAAGTCGGGGATATACAGGCAACGACGTTGATTACCTTTGACTCTGAATTACGGAAACTACCTTTTGAACATGCAAAGAAATATCGAGATTTATACCGTGTCGCCTTAATGAGTCCGCATGGCATTTCAACCGTGACCAATAACGCCCGCCTCTACATGAGCCGCCATATTGTGGGGCAATTACAGCGCGTTTTACCGGAAGCACAAAAACGCATCCCGCTCCCGATTGTGGCAAATTATTTCGCCGGAGCATTGATTGCGGTCATGAGCTGGTGGATAGAAGAAGGCGAGCAATTCGATACTGAATATATGGCAGAAATGTTTTACTGGTTGAGTTTACCGTCGATGAGCATGTTACTCGGGATTAACACACCGCCCCCTATGCCGGATTCCGATTAACATGCAATATGCGCTATCATTACTCGCCCAACAATTTTTTGCGAATATTTTCGAGGGATTGTTCAGTTGCATTTCGAGGCGATGAATCAGGCGACGGTGATCCAGATAATTCCATATAAAATGGATTTTCAAATAACCCGCGAAAATTAACTTTTGTATATTCAGGAGTATTTTTGAGACGATCATACAATTCTTCTAGCGTTTCACCTGATAGCCGCTCATTCAAAATTGATTCTATCTCATCCGATAAAAAATAATATTTACCGTCCATCGTTTCGCCAATCTGCGGGAAAAAGTTTGTACTGATCAATGTGTTCCGGTGATCCACTAATATGCGGTTTTTGTCAAAAAAATCTTTCTTATCAATCCGTTTCCAATTTTTTAGTCCTAAATCTATGCCATACTCATCAACAAATAAATCTATTTCATTACTATCTTCAAAGCGCATCATGAATAATAGTCGAGTTACATGGTACATATACTGATATTTCATAAAAAATTTGTGGTGAAATACATTTTTTGCTTCCTGATAGCGTTCTTTTGGTAACAAATCGAATAACTTTTCATTGATTGAACATCCATAATAGACATCTTCATTTCCCTGTTCCGGGATAAAAACATCATCAGGTTGTGTATATCCGATGTAATACTGCTTGAATTTTATAAACCCATCTATGGGCATTTCATCGTTAAAAATCTGTTCTTTAATCAAAGAAGAAATCGAGGATTTTAGTGATTCGATAGTGAGTGGTACGTTGTAAGATGATGCAGACAATCCCAATTCAGGCACTTCCGCAACATATTGACCTATGTCGTGATTTAGTGTGAGGGTGTATTCGTATTCTCGCATGTCATTCACCCCGGATTATTTTTGCAATGTCTTCGTCTGTGCCGCTTGCCCAATTTGCTTGCAATGCATTTACAAGAAACATAGATGCAAGCTGATAAGCAATCGGTCTGGAATCTGTTGGATGAAACAGTATATCTATTACACATAATTTACCACCACAGATTTCATGTATACGACTGATATTTTCTTGAATCCAATCATAGATAGTCTCAGGAAGGTCATCCCAACCGTTTGTTCCGGGGAGCGTTTCATTGACACTCACAACTAATAAATCACTCCAGTCTGGTATAAATTTAGCAATAATCCCTCCATATATTCCTATGGTTTGTCGTTTATAAGAGCTGGTAAAAATTACAGATTCATCAATGCGATACATAGCTTTATGGGTACAGGCGACCGGAATGGTCGTTTTGTATTTTGTATCTTCATCGCAATCAAGCTGAATGTTGCTTGATGATAGCGGTTCAATTGTGACGCCGGAGACGCTTCGTTTCTGCATAGAATTAGCCTGTTTGATTTGTATTTTTCGGACGCGATGCATCACGTCCCTACAATATCTATCAAATTTACCTAGCTTTATGATAGCGTATTAACAGAATATTCAAATAAAATTGCAACACTATCCCTCTATAATGGGTGCAAGAATCAGTTAATTTGTGAGTTATGTATGGCTGTGGAACTTGTCTCCGGCGACCCGTTACAGACGACATGTCAAACACTGGCAATCGGGCACAATCGCACCGGACGCACAGAAATGGATGATTTTTCGCGTGATTTGATGCGGAAGTTTCCGGCGGCATATGCCAGTTATGAGCAACGATGCAGGAAAAATCGTCAGGCAAGCGGTGAACTCTATTTGTGGACACAATCAAAACCGCGTTTGCTATTTTTGACTGTGCGCGATAGTTCTGTCGGGGCAACCCGTCTGCGCCATGTGCAGCAGTGTTTGATAACCGTCGCCCGTGATTATCGGCAGTATCAGATTGAGAGTTTAGCGATTGCGCCCTTGAGTATCCCGCAGGAATGGGAAGAGATCAGGGCATTAATTGAACGCTGGCTGTCTAAGATGCCTGTGCAGGTTGAGATCTACAGATAAGCAATAGACGGTTCATAAAATAAAACGTGAGCGTAGGACAATCGAACATTTGTTGCTGGCTTACAAAAATTACGCTTTCACATATAATAGATTCAAGTCAGCAAGCTAAAGATAAGGTGTCATCATGCCAGATTTAAGTTTTCAAGATATTATTCTCAGCCAGGCACTGATTATTGTGGCGCTGCTGGCTGTGTTTTTCGTGATTTCACGCTGGGCACTGGCTGTACTGCGTGAGTACCCGGGTTATGCTCTGGGATGGATGATGGGGCTATTTTTCATCATTGTGCGTATATCCGTCGGAGGTAGTGAACCGCGTCCCGAAGATGCTGTCACTTATGTGAACGGTCTTCAGGTATTTGTTTCGACCCTATTTGGTTTACTTGTCGGCTCCGTGATTTTGCTGGCATTACGTTTCGGGATGAAACATGCCCGGGCAGTCGCATTACAGGTTGCCGCATATACTGCTTTGAATATCATCCTGATTTTTCTGGTGGCGATTTCCAGCAATCCAGTTTTTCAGAAAATGATCGGTATTTTCTCATTGGCTATCGGGATTGCCGCGCTATTTGCGATGGTTTTGTTCCCGACGCCGCAACATGAGCATGAACTCAATATCCGTTCTCAGGGTGTGACACAAACACAGGGAACGCAACCGCTCAATGCCCCGAATCCACAAAATCCGAATCCCGGCCAGGGTGGCGGCGGTAATATCGGGTCAAGCCGATTGGATGAGATTCGTAAAAATCAACGACGGAAATTGGGTCGGTAAATTAGAAATCCTCCTGTTTCGGGCACGACACGCCGTGCCCGTACCGTAAATGGTAATTCTCTTACCTTGCCGGGAATGGCAATCCCCATTATTATTCGGGCATAATCCTACGCGAATGCAATTATCACACTACGAAAACCTGACGCAGCGTGCCTGAAATCTGGAGCTATGCTACAATCTTGTCATGACAACTCAATCTCACTCACACAAAATCACATACACATTGATTCTATGGTTTGCCTTTGTTTTGGTCGCCTGTAATCTGGGCACTGTCCCTGCGGCTGACCCGCCAACACTCGCACCCCGTGAGACTGCCCCTCCAGCAGCTACATTCGGGTATGATCCATCCGGGGGCGGGGTTCCAAGCGTTGCGGAAGACATTGAGACACCGATTGCCAGAATTGACCTCGAACTCTATGAAATGACACAGCAAGTCGATGTCGGACGTTTGAGAACACATGTCGAAACTTTGCAGGGATTCACCACACGACATGTTAATTCCACCCAAACAAGCACTACGACCGGAATCGGCGCAGCACGCACTTATATTCACGATCAATTTCTGGATATTCAGGCACAATCCGAAGGGCGTTTTGTCGCGACTACCCTCCCCTTTGATATGACCTATGATAATACCCCGACCCGTCAGGAAAATATTATCGGAGTTCTCCAGGGAACATCACCGGGAGCAGGTTTCATCGTTATCGGAGCGCATTATGACAGCATCAACACAGATTTCAACGATGCAACAGGCTTTGCTCCGGGCGCAAATGACAATGGTTCGGGAGTTGCCGGACTCATTGAAATTGCACGGGTGCTGAGTCAGCGACAATATCGCAGCAGCATTATTTTTGTGGCATTCAGTGCGGAAGAGGTCAATCTGAGAGGAAGTCGTGCTTTTGTCGATTGGGCACAGGCACAGGGTCTCGATATTGCGGGCATGATTAATATCGACTCCATCGGTAATTCCAATGACCGCAATGGCAATGTCAATGAATCGCTGCGAATTTTCTCCTGCGAAGGCGAAGCAACTTGCCAGGATAATGGTCTATCACGGCATATGGCACGCAGTGTGGAATTTCTGGCATTCGCGCATAGTGCCACACTGGACATGCGGGTGGAACGTTCCGCAGACCGGGATGGACGTTACGGTGATCATTTCTCCTTTTCAGAAGCGGGTTATCCGGCGATTCGTGTCATCAACACAATGGAAGAATTCGGGAACGGATCGACACAGGATACCGCCGACCATGTTGAATACGGTTTTTTGAGAGAAGCTGTGCAGTCAATTCTATTGATGACTGTTGCAATTGCCGATGGTCCACCACCACCGCGTAATATCACGTTGCGTACCAATGCCGATGGTCGTCCGACATTGATCTGGGAAGAAATCTCGGAAGCAAGCGGTTATGTGATTGCGCTGCGTCTGTCAGGGTCAACCCGCTATGACCATCAACTTGAATGGGGAACCACCACCTCAATGACATTCGATGACTTAACAGGTGGACGTTATGCCGGAGTTGCTATCGGGACACGCGGCGCGAATGGTCTCATCGGGCGTCTCTCTGCGGAATATCCATTAGAAGGATAATTACCTTATACATTTCAGGAGCACGTGAGCGGCGTGCCCCTGGATATTTTTTCCTACCAGGTTTATTTCTTGTTGAATCCCCAGGTAATGTCATGATATTCGGGATGTTTGATGACATATTTCTTGACGAAGGGGCACAATGCCTGAACTTTTAGCCCTTCACGACGGGCATATTCCATTGCTTCATATGCCATCTTTTTCGCGATACCCTTCCCTTCATGCCCGACCGGGACTTCGGTGTGAGTATAGATGATGTTTTTTCCGGCGATGTTATAGTCAATGAGTGCGATTTCCTCTCCGAGAGTCACTTCGAAGCGGTTTTCATCGGCATTGCGGATTACAGTGATTTCTTCTGCCATAGTCGATCCCTATCTTAATTTTGCAAACAATCTTAAAAATGCTAATCTGCCTTGAAACCGATTTTGTTGTGTGTGCCGTCACAAAAGGGTTTACTTTTGCTATTGCCACAACGACATAACCAGGTTTTTGACCCTGTGTAGAGTAATGTGCCATCCTGATCTGTGATTTTGAAATTGCCTTCGACCTGCAACGGACCATTTTCTGTCGCGGTAATTGTCACTTTGCCGGATGTATCAGCAGCGCTATCGGGTTCTTTTGCCGGTTCAAAGGGTTCTGCAACAAAATCTATCTTTTTATGGCTGTTATCACAGAAAGGCTTGTTATCCGATGCCCCACAACGACAGAGTGTTGCACGGGTTTCATCTTCAATAGCGACGTTCGCACCGTGAATCGCTAAATCACCTGTGAATTGAAGCTGTCCATTGTGCCAGAGGATGATGGTATTATTTTCCGGTGTTTTTTCCTGTGCGCCGCCATCTTTGCGGTCGTAATGCAGTGCGCCGGACGGACAAAGGTCAAGCACCTCTGCGACAGCATCCCCTTCCGCACCATCGGGATTAATCCAGGGACGTTTTTCTATATCGAACACGGACGAAAGGCGTGTTACACATTCTTTCGCATGGATACAGCGTTTTAAACTGTACCGTATATCGACATTTTCACCTGAATAGACTCGATCGTCTGCTTTGCCAGTATATTTATCTGCCATTTTCATTACTCCCATATATTGGACGCAATGACTGTAGCAGTTTCTTAGCGGGGATGCTTGCGATATTTAGCAAATGCTCATAAACGGACTATAGTCCGATTAAATCCATATCCATGAGCAGTACATTTTATAGGACGATTATGAATAGCCGGATTTGCCTGACCAGGTATAATTAAGAGGTCAAGAAAGGGGAAAATAGATATTTATGGATTTTAACAGCTTCAATCAACACCTCAATGATTATCTCAACGAAACAGCATTACCGGGATTCAGCCTTGCTCTATGTAATCGCGAACAACTACTACACCGCTACACCTATACATCCAACCGGGTTACAGATAAGCCAATTACGAATGATACTCTGTTTGAAGTTGGCTCCATTGGTAAATCCTTCACATCAATTCTTATTCAGCAACTGGTTGATGCAGGAGACTATGATTTAGATAAACCGATTGTAGATTATTTGCCCTGGTTTGAAGTTCAAACAGCTTACGAGCCAATCACTTCACATCATCTGCTCTGTCATAGTGCAGGTCTTATCAACGGTACAGGGTCTACAGGTCATGACATCGGTGAAGTATATAGTCTACGTGATACACAAACAGCTTTTCAGCCCGGCACACATTTTCATTACTCCAATGTCGGCTATAAATTGTTGGGCGTAGTGCTTGAACACGTTACCGGAATCAGCTATCAAGACTTAGTGCGAGAACGTATTTTGAAGCCTCTTAGCATGGATGCAAGCTATCCTGCTCTGATACATGATGCACGTTCGGAAATGGCTACAGGTTATGTACCGCTTTATGATGATCGACCGGCACCCCTGGACAATCCGATTGCTCCGGGTGTACGTCTTATCAATAACACAGCAGATGGTTGTATTATCTCTAACCCGACAGACCTCATAAAATATCTTCAAATATTCATACAGGAGGGATGTGAGGGTGTGCTTTCATCAACAGCTTATCAGCGTATGATTCAAGCATCTAATAAAATTTCAGACAGTTTAAGTTGTGGTTACGGGCTTTTCATTACAGAAACAGAGCATGGTCAAATCATCGGGCATAGTGGCAGTATGGCGGGTGGTTATGTCTCACAAATGTGGTGGCATGTTGAATCAGGGAATGGCTTTATTGCTATGTTTAACTCACTGGCGATTCCTGGCACACAGGACATTGTTAACTGGATAAAATCAACTTTGCCTTCGTTGACAGAATCCGCCCCTGAATCCATTGCACCGCCTTCTGATCCTTTTATCGTGGAAAATGCAGAAGAATATAGCGGCACATACTCATCTACTGACGGTAAACTGGACATTCAGCATGAGGATAATCGATTATTTCTAAGACTTGATGATGAATCTCAGCCTATGGCAAAACGTCAACGGGATCATTTTGCTGTTGCCCATCCTGACTACGATCGTTTCATGTTTAGCTTTCAGCGGGATGAGGACAGGAAAATTAAATCTGTTGTGCATGGCGAGGCAATTTATTTTGCAGAAGGACATCCGGCAAAAGAAGTGGATTATCCGGCAGAATGGGATGCGTATCGAGGGCACTATCGTAGTCATAATCCCTGGTTGATTGCTTTTAGAATATTGCTGCGGGGTGATAAATTAATTTTCCAGATGGGTTCGTATGAAGACACTCTTGTGCCGCTTGAAAATGGTCATTTTCGCATCGGACAGGATGAGCGCTCACCGGAACGTATCCATTTTAGTTTGATTCTGAATGGAAAGGCAATTCAGGCACATTTCAATACAGCAATATACTACCGGACATTTATTCCATGAAAAAAGCACCTGTCCAATTGGAACAGGTGCAATCTTATCAGACGGTGACTGCCTTGTGAGATTTATACCATGCGATGGTGTTTGCGATTGCTTCATTGGTCGGTGTGCTAATGTCACCGAAAGTTTTGATGAACTGGCTACTATCGACGATGTAAGGTTTCTCGAATTCGTAGCGCATTTCACGCATTTCCCGTAGATACGGATGTACCAGCGAGAGTGCCTCGAAGAGCAATTTTGGCATCACACTGATATTTGCTTCAATGTTCATCTCTGTAGCGATGCGCTCTATCATGTCGCGGGTGGTGATTTCCGGTTCAGCGTTCGGTACATGCCAGGCACTTCCCAACGCTTCGTCACGTTCCCCGAGAATTGCCATTGCTTCGCCGAAATCTCCGATATAGGTCTGTGTATGTGGCAGGTCAATGTTTCCGAATGCTAGTGATGCAGCCTTGCCTTCCAGCATAAATCCGAAGACACGTTCTCCCATAAATGAGCCTTTGACACCTTCGCCATAGAAATCACTGCCGCGTGCCATTGAAACCTGAATTTTTTCGGCTTGATGGGCTGCCAGTAATTCTTCTGCCATCGCTGCACGGACTGTTCCTTTAATGCCATGTGCTTGATATGGCAAATTGTCATGGATGAGTGCGCCATCGGTATCCCCGTACATATAGAGATTTTCGCCGACAATCAATTTCGCACTGTTTGCTGCTGTCCCGTTCAGAATTGCGGTTTGCAGTGGCGGGAATTTGTCTTTCCATTCGGTGTAACCGGGTTGAGCACATTGATAAACAACGGCTGCATCGCGGGTTACTTCACGGACATTGCTTTCGTTATAAGCATCGGATGCAATGACTTCAACCTCGTCGGGGATTTCGCCCTGATTACCACTACGATTGACCATACGAATCGTGACATTGCGCTTGCGTAAAGCTCGCATGACGCTCTGACCGAGTGGTCCTGTTCCGAAAATGACGTGTACATTAGACATTGTGATTACTCCTGTTTAGATTTTGATTGGCAATGTGAAACTATGCCTGATGAGCGGGTCATCAGATCGCTTACGATATGTGATTGCGATATTGGATTTATTTTTGCGCGCACTCAAGCAGACCCGACGCAATATGCGTGGAGACAGGCTCTTGTTATGAATATTATGGTTTCAGCCGAACAATACAAAAATCAGTGTAGAGACAGGTCGCCGTGCTACCCGTTTTTCAACGCCGGGAGCGCACAGAGGCACTCCCCTACCCATCAGGGTTTCATGGATAATTGCTTGAAAAAGGCATCAATTTCATTGTTATAAAAGGTTTCAACATCACCGATGGTGGGTCCCAGGTGTTCATGAATTTCCAGCATGACAATCCCGTGAATCCGTGTCCAGATAATTTCCATCATGTAAAAAAATGCCATGTGATGCGGGATGCCCTGTATTTCCGGTGCTCTCTGATACAGGAATCCGGCAACATGCTCCGCGATTTGCTCCGGCACAGTTTCGTATTCCGGGGGAATTTGCATCTGCCCTGCTTGATAGGCAGCTAAGATACACCGGAAGAAACTTTCCTGCGGACGCGACGCTAAAGGTACGGTTACATCACGGGGGGCTTCATAACCGGGAATCGGATTGCCGTAGATAAGCTGGAAATCTGCCGGATGCTCGATTGCCCAATGACGATATGCCTGTAAGCCTGCTCTGAATGCTGCCACCGGATTGTCATTTTCTGCGATAGCAGCATCAATCGCATCAGCATGACCTGTAAAGGCATCGACCAGTAAAGCTGTAATCAGGTCATCTAACTTCGGGAAATAATTGTAAATCGCAGGGGCAGTCATCCCCAGTTCGCGTGCAATCCCCCGCAGCGAAATCCCGCTTGTGCCTTTATCCGCCAGTTGTTGACGGGCAATCGCTTTGATTTCAGCAGCCGTTTCAGCGCGTGCTTCGATGTTGCGTGGACGCGGCATGTTTCCTCATTTCATTTAATTTACACTGTAAATATACACTGTTTAATAAACACTGTCAATCAAACTCATCAAACATTAATCTTATACAATCTCAAGGTTCTGAACCCATAAAGTCTGATACGCTAAAATTTAGATGGATAGGAAAGAGACATAATGGTAGACGCAAAAATCAAAATGGAATGGATCAATGACTGTCAGACAATCATGTTTGTTGAATACGGTGTCGGTTATACACTGCAAGATTATTATGACATGCTGGTTGAAGTTCTAAAGATGATTGAAGGCAATCCGGCGAAGGTTATTTATATCAACTACTATCCACATGGTAGCCGTGTGCCGGAAGGGGACGGTGTGCCTGCTCTTGGTCGGATGACAAAACAATTTAACATTGATGCGATGATTGTATATCATGATAACAACATCGAAACTGAGATGTATCACCGCGCACTGGCAAAGTCATTCGGGTTCGAAGAAGGCAAGGATCTATGGTTTGTATGTTCAAAAGAGGAAGCCCTGGAAGTCGCAGAACGTGTTGATAAGCAACTCAATGCATCCCATTAAACAAAAACAGCCCGCATAGAGGGGCTGTTCATCAAATAGAATTTTTGATTAGCCCACGACAAATAACCAGATTGTTCCCCCCAGAAGAATCGCGGCAATTGCGAGACCTACCAGAGCATATAACCCGGTTTTTAGACCGTCATGGCGTGTAACATGCGGAATAGTTGTTTCTTCATCATAAGACTTTTTCACGGATTCCATTAAGGCTTCTCCAAAAAAATACCCTGCTTACAGAGTGCATTAGTTACATTAACTTTATGTGAAAATTTAGTTTTTGCTGATAATTTTTTCATAATTAGTACTATTGTACTGTAAACCTTTTCAGGATGTCGGCGTCATCGGGTGTGAGACAGCAAGAGACTGTCCATTGTTGAAAAAGTTTACAGGAGACGAAATACGATGAAATACATTCGCTATGGTTTTATGACGATACTTGTTGCCCTCGCATTGATTCCGGTTGCTGTGATGGCTCAGGATGATGCCCCTGCCATTGATATTGTCGATGCGCTTGAGATGCTTCGTGCAGAATATGGTGAGGATGTTCTGATTCTGGCAGCCGAATTTGAGGCAGAAGAGGATGAAATCTGCTGGGAATTTGAAGTTATGAGCGGCACATCAGAGATGGAAGTCGAAATCTGTGATGAAGCTGGCGAAATGGTCATGGAAACTGAAGAAGAAGAGATGGATGACGATGATGACAACGAAAATGAGATCATCCCGACTGTGACCATTGATGAAGCGATTGCAACTGCCAGCGAAGTCTATCCTGATAGTGCGATTGTCGAAGTTGAATTTGAAGATGAAGAAGGCGATTCCGCAACATGGGACGTTGAATTCGCAGACGGAACAGAAGCGGTCATTGATGCTGAAAGCGGTGAGGTTCTTGAAGTCGGTATGGAAGTCGAAGATGATGACTCAGATGACGACGATGATGATGATGATGACGACGATGATGATGACGATGACGATGACGATGACGATGACGATGATGATGATGACGACGACGATTAATTAAAGTCGATTTATCACCGCAAGTACCTGACCTGAAAACTTTGTGGATATATTTCGGACACGCAGAAGCGTGTCCCTACGAAACCCCTATCAAATCACGGGTTACTGTAGGGATGGCATTCTTGCCGTCCGGCATATTTTCATAAACTACATGGGTCAGGTTATATTTATTTGCAAGGAAAACGACAGGATAGCCGCCCATTATGATTGTGATGGTTCTGCCAGACCCGATAGAAGATGACAGTCTGCTCAACCGTGCCCGGCGGGGCGATAAAGCAGCCATGAGCGAGATATATCGGCTGTATGTGGAGTCGATCTATCAATTTTGCCGTTTACGCCTCGGTGATGCGAAGGAAGCAGAAGATATTACCGGTACGGTCTTTACGAAATTCATTCAAGAACTGGCGAAAGGCAAAGGTCCCCGTTATCACCTGCGGGGATGGTTGTTCAAAGTGGCACGGAACGCGATTTATGATAGTTATGGCAAGGCGCGAACCCTGCCGATTGAGACAATTGAACAATGGGAACATCTCGATAGTTTGCATCCCGAACAGCTTGCCTTTCAGTCGATTGATGGCGAGGCACTGCGCGACAGTATTACCATGCTATCTCCTGATCAGCAGGATGTTTTATTATTACGATTTGACCAGCAACTGAGTTTACAGGAGACGGCTGATATTCTCGGCAAGAATGTGAATACTGTGAAAGCCCTGCAACTACGCGCTCTGAAACGGCTACGTAAATTGCTGGAGAGAATAGGAGTGCGTGAATATGAGTGAGAGTCAACTCCGCGATGCACTGAACAATTGCATAGACGCTCTGGCAGATGGTCGATCATTAGAAGATTGTGTACAGGATTATCCTGACCTGGCAGATGAATTACGTCCGCTACTGGAAATCGGACAGGCAACATCTCAGAATCGGGCTAATTTTAGTGAACTCCAGCAAATGCACAGTCGATTGGATGCTGACATTGAACAACTCATTGAGAATACAGAGTTCAGGTCTCGATTTCCCTTTCAACTCCCGCGAGGAATGACGGTGCTGGTTGCCAGCCTGGTCGTCACGGTCATCGGGTTGACGCTATTTTTATCAACCGGGGATTCGAATCCTGTCGGGAATGTTCCTGCTGCGACAGCAACAGCGACATTCACAGCAACGCCAACTACTGCACTGACACCCGAACCGGAAGCCACCGATGATGTTAAAGCACCGGATTGTGAAGCAACTCCACCGGACTGGTTTGAATACAAGGTTGAAGAAGGCGATACCCTGCTACGGATTGCTTTCCTGGCAGAAACATCGACAAATAGTCTGCGGGCAGCGAATTGTCTTAGCCGTAGCGCTGAAGTTGAAGCCGGACAGATTATCTATGTGCCGCGTCAGTGGGACGACGACAATATTTTGCCGGATGATTATCCGATTTATGAGGATGACGACTAACCCCTATCCTCCCGCCCTTTCCCCATTGGCACTCGCAAGCTCGCTGATGGAGAAAGGGAGCTATTTAACTGCCCGGACAGATACGACCCTGCATGTTAATTGTCTAATTCATAAGATAATTTGTTTTAGTCCTGCCAGTATTGATGAAGCAGGCGACGGGCTATCCATCCACCTATCCACAGCAAAAAGCTGATGATGGTCATCCAGATACCAGCGGGTGCGCGTCCGATAAAGGCGACACCGACAACGCTAAAGAGAAAGACAACGGCGGCAATACGGTATGTCCAGAAGAAAATCATATCGAGCATGTAGGGCAGTGTTCCGGGTGCCCATCGTGGATATTCAGGCATGGTTCATCCTGTAATTTGCGAGTCGATTATGTGTCTATTTTAGCGCGAAAATCCGGTCGTGTAATCAGGGTAAAACGCCGTACCATTCTGTGACAAAAAAATCTGTTTCCTGACAGGTAATTGGAGCATTTTCTTCTCCGATACAGATATAGTCAGAGTCTAAATCAAGAATGATCCGGGCAGGGTTTTCGGTCAACCAGAGTTGTGTCACAGTATCACCTGCATGGGGTTCAGGCAGAATATGCTCTGTAACAGTGAAATCGTCCATACTCATCGTATAGATAAAGTAGTCATTGCTGTCACGGCGCACCCAGCCTATCCGGCTACTATCTTCTGACCATGCAAAAGTTGTGATATTACTCATATCACCCATTTCAGTGAGTTCATCAATGTCACCTGTCAGGACATTTACGAGCGTAACAATATCTAATTGATCATCATAGTACAGCAATTGAGGTTCATCTGGAGCATGAATGATACCCTGATAAATATTGTCAAAAGGAAAATTCGTAGTTGCAGTTTCTGTCAGATTTGCGCCCGGTACAGCCTCTAAAGAAAATATGACACTACTCATCTGATTAAATCCAAGCAGATTGACTGTCGAGCTATCCTCAGACCAGACAATATTCCGACCTAAAAAAGCGAATGTCGGGTAAGCAGCGCCCGTTCGTGATACATAAGTCACACCGCCTTCCTCATGAAATTGAGACTCCGGCGTGCGGTAGTTTGTGATGACATCGCCATCAGCAGAAAATATCCACAATTGATCGCCGCCAAAGGTATCCAGATAGAAAGCAAGTTTTATGCTGTCCGGCGACCAGCGAATCTGCGCGAGATTGATATAATCTTCTGATGATAATTCCAGTTCAAGAATGGACTGTACATCACGAAAGACATCATCCGCCAGAAATAGAGTGAATAATTTATTTGAACTATCCAGCGCGGGGTCACTTAGTGCAAAGGCGACCTGCTCTCCATCGGGTGAAAATGTATAGTCAGCTTCCAAAATTGAACGAAATGTCCCGGCGGAATACAGTGTAAAAGTACGATTATTGCCTGACATCCACAGGTTGAGCCCATTAAAGCCCGCGCCCTGGTAAGCAAGAATCGGTTCTGAATGCGGACGTTGTTTACCAATAACCAGACTGGCTATGATGAAAGCAACAAGCGTCATCAGGATGACGAACATTATCCGGGATAAAAATCGAAGCATCAACGTGACCTTACATTTCGATAATATAAGACCATACTAACATGCTTTAAGCAGAATCACCCACCGTTTCACCTGCGGAAAACAAAAACGAACGACATTTCTGCCGTCCGCTATGATGTCACGATGTTATGTATTTATGCGGGTTCTTCGATGCGGAAGTAAGATAAGCTATCGCGCATATCCTCAACCTTATCCATTTCGAGGACGAGGTCAACATCGGGGTTGATGCTACGGATTAACGGGACGAGTTTGTTGTAATCTAGGACACCATTTTCCCAGTTAAAGCCGTGATGCTCATCCAGAATGCCATTGTTATTGTTGAGATGTAACTCGGTTAGCCAGGGTTCCATTGTCCGTAGCCAGTATTCAAAGGTGTATTGTTCACTGGAAAATAGATGCGCGTGACCGACATCCAGGCAGGTTTTAATAAAGGGATGGTTTAATTCCCGTAACAAATCTGCAATGATGGTCGGGTCAAATTCCCACATATTCTCCAGCAAAATTGTGACACCATGTTCCCCGGCATAATCGGCAACGGGTCCCCAGAATTGAACATTGCGTTGATGCCAGCCTTCACGATAGAAGGTGTTATGCAGTGAGCCGATAAAATTAGCGTGAAAGACAACCTGTTTGGCTTCCAGTTCGGAGGCGATACGAATCGCATGGCTATAGCGTGCCACACATACCGCGTTGATGCGCTGGTCAGGGCTACCACTGACCATATCCATGAAAGGTCCGTGTAGTGTTAAATCCCCCGGAACATCTTTGAGGATTTCTTTGTATTCTGCGAGTGTGATACGCCAGTCCCCATCCAGCGTTTGTGGAAATGCGAATGCCATCACTTCGACTCCGAGACCTTTTTCGGCGGCGAGAGCGACGGTTTCTTTTACATTGTTGATACTGGCGCTTAAAAGTACGTTATCTGCCATTGACTTTGCCCGATAATACTCTGTTTTGTTTATACGTTTAGTTTACCCTGAATTAGTAAATGTTAACTGAACGTTATGTATGAATGATGTGCATATCCGGTTTGAATTTGCGTACACTGATAAAAATTTTTTATTCTGTGGGGAATGAAGTGCTGAGTTCGGTGTTCTGAGTGCAAATGTAGGGGCAATTTGTAGAAGCGGGAGCGCACGGAGGCACTCCCCTACGGTATGTCGTGATGTGTTAGAGAACGGGGGCTTTTTCGATTTCGTCGTAATCACAGGCGAGGTTGCGCCATGCCCGTCCGAGCCGTTTGAAGCCTTCTTCTATGTATTCCGGTGGTTGCAGACCGTAATTCAGTCGCATGTGGTATGCCCCTCCTCCATTCAGGAAGAAAATATTGCCAATGGCAAAGGCAACATGATTTTGTACCGCAGCGATAAAGAGTTCGGCGGCTGTGGGTCCTGTATCCGGTAATTTCGCCCAGAGATATAAACCACCCTGTGGTATATGCCAGCGTGTGCCCGGCGGGAAATGTTCCTCCGCAGCAGTAATTGCCGCATCGCGACGACGGCGCAATTCTCGGTTATTACGTTCCAGTTGCTGCGAGAGAATACCACGCTGCATCATGAGGTGAATCGCACGTTGATTGAGGGCACTGGTACTAATATCGGCTGAACGTTTAACACGAACAAGGCGCTCAAACTGGCTTCCTCCTGCAATCAAATAACCAATACGCATCCCGGGCAAGAGCATTTTGGTAAAGGCGCTGACATGAATGACGATGTTATCTTCATCCAGGGCTTTTAATGGTGGCAATGATTCGCCTTCAAAACGGAATTCATGGTAAATGGCATCTTCCAGAATCGGGACATTGTATTTCGCAGCAATATTAATCAACTGGCGGCGGCGGTGAAGCGGCATCACCTGCCCTGTCGGGTTCTGGAATGCAGGCATGACATAAATCAGGCGCGGGTTGTTCTCCATCAAATAATGTTCCAGGCAATCCAGGCGGATACCATCTTTATCCATCGGGATACCATGTACGTTGATGCGTCTGGTGCGGGCAATATCAATCACACCAATATAGGTCGGATTAGCCGTAACAATCGTTTGACCTTCTGCAACAAGGGCTTGAATCACAAGGTCGAGCGCCTGTTGTGCGCCACCCGTTATCAATACATTCGACGGGCGGGTTTGAATCCCCAGTGCGCTGACATAATCACGAATAGCAGCACGCAGAGGTCCATATCCTTCGGCAACTTCGTATGTCAGAGCGGTTGCACCATCACGGTCTAAAACAGTGTTAATCGCATCCTTCAACTCTGCCACAGGGAAAAATTCAAGCGGTGGCGCACCATGCGAAAAATTAATTACTCCCTGACGACGGGCAAGGCGCATCAAATCGCGTAAGGACTGGTCAGGTAGATTGGTGTTATCAACGCTTGTGCCATTGCTAGCAGCAGTTTGTGCAGCAGCGCTACTATCTTTTGAGACGAATGTACCGCGTCCGGCATGGGCGCTGAGGAACCCTTCGGCACGTAATTCTGCATAAGCATTGACGACACTAATACGGCTGACATCGATTTTCTTGGCGAGGGTGCGGCTGGCTGGAAGGCGTGTTCCGGCAGGGAGATTTCCACTTTCAATTTGCATCTGTATCTGGCGAATGAGTTGCTTATATATCGGTTCTTCGCTCTCACGGTTTATATTGATGTTTATGCTATGTGAGGGCATTGGCATGTCTCCTCTCAACATGGACTTATGTTTGTAACGGCTTACGCGGCTACAATGGTTCACTAAAGGGCAAATAGTCCAACCAGCATATCACACTATAAGTCCAATGACACTGTCAATAAGTCCAATAAATTCAAATCGGTGGTTTCTAAGCCTGCGCTCATTTTGTGATTGTTAAGAAGTTTGTAACTTCATGACGATCATTGTTACAATAGGCAGCGGTAGAGGAGATGTTTATGGCAGGGCGAATCACGGAAATTAATAATCCGCTTCTTTTGTGGGCATTACAGTTATCAGGCTGGTTGATTACCATCTGTAGTCTGATTTTAGTATTTGTGAATATTCCTATTTTTTACGATTATGTCCTGGCGAATAATCAATTGCCTGTGGATAGTGACATCATCGCATGGGCACGAACACTGTTGCGACGTTTCGGGGAATTACTCTATTTCACGGTGGCAATCGGTATTCTGCTGCGGTCGCGTGAACCACTGGCAATCTTAATTGCGATATTTTCGGCTTCGCTGGGTGCGATGTATGGCGGATCATATGTTGAAATTATCGGACAGGTCAATGACGGTATTTTCCTGCTGAGTTCGATTGTGGCTGTCATTCCTGCCCCAATCGGTGTGATGCTCTTGTTTGTGCTACCGGATGGCGAATTTTCCCCCGGATACGGCAGATGGCTGGTGCTTGCCCTCGCTATCCTCGAACCCATACGGGTTTATTTTTCAGTCACAATGTTATCGTATGTGATTGGCTATGGCATGTTTATCCCCACACTGGCAATTGCTGCCATCGGTGTACGGGCGCAGATGAAACGCTATGCTGTTGGAACGCCTGTTTTCAGGCAACAATTCAAGTGGATTATCTTCGGCGCAGCAAGCGTGATTGCAGGTATTGCAATTTTGATTCTGACTCTGATTGTCATCCCTGCACAATGGCATATTCTGACACAGGGTCTCGATGAAGTTGGCGGTGTGATTTTAGCTGTCTGCCTTATTTTTGCTGTCACACGATATCGTCTGTATGATATTGACCTGATTATTAACCGCGTGCTGGTCTATGGCAGCAGTATTGTCGGACTGGGCTTGCTGGCTGTCGGGTTATTCGCTCTAATTCAGCAAATACTGGTCAATGTGCCTGTTCTCGGGCGGGTTACAGCCGTGATTCTCTCAGTGATTATCGTGTCTGTCCTGTTGAAACCGACGGTCGATTTTTTGCAACACTGGATTGATACCCGTATCTATGGTTTGCGCTTCGATTTGAATCAGCTTGAAGATTATGTCACCGCGCCGGGGTCACACAGGTCAGGTGAGTATCAGGGCGAGACAATCAGTGGTTATCAATTGATGAATCGGATCGCCATCGGTGGCTTAACCGAAGTCTACCTGGCAACACAGGATGGCGAATTGTATGCTGTCAAAATTCTGCTGGAAGGCAAACGCTATGATGAAGGTGCGAAAAAACAATTCCAGACAGAAGTTCGTATCACAGGAAAACTTGATCATCCCAATCTGGTCAAAATGAAGGCTGATGAAGCAATTGATCGTGATAGTTATCTGATTTTGCATTATGTCGCAGGAGAAACCGTATCATGGTATGTGGAAGAACGAACCCGCTTATCCTTTGAGGATGTGGTTTGTGTACTGGAAGATGTGGTTGAAGCGCTGGAATACATTCACAAACAGGGAATTGTTCACCGTGACCTGAAACCGGGCAATGTCATCATTAGCGAATCCGATCAGATAGCGATTCTGGTAGATTTCGGGCTGGCGATGTATATCCATGATAGCGATGGTTTAGAGGGAACAATTGGCACGATTGCCTATATGTCACCGGAGCAAATTCAAGAGGGTCATGATATCGACCACCGGACAGATATTTACGCGCTGGGTGTGATGGCGTATCAGATGTTAACCGGCAAATTGCCCTTTGATGGCGGTACAGGACGTATTTTGTTCGGACACTTGCATCAGCCACCACCTGACCCGCTTGAGCTAAACCCTGATATTCCCTTACAGGCATCCTTAGCTATTCAGAGAGCAATGTCTAAAGATATGACTGACCGTTATCAATCTGCACGGGAATTTCTGGAGACATTTTGCTCCACTGAAGCAGTGACTGCCTGAAAAACCTCACCCCCTAAATCCCCCTCTCCACTTCGTAGAGATGGGGACTTTAATAGTATCGAGAACAATATTTTAATCTTGAGAGTTGTGAATTACCCATCATAAATCATGGCTTGCGGGAGACATGGCTTTATACGAGAATGGTGCGGCACATTATCGTATTGAGGGCAATCTGTGAAATCGCGTATTTACTTTCCTGGCTTAGATGCTCTGCGTTTCTTTGCAGCACTGTTTGTAGTTATCAATCATACCGACCAGTTCAAAGCACTATTTGGCATCATTGAAAGTTATGAAGCAGGCATGACCCTCAGTCGATTTATCATGAGCGGGCATGATGCAGTGGTGCTGTTCTTTGTTCTCTCGGGCTTCCTGATTACATATCTACTGCTGGTCGAAATCGAACGCACTGACAATGTGAGCATCCGTGATTTTTATATCCGGCGTACCCTGCGAATATGGCCACTCTACTATTTTGTGATGCTAATCGGATTTTTCCTCGTACCTGTGGTCATCAAACTGACTAATTTTGATGGTTATTATGTCTCGGTCTCGCTTAATTTCTGGCGAAAATTCCTGCTGTATCTGTTTTTTCTACCGAATATCACTCTCGTTCTAGGGTATATGCCTGTCGGGATTTCTCATCTATGGACAATTGGTGTAGAAGAGTATTTCTACCTGTTATGGCCTCAACTGATTAAGCGTGTCCGCAAAAACATTTTACCTGCTATTTTTGGCATTCTGATTGTACGACTCGGATTGATTACCTTGTTCTTTTTCTGGTTCAGGCAGGATGTGTTTAGACCGGGCTGGCTTGATTTTCTGATTCTTGCGGCGAATCAATTTACCTTTGAAGCAATGGCGATGGGTGGCTTGCTGGCTTACGTATACTATCATCAAAAAGAGCGTATCTTGAGGATACTTTATCATCCGATTATGGCATATTCGCTCGTCATTTTGCTGGCACTGAATATGGTTGTGGAATCGACCATTTTCAACCATCATATTCCGTTTTTCGGCTCATTCATTGTGGCGGGATTATATGCCACTCTGATTTTGAATATCTCAACCAATCCGGGCTTTCCACTTAAATTAGAGCATCCGGCATTTTCACATTTAGGGAAACTATCCTACGGCATCTACATGTATCATGTAGTTGTGATTTATTTTGTGATGATTGCATTTGATATGAGGGGCTTTCGTAATGACACGCTGCTCTTTAATGTCATCCTGCATACGGTTGTAATTGTGATTACATTGATTGTCTCGCACTATTCCTATCGCTATTTTGAGAAGCCGTTTTTACGCCTGAAAGAGCGTTTCGCTGTGGTGAAAAGTGGTCATGCAATCTCAGATAAAACACAGGACACCCCTGTAACAATCAAAGGATAAACTGTGAAATCACGTATTTATTTTCCAGGCTTAGATGGCATTCGCTTTTTAGCTGCCATGTTTGTCGTCATCGGGCATACCGAACAATTCAAAACGATCATGGGTATTATCAATACTTATGATGAAAGTTTTTTCCTGAATAGAATTACACTTTCTGCCAATGATGCAGTACTGATGTTCTTTGTCCTATCGGGGTTTCTTATCACATATTTGTTGCTGGTAGAAATTGAGCGTACAGATAATGTGAGTATCCGGGATTTTTATATCCGGCGTACTCTGCGGATATGGCCTTTGTATTACTTACTGGTTCTGGTCGGGTTTTTCCTTGTGCCGATCATTATTAAATTGACGGGTTTCGACGGTTACTATCAATCTATCTCAAAGGATTTTGTGCCGAAATTTGCGCTCTATCTCACCTTTTTGCCTAATGTCGCGACCATTTTTGCCTTCATGCCTGTGGGAATCAGTCATTTATGGACAATTGGTGTGGAAGAGTATTTTTATCTGCTCTGGCCTCAATTAATCAAGCGATTCAGAAAGAACATTTTACCTGCGATTATTGCTGTGATGCTTATACGGCTTCTGATTATGATTACTGTATATTTTCGATTCACAATCAGAGGATATTCCCCTCTTCGTCCCGGCGGATTTGATCTGGTAATTTTAGCTCTCAACAAATTCCCGTTTGAGGCAATGGCAATTGGCGGATTAGCGGCATATATTTACTATCATCAAAAAGAGTCTATTTTGCGTGTGCTCTATCATCCAATTATGATGTATAGCATCCTCGGGTTGCTAGCAGTTAATATGGTCGTACATTCGAGTATGCTGGCACCTTATACACTCTTTTTTAGCACATTCCTGATTAACACCTTTTACGCAATATTGATTCTGAACATTGCGACAAATCCACGTTTTCCACTCAAGTTAGAGAATCCGTTTTTCAGGAGAATGGGCAAGCTCTCCTACGGGATTTATATGTATCATCTGGTAGTAATTTATTTCACGATGATTGCATTCGATAAGTTCAATTATCGTAGGGATGATTTGCTCTATAACCTGCTTTTATACACGATTGTTTTCAGCGTTACACTGGCTCTGGCGCATTTCTCATATAAATATTTCGAGAAGCCGTTTTTACGCCTGAAAGAACGTTTCGCTGTGGTGAAAAGTGGTCATGCAGTGGAGACTGAAACGACAGGCAGTCCGGGATAAGTACATCGGGAGGGCACGGCGACCCTCCTACAGAAACCTACATATTAATCGCGGTTTGTACCCATGATTTCTTTAGCGCGTTCGAGCAAGATGGCGCGTTTTTCCGGTTCGACTTCACGGGAAATCAGGTATTTATCGAGCAATTCTTCGTGACTCAAGCCTTCGGGATTTGTGCCGAGACGGGCGCGTTCGGGTCTTTCGATATTTCGCTTGATTCCAGCTATATGAAACACCCCCGCATCCAGTAATTCACGGCGCAGGAAACTATCTTTCAGAGACGCATTGGTCTCCGGAGTGAGTTCCACCATGATTCGCACAATCGCATTTTCGAGTTTGTTCTCGCGAATCACTTTTGTGACTGTGCGGGTGGGATAAGTTTCTTTGCGACAATCGACGCGCAGTGTGACCATCGGGCGTGCCATCACACGGACAAATTCATAGTTTGTATTGCCACGTTCGAGTTCCAGCCAGCAAAAGCCTTTGTGATCCATTTCTTCGCCAAAATCAATGCGTTCGATGCTGCCACTATAGACGACATCCGGTTTATCATCCTGTTTGTGAGTCAGGTTCTGGTATTTGTGAATGTGACCGAGTGCGACATAATCCCAGCGATCATCTGCCAGCAAATTGAGGGAAATCATCACATCGCGTCCGAGCATCACCTGACGTTCACTGCCGAGAACTGCCCCGTGTACGGTGAAATGCCCGGTCAGGATGCGTGGATCATTTCCGGCGAGTTCATCCGCATCGGCAGCAAGTTTCATCAGGAGATTACCGAGGGTTTCTTCCAGTAATTTATCGGTATCGCGAATGGTGCGTCCGGTGGTATCGACATCCTGCATGAGACGCGCACGAATCGGATAAGGGGCTGTACCGACAACGACTCTGCCGCGTTTGGTGTCTACTTCAAAGACTTCGTATTCATGGGCAATTTTGACATTGGGCACACGCAGCGTATCGTAAATTTCGATGCTGCTGGCTTTGAGTGCGTTCGGTGGTAAGTCATGGTTGCCGACCAGCATGACCACAGGCGCAAGTTCAGCTAAATCTTGAATGCGCCAGGCAAACTCACGCTGAAAAGTCGGGTTCGGGGAACGGGTTTTGAAGGCATCTCCCGCAAAAATGACGAGGTCAACATCATTGTCCCGGGCATACTCGACCATTTCATCCATGCGGCGCAGAAAATCCACCACACGGCTACTCAAGCCACTGTCGGGGTCGGTTTTGCCATAATTTTCCATACCGATATGCACATCGGCAAAGTGTAAGACGCGAATCGGGTCAGCCATGAATTTTCATTTTCAAGTATGTGTGAATATGTGTTCTATTCTATCGGATTATCGGTGCGGGGCAAGCATGTTTTCAAGTTTGTGCCAGGTTTAAAATATTTGCCTGTTTATCAGGGAATAACAGGGGATTATTTTGCTAAAATAGGTGATTTGCGTTGGAATAGAGTTGGAAGTGTTTGATAGTTCTCTCCTCATGATTCGTAAACCCCTCCCCATACACGCTCGTTCCTCACTCCCGAGTCGCAAGCTATGGAGAGGGGACTTTTTTGTTGTTAAGGTGCATGTTTTTAGCGTAGCACAAAACGGGGATGCGATGTCGTACATATGACCGTTGATATGAGAGTTTATAGTTTTCAGTTTTTAGTCATCAGTTTTATGAATTTTAGTGATTGGAATCGCGGAAATGAGTTAGAACAGGGTGTGTTTGCCCCGGACGCGCAAAGGCGCTTCCATTAGTAACACATAAAATGGGGATGAGATATGGTGGATATGGCTGTTGATATGCACGGTTTTGTAGAAATAAATGCTCCACAAAAGATATTATGGAGCATATCAATTTTGGTTGAGGATAATTTTAAATAGTTGCTAATTGCCAATCGTTTTGATTGACTAGATTTGTCCAGAAATTCGCTCTCTCTCTTAATCCCGGAAGACCGTCTCGTTCTGCTTGTGCAATTAAATCTCGTGCTCTGAATTCGACTGCTTTCTTGATGAAATCCCTTTCAGAAATACCATGTTCGGCAAGATCTACTCTGGAGGTTGGTAAGTTGAAGTAAGCTTGTGCCTCACTGAAATAACCATGAGATACGCCAGCATTAATTGCGGTATCCAGGGCAAAAGCAACCCCTAGTGGTGTGGAAATTCCTCTATCCCTTACAGAATTTAAAGTTGTTGTATCCCAGAATTCTCGCTGAATGATTGTTCTCTGGGCATTTTGCATTGCTATTTCATTGGCAGATTGTCGTAGTAGATTTTTGAAAGCCTCATCATTTCTTAATGCAGGATCCTGGCTACGGACTCTACTCATGTAGGCTGCCAACTGTATCGCCGTATTGGAGTTTGAATTAGCAAGATACTCATCCAAAACAAGAGCAAGGTTTCCTGAACTTAATGTAAATTGCCATCTTCCGAAAGAGACTATACCTGAATCATAGGTTTGAAGACTACCCCAATCACTGGATTCAAGACCTGCGACGACATTTAATGCACGATCTCTCAGATTCGAGTAGTTAACTGGTTGTACCCGTGGTGGATTTTCGATAACAGGTACATTTTCAATTTCTACACGACGGGTTTCATATGTTGCCGGAATATTTGCATATTCGGATATGTCTTGATAGGTATTGCTTCCGCGTAATTCTTCAACCTCTTCCCATGACGGGATTCGTAACTCTTCGCCGGGGTAAATCCAGTTGGGATCATCTATTATATCGCGATTGAAATTGAAGATGTCACTGGCAGTTACAACATCATAAAAGGATGCAATATAATTAAGTGTATCCCCGTAGCGCACCACCCATGTATCTTGTTGACCCTGAACAATAGTTGTACGTTTAATAACTGTCCGAACAGGGCGTGAACGAAGCACTATTACTGTTGCAAGAATCGGAATGCTAATTGGTATCCACACAGGAACAGGCACAAAGTGGATAACAGGCTCAATCACGCGATTCCAGACCCAGTCAACAGCATTTGAGATGAAGTTGCCCTCTGTTCGAGTTGAAGATGAAGTTGCCAGATTTATACTGAGACCGGAAAATTGTGTTGCAAATTCTGGCAGAACTCCGATTTCCTGTACTGTTTGATCAGGCTCAATACTATTATTGTTTTCAGGAAGTTCAACAAATTCTTCACAGGCATCGCCAATATTGTCATTATTGCGGTCGCTCTGGTCAGGATTGCTCCAGAGAGGGCAATTATCCTCTTCCCAGATAAACCCATCACCGTCAATATCATCATCACAGAGATCGCCCTGACCATCCCCATCCATATCATCCTGTGATGGATTTGTCACACCCAAGCAGTTGTCAATCGCATCATCTGCTCCATCCCTGTCAGCGTCGCCATTTGGTGTAGGGTCACACACATTACCGAAAGAATCACCATCAGTATCTGTATTACCAGGGTCATATGTATCAGGACATGAATCATCCTGATCATAAATACCATCACCATCACGATCAAAATATGGCGTGTTGTCGCAAACAGTCCCGATTGCATCAAAGTCATCATCTGCTTGATCGGGGTTTGAAATTAGGGGACAATTATCTAAACCATCAACAATCCCATCATTATCACTATCATTTGACGTATCGCAGGCATCGCCAATATCATCATAATCTGTATCTGTCTGTTCGATATTTGCAACATTGATGCAATTATCCCAATCATCTATTACACCATCTTCGTCTGTGTCAGGTGCATCTCCTGCATAATTATCACAGGCATCACCATATTCATCTTCGTCCGAGTCGGTCTGTTCAGGATTTGCAACTGACGGACAATTATCCTCTTCGTCAGGAATATTATCCCCGTCGTAATCTATGATTGTGTCACAGGCATCGCCAATATCGTCAGAATCAAGATCAATCTGGTCAGGGTTTGCGACATTAGGGCAATTATCAATTTCGTTTGCTACCCCGTCATTATCCCGATCTCCACAACCATCTTCATCACAGGGGCATCCATCTGCTCCCACGCCATAACCATATTCATCTGCACGCCAGGGACAGGCATCGTCACGGTCATAGTAGCCATCCCAATCGGCGTCATAATAAGGGCAGCCTGTCTCATCGACACCTAAACCACCTTCATTACCCTGCCAGGGACAGACATCTTGTATATCGGGCAGATCATCGCCATCAGCATCCCGTGTCCAATCTCTTTGATGGGTGATGTTATCTGGCTCTTCTGTTACAAAAGGTTCTTCTATGGTTTCATTATTACCATCATGATTATCACCTAGTGATTCACCCTCATTTCGCGGTGGATTATTAGACGATGGTGGGAGTTGTGTTTCATTGTCTATGTCAGTCGAATCCTGTGTTGGTACTTCAGTTGGTGTTTCTGTGACGACTTCTTCGGTGAGAGGACAACCATCACTGCCAACACCATATCCGTATTCATCCGCTTGCCAGGGGCAGTTATCATTACGATCATAGATACCATCCCAATCAGCATCATAATAAGGACAGCCTGTCTCATCAACACCTAAACCACCTTCATTACCCTGTTGTACGCAACTATCAGATGAGTCCGGTACACCATCCCCATCAGTATCAGATTGTGCAAATGTTGCAATCGCAACCATAAAAATCAATCCGATAAAAAGTATTTGAAAACTGAACTTTACTTTATTCTGGTTTTTGAACATGTATCCTCCTCATAATTTTCTGATGAAAGTTTAAATTGTAGAATTAACCTAATAGACCTCTTATGCACTGTAAACTCGCTCTACAATCCAATGTGAGTATAATAAAAAGTATGTAATTTCAATCGATTTAATCAAATTTAATCATGTTTCAAGTGACAATAAGGCAAGTGTAGTGAGTAAAATTGATAAGAGCTTCGGGGTATATCTTAAAAAAATTAGAGATAAGCACGGTCTTACCCAGGTTGATCTAGCAGAAAGAATCCAAAAGATTTATAGACTACTGGAAGATGATGAGGAAGCAACCTGGCCGACTAATTCAATGGTGTCGCAGTGGGAAAAGGGTTATGACAAACTTCCTGCAAAAAGTTTCAATAATATGTTATCTATTGTAGGGACACTAATTGAGTTGGGTGCTATCAATAACAATGAAGATGCCAATAAATTAATACAATATTGGACAGATCATTCATTTGAACGTCATGCGAGTGAAACGATATGTAAAATTCTAGAAATCAAATTTGAAGATTTTTATATTGAAAGAGCGATTGAAGAAGAGGTTGGAAAAACACCTGATATTAAGGAAAAAACTAAAAATCAAGAACTGCCTAGCACATTCTCAAATTTATCTCTTCAACATAAGCGTCTGATATATGTCCCTGTATCTCTCTTTATGATTATCATCATAATAATTGTGTTAATAGCATCAGGACTATTGGATTTACGTTTTCTGTACTCTCAGAATGTACGTCATCAGATTGTATCGCAAGAAATAGATGGTGCAGAGATGGTTTTTGTGCCTTCGGGATGTTTCATGATGGGGCATGAAGATGGCAGATCAGACAGATTTATTAATGTTGTACACGAACAATGTTTTGAATATGATTTTTGGATAGATCGTTTTGAAGTTACAAATGCTGTATATGGTACGCCATCGTCTATAGAAGGAGATTGTGATTTTGAGAGAGATTCAAATGGTGAGATAATCGATAGACGTGTAGGGGGAGATGAACCTGATCGTCCCAGGAACTGCGTTACATGGTTTGAAGCGAGAGATTTCTGCGTATCAAGAAACGCCCGACTTCCAACTGAAGCAGAATGGGAATATGCAGCCAGGGGTTCCGATAACTGGATTTATCCATGGGGAAATGAATTTGACTCATCCAGAGCAAATATTAGAACTCAGGGAGTTTACTTTGCACCAGGCAAAGATGATTATCCAACCGGACAATCATGGGTCGGTGCGTACAATATGTCAGGGGGATTGTATGAGTGGGTAAATTCAATGTTTGGTGCATATCCTTATGAACCAAGTGATGGTCGAGAAGATATGGAAGATACCGAAAGCCCAAGAGTTATTCGTGGTGGTTCGTGGGATTGGTTTGAGGTTAATAATGGGAATCTTATTCAATCTTCCTACTATCGCAGTTCAATCGAGCCAAACACGCGCGGGAATTCAATTGGTTTTCGATGTGTGATTAACGCAGATCGGGTCAATTAGCCTCTAACCCTACATCATGTATATACCTGTCTTTGCATCAAATGGGAGCGCTGTAGCACTCCCTTACAGATTGTTGTTTCTACATTATTTCCACTCGAAGGGCATGAGCATCAGGTTTGTGCCGGAGAGTAGTTCGACGGTTTCCAGGTAGTAACGCATGGCGGCGGCAGGGTCAGCCTGTTCAGCGATTTGTGCCGGGAGTGGTTTACCTGAACCACGCATAATGCCGAAGGGTGTATTTTCAGAGACTTTTGCCAGTTCACGGGCTTTCTGAATCGCTTCGTAGAGTCCGCCATTTTCATCGACAAGACCATTTGCCAGTGCCTGTTCACCTGTCCAGACCCGTCCACCTGCGATTTTATCCACTTCTTCGGGTTTCATCTTACGGCTTTCAGCAACACGCTTGATGAAGACCTCATAAATGTATTCGATGCCTTCGCGCACTTTCGCCCGTTGTTCTTCGGTGAAAGCACTGCTGCTAGCGAAAATATCGGCATTATCGCCGCGTTGGTAATAGAAGGGATTGAATTTCAGTTTTTTGAGCATCTCGTTATTAATCAATTTCATGTTAATCACGCCGATGCTACCTGTGATTGTGCCGGATTGTGCGATGATGTAATCTGCCGGGGTTGCGATATAATATCCACCGGAGGCAGCTACGCCACCCATATAGACCACAATCGGTTTTTCTTTACCGAATTCATCTAACGCCGATGCCATTGCTTCTGATGCGGTTGCGCTACCACCGCCACTATCAACATAAAGAACCAGTGCGGCACAACGCTCATCTTTCATGAGATTGCGAACCTGCTGAACGACGGTTATATCGCCCATGCGCTCACCACCCACGATAGGAATCGGCAATTCTACCGGGGGATTCTGGCTTTCACCGGGGACGATTGCTCCGGCGGCGCGTACAACAGCGATATAGCTTGAAGCATCACGCGGCATTTTTAACGGGATGATATTGTCTGCCTGTTGCCATAGCACGATATTTTTGACTTCCAGATGCGATGCGAGGGCTTCTTCATTAACCATTGCATCAACATAGCCTTTATCAAGCGCATCACTGCCGATGTATGGTGCGTTATTGACCATCTCACGGACTTCATCGTGAGTCATCTGTCGTCCCTCAGCGATGGCAGAGACAATAATTTGATATTGAGAATCCAGCAACCAGTTAAACTGTTCTTCGCCCTCTTTGCTTGGCTCAGTGCGGGTGAAGGTATCCCCTGCTCCTTTGTAAGGCGTAATCGCAACAGAATCAGCCTGTAAACCAATCGCATCCAGACTTTCTTTGAGGAAATTCTGCGCCCGCATGAGACCGACTGTCATCAGGTCGCCACCGGGTTGTAAAATGATTTTGTCGGCTGCACTGGCGATGAAATATTCTGCCATGCCGTAAGTCTGTGCATAGACAATCACCTGTTTACCACGTTTACGGAAGCGCAAAATGCTATCACGCAGGGATTGTAAATCAGCAAGCGACATCGCAAAGCCACGAATATAGAGAATCACACCTTTTGGACGGCTATCATTGGCAATACGATGTAGTGATTCTTCAAATTCGACTAAACTAAGCGGTGTTTTACCGAGGAATTGCTGCTGGATGATGTTGCGATGTTCCGGCAACTGATTCATGGATGAGGGTACATTAAATTGAATGTAATCCATTTTTGCAGGCATATTTTCACGCTGCATATTGATCAGATTGACAACACCCGATTGAATTCCATGTACAATGCTATTCATATCAAAAAGCGATGCCTGTTGATTGCTTTCAGTCATGTTATAGTCCTTAAAAATAACGACTTCAGGTTGTAGCTTGACCAGATTCTTGAGTTTTCTGTAATCGGTTGAGATATATCTCAGCCCTACAAAATACCCGTAAAATAAGGAATTTACGCAGGGATGGGCTATATTCCATCCGCCATAAATACCTCAAGAGACAAATTGATCACATTACACTATACGTCCATTGTACACCAGATGTTGCTCCGTAACGCAGATGTTTATGATTCATATGCTTATTTAACGTATAATGGAAATAGCTTATTTGAAAATAGACGGCATCGTTTTTGATGGACAATCAATCACAATCTATCTGGCAGGGCATGTATGAGCAATGGTCACAGTGGCTGATTGTTCCCCGCAATATCCCCTCAGAACCACTTGAGGCGCAACAGGCACAGAAAATCGTCGGCTATGTACTGCTGCTGGCGATTGGTGCAGGGCTGAACTTGATATTCCGGTGGCTTTTTGATTCTATGGATGCGTTTGCATTAATTGCTTTTCTCCTTGCAGCAGGACTTTACGTATCAGCACGGGTCATGAACTACAAAACAATCGTCACCTTGACTATTTTGAGTACCCTGGTCAGTCCTTTTCTGGTTCTAATTCTAAATTCTGTTCTGCCATCTACGACCACCCTGATTTTTCTGTATATTTTTGCGCTATTCTTTGCAAGTCAATTTCTGTCGTTACGCGATAATCTTATTGTCGGATCTCTTGTGATTGTCACCGCACTGGTGTTGAACGGTTTTCTGGCAGAGAACAATGTCGTTAATCTGTTACGTCTCTCAGTACCCGTGTTGATCCTGGCGATTCTCGGATTACTCAATGCGCGTAGTCGTCTCAATCTACTCACCGTTTTGCAAGAACAGGAAACACCGGATACCCCCCGTTTTTTTGATAGCGCACTACAATTGATTCCTGATGCGGCATTGATTCAGGTTGAAAAACAGATTGTTGCTGCCAATGATGCGGCTGCCCGGCTGTTCAAAATCAAACGGGAATTGCTTATTAGCCTGCCGATGAACAACTTCATGAACCCGGAATCATCGGGGAATTACAAACTGGATCAGGATGCTGATTCATTGACGGTGCGTTACGATGACAAACTCAAAATTGCTAATGATAGCTCAATAACAGTCACGATTACTGCCCGTAGCGTGACCTATGGCGATCAACTGGCAACATTGATGATTTTGCGTCCTGCAGAAGAACATGATTTTGCAACGATTGTGCCGCCTTTATCTGATAATCTCGATGAACGTGAGGCAACATTCCATGCGATGGCAAATTTGATGTCCGATTATGCCTATGCACTTGATGTACAGGATCAGGATGCTGTTAATCTCGCATGGGTTTCAGGGGAGGTCTATGCCAAAACCGGATTATCAACAGACGAGGCGATTGACCTGAAAGATTGGTCTCTGATTATTCATGAAGATGATCGGGCATTTTACGAATTACGAACACGGGCATTAATCAAGGGCGAAACCAGAAGTCTTGAATATCGGATTGTGCAGAAAAATGGAGACATTCGCTGGATTCAGGATACCGCTTATCCTCTGGTTGATGAGGCAAGCGGACAGGTTAAACGCATTCTCGCAGGGGCAAGCGATGTCACCGAACGGATTGAAGCGCAAGAAACCCTCAAAACACATGTGGTTCAACAGGCTGTTGTTGCCGAACTGGGCTTACTGGCACTCAATACCGTAGACCGTGAACAGATTATGCAGCATGTGGCAGTGCTCTGCGAACAGGTTTTGAGTGTTGGATTCGTCAGTATTTTTGAGTATCAGACAAAAGATCAACACCTTGTCTGTGTGAATCTATCACGACCGGATAGCCCGTTCAAAGTTGGCGAAATAATCAGCAATGATTTCTTGATTTCGCTGGAAGCATACACCTTGAAATCACAGGAAGCAATTATCAGTGAAGATTTAGCAGACGAACCCCGTTTCAAGCCTGTGCCCTCGCTTCTGCAAGCCAATTATGGTAGCGCTGCCGGTATTATGATTATGGGTAACAATAACACGCCTTACGGAGTCTTATCGGTCTATAGCAAAATTACCCATGATTTCACGCATGATGAAGTCTATTTTTTGCAGGCGATTGCGAACGTGCTGGGGACATTCATCGAACGCAACCGGGCGCAGAGTGCCGAGCGTGAACAAATCGAATTTTCGGAAGCGCTGCGCGATGCCACTGCTGCAATCAATTCACGTCTGGAATTGCCGGAAGTGCTGGAAAAGATCATGACCTATCTACGACAGGTTGTGCCACAAACGCAACAGGCGTCGATTATGTTACGGCATGAAGATTCGGGGCATTACCACACCTATATTGCATGGGGTTTCGATGATAACAATGCTCTGGGAAAACCCGATTATGTCTTTAAGCTGGATGAGTTGCCCACACTCAAATATATGTATGACACAGGGGAAGCAATGTATATCCCTGATTCACGCTTAGACCCGCGCTGGACAATCAGAGAACACACGCCGGATCTCATTTCTTATCTGGGCGCACCGATTGTGGTGGAAGAAGAAGTCATCGGATTTATTAATCTGGATGCCTTTACAGAAGCCGCATTTAGCGATAATGATAAACACCGTCTGGAAACCTTTGCAGAAACGGTCAGCACTGCTATTGTGAATGCACAGAAACAGGAAGACCTGGAGCGTAAGGTAACTCAACGCACGGCTGAACTGAATGAACAGCGTAATCAACTGGAGACGATTTTAGCCGGGTCGGGTGATGGCATTTTCTATACCGGGAATTTCGAGATTATCTATGCTAACAATACATTTTGCCGGATGACCGGCTATACCCTTGAAGAATTGAAAGGTCAGCCGACAACGATTTTCCGCCCCGATGATGTATCCGATGATGTTCATAAAATTCAGGATATGTTTGGAACACTTCCTTCCGGCGAAATTCAACGGGACAATGTTCGCATCAGGCGCAAAGATGGTTCATATTTTGATGCGGGCTTAACGGTATCGCGGGTCGAATCCAGTGATGAGAATACCGTGCGTTCGGTGACGATTGTACGTGATGTCAGTAAAGAACGTGAATTAGAAGACCTCAAGAAAACATTTATTGCCGCCGCCGCGCATGATTTACGCTCCCCGATTTCCAGCTTACAGATGCGAATGCACATGATTAAACGCCAGCCGGGAAAAATGGATTATCACATGGAGCGCCTGACCTATATTATCGAGCGGATGAATCGCCTGGTTAATGATTTGCTGGATGCACAGGGGCGGATTGTGATACGTCCACAGAACATGATTCTACAAACCATCGTGGATCAGGTTGTGGATATTCTGTCTCTGGAAGCAAATGAAAAAGGCATCGGCTTCAATTATGAGTCGCCGGCTGACCCGATTACGATACTGGCAGATAAGCACCGTCTGGAACAGGTACTCTTCAATTTGATTACCAATGCCATCAATTACACGGATAAAGACGGCGAGATTACGGTTGCCTACCGTCTGGATGCGGCAGCAAAACAGGTCATGATTGATATTCAGGATACGGGAGTCGGTATTCCACAGGAAGAACAGGAGAGTATCTTCCTGCCCTTCTACCGGACAGTCAACAATGATCGTAAAGGCAACGGGCTGGGCTTAAGCATCACCCGCGAAATTGTCAAATTGCATCAGGGGACATTAAGTGTAAGTAGTGTCGTGGGACAGGGCAGTACATTTACGGTTAGTTTGCCTCTTCTGGAGACGGATTGATAAGCGCCGGAAAGTCTAATAAAGCACATGCTGAAAACCCATAATATAATATTGATCTTAGTTAATCACACGAACATCAGGGAAATTTCCTTTCTATGAATGAATCCAGTGGCATCATCGAGAAAATTCGCTTAATTAATCCGAAATATCAATATCTTGAAGTTGCGATTCAGGATCAATCTTTACGAAAGCTCAAACCGGGCGAGTCTTTGCTGGTACGCTTTATCGACCCCGATGATAGTGAAGCCGACTCATGGGATCCCTATTTAAGAGAACAGTGGTGGCCCTCCGGGTTTACACCGGAAGGACTCTTGCTGGTGGAACGTCCATTCAGCCACAAATATCGTCCACAACAGGAAATCAGCGTCATCGGTCCCGTCGGGCAACCTTATCGTTTCAGGAAATCCCTGCGGAATGTGTTGCTGATTGCCTATGATGTTGCCCCTCTGCCCCTGACAATTATGATCGGACAACTCATTCACAATAAAATCAGTGTGACACTGGTTTTACTCGGTGAGGCACAATCGTATCAAACTGACCATTTATCCCCGGAAGTGGAAGTGATTCGTGGCAATGACAAACTTGAATGGAGTGACCAGGTTATGACACTGGGATGGGCTGACCAGATGTTTGTGGTGGTCAAACAGGATGATGAATTGATGCGTTTCTCACAATTTATGAGACGGGTCGAAGAATTGCGAAACGATATTCCAAAGAATTACATTTTTGGCGTGTTTCAGCCACTATTACCCTGTGGTGTGGGAGCATGTGGCGCGTGCATGATTCGCAAGGGCAGCGAAATGGTCACATCCTGCACCAAAGGACCTACATTCGATTTGACACAGGTTAATCTCCCACAATGAGAAAGTCACAATCATGGTAAGGGTTAGCTGGCTGGTCGAAAAACGGGTCATACTGATTAATATCGGTGTCGAATTGACAGAAGATGAAGCCATTCAGATGAATGCCGATGTGGTCAATCTGCTCAATCAGGGAGAGGAAGATTTAGTGCATGTGGTCTTTCTGGCGGATAAAGTTCAGAAATTTCCATCCAGTGTATCATGGCTGCGGGACGCGATGAACTTTGTTAATCATCCCAAACGCGGTCATCATATTACGGTTACGAGGCATCGTGTATTGCGCTTTATCGGCGCGGTGATCTACCGGACTCATGCGCGGGGATTGCCGAGAATGGTCGGGACATATGCTGAATGCAAACAGATGCTCGAAGAATTGGATAATACCCTGCCACCGCTACCGGATACGATAGAGGATTAAACAAAATCATCTCACGGGGGGCAAAATTCGATACCGGCAATAGCTTAATTCCGGGACAACACATAATATGGCATAATACAATTAGCAAATAAATCAAGAATGCTTATGGAAGTAAAATCATGTATGAAGTACGGTGGATTATTCAAAATCGTGTTGTTCTTCTATACACAGGCAGTCATCTTGTCATGGAGGATAACGTAGAAATCAATCATCAGGTTGAAGTACTCCTTAATGAAGTCAATCATCCCGTTCATCTAATTTCTGACACATCTGAATTGAAGTCCTTCCCCATCAATGTAGTCAAATTGATAGAAGTCTATTCTTTCTTGAAGCATCCTAACTTCGAAATTGGTGTTCAGGTATCCAGCAGTCCGATGATACGTTTCCTGACCCGTGCTATCACCCGTCCATTCAAATCTTATCCGTTCAAGATTGTGGCTTCGCGTGAGGAAGCACTGGAATTGCTCTATCAACTGGATGAAACATTAGCGCCTGAGCCTGACACCGTAGCCGAATAAGAGAGTATGCGTCATGCAAGCGTTTGTCTTTTCCCATACAATACAGGCATGAGACAAATACGGCGAAACTTATCCAAAATTTTGATTGTTCTGGGCATTGGCTTGCTGGCTTTTGTCCTGTTTATCTACTTTTTTGTGTTTTTTGGCTTGCCATCTATCAGCAATATTGAGGCGGGATTGGCATTACCGGGAACACGCATCTATGACCGTTATGGCACATTGCTCTATGAGATTTTGCCCCCCGAGCAGGGTCGTAACCGGGTGATTCCTCTCGACGATATTCCCGATGTCTGTATCAATGCAGTGGTTTCAGTAGAAGATGCAAATTACTGGTCGCATGGTGGTGTTGACCCCGAAGGCATTGCACGCGCTGTCTGGATTAATATCAATGGCGGCGAAATTATTGCGGGTGGTAGCACGATTACACAGCAAACCGCACGTTTGCTCCTGCTGGATACTGAAGAACGGGCAACACGCTCTATCCGCCGGAAATTGCGTGAGATGGTGCTTGCCGTTCAGATGCAAAATCGCTTTAGCAAAGAGCATGTGCTCGAACTCTATCTGAATCAGGTTTATTTCGGAAATTTATCTTACGGGATTGAAGCCGCCGCCCGCACTTATTTCAATAAATCTGCGACTGATCTCTCGACAGCAGAATGTGCGATGCTGGCAGGTATCATCCAGAATCCCGTGTTTCATGACCCGCTAACCAATCTTGAGAGTGCCCTATCACGGCAGGAAGTTGCGCTCAATCTAATGGTGGACCGGGGTTATCTCACGGAACAGGAAGCCCTCTCCGCACAAAATGATGAATTGCAATTCGGGAGTACGCGCTTTCCGATTCAAGCGCCGCATTTTGTGATGACAGTCTGGCAACAGTTAGAGCGAGATTATCCTGAAGCCCTCTATAGTGAAGGTCTGGATGTTGTCACCACACTCGACCTAGGCTGGCAACAGGTCGCAGAGAATGCCGTGACCTATCAATTGAGCTTACTCAATAGCACGGAAGATGGTCAGATTTCTGCGAATGCCAATAACGCGGCAGTCATCGCAATCGACCCCTTCACCGGGCAGGTATTGACGATGGTCGGCAGTCCCGATTATTTCAACGAAGAAATTGATGGTGCAGTCAATGCAACCCTGGCATTACGTCAACCGGGGTCAACACTCAAGCCATTTACCTATGCGCTGGCAATGAATCCCGATAGCACTGCACCTTATACCCCTGCGACGGTTTTGCTGGATGTGCAAACACCATTTGTCACCGCACAGTTGCAGAGCTACACACCGGGGAATTTCGCACTGGTAGAACATGGTCCGGTGACGATTCGCGAGGCACTCGGCTCTAGCTATAACATTCCGGCAGTCGTGGCATTGGAGCATGTCGGCATACAGGATTTCATCGAATTTACGGCAGATGCAGGTCTCGAATCACTGGCATCTGCGCCGAATCTGGATTTAGCTGTAACCCTCGGTGGTGGTGAAGTACGTCTAATTGACTTAGCACAGGCGTATAGTATCTTCCCGAATGGTGGTTATCGCATCGAACCAAACTTTTTACTGAGTGTGACCACCCGTGATGGTGATGTTCTCTATGAATACGAAGAGCCGCGTCTGGAATTTCAGGTTTTGGATGAGCGGGTCGCCTGGTTGATTAACGATATGCTCAGCGATAATGAAGCGCGGATTCCATCTTTCGGGGCGAATAGTTCCCTGCAAATCGGGCGGGTATCGGGTGCGAAAACAGGCACAACCACCGATTTCCGTGATAACTGGGTGATGGGCTATACCCCGAATCTGGTTGTTGGTGTCTGGGTCGGCAATGCCGATAACACACCGATGGTCGAAGTAACCGGCGTTTCCGGTGCGGGACCGATTTATAACCAGTTCATGCGACAGATATTAGTCGGTCAACCGGAATTAGAATTCACACAACCGGAAGGCATTGTCCGGGCAGAAGTCTGTACATTATCGGGCTTGTTGCCGCGTGAAAATTGTCCACTACGCAGCTTAGAGTGGTTTATCGAAGGCACTGTACCCACAGAATATGATAATGTCTATCGTACATTTGCGATTGATACACGCACAGGTGAACTCGCTGACGAAAACACCCCCGAACAGTATATTCAAAATGAGACATTCGTTGTTTTACCACAGGAAGCACGCGATTGGGCGATTATCAACGGGATTAATATTCCGCCTGTCGGTGCTGTCAGTGAAGATGAAATCAGCGAAAATAGTGTGCGCTTGCTATCTCCTGACCCTTATACCAATTTTGAGATTTCGCCTGTCACGCCAATTGAAACGCAGCGCATTCGCTTTACTGTCGCGATGCCATCAACAACAGTCAGTGTCGATTATTATCTGAACGGGGAACTCTATCAGACAGACACAGAGTATCCCTTCGATGTGTGGTGGCAACTGGAATTAGGCGAATGGGAACTGGAAGCAGAGGCGACCCTCTCCGATGGGACGGTCTTACGGAGTGAAATTGTGTATTTCGGTGTGGTGGATTATGAGCCGGCACGTCCGCAGACGATTCCGCAGGGGCAGTAGAGCGTAAAAAGTTATTTTCGCCAGACGTCAAAAGCCCTGTCCACTAATTAATAGTACGGGTAGGGACAGAGCCTGCTCTGTCCGAAAATTTGTCACGGCGTTACATCCACGAATGTTGCGCGAACATCCTGCAACCATTGAACCGCGGCATCTAATTGTTCCGGTTTGAAAATTTTGCGCGTGTTGGCAAGGTTACGGAGTGCCAGTTGCTCCAAAATATTGATGAGCATTTGATCCTGTGTGTTGGTAATCACATAGGCGACGTATTGCTGTGGTTGATATTTGTGGACACTGATCTCTTGAATCGCCTTATTCATCATGTATTTGACCGGGAACATACCCGATTCTGTCAAATCCATCACGTAGAATAGCGGGATTTTATCCTCGTATTGTTCCACATGCTTCGCATAAATCGGTCTAACAATTGTGTAAAATTCATCAATTGCAGCACGTGTTACCGCTTTAAAATGATAGACTTCTACCCCGTTTTCATGGCGATGCTCAATATAGTTCGTCTTCATTACACCCACCCATAATATTAGTTTCCAGTCATTGTACCTATTTTTGCCGGATTGAGGCAAATTTGCCGCTATCTGCTGATGTCTGCTATAATCATTTTTGACCTCTCGTGAACTATTCATCAAGGAAAATCACACATATGACCCCTGAAGAACTAAGACCTATTTACAATCACTATCAGCGCCTTACAGATCATGATCCACAGGGAGAGCGAATTGAATTGGATAATCGCATCCGTTTTATCTGGCACGCCCACGAAACAGGTATGATTTCATACAGTACACTGGATGAGGCAAGTGCAGATACAGCAATCCTCGAAGAAATCGCGTATTTTAAGACATTGAACTACCCCTTCGAATGGAAATTATTCAGCTACGATACGCCATCGGATTTAGGCGACCGTCTCTTAAAACACGACTTCGAAAAAGAAGAAGTCGAAGCTGTCATGGTCTTGACGATTGCCGATGCGCCGGAAAAATTGCGCCAGCCGATTAGCTATGATATTCGTTTGGCAACCACACCCGATATGTTCTACGATGTCGATAAGGTCTATTATGAAGTGTGGAAAGATGATCCATTTGCTGATGCCTCGCCTACGCGCATGAGTGATTGGTTTCTGCCCCGTTTCGAAAATCACCCGGAAAGTTTTAACATGTATGTGGTTTATGTGGATGACAAGCCTGTCAGTTACGGTCGGGTTGAATTCGCGGAGGACAATCCTTTCGGTAGTATCTGGGGCGGGTCTACTCTCGAATCCTATCGTCGGCGCGGGATTTATACGCAACTGGTCGCAAAACGGATGCAGGATGCACAATCACGCGGATGCGAGTACCTAACGGTTGATGCACGCCCCGATACCAGTATGCCGATTCTGGAAAAATTGGGCTTCATCCGCATTGCCTACGCGACGGCTTACAACTGGTATCCGCCAACTGCTTGAGATATTCCGGCTTCCGGGTTAAAAACAGGATGTTGTTTTATCCGGGGTATCATAATGACAGCATTTTGTAGGGGCGCATCAGCGTATGCGCCCGTTTTGGAACACGGAGGGATACGCTGATCCCTCCCTACATGAAAAACATTTTTTTGCGTATTGATTGCCAGGGTAATTATCATCTACAAATATTTTCATTAATAGAGAGCCTATTTTATGTATGATCGTCCGACGTTGACTGAATTGTTATCTGCTGCACGTACCCATTTTGAAGAGAAAATTCTCCCGGTAGCACGGAGTCAGAATCATCAACTGTATTTTCAGACCCTGGTCGCTATCAATGTGATGAAAATTGCCGAACGTGAGTTCAATATTCGTCCCTTTCATCTGCGTGCCGAGTGGACACGTCTCAATATGGTGATGGGTCAGGATATGCCGACGATTGATAGTGATGATGATCTCGAAGTTGCGATTCAGGCAGCCAATAAAGCACTCTGTGAGCGTATTCGTGCAGGTGATTTTGATGATGATTACGCCCTGTTTCAGCATTTGACCGCCCGCACGATTGAACAATTGGAAGTCGCGAATCCGAAATATTTGCAAGCAATCAATAATGAGGGTGCGGTGGAGTGACCCCAAAAACTTCAAAATCGAGCATGACTCACCGTGAGCGACACATCGGGCATGACACATCATGCCCCTACATGTAAAATATTTGTGATGGTAGGGGTCTGGCGTGCCAAAACCTGGTGTGACAAACCCGCTTACCGGACCCATGATACAGATACCCCATTTAGAGATGCTTTCTATGCGAAAAATTTTTCCCTGGTTATTGATTGTATTGATGATTGCGCCTGTTTATGCACAGGATGATATGCCGGACGTTGGCGTTTTACAGATTACGGATGCTGTTAGTGATGGTTATGTGCTGTACAGTCCAATTCCATCGAATATTGCCTATCTGATAGATAATACAGGCAATGTTGTACATCAGTGGGAAGCCGAATTGCCGATTTTCTCCCTGTATTTACTGGAAAATGGCGATTTACTGGCGAGTGTGATGGGTGAACGCGGTGATTTTCCGGCGGGAACAACCGGAGCAGTCCATCGCTATGATCGGGATGGCAATTTGCTGTGGGCATATGATTTCGAGCAGGATGGCGCACAGATTCATCATGATATTGAAATGCTGCCCGATGGTAATATTTTGATGAGCATGTGGGAAACGATTGCGCCGGAGGATTTCGCCAGTTTCGGAATCAACCCGGAGCTCGTCCCGCAGGATGGAAGCAGCTTGTTTTTCGATAGCATCATCGAAGTTGACCCCGCTACCAACGAAATTGTCTGGCAATGGCGAATGCTTGACCATAGTGTGCAGGATTACGATTCATCTTTGAGTAATTTCGGCATTCCGGCGAATAACCCGCATCTGATTGACATCAACTATAGCCATAACCGGATTGATGTCGCTGACCGCAGTCATATCAATGGCATCAGTTATCATCCTGAACTCGATCAGATCATGGTCAGCGCACATTTTCAGAGTGAAATCTGGATTATTGACCGCGCAACAGGCGAATTGGTCTATCGCTGGGGCAATCCACAGGCATATGGACGTGGCTCATCTCAAGACCGTATTCTCTTCAATCAGCATAATCCTGACTGGCTGGATGATGGGAATATTCTGATTTTCAATAATGGCTCGGATAATTTGAGACGTTATTCCACAGTGGTTGAAATGACTCCCCCGCTTAATGAGGATGACACATATCCACTGGAAACTGATGCGGCTTATGCACCGGATAGTATTGTATGGGAGTATCGCGCTGACCCGCAGGAATCATTTTTCTCGCGCAGTGTGTCGGGAGCGCAACGCTTATCCAACGGGAACACATTCATTACCGATGGCGCAAACGGGCGATTATTTGAGATTAATGCCGATGGGGAAATTGTCTGGGAATATCTGAATCCACTCTGGTTAAATGTGGACAGCGCTACAGCAACATCTATTTTCAGAGCAACACGCTATGCACCGGATTATGCGGCATTTGACGGGCAAGCACTGACTCCACAGGGACAAATCCCCTTTGAAATTTTTGAGCGAAGCAACAACAATTGAGATGAATTACAATATACCTTAATATAACGAAAATCACAATTTTAGCAAAAATCTTGTTAGTAAAAGAAAATAATTCTGCGGTTAATACTCGGAGTGTCAGATTAAGTTCTAACCGATACAGATAAGACGTGTAGAGTTAAAACTTTTCAATTTTGATGCTCCATCAAATTAAGCAAAACTTCAACGGCTTTTGAAGTTTAGGTTCCAAGCATAAACAGCCTCATATCACAGTTACCACGCAGGTCTAAACATCTTCATTTTACAGAGTAAATCATACCAGGTGTACAGTCCCAATGCTAGTACACCACAGACAGTAATAAATCATTTTACGCCACATATAAGCCTCTTATCAAAACACAGTTATAATTTAAATTAATATCCAGTAATATAGTATATAACGCACAATAAAATTTGTCATATATGACAGTTTTATTTTCTCCTGTTTCTTTGGATGATTATGGGTTTTTCTAACAGCCATTGTTAGAAAAGGGAAAATGCAGTGAATAACAAACCAAAACAGCCATACAAAACAAGTAAACTTCGAATAATTGTTGGACTAGCTGTCTGGATCGTCGCACTCATAGTATGTGTAGCATGGTTGTGGCACACCTATACAACTGATGGAGTTGCATATGAACCTGTAATAGTGATACTCTTTGCAGTCTCATCATTATTGCTGGTAAGTTTTCAAAGCTAAATAGAATAATAAGATAATGGAACAAGTGTGTAGAGAGTGGATAATGTAGATTCAAAATGTTATCCACTCTCCCTAAGTTCAGCGATAGTCTGGGTTTGACTTCATTTTATATTAATTTATAATGATTCTAAGGTAATGTATGAGTATACTAGCAATTGATGTCGGGAGTTCGTCTGTCCGGGCGATTTTATTTGAAGCAGATGACAATGTCGTGCGACTGATACCGGGTGCGATTGTACAGCGTCATTACACCTTTGATACCGATAATTCAGGGCGTGCAACGGTCGATGCTGTATTTTTACGGGAGTTATTAGAACAGTGCATCGACGACATTTTGCAGCATGATGCGGCTTCGTCTATAGAGGCTGTCGGGATAGCAACCTTTGTCGGGAATTTATTGTTGCTGGATGGCGATTATCAACCAATTGCGCCACTGGATACTTACGCGGACACCCGTAGCGATGAATTTGCAGATGTGATTGCGCGGGAAATTGATGTTACAGCGCATCATCAAAATACAGGGACAATCCTCAATAGCGCTTACTGGTTGCCGAAATTGCGTTACTATGATTATCCACACAATGCTGAACCCTTCGTTTTGCATTTCTCTGATTTTGCGACCTATTGCTACCGGGAATGGTTCGGGCGCGATGTGCCGATGAGTTATTCGGTTGCCTCGTGGTCAGGGATGCTGAATCGCAACACACTGGATTGGGACGAAAACAGTATCGCTATCTCAGGATGGTCACGGACGATGTTCCCCCGTTTAGCTGATATTTCAGACGCACAACAGGGATTGAGCGCTGATTATGCCTCTCGCTGGGAAAAATTAGCGGATGTCCCCTTTTATTTAGCTGTGGGAGATGGTGCTGCGGCACAGGTTGGCTCGGGGGCAATTGCTGAACATACGGCAGCACTCACGATCGGCACAACAGCCGCGATTCGCACGGTAAGCACTGCCCCGTTACCGGATGTCCCTGCCGGATGCTGGTCATATCGCATTGACAAAAGCCATCATCTGATAGGCGGCGCACTCAGTGAAGGCGGCAATATTTTCGCGTGGGCGCGGAAAACACTCAATTTAGACGGTATCGACATTGAAGCAGAATTGCAAGAACGTGAACCCGGCTCACATGGTTTAACAGTGCTACCTCTGCTGAATGGTGAACGCTCTCCCGGTTGGCGCGGTGATGCGACCGGAACGATTCATGGTTTGCAATTGAGTACGATGCCGATGGATATGTTACATGCCCTGCTCGAAAGTGTCGCGCTGCGTCTGGCGATTATCACCGCACAGTTGAATCTTGCACCGGAAGTCAAACTGATGGCAGCAGGCGGCGCATTGCATAAATCTCCAGCATGGTCACAGATGATTGCCTCGGCAAGCGGACGGGAATTGCATTTAATTGGCGATGCAGAAGCGACTGCAAGCGGGATTGCCAGAATAGTACATTGTATCCAATCGGGGCAAAAAATTACCAATCACATTGCGAATATCACAGGCATTTACAAACCAAAAACAAACCATTCTGTTATATTCGGGCGTCTACAGGCACGACAGAGAGAGTTATATACTGTAACAAACGATTTGGGAAATGAAACAATGCTATCAACATAATGTCATAGCGGGGATGTACATTAACAATTATCATATACTGCAAGTAATTAAAGCAATGGCAATATAGTACCTGTTATGTCAGTATAGCAAAGACATAATAAGAACAAAATAAGAGGACACATTTTCCAGAGGAACTAAGATGTCTAAACACAAAATCAGATGGATAAAAAATCGCAATCGACATTACCCTTCAACACTGTTCATCGGGCGACCCAACACCCCCTTTGCAATGGATTTATTTGATGCGACAGGCGATAGCGGACAACTTTCCATCAGTTTACAACCCGATTCAGGCTTAATCAGTCACTGCACAAAATATGATTGTTATATTTTAGATGCTGACTTTTTAGGTGATGTGAGCGATGCGATGGACAACATCTTGTCGAAACATCCCGATGCCCGGATTCTGGTGATTAGCGACAGTTATGATTGGAAAGATGCTGTCAATGCGTTCAGGATGGGGGCTATTGATGTCATTCGCACACCACTCAGCACAATCCACACCCGCGCAGCACTCAATTATGTAATGGCACAACAATTGCCACGTCGTAATATCAGACATGCGGGTGTTTAAGCAAAAACCACAATCTGGCAGTAATTGGCAGTAAAATTGCTTCTGCTGGCAGTCCAATAGACGATACATTACTCCCATCGTTACCCGTTAACATGGGAGTTTTCTATGCTCAAACGTATTCTAATCGGATTGTTGTTCATTCTGGTCGCGTTGCCTGTTTCAGGGAGTGCTTATCAGCAAGTCTCATTGATGCAGGATAATCAGACCTATCCCCCGCCCGGCGAACTAATTGATATAGGCGGATACAGTTTGCACATTCATTGTATCGGTGAAGGCGAACCAACCCTCATTATTGATACAGGCGCGGCAGATTGGTCAGTGTCATGGATGGCAATCCAACCGGATTTAGCGCAACTCACCCGTACCTGCATTTATGACCGTGCCGGACTCGGTTGGAGTGAAGCAAGCCCTGAACCGCGAACCAGTCAGCAACTGGTCAACGAATTACACACCCTGCTGAACAATGCCAATATTGAACCACCCTACATTCTGTTGGGACATTCTCTCGGCGGATACAATGTGCGGATTTATCAGGAACAGTATCCCGATGAGGTTGCCGGAATCATCCTCGCAGATTCAGCACATCCCGGACAATGGGATGTATTACCGCCGGAAGTAGAAAATCTGGTCAGTCAACAGGTAGGCTTACTGAATAATATGTCGATGCTCACGAATTTTGGTGTTGTGCGACTCATTTTGCCGGAACATGCTTATCTGAGTGAAGACTGGCAGGACGCATACAGCAGTCATATGGCGCGAAGTCGTCACCTGCTTGCCTCAGCCGGAGAACTTGCCGGAGGGATCGGATTGAGTGCAGAACAGGCAGCAGAAACAGGCGATTCAGGTGATTTACCTCTGGTGGTCGTCACAGCAGGGCGAAGTTTCGATGCGTTTCGTGCGATGACCGATGATATTCCCTTTGATGAAGCAGAAGCCACCTGGCAAGAATTGCAGCGCGACCTGGCAACCCTCTCCAGCAACAGTGTACATCTTGTCAGCCCAGATGCTCATCATACGATTCAACTCACCGACCCTGATATTGTGATCGAAGCAGTTGAAACGATGCTCGGTATGCTAATGGACGAATAGGCTACAAAAATGTTCCTGTCCGGGTGATTGCCTCAGCCGGACAGGAACATTACGATTACCTGTCCTTTGTGCCCAATATTAAGAGGCTCAACAGGAGCATTCCTGCCCCGATAAAGCCGATGAGCGATAGTGTTTCACCGAACATCAGCCAGGCGAGACAAGCCGCTACCAGAGGGTCAATCATCAACACAATACTGGAAGTGCTTGCCGATACTGTTTTTAAGCCCACCTGAAATAGCCAGTATGCCAGTGCAGTCGGAATCAAACCAAGATACAGCACGAATCCCCATGCTTGAGGCGATTGCATCCCGACAACATCACCCGGCAAGGCAATCACCAGAAGGACAAGTGTTCCGGCGCAAAACCCGATTGCATTGACCTGTAGAGGATGATAGCGTTCGGCGACAACATGCGCTGACACCAGCATTCCGGCATACAGGACAGCCGAAATTAGCGAATAGATGATACCCTGCTCCAATTGTGGATAAGAGTCATTCCCCGGAGTGATACGAACCAGCAGGATACTCCCCACCATAGCAAAGACCAGTGCTGCGATGATACGCGCTTGCAATGTTTCCCATTTCAGTAGCACTGATAAACATGTCACCAGCACAGGTGGCACACACAATGTTAAAAGCGTTGAAATTGTAATTCCGGCATAGCGAATACCCGAAAAGTACATCACCTGTGAGAGGACGAGACACGTCCCCATCAAGCACATGACAGCAAAATCACGGGAGCGCACCTGAAATAACTGTCGCCCGATTGAACGCCAGCACATCAGCACCAGAATAGGCGTTGCAATCAGTGTCCGCATCAAATTGATAAACAGTGGAGATGTGTCTTCAATACTATAAATCGCCTGAGTTGCCACACCGATTGTCCCCCAGATGATAGATGCCAGCAGCACCCGGGCGAATCCGCTCAAGCGCAAATGCCTTGTTATGTTCATTATTTTCTGCCTGTGTTCTAAGTCAATGAAATTGAAATCGGGACGCAAAAATATGTCCCTGCGAAAGCAATCAACAGGCAGAGGAACGGCTAACTATCCGTTACTTTTTAGTCGGAGTGTTTAATTGTCATCTGCCCTGTAGTAATGGCAGATGGGAGGAGGAGAAGTAAGGTAAGGGTAATGAGAAATCATGGATCATTTCTCTCATATTGACAGTTCACGCGAGTATAGAGCGGCGAACATAGATTGTCAACAGGTTACGAAAATGATCATTGCAGCAAAGCATCGACAGCACTACGGAAATCATCGCCTTTTATATCGCTGTATTCCCCGATGGCACGATAATAGATCACACCGTCGCTATCAATGATGAAACTCTGAATGGCATCGGTTGATTCAATTTCCAGTGCATCAAGGAAAAGTTCCTGTTCCTCCAGAAAAAGCACCGTTACCTGTGGACGCATCTCTGTTTCCGTGACAGCAGCACTAATCCCGCTCATCACCAGAAAACGTATCGCAGAATTCAGTTCGGGCAGTGCGGCGATGCTCCAATATTGCAGGTTGTCATGTCCAGATGCAATCTCCTGAAAAAGCGGCAACCATGTCACCGCGAGAACCTGTTGTTCACGGTCAAAGGGCATCACGACAAGATGATACTCTGCCGTGAATTGCTCAGGAAAAGTAACAGATTCACTATCTGCATCCAGTCCGGTCGCACCGGGCATGACAAGACAATTTCCGTCGATGTCGGTCAGGCAAGCAGGTTGATTCCCATTTGAATTGAGTAAACTAATGCCCGTACTATCAGGTGCGAGGGTCAATGCGGCGACAATTCCGGTAATCAGTACGAATAATAGCACCGCAATCAGTGCAATCCAGCGATTTCGCATGGGGTACGCTCTCTTATTTTCTGTTTACACGACACAGTGTCTATTAAAATAGGAGAGTTGAACAGGTCATATTTATGAAAAAGTGCTGAGTTCTGTGTTCTGAGTGCTGAGATTTGGAAACCTATTTTCAGGGAAGCCAAATTTACCAGAAATTTATCGGTCATTTTTATGAAATAGAGGGCGCAGGATACCCGTTCCAATGACAATCTGGATGATGCCCACCGGAACAATCAACCAGAGATAGGGAGTATCCTGTAAGGCATCCTGTTTAGCCAAGAATTGCTGACTGATGGGCGCAAGCACAAACCATACCCCTATCAGAATCATGAAGATACCGACGCCCAACCGCAGGATAAACATCAGGCGACGGGTGAAGAATTTCAGGATGTTGCTGATTATGAGACGAAGAAAATTCATCAGGCAAACATGCCATACGATTCAATCAGTCTCAAGGCTTCGAGTTGCATTTCGGCGCTGCGTCGTCCGAGGCTTGCCAGTTCAACTGAAGGCTCATCACCGCTCAGATGACGGTTTGCCTGTGACATGCAGATAATACCCCAGCGAATATTGCCCATCGCTTCCCACCAATCAACTGACTCGCGACTGACTGTACGTCCACTGGCTTTTTCATAGGCTTTGATGAATGTTTCTCTATCCGTTAAACCGGATGCGCGTTTTGTTCCCTCTCCGAAACGCCAATCCCGCATACAGAGGTAGCCGAGTTCTTCATCGGGATTACCGACATGCCCGAATTCCCAATCAATCACGGCGGTCAAACCCTGCTCATCCACCAGTAAATTACCGATACGAAAATCCCCATGCACGAAACACAGGTCATTCTGCGGGGGGAGATTGTTCTGTGCCCAGCGTAATGTCCATTCCCAGACCGGATTATGCACACCGAGATTATTCAGAATACTGTATGATTCGTGGATCGCTTCTTCTGCCGGACTGCGCCCATCTTTCGGGCGTTTCAGGAAAGACAGTGTTTCCTGTGCGGGGTCGATTGTGTGGATTTTAGCGAGTTCTTCTGCCATCTGTTTCGGGAGAGCTTGACGTGCTTCTGCTAATTCCGGTTGTTTGATGACTCTGCGTCCGATACTAATCCCCGAAACATAGTCCATGATAAAAAATGGACTGCCCAGTACAGTTTCATCCGTACAGAGCCAGCGCATTTTTGCAACTTTCACCCCCTGCTGATAAGCCGCATCCATCAGATTATATTCCTGTTCGCGGGTGAGCGCTTCCGCAAACATCTGAGTCGGCAAATCACGGCGCAGGACAATTTTTTCGACTGTGTCGCCAATTTGAATAGAAAAAAGCCATGTATCACGGGATGCGCCCCCGGCCAAAGGTTTTGCATCGGTAATCATGACTTCATTGTCAGTTTGTTGCGATAAGTATTGTTGTAAATTTGTGAGTAGTGTTTCCTGGTCAGCAATCATGAAATCGTGTTCTCTTCTTAAGCATTAATTGTAATAAGTTATCGAAAATTTCCGGCAAATTAAAGCGGATGAAATGATGCAGGTTAAAAATTAAACAGGAAAATACGTGTAGGGAAAGGTCGCCGTGCCTTCCTGTCTTTCAAACGCGGGAGCGCACAGAGGCACTCCCCTACACCCGATTTACGACTCAGGTTTTTCTCACTGTTTAAAAGTTAAAGAGCTTTATCTCAATCGTTTTAAGCCCGGATATTTCAAGACTCTACTCAATAGAGCAACACTATTCTAATCGCTGTTCGATTATCTAGCCACTACTGGCAAGCACCTCATCGACAGGCTTTAAATCTGTGAGACTTTCATCTGCCTTTTTCAGGCGTTCGAGTGCTTCCCCTTCGCTAGAATAAGCACGCAGACGCGCCCGGAACATGCTTGTCATGGTGGATGTCAGTGTTTTACGAACGCTGTTATCTGCCGTGTATGAAATGATGCTTTTCAGTTGTGGCAGAAAAAATAAGGGCGTGATAATCGAGGATAGCAAATGAACAGTTGATATGCTGCTATCCATGTTATTCAGGTTGATGAGGATGTTGACTTTGTTCTGACTGGCGCTGATGAATTGTGTCAGCTTGTGCGAAATACGACTGCTATCATCCAGTGAAATTGCATCATTGACCGCGATATATACCACTTTTTCAGGTACATACCATGCGATGGTGACTGCCATGTAAAATCCTTAAGACAATTAAACGGTGTGTCGAGGATTTTACAGATAATCAATAAATTTTCACGGGTTGGAAGTTTAAGATTCTGTTGTGACTCTTTCAAAAGCCACAATTAACGTGATATGCCCGATCCGTAGCGTGTCACTATCCCGCATGACCCGTGCCTGTTCAGGAACAAGCCGTTGCCCGTTCAGGAATGTGCCGTTCATGCTATTGTGATCGGTGACAAAAATCAGGTCACCGCGTTGATTAATGGTCGCATGACGCCGCGAAACACCGCGTTCTTTACCATCTGCCCCTGTGAAATCAACCTGCGGACGAAATCCAGTTTTCATGTTTAAGCGCCCGATGACCGCTTCATCTAAATCTTTATTTTCGATGCGATAGACCGTGCGCGTATCTTTGTCGGTCAGAGTTAAATTGCCCCGGAAACGAACTGTGCCAATATGAAGCAGTCCATCATCATCATCCATATGAGGCATCCGTTTGGTAGCATGAGTTTCTTCTTCTGTCAGTTCCAACACCGGATCATCTGCCGCTTCGACTTCAACTGTGGTCATAGCGTCCATGTCATTTTCAGAAATTATTGTTGTTTTGTCCAGTTGGTCATCATAGTCAGCTTTATCGGTCATAGTAATTTCCTAAATCTCTGCTGGTCTTATCCGGTATAGTTACAAGTTGCCTACGTCCTTCAACATTACCATTCTATAACATTTCAAGCCAGATTACATCCTATTTGTGTCATAAAACAGTTAAAAGAATAAACGCTATCATTACAACAACAAGGTTTTATCTTAATGGAAGCCCTGATTTTGCACTCGCGTCATGTCCGCAACAGCCCTAAAAAGCAAAACCGCATAAAGGATAACAATGTTACATACTATATACATACAATCTCTATGCTACGTGATCGTGCCATACAAGACCCTATCACGGGCACATTTCAATACCCTGGTATCTGTCAATTTTCAGGCATGACACGTCATGCCCCTACGCTCAATATATTAGTTCGGGGTAGGGGTTTGGCGTGCCAAACCTGATTTTGCCAATAATCTGAAAATACGCCCTATCATCCCATCACGAACATAATTGCCGGATTTTGATTTTTCGTTTATGCTGGTACAGACGCATACATGATCCTGGAGAAAATTCGGATGTTCCACTGTCGCGGTAGCTGTTAATCTCAATTTCTGACAACCACATACCCCCTCTTAACTGCAAGGCACGCCTTTGCGGTCTATTTGCGTTCCACAATTCCATACAAAATCTCTATACTCAACAAAAGGATACGACCTATGTCTCTGAAACAGTCGCGCCCGGTCTGGCGTTTGACCATCTTTGTATTGCTGATGCTGCTCATCGAATTTATGGACGAGTTCTCGTACAGTGCATTGGAAGCTGCACGTCCGCTTATCCGTGATGATTTTGCACTGAATTACATTCAGGTGGGCTTAATCACCACCATCCCGATTACCGTAGCGATTTTCATTGAACCGATTATGGGATTGTTCGCGGATACCAGTAAACGTCGTCTGATGATGGTCGCTGCCGGGGTTTTGTTCGGTCTCGGACTTATCATTCAGGGGTTTTCGACTTCATTTTTCATTTTCATGATCGGCATGACACTGGAAGCCCCTGCTAACGGTGTTTTCGTCAATATCGCGCAGGCAGCATTGATGGATGATGCACCTCATCGACGCGAAAATCGGATGGCGCTCTGGACAGTCAGTGGTTCGCTGGCAGTCGTGGTCGGTCCCCTGATGATGACTGTTTTTGTCGCGTTGGGATTGAACTGGCGGTTGTTTTTCCTCATCACGGGGATTGTCGCTGTGATTGTTGCCCTGGCAGTACTGCGATTGCCACCGAATCCGGCTCTGAGAAGCACTGAAAACGACGAAACAGAGAGTCGCACAGTCCGACAAAATTTAGAGGGCGCATGGGTATTATTACGCAGTGCTATTGTCTGGCGCTGGTTGATTTTACTGGAATGCAGTAATTTGATGCTGGATGTACTATTCGGCTTGCTGGCACTGTACATGGTCGATATTGTCGGTGTGTCTCAAGCTCAGGCAGGGATAGCCATTGCCGTCTGGACAGGGATTGGCTTAATCGGTGATTTTCTGCTGATTCCTCTGCTGGAAAAAGTACGCGGACTGTCTTATCTGCGTGTCAGTGCCTTTGCCGAATTGATTCTGTTTCCGCTATTTTTGCTGGTTGATGGATGGTGGATGAAACTGATTCTGCTCGGGATTATCGGGCTATTTAACGCCGGATGGTATGCGATTTTACAGGGGAAACTCTATGATACACTCGGTGAACAGAGTGGCGCAGTTTTGATTGTCGGTAATGCAGCCGGACTCTTTGGAGCGATGTTGCCTGTCATTTTAGGGACAATCGCGCAAATTTATGGTCTGGATATAGCAATGTGGTTTTTGCTTGCGGGTCCAATTGCCCTGCTGATAGGTTTACCATTTAAGGATGAACAGTAATCCAAACGGGGCATGATTTACCTCATGCCCCGACCGGAATAACACTTAATCGCTGACTTCGATTTCATCACTTTCGCGGTATTCATCGCCATCTTCATCGACGATACTCAGTTCATACTCGCCCTCGGGCATCGGGTCGCCACCATTGTTCAGGAAGAAGCATATCCAGCCTTCGCCATCAAATTCGGTTTCAAGTCCCAGATCAAGTTCTTCTCCATCAAGTGACCAGACAATTTCGATAGTTTCCTCATCAAAGTTCGCATATTCGACATAGGCATAAATATGAAGCACATCTTCAAATTCTACACCTTCCCCGACCAGAATCCCTGTTGAGCGTCCGCATTCTTCTGCAAAACGAATCGGGAAAACAAATTCATCATCGGTGACTTCGAATTCACCACTGGCAATGGTGTCACCATCATAAAGAATCTCAACTTCCCAATCACCTTCCATCAGTCCATCCGGTTCTGACCAGCTTGTCCAGATACGGAAATCATCGAGGTCATTCGGTTTTTCATAAACCAGGGTATCCAATTCATCGCCCTCATGTGACCAGACGATTTCAACTTCATCGCCTTCTTCCAAACCTTCACCGGAAATAACAGCGTACACAACTGTCATTGTGGAGGGGAAAATCTCGTCGGCGTGAATTGGTATAACATTTGCCGTCGCAACATCACGGGCAAAGACAATACTATCCACTTCAACATCCTGTGCCTGTAGCGGCAAGGCAAAAACAAAGAGGGCAATCAAAACAGCAACAATACGGAATTTCATCATTAATCTCCAAAAATATAACCAGTCCGTAATGTTTATGATAATGAAACCTGGAAATGTTGCAAATAAAATTGGTCTAAACAGCGGGGAATTAATGAGTTTTTATATTTTGGGGCATAAAAAACGGGCACGATATAATTTATCGTACCCGGATAATAATTTAATCGGCTGCGGCAGGTGTTTCTTCCGGTGGTGCATATTTTTTAACAACACGACGGGCTGTCACCATGCGATGTACTTCGGACGCGCCATCATAAATACGGAATGCACGGGCACTCTCGTACCATGAACTGAGCGGCAAATCACGGCTGATACCTGATCCACCACAGATTTGCACAGCACGGTCAATCACACGATTCACCATCTCAGCGATAAATACTTTTGCCATGCTGGTTTCATTACGTGCTGATTCTTCATTGACCAGTTTCCAGGCGGCATGTTGCATCATCAAACGAGCCTGATAGAGTTCGATTTCACTGTCCGCAAGCGCAAACGAAACCGATTGATGTTCGATGAGTTTTTTGCCGAATGCCTCCCGTTTACTGGCATATTGTGTGGCGATTTCTAAGGCGCGTTGTGCAATGCCAGTCCAGCGCATACAGTGTGTGAGGCGTGCGGGTTCTAAACGTCCCTGTGCAATAGAAAAGCCCTGTCCCAATCCACCGAGAATAGCCGATTCCGGTACACGAACATCCTCATATTTGATTTCGACATGTCCACCGAAGTCTTTAATGCCCATTGTCGGGACATCGCGGATGATATTCATGCCGGGGGTATCGCGTGGACAGATGAAAATTGTCGTTCCGGCGTAAGGATGCACATCGGGGTCTGTGATTGCCATGATGAAGAAAAAGTCTGCAATTTCACCATTGCTGGTAAACCATTTATGCCCGTTAATCACCCATTCATCGCCGTCTTTATAGGCTTTGCTCTGTAACATACGCGGGTCACTACCGACACCGGGAGGCGGTTCGGTCATGCTGAAGGCACTGAATGCTGTCCCGGCAACCAGAGGACGAAGATACTGTTCGACCTGTTCTTCATTGGCATACGTATGCAGCATGTGCATGTTCCCTTCATCGGGCGCAGAACAGTGAATCGCCAGAGGACCCAGCATCGACCGTCCGGCAGCTTCCAGCACGGGCGTGAATTCGAGGATATTCAAGCCCATACCACCGAGTTCTTTCGGCATTGTCGGCGCAAAAATCCCTTCTGCTCTAGCTTTTGCACGCAGCGCTTGCACCTCATCCATCGTGACGGAGCGCTCTTCCTGCAAGAGTTCGCGTTCCAGTGGCACAACCTCTTTATCAACGAATTGCTCAACACGGTGAACAATATCCTGAACATGGGCGGGCATCGTAAAATCCATTTTTCGACCTTTCAACAAAATTAATTCCAAATTTGATTATTGATTTCATTATATCCGCATATCAGTAAAAAACCGAATCTCAATTTGATTAATTTGCCGTGCAATCGCGTTGCGGGGATGTACAGGATTGGCTATGCTTAAGATAAGACCATCGCAACAGGAAAAAGCACATGCCAGAGCAAGAACGCAAGCACATTGATGTCATGATTAGCAGCACCAGCAGAGACTTACCGGAACACCGTGAAGCTGTCCGGGATGCTGCATTCCGTATGAGTATGTTCCCGGTCGTAATGGAAACCCTCGGCGCACGCTCTCATGCCGATGCGATTTCTGCCTCACTGGAAATGGTCGATATTTCTGAGATTTACGTGGGCATTTTCGGGATGCGATACGGTTTTATCCCCGATGACCCGCGCAATCCCGACAAAATTTCAATCACGGAGATGGAATACCGCCGCGCTGTCGAACGGGACATCCCCATTTTGATTTTCATCATGGATGAGGACGAGCATCCAATCAAACCCAAAGATGTCGATACCGATCCCGAAAAAGTCGCAAAATTGACCGCATTCAAAGACCATTTGAAAAACAAGCATATTGTGGGTTTCTTCAAATCGCCGGATGAATTGGGCTTGCTGGCGATTCAGGGATTGGCACGCGAGGCGATAGAAGCGGCAAAACGCGCCGGAGAAAATGACCCGGAGACACTCGATGAAAAAGAGGAATTAATTGTCCCGCCGGAATTGCTTGCCCTGCCCCGTTATACCCTGACAGCAAATTTCATCGGGCGACAACGTGAACTGGCACAGCTGGATAGCTGGTCACAAAATGCGGAAAAACCGATGATGGTCGTGGAAGCGATTGGTGGCATGGGTAAAAGTGCGCTGACATGGGAATGGGTCAACAAAAAGGCACAGTCAGACAATTACGACGGGCGCTTCTGGTACAGTTTCTATGAAGGCGGAACGAATATGCAAAGCTTCCTGCGGGATGCGGTTGCCTATTTCAGAGAAGTTCCTAAAAAAGAAGTCACAGCCAATCGCAGTGAACTCGAAAAAGAGTTGATGCGAATTTTAGAGACACGCCGGGTTTTGCTGGTGCTGGATGGTTTGGAGCGTGTGCTGGTCGCCTATCATCGTTTTGATGCTGCCCATATCCGCGATGACCAGATTGATGAAAAAGAGCGTCAACGTAAGACCACTGACCCCAAAGACGGACGTTTCCTGAAATTGCTGGCGACCTGTAAAAAAGGCAAAGTGCTCTTGAGCAGTCGTCTGATGCCACTTTCACTGGAAGGCATGGAGAACATCACACATGAAAAATTGACCGGACTTGACCCTGATGATGCTTACGACTTGATGCGTGATAGAGGGGTCAAAGAGCCGCAAAATCGCCAGCAGATGAATGACTTCATGGCGCAATTTGGCTATCATGGCTTATTGCTGACCATTACCGCCGGACGCATCAGTTCCTTTTTTCAAGCACCGGGCGATTTTGATTTATGGTATCAGATATTCGGGAAAGACCTGCGCGACCCCGATATTCAAAAAGCACGCCTCAAATTACTGAAATACGCTTTTGAGGGCTTAGACGAAGCCGCTCAAAAATTCTTGAGTCAAATCGCTGCCTTTCAAGATGCTGTACCCTACGAAACCTTGAGCGTGTTTAATCCCTTTGGAACACAACCACCAAAGTTTGTTCCAGAACCAAAATGGGACAATGATGTTACAGAAGAAGAACATCAATCTTACTTACTGGAAAAAGAGGCTTATGAACAATATCAAACGACACAAGAATACATCAATAGTGTAGCCAGATTCCACAACCTGCTAAGAGACCTCACCGATAGAGGTTTGCTCAACTGGGAACGTGACAAGAATACTTACGATTTACATCCGGTAGTGCGGGGGTATAGCTTTGAGCAACTGGATGGCAAGGAAAAAGAAGCAACTTACAATAAAATTCACAATCACTTCGAGAGTCGTCCGGTAAATTATGATGAAGCAACAAGCGTTGAAGACCTTTATAATCCAATTATGGTTTATCGTGCCTTAGTTGGTGCAGGTCGCCTGGAAGATGCAGCAAGATTATTCCAGGGGTCTTTTGGTAGCACACTGATTTATGCCCTGAGCGCCAGTCATCTCATAATCGAATTACTACGCTCGTTATTCATAGATGGTCTGGATGCATTTCCACCCTTTAATGATGATTACCTTAAAGGCTTCATCACTAATGATTTAGCCCTTGTCTTTCGTCGCGCCGGACAACTTGACCAGGCTTTGCCTTTGCAACGTTTAAATATTCAATTGTTCGTAGAAAATAAGGTACATTTAAATCTGTCAGGCGCTATTAGAAACCTCACTAACATCCTTGCGAATAACAATCAACTCATACTCGCTATTCACACCACTGATTTTGCGCTGAAATTGTCAAAGTTGGACGAAGAACATTTCTGGGTAAGTAGTGCTCACGGTTTGCTATTACGCTATCACAGCCTTGTCGGGCACTGGGAACAGGCTGAAAAGCATAATGTGCAAATTGATGATGGGCATGATACAGGCTATATTTCGGTATTTCGGGCAGAAAAAGCTGTCTATAAGGGCGAGGATGCCAGCGAACAATTAGATGTTGCATGGCAAAGACTCACAGCAAAGCGTCAATATCAATGGGTAGCACCCGTGAAAGCATTACGTGCAAGAAATCACTTACGATTGGGACGTGTTGATGAAGCATTGCAGGCAATTGAAGAAGCCATCACAACAGCCAACAAACAGGGACGTGCTGAACTTGCCTCATATCATGCGACACGGGGACTTATCTGGATGCAAATGGGCAAATTAGAAGATGCGAAAAAAGATGTTGATACAGCGATTGAGACCAATCTTTATCCGGCAGAGTTCGCGCATATCTATAATTGTGCCTCGCGGGTGTATCAGCAATTAGGCGATGAGGAAAAAGCGAAAGACTATGCCATCGAAGCCTATACTTACGCATGGGCAGATGGCGAGCCGTATGTGCGCTGGTATGATTTGCAGGAAGCCAAAAAGCAGTTGGATGCCCTCGGTGTGCCGCATCCCCAACTCGAACCCTATGACACCGATAATCCCGAAAAAGTGTTCATGGAAGATGAAATTCTCGCACTGATAGACGAACTCAAAGCGAAGAAAGAAGCCGAAAAACAGGATTCCGATGATGATTATGATCCCTTCGGTGATGAGACGTAAATAGGGGATAGGGTCTCTCAGAGGAGAATTTATGTGCCCCGGACAGGTAGAAACCTGTCCCTACAGCCCCTTAATGTAGGGATGCGCTTCTGCGCGTCCGTTTTCCAAATATCTCTTACTTTTCACTATTAAAAGCCCCGCGCATATGAACGCTCAGATCAAAATAGAGCAAAATCGTCCGAAATTGAGAAACTTGTCGTATAATGTAATGTACGGTAAGAAACTTGATTATTCGTCAGTACGATAAGTTAGTCATCTAGTACTAAAGTTGGTTTGAGTCTGGTATAGAAAGCGAAAAGTAGGTTACACTATCCAGAGGCTAAATTGCCTGTCATATCTTTTGAGGGGGGCAGGTTAAAGAGAGAATGGGGATTTTCTTATGTCAAGCAATACACACGATACACAATCTATCCCATTAAATGACCCGCGTTTTCAGGAAATGCTGTCAGCATTGGAAGATAGCGAAGGTACAGCATCCCTGGCATCATTCAGCGAAGTCTTGCTGCTCATTGATGATATGGTGGCACGCCTGGTTATTTATGAAAACCGCGAATACTATCTGGGACGTTTTACCAAGCCCAATGAGGACGAAGTCGATTTGAACCCTTACGGGGCATTGCGCTATGGTGTCTCGCGTGTTCATGCCAAATTGATTATGGACAATGAAAAATTGTATATTGTTGACCTCGCAAGTTCGAACGGCACATATGTGCGGCGTACCCGTTTGCATCCACATGAACCGGCACTCTTGCACAAAGGCGATGAATTACTGCTCGGACGGATGCGAATCCAGATTGTTTTCCGCTAATTGAACGGGATGTGCGTGAACATCCCTCTTTCTATTGTGATGCTGTTGCGAATCCCCGTGTTTCTAGCTGGCGTTCAATCCCCGCACGATGATGGGCGCTATAAACATATTCCTTCATGACGATTGAGATAATCCGCGCAACATTTTTCTGAAATTTGAGATTCGATTGACCGGATGTCAGGTATTGTTTCAGTAAAACCGATTGAATCTGTGCCAGTTTTTCCAATTGCCCTGCAACCTGACCGATATTACTCAGCGCATCACCGATTACGTATAAACCGCGTGGTAACGCACTCATTTTATGATAGTTATACGATTCGATAGTAACAGTGTGGAGCATCGGTGCGGTCAGCATAATCTGTTGTTCGCGATACGGCACACTCTCATAACCGATACATTGCAACCAGCGTGGTGTGTTGGAGTGCATGTCAGTTGCATCAATGATGACACGGCTACGCAGGGTTTCCAGTCCATTATCGAATGATTGAATGGTCGCGCCGACAATCTCGCATTTTCCGTTGCTGAGATAACCGCGTACTGCTGTGTTGAACATCACATGAATATTTTGATGTGCTTCGATTTCGTGAATGCCCTGTTGTTCGTAAGATGATAATTCAAGTTCAGACCGTTCTTCGATCATGATGATTTCTGCAAAAGTATCTGTCAGTGCCTGTGCTGCGGTTAAAGCACTGATATTTGCTCCGATAATAATGGCGTTTTGTGATTGTGTGTTCATGAGATTCTCCTATTTTTGTGTTCCGTCTGCCTGTTAATTCAACAATAGGCAAAAAACGCCTGGAAAACGCCTATTTACTATCCGGGACGACTTTCTTTTATTATGTTTTTACGATGGTATATTTTGGGTTAAATTTTTTGTTGACAATCATTTGATGTGCGCGTATTGTTAAGATGGGGATTAAGCATTCTGATTTGCTAAGAATGCTTTTTTGTGAGATGATAGCAATATGACAACATTTATTATCATCCAATAAAATAACAGATTTACGAAAGTACGGGATAGTCCAGGAAAAAGGTTAAGCACATGTCTGATGATCTTCAACAAACCAATCGCTTGAATATAGACGACCCTGAAATGTTAGAAGCACTGCTCAAGCAACGGAATCGTGAGCTTGGCACTGCCCGCCTCGGTAAAGCCCGTGAGGTGTTGTTGCTGGTTGATAGTGGTATCCGCCGTATTGAAATACGCAATGATGTGTCTTACCTGCTCGGTCGCTTCACCAAAAGTAAGCCACGCGGCAATCACATTGACCTTGCGCCCTTTGCCGCACAGGATCGAGGCGTCTCCCGGATTCATGCCCAGATTCATATGGAAAACGATTATCTCTATGTCACGGACATGGATAGCACGAACGGCACATATGTCGATGGCATCAAATTACAGCCACATGAACCGCATCAATTGCGTCAGGGCTCCAATATCACCCTGGGTCGGATGCACATGCAGGTGATGTACAAAACTACGATTGATGTTGCCGGAGCAGAATAATCATTTTCACACATAATCGACCCTGAGACTGTCATTATAAGGGGCACACTGCTGCCTCTTTTTTTGTTCCTGCTTAAAACCTCTTATCATGATTACTCACCCCTCATCACCCGTTCTTTCGGAGTCTTAACAATTCCGTGTTATAATAATAGGTAGTGATAAAATTATCCGTCCGCTTAGTATCAGGAGTTCCCCGCAAATGAGTGAAAAAACAATTCGTGAGTCATTGAGCAAGCATATTCAACCTGTTAATGAAAGTGAATGGGATGAGTCAGTCGGCGCGATGCAGAATTATCTCACCCTCTTGAAGAAACACGCCGAACTACAAGCTGAAGAAGCCAACGAAACACTCGCTGAAAACGAAGCAGACCTCGAAGCACTCAAGAAAAAGCGTCAGAAACGTCGCAATTACGGTACACGCACAGGGATTGTGCTGGAAGATGGCACAGATACCCATTTTGAGGTCTAAGTCAGCAGGTTCTGATGAAGAGCCCCCGTTGAAGGGGGTTTTTTGTTTCCAATTAGAATCAAAATCCCGAAAGATATTAGATATAAAATACCGTATTTGTAGGGGTTTGGCGCGCCAAACCCGGGCAGAGATTTTTTCGGGATACCACCATAAAAACCCGCAAAACCGAAGAACTGGCAGTGATTTGCAGTATTTTTCGTGGTGATGGCAGTCTAAAGAAGACTATGCTGTGAGCAAATCACTTAACACGGAGGATGATATGTCTCTGAAACACAGTTCACAGTATCTGGTCGTCATTTTTATGATGATGTTCGTCGCAGGTTTACTGCTGACCTATACCCCGCTCATCACCGATACAGGTGGCGCATTCTATTACAGTGTCTATGCCGGAGAAAATGCTTATGCGGAGCTCGCACCGGAAATTCGGGATTATCACCTGTTTGTCTATGGTGTGATGGGGTCGGTGATGTCAGCATGGTGTGTGTTGCTGGCATATATCGCAGCGAACCCTTTACGCCAGGGAGAACGTTGGGCGTGGAATCTGATTCTGGTGAGTGTCATCATCTGGTTTGTCGGCGATAGTTTCATTTCGGGGGCAACAGGCTTCTGGTTGCATGTCGGGTTGAATGCGATCTTCATGACCCTGATTGAGATTGGCTTATGGATGAGTTATCGACATATCAGAAAAGCACCGTCTCAAACACCGGAAATGCTATTGAGTGCGTAGTCTTCCCGGATAATCACGATTGCTGAGGGAGGGGTTCAAATCCTCCCTGACTCCCCCGTAATTTAAACTTCTGAAGCGATTCATCTTATTCAATAAAATTTATCGTAATATATAAGGGATTAATACCTGTGCGTATGTCCCCTGTTTTGCGTTACAATAGCAAGTAACTATACTTATTAATATTGACATTTTGCGGGTTACGGGGGCTTGTCAATGTCTGTTGTACTAATTTTTGTAAGCGAATTAATCTTACTGATAGCGTTGATTCAGGGCTTGCATTTTTTGAGTCCCAGAATCGGGCTATTGCCGATGCTATTCGTCGTCATGACCATCGTTACCCTGGTAGCTGTATCTGTCTATATCAATGTCTTCATCACAACGCCGCGTATACGCTTCAATGTCAACGGGCAGATTTTCGTTCCGGTGATCATTATCAGCATCCTCATTTTATATATCGCCAACGGTGAAGCAATTGCACGCTCAACCTTTGCCAGTCTAATTTTTATCAATATTCTGACTCTGGTACTGATTGCCTTCTATGCCTACTATGCCTCTCTCGATACCGACAATGTGAGTGTTCTGCCCGGATTAGCAGCCGTTGATACATCGCTCATAGGATATATCCGTAATCGCATAGCCTCGACTGCTGCTTTTACAATATCGCTATTGAGTATTGTTGTGATTTATCAGGCGGCACGCAATCTCTCGCAGAATATCCCGGAATTTCTGGTGATTATCATGGCACTGTTTGTCTCTCTCTGGCTGGATACGATTGTCTTTTTCACCATCAGCGACCTCGGACTATCTATATTTTTCGGCAATTTGATCAATGATTTTTATGCCAAAACCCTGGTCTCGGTGGCACTGGCAATCCCAACAGCCTTGTATTTACAGGTCGTGAGGCAATCCTGGAAAGATATTTCCCCGACATTCGGGCGTCCGGTATTTAGTATCCTGTTCGGTTTTCAGGGGCAATTTACATCCGGGTTACGGGAAATGCAGTCCGAATTGTATATTAATCAGCAAATTTACAGTTATCTCACTGAAAATATTGATGAGGTGATTTATCTGATTGATGCCAGTAGCGGAGAACTGATTTATATCAGTCCGGCTTTTGAGACGATTACCGGACAGAATGTTGATATGCTCGAAAACAATGTCGATAACCTGCAACGGATTGTTTATCCAGAAGACCGTGTGCAACCGCCCCTTTTAGATTTTATGTTGAAAGCCGCACCCAATACATTCCGGTTCATTCGCGCCGATGGCAGTGTCGGGTGGATGAGTAACCGTATGGAAGAAATTAAAAATCAACAGGGCAAGGTCTATCGTTATCTGGGTATTGCACAGGATATTACTGAAGAACATGAGCGTATCGAACGGGATGTACAGTTGCAGATGTCAGAAGAGCGGGTGCGCTTGATGAATGCTTTTGTACGGGATGCCTCGCATGATTTGAAATCCCCCTTGAGTTCGATGATGCTCAAATTAGATTTAATGCAACGCACACAGGGAGAAAAAAAGCAAAAACTCCAGCGCGAATTACAGGATAGAATTCTGTATATTTCGAATCTGATTGATGACCTGTTCACCCTATCCATGATTGAAGGCGAGGATGCCAAGCGTGACAGAGCAGTTGATTTATTGGAAATTGCCGGGTCTGTGATGGTCGATTTGCAGGCTCTTGCACAGGAAAAAGCTCTGGAATTAATCATACAGCCCCCGGATTCAAAGACAGATTGTAGCATCATGAGCAACCCGGCAGCCATGAATCGTCTGTTTAATAATTTGCTCAGTAATGCGATTCGCTATACAGAAGCGGGACGGGTTAGCATTCAATTTGAGCTTGACGAAGAACAGGTCTGTTTTACAGTCAGTGATACAGGCATTGGTATCCCGGAAGCCGATTTAGAGAAGATTTTCCACCGTATGTATCGTTCTCCAAATGCGAAGCAATTTACAAAAGACGGTACAGGTCTTGGTATGGCAATGATACAATCCATCGTCAATAATCATCAGGGCACTATTTCTGTGAATAGTGAATTGAATGTCGGAACAAGTGTTAAGGTATGTTTGCCCCGTAAATAATGCACTATAACGGGGATAATTCTTCACATTCGAATTCTATTTCTGGCGTACAATAGAGACAGGCTCATTTAGCAGGAATGGTTGATGATTAGCTTGCTGATTTTTGTAGTTCAGCTATATGTTTTTATTTTCGGCGCACTTTATTTGCATCGACAGAGTCCCCGTATCGGGCTAGCCCCGCTGCTCTTCATGGTCGCGGGAATCATCGGCTTGATGAATGTCATCGAGTTGAATTCCCTGGTTATCGGGTTGTCAGATACGACGCTGAGACCCGGCGCACATGTTTTTGTCCCCGTTTCCTTGACGATCATCCTCGTGCTGTATGTGACACAGGGCACACGACCAACACAGGTAGCGGTTGCCGGGATTGTCGGGGTGCAATTTCTGGTATTCATGACCCTGATTTTTATGTCTGCTTATACGATGTTTTATAGTGAGGGAACAACAGTTTCGGGCTTGTTTGCCGATGATAATCGCTTCGATCTCTTATTCATGCGCGGGATGCTGGCGTCTCTGATTGCTTTCACAGCGGATATGTTGATCCTGATTATTATGTATCAGGGCATCCATAATCACATGAAATGGATTCCGGCTGTTCTGGCATCCGGCATTGCCCTGGTTGTCGCCTTATGGACTGATGCTGCCGTTTTTACCATCGGGGCATTTGCTGGAACAGAATCTTTCACCCTTACTGTTCCGGGCGATATTCTGATGAAAACCATAGCAGGATTGCTTGTGGCTCCTGTTATCGGTATCTATCTGACCCGCTTTGCGCCTGATATACAAGATTTCGTTGGTGTTGATAAACGCCATACCCTGTCAATTCTATTTCGCTCTGCATATCGCGATACACGGGTCGAAACACTGGAATCCGAATTGCGGGTTAGCCGGAGCATCTACAATCAGTTAACGCAGCATATCGAAGAAATTTTCTGGTTGATTGATATTGAAGAAAAGCGCTTCATCTATGTCAGTCCGGCTTATGAACGCATCACAGAGTACAGTGTTGAGCCGCTCTATCAAGACATCAACAATTTAATGGAGATCATTCATGAGGATGATCGTATTAACGTTGAGAATGGTATCCTCGATTTTCTGGTTCATGAGCAGGATACAGAATTTCGCATTGTTTGCCCGAATAAGATAGTCCGAACCTTACGCGCCCGTTCTTTCCCGATTAAGGAGGCACAGGGCAATGTGATTCGCTATGCAGGTATTGCAGAAGACATCACCGAACGCAAACAACTCACGGAGCAAGAATTTGAACTGGCGCTCACCCGTGAGCGAATGCAAATTTTACATAATTTTGTCCGTGATGCCTCACATGATCTCAAAACACCGATCAGTTCGATGGTACTGAAAATTGGATTACTTGACCGTGTTGATGATGAGGAACGACGGCGGGAAATTCGAGAAGAATTACGCGGACGGGCACTGCATCTCTCGAATTTAATCACAGATCTGTTTACGCTCTCACGGATTGAAGGACACGATGACATTGAGATGATTACAATCGGTCTCAATGATGTTGTGGCGGGTGTGGTACAGGATACGCATATGCTGGCAGATGAAAAAGGTCTGTCTATCACGGTTACGCTCAGCGAAAACGATAGCTCACTCACGGGGAATTATGAGCAAATCAACCGTGTAGTCAGTAATCTCGTCAGCAATGCCATTCGCTATACACAGGAAGGTAGCGTGACTATCAGAACATGGCTGGAAGATGAATTTGTCTGTTTGAGCGTGACTGATACAGGCATCGGTATTCCTGCTGATAGTATTCACATGGTATTTGAGCGTTTCTTCCGCACCGGACAGGCAAAAGATACGCAGGAAGGCACAGGTCTGGGACTGGCAATTTCTAAGGCGATTGCTGAACGACATCACGGTAGTATCCAGGTGGAAAGTGCCGATGGGCAAGGCTCTATGTTTCTGTTGAAGCTCCCGAAAACACAGCCAGAAAAGGTAATTCATACTGATAAAAGTCGCACAGAACAGGAAATTCGCGTCTTACCATCAGACGCATAACCTATAATTTGATATAGTAGAAGCATCAAAAATAGTAACGGTAGATTGTTTATGTTAGAAAAAATCAAAAATGATGCGTGTGAAGGTGCTTTCGAGCCGGGCGGTGTATTATCAATCTATTTGCTGGCTCAGTTGTATTTTGTGTTCGCGTCCATCGGCGGGTTTTTTATTGCGTTAACAGATGGCTTGCTACTCAGGCAACCGTTTATGATGTTGTGGTTTACACTCCTGTTCGCTGTGGGAATGGTGATGCTCAAATCTTTGATGTTGCTATGGGACGGGCATCGTCAGGGCTATTATGGTGTGCTTGCCTGTTTGATTGCATATTTCGCATTTATGCTGGATTACACCATCGGCAATCAGGCGTCAGGACTGCCCTACCTCTTATTAATCGCTTTGAATGGTCTATTGCTGGTTGCTGTGTTTCGTCCCAAATGGCATTTGATGACCGGGTGATATCTTCAACATAGAGGCACAGAAGTAATGCCTTATAAGGATTTGGATTTTCGTAGGGGACGCAGCATGCTGTGCCCTTACATTCACCGGAGGTTTTTAGCTAATATTTTTCGACAGTTTACATGAGAATCAGAGAACAGGCGTACCCTCACCGGATACGCCTGTTTCTATATCTTATTATTTAGCGACCTGCGGGGGCATAATCATCAATCGGGTTGTCACGACTTGGCGGCGCTTCTTGATTCTCTTCACTACAAACCAGTTCTTCCGGTGGTGGCTCTTCACAGGTATTTTCAGTGGTGATTTCCGGGCACGGTGGATACCCATCGAATAAGCCTGACCCATCGTTACAAAATTCGACAGGTTCAAAAATTGATTGCGCCTGTGCGGGTATCATGATGCCGACCAGAAGCAACATAGCGATCAGTAGTATCTTCAATAAACGACCTGATATTTGCATGATATTTTCCTTGCGTTATCTGTACGATACTTTCAGCATACAGATGGAACGCCTGGAAAAGGCTTATTATGAGCAACAAATAGTTAGAAATTCGCAACCCGGGTACATTTCAGATCATTGGCAAAATCGGGTTTGGCGCACCAGACCCCTACCTTTAGTTGATATTTCGGATGTAGTGGCATGACGTGTCATGTCAGACAATTGGAATATACAAGGTATGTCTTCACCGGATACGCCAAATTGCTAATCTTCAAGTGATGGAAGTGTGTCACAGGCAGGATTGCTATTGACGACATCACTCCGTACCCAGGCATCCTGTAGTAAATGCCACCAGGTAAAACCATCGTCCGCAAGAATTTGCCCGTCAATATATGCGCCTCGACCTGCCGGAAGCGACCCGACAATTTCCGAGCCTGTGCTGACAGATGCTCTGAGATTTGCCGCGCCATTGGTCAGGATAACACAGGCTTGCTCTTCGCTCTCTGCACCGAAAACAGTAATTTCTTTCCATGAGACCCATGATGGACTGGCAATTGTTTCGACACGAATCCCGATTACATCAGCAAGCGCTCTTTCCAGTGTGATGGTGAGTATCTCATCATCCTGTGTGTGGCGATTAAAATCACGCAGGAGAATATGGCTGTTATCACTGCGAATTGCCCATATTTGATGATGGGTGACGCCTTCGGGATATTGCGCGATCTGTAAATTGATCTCATTGATGCTACGGGTCTGTTCGAGATCAATTTCCAGCCATTGTGGTGCATGTTCACCTGAACCCCATTGAGCGCTACTGCCATCGGTGGCATTTTCTGCTGGCTCATTAAATAATGCTCTTGAAACTGTTACCGGACGATTGAGCGCAAAATTACGGGATTCAATCTCAGCCAGAGAACAGGGGTCAGGTTGGTTAACCGGAGCAAAGGCATCCAGCAGGAAATTATCTTCTTCAATCATGCCCCATGCCGCATCACCTATCACAGAGGGTGCGCCAAAGTAATCCCAGAATAGCCAGCCATCAAAGCCAGCAGCACAGGATTCAGAGACCCATTGTGTTAGCGCTAATCCGGCAACATCAACCGACTGAAAGTGATGATCGAATGCCCCGACTTCCCCCATAATGACGGGTGTTTCAGGGTGTTCCAGCATACCGAAATTTTCAGCTAACTCGGTCATGGTGAGGTCATTGCCGGCATAAGCATGAAAATCGAAGAAATCTAAAGTGGTTAAATCGAAAAGCAATGCTGTATCGACATACCAATCGCCGCCTGTTTCTGTTGGATTGGGAAATTGCGGTGCGAAAAATCCCATTGTCAACAGAGTATCGGGGTCATGCTCACGAATGACAGCGCTAACCTCTTCGATATAGTGTGCGATGCTTTCAACCAGCATCATCCGTTTTTGTTCGGGGTCGCTCAGATCGTAGCTATTGCCATTGGCTGTTGTGACTGTGCCGGAATCAAGTGAGAGTGGCGGATATTCTTTGAAGTACCATTGTTCATTGAGCAACGACCAGCCGAGTAAAACTTCTGTCGGCGCATTACGTTCGATGAGTGCGGATAGCAAATCATTCCAGTAGGTTTCAGCCGATAAGACACCCTGAGATGTCAGATAATGGGCATTGCGATAACCCTCGAATTGTTCATTTGCCCCTTCATTAGAAATGTCCCAATAGCCACCACCATCCGGCAAATCATTTGACGTAAACACCAGATAGATGCCCGTTTCTCCCGCAACTCGCATCATATCAACCATATTATCAATGTAAGCGGGGTTGAGACCGTCGCCATCCGGGTTATTGATACAAAATAGCCCATCATTGCAAATATCGAAAAAGACACGAACGGTGTTATAGCCGCGTTCTGACAGCGTTGTGAAGTGTGAGCGCAATCGTTCAGAGTCATAGAGGTTGGTCGCCAGCGAATAATCGCGATAGCCATTTCCCACAGCTTGCCAATCAATGAAATTGACACCTCTCGGGATGAAAGTTTCGTCTGTGACCGTATCATAAAATTCGCCGTTACCATCAATCACACGGATTGCAATACGATTCGCGAGTGGTGCATCCTGTGCCTGGATAGTCATCGACAGCATCAAAATGACGAGCAGCAATACTATTTTTCTCATAAGTGCCTCCTGAAAATGTCCAATTGCATTGTAGCACGGAAGCAATTTGCTGGCTGATGTGTGAATCAAAAAAGGCACATCCACACTGGATACGCCTTTCAGATTTAAAAAGTCTGTCGTCAGGTACTAGGTTGTTACTTTGATACCCGGTCCCATTGTGGAAACGACGACGAAACGTTTCATGTAAATGCCCTTCATGCCGGATGGTTTGTGGCTGTTGACAACATCCAGTGCGACCTGTGCATTTTCAATCAATGCGTTGACTTCAAAACTGGCTTTACCAATCGGGAAGTGCAGGTTGCCTGTACGATCGTTACGGATTTCGATACGACCGGATTTCAGTTCCTCGATTGCACGCGGCAAGTCAGATGGTTGTACAACAGTGCCTGCTTTCGGTGTTGGCATCAAACCACGTGGGCCCAGAACACGACCCAGACGACCTACTTTAGGCATCATGGATGGGACTGCAATTGCAGCGTCGAAATCTGTCCAGCCATCGTTTTGAATCTGAGCGATGATGCTATCGTCGGCGATGATGTCTGCCCCTGCGTCTTCAGCAGCTTTGGCATCTTCACCTTCAGCGAAAACCAGCACGGTCACTTTTTTACCGAGGCCATTCGGCAGCATCACGGTTGTACGGATTTGCTCATCTGCCTGGCGGGGGTCAATCCCGAGGCGGAAGTGCATTTCGATTGTTTCGTCAAATTTTGCAGTGGCGTGTTCTTTTGCCATCGCAATCGCTTCTTCGAGCGGGTATTCTGTATCGCGGTCAATTTTTTCTGCTGCCGCGAGATAACGTTTGCCATGTTTAGGCATAATTATTTCTCCCTGTGGTAAACGGGTTATTCACCCTCCCACGCTTGCTTGTTTTTAGTGATTGGTTGTTAGTGATTAGTATCCATCTTGAGATTGTTTTCCGGCGGATGGAATGTATTCCATCCCTACACCTTCCCTCATATAGGAAACAAGTTGAGATATATCTCAACCGGGAAAAATGAACCTCAACAAATGAAAACTACTCTACGACTTCCACACCCATGTTGCGGCATGTACCTTCGACCTGACGCATCATTCCTTCTACGTCGAGCGCGTTGGTGTCGCCAGCTTTGAGTTTGAGTTCAGCGATTTCACGCACCTGATCTTTAGTCAGCTTACCGGCAACTTCTGTTTTAGGGTTGCTGGCAGCCTTCTTGATTTTGGCATACTTCTTGATGAGGTATGCGGTCGGTGGTGATTTCAGACGGAATTTGAAACTGCCATCCTGATAAATGGTGATTTCTGCGGGGACGATTTCCCCCATGCGGTCACTTGTACGCGCATTATAATCTTTGGTGAACTGCATCAGGTTCACACCGTGTTGTGCCAGAGCAGGACCGATTGGCGGAGCAGGGTTTGCTTTACCACCTTCAATCTGCAAAGTCACGATTGCTTTGACTTTCTTTGCCATTGTTGTTCCTTCTTACAGACTTTGTTTTTTTGCGATTGCCAGTGAAATGGCATAAATAGAGGCGACATACGCAATGCCGCCTCTCAGCATCAATTATTATAACGCTTTGTATTTTATCTGTGTAGGGTTGGAGTGAAGAAGCATAGCATATCAATTAATCTTCATATAGATAATCAATTCTCGCAATCATGTAGTAAGATACTAAATACTACTAGTGCAAACAATTAAAGTGTCGAAAGCGATAGAAATGCACCTAGAGCATATACATTGTAAGAATGCATCAGAGTTTTTGAGTGAGTTGCAACCGAGCAATCCACGATGGACAGATAATACAACTACAACTCAAGAACTTGCATGGATTTTTAGGGGGCAAGGACATGATGGTGAAGAGTATTCTCTATTACCTGGTGCATGGAGAGAAAGCAATAAGAAAAATTTTGGCTTTGTAGTTGGATCAATGGAGATTGTTCAAGCAGGTCTAAGTGAGGTCAAAAGTAGCGCGGGTAATATGCTAGCCAATTTGGGGAGAGAAAAAGATAAAGAAGATGATTTTGAGGTCTTATTACGAAGTAAGGAGGCAATGGAAATATTTCACGAGATATATTCGAGTGTTTTATCAGAGAGAAATTTGATAAATCAATTTGTTAAATTAGCTGACAATGTTGGTCACTCCATTGAGGCTGTTAGTGATCCTGACAGCAGAGCAGGATTTCTTATCAAACCGAATCACGCGGGACGGTACTTCTACGATTTGATTTTCAAACAAAATAGAGTGCGAGATTGGTGGGCACAAAATACAATTGCAATTGCTCAGCATCATGGTTTACCAACTCGTCTACTCGATTGGACAAAATCGCCATTAATCGCGGCTTTCTTTGCAGCAGAAAAACCTGCTTTTGACAAATTATCATCGGATAATATTGCCGTCTATGCACTGAGCACATCGAGTGGATTCTCAAGCGATTTCGATATCTTACAAATACCCAATCATCTTAGTTCATATATTCACTCACAGAAGGGAGTTTTCACTATAGACTACTCAGCCGACCTCTTCTACCTAGAGAATCGTAGGTATCCTACAGTCTGGGAGAATAAGAATGTGAAGTCTCTCCAAAATTTCAAAATTACAGTTCCAAAATCTGAATCTGATGCAGTTTTGAAGCTACTGCACCTTTACAATATTTCGAGAGCACACATGATGCCCACGCTAGATAATGTAGTTGTAACTCTGAAAACCAATCTCCTCAACAATGATTAGAAAACATGCTACCTCATAGAATCTATGCTACAATAAAAAGAACAAATATTCTAAAACAATCAGGAGATGTCCATGCAAGCGACGATAGATAACAGCAATGTGAAAGCAGTGTTTGAGCGTTATTCAGATGATGTGCGGGATAAATTATTGGCATTACGCAACGCGATTCTGGAGGTAGCTTCGGAGAATCCTGAGATTGGCACACTGGAAGAAACACTCAAATGGGGACAAATCAGCTATCTGCCGCAAAAACGCAATGTTGGGACAACCATTCGCATTGATAAAACGAAGCAAGCCGGACAGTATGCGATGTATGTGCCCTGTAGTACGACGCTGCTGGATACCTATCGTTCGATGTTCGGGGATGATTTTGAATATGAAGGCGACCGCGCAATTCTGCTCAATTTAGCCGATGATTTGCCTGTGGATACCATTAAACACTGTATCGAACTGGTGCTAACCTATCATCTCAGAAAATAGCAGAGAGTGTCAGCAATGGCGACCCTGTCATACAATGAGAGCAAGTGACCGGAAATTTGTAGAGGTTGCAATCTCTTGAAAAAGAAGAAAAACACGTCCCGCAACTGGCGAACCTATACGCATGTAGCAGTATTTCTTACGTTGCTCATTATCGCAGGAATATGGATTGCGATGCTGGAACTATCGAAGCCGAATCTGATGGCGTATGCTGATGAACAACACACGATTCATGAACAGACTTATCGTGAGGCACGGGAATTGTGGGATGCTCAGGAACTTACAAATTATCGCCTGACAATACGATTTTATCATCCGGGAGGAAGTTGTACTGCAACTTTTGATATCATAGATGGAAACGGAGAACTTGCCGATGCCCTGGGAGATGCTTGTGATGGTGATCGTTATCGCCCCATAGAAGATTGGACAATTAACGGTATATTCAATCGCTTTGAAAGTATCTATGAGGAAAAGCCCTGTGGACCAAATGGTTGTGACTGTGATGGATATATTCTGCCTATTGTCGAGTATGATGAAGAATTGGGATTTCCAGCAGAAGTAAGATTCTGGATGACAGGAAACGAAAGCTATCCTGATGATGATGTAGTTTGTACTGAAATCGGAATGGGAGCAGCTGGTTATACAGGTGATACCTTTATGATTGAGCAAGTTGAGCCATTGCCGGATGAGTGACTCACTCCGGTTTTGCGATGAAGCCCGTTTTCACGCCACTTTGAAAACCCGCATTATCATCATCACACAGGATGCGACAATCTGCCCGTCAATACAGCCCAAAAAACAGTGATGATGCGGGTCGGCAAGGATTTGTTGCCAGACATTTTCTGCTGTATCCTCATCCAGAACAGAGTCATCAGAGTGGAGATGCTTGTAGAGTGACAGTAAGTCCTGTAGATCGGATGATTCTATTTCACGGATTTGTAGTTGTGAGTCTGACATATTGAGTCCTGTTGTTTGATGGATGTAATTTCCAAAAAACGGATGGATACGCTGATCCATCCCTACACCTCATTATATTTTTGAGGGTAATCAAAAAATCCCCCGTCGCCGGAGGATTGTGATTTTAGACTTTTTCGACTTCAAGGAAATCGAGTTCGACCGGGGTTTCACGTCCAAAGAAATCGACCATCACGCGGACTTTCTCTTTGTCGTTGTCGATGTCAGAGACTGTCCCGATAAATTCGTTGAAAGGTCCCCCGACAATACGGACTTTCTCGCCCACTTTGAAATCGACGCGGACTTTGGTATCGGGGTCTTCCATCCGGTGCATGATGCGGTTGACTTCATCTTTAGTTAGCGGGGTTGGTTCGTTCCCCATGCCGACGAAGCCTGTCACACCCGGCGTATTCCGCACAACATACCAGGAATCTTCATCCAGGCGCATCTGTACCAGAATATAACCCGGGAAAACACGCTTTTCGACAGTACGGCGTTTTCCGTCTTTGACTTCGGTTTCTTCTTCGGTCGGAATCAAGACATTGAAGATACGGTCACGCATCCCCATGGATTCAATACGTTGCTCAACCGCATGTTTAACCTTGTTTTCATAGCCGCTATAGCAATGCACCACATACCAGTGCTTGCCCTCTTCGGCGGGGTCAACATCTTTTTCTACGCCATCATCGAGAACGATATTGAAATCATCATCAAAATCGTCATCAATATATACTGGCTCGGGGTCGTAATCCCGTCCCTTACCACTAAAGTCTTCTGCTACCCCGGCTGATGGTTCATTCTCATCGTTGCCCGGCAAAAATGGATTGTGATTGTCACTCATAATACTCTGCTCCCGGATAATTTATCGCTGCTGATTTCTAGTTCGGAGCAATCAACAGGCTATTGACCGTGCTATCGTTAATCTTTGTGCCAACAGCCCGATTCTCTGGAAAGTGTAAAAACAGGGATGCCGTTTCGGAGGCGATCTATCACCTCTCTGCATGTTCCCTGTCTTAGTAGATTAGTAACTTTTGGTCTCGTCGCGACGGAACATGAAGATAGCGCCACCTGCAATTACGAGGAATACCACAATCATAACCGGCGGATATTCCAGACCAATTTGATCCATGAACCATGTCAGACCGATGCTCAACATACCCAGCCCGAGTGAGGTCACGGCTGTCACCAGCAACACAATACGGGTCAGATTGATGACATCTTCGCGGGTAGGCCAGCTAACTTTTTTGAGTTCTGCCCACACAGCACGCAAATAAGATGTTATATTGGCAATAAAAGATTTATTTTCGTTTTTTGCTTTGGTTTCAGCAGCCATTGCTGTCGTTCTCCTAAAATTCGTAGTGCTCCAACTGAGATGGCAGTAGTATACCATATGCTCATTAGATGTCTGTATACAAAAACACCGCTCATGTGAACGGTGTTTCATTGATTTAGACAGGGGTGGAAAGACTCGAACTCTCAACCCCTCGCTTTGGAGGCGAGTGCTCTGCCAATTGAGCTACACCCCTAAATCACTAATTCTAATTGTACCAGTAAGTCTACACGATACCAAGACTCACCTTTGTGCATCTTTATCCTGTTGCAATTTTCGCAACGGACAATACACTGATTAAGATTGTTCTCCAGAACATCGAGGGGGATTGCAATGTCAATCTCATCAACTACCGGGAACTTCTGATCAGGTAAATGGTAAAACTCTAATACGATCGGGTTCTTTTGTTGACAATCTACACAGGGATGGCTCAACAGATACTCAAAGACGAATCGCTGTACTCTTTCAAGTCTGTTGTATGGAATCCCCGTTTCAGATCGCATACCATTGAACCGGGTTTATTTGGTTTCTTTGTAAAGCACGTGTTTGCGTACAATCGGGTCGTATTTACGCAGTTCTAAGCGAGCTTTTGTATTGTCACGGTTTTTGCTTGTGTAATACATGTGACCGCTTTCGGTACTACGCATTTTAACGAGTAGACGCTTGCCTTTTTTAGCCATCTTTCACCATCCAATTAATCTATATCATGTTCATTCGGGGGAGATAAAGCCTTTGATGGGATTTGAACCCATGACCTCACCGTTACCAACGGTGTGCTCTACCCCTGAGCTACAAAGGCGTGTTACGGGGTGTTACAGTGGGCCAGGTAGGACTCGAACCTACGAAGCTCTCGCAGCGGATTTACAGTCCGCCCCCTTTGCCGCTCGGGACACTGACCCATTTTCACGTATTGTGTTGTTAACTTAGCCCATATAGAGCTATGAGCCACTGGTGGGATTTGAACCCACAACCCCTTGTTTACAAAACAAGTGCTCTGCCGTTGAGCTACAGTGGCGAAAAAATAATTCACCATCATAATAGGCAAATTGCCACCTATTGCGGGTGAACTTTGCGTATAATACAAAAAAGCCGATTTCATGTCAATACTTGCTTTCAAAAAAGATCGCAAACTCCCGCCACAATACAGTTTTCTAACATTTGTTCTCAAAAGCCATATTTTAATATATAATTGAATATAAATTTATATATGGAGTGACTCAAATGTCTGACACACTGAATCCTACACAAATTGGTGATATTAGCGAAGCAATGGTACGTGCCCGTTTTATTGAAAAAGGCTATGTTGTTCTCGTCCCTCTTAATAGTGGTCTGCGTTATGACATTGCAGTAGAAAAAGACGGGGTTTTCAAACGGGTACAAATTAAAACTGGCAGAATGTTGGATACAGGGGTGATTCTATTCAATTCATCAAGCCTTGACCCTTCTACAAGAAATAGTCAGGTGGATTATTATGGTGACATTGATTGGTTTGCCATATATTGCCCTTTTAACCGCAAAACGTATCTCATGAATGTAAATGATACCCCGCCTAATCATGGACGTTTACGGGTTGAACCGACAAAAAATAATCAGACTAAAGGCATTCGCTGGGCAACAGACCACGAATTTTGATTAGTCAAGAATGCTTACTCATAAATTATTCGCAAAATTGAGAACAGACGTTAAAATAGAGTAAGCATCTATATGTACACATTCACACAGGCATATTTTTATGAGTGATGATAAGGATAAAAAGAAACGGGGACGCCCACCCAAAGGTACACATCGCGGACGCCCATTGACGATTTATATGAGCCAGCCGAGAGAAGCACTTTTCAAAGAAGCCTTTGAATTGATGCGCGAACAGGGTATTTTACCCAGCACGGCAAATGTTAGTCAATCACGCACCGAAGTTATTGACCACGCACTGGATGCACTCATCGCAAAGCTAAAACGCAATCAACAAAATTAGTGCTATTACGTGATTTCATCTACAACCTGCTAGATACCCCTATCCATCTCAAATATGGTGAGGTTGATATGCCTCGCCTGTGATGCCCTTCCTGATTTTCGCCCATTAGAAATAGGGATATAACGTAGCACAAACCATTCACAAACATTATAATCAGCTATGGAAAGATGACGTTACGCGGTTATAGCGTGTTTCATCCTATTTTATGCCTGTTCCGGGCAAGATAGCCGTTTAAATAAATTAGAGGATTTAGCGGAAATTTTATGTCTTTACCTCAGAAAGAAGATTCGTTCCTGCAACGTATATTAAAATCGAAGTGGCTGGCATGGATGGTGAATTTGCCGGGTATCTCATGGATTGTCGCCCGGAGTACCCGTGAAATGCTTGCAGATGAACTTGTAACCAATCGACCGGAAGCCGGATCATATTTCACAGATGCGCCGGGAACAGAAGCCAGTGTGCCTTTTAAAATCCCGGTGGGTGAACATGCGCGGCTGCATCATATTGTCGCCACCGTTGTGAATGATCTCGGCTATGTCGGGGCATTTCTCGCTCTTTATGAGCAGGGTGATGTCTTGCCGATTCATGCCTACTATCTCCGCTACGACCTGATCTCGCATGAGCGCATTCTGGAGCTTGAAGAGCAAATCTCTAAAATCATGAATCAGAAGATGAGTCTGAGCGATCCCTCGGTGGCACGGGTTGAACTTTATAATGAAGATCATGCCAATAACCTGAGTATCCGGGCGGTAAAATCAGGTCAGCCTGTGATTGATAAAGAGCTATTTTCGCTGTTCACGCCGATTGTTCCCGATATATCGCGTCCGATTTTCAAGGGGATTCAAGAAGGGCTCGGGATTCAGGAAGTGGTCGCCGTCCCTTTCACGATTGATTATTACAGCACAGTCAACGACGAAAGTAAGCCTGAACGCCCGACTGAAAGTGGTGCGATACAATTTACCCGTGAGATTGTTGGGAATTTATTCGCGGTCAGTACAGAGAAAATCACCCCGCAGAAAATCAATGTGCTGCGTGCATTCGGCTATCAGGCAGCCGCAGCGATTCAGAATAGTCATTACAAGAAACAATCAGCTATCACACAGCGCCTGATTTCCCATCTCCAGCATACCATTCAGACCGAACAGCAAACATTCGATGAGGTTGTGAAAGTCATCGTTAAAGAACTCAACTATATCGGCGCGATGATTTCGATTAGTGATACACAGAATACCCTGCATATCAAAGCCTACCGGATGGCACGGGAAGCCTACAGTGATAAGCCTGTTGTGGAATGGCAACAGATGCTCTCCGGGATGAGTGGTCTCGAAATTAATCTCGCGAAACCGGATTTTATTGACCTCGATTTGAACGATACTGAGAACGATGGCAATCTGGCTTATAAGGTGATGGAGTCGCAGCAGATAATGACCACCACCTCAATGTACAGCCTGTTCCGTCCGATGTTGCCTGTTGAAACCCGTGAAAAAGTCGAAGAAATTCAGTCAGCAATGGGTGTTCAGAGTATTCTGGCGATTCCACTCTTCTCCTATGAGCCGGCACAGCGCGTTCAAGATAATAACTGCGTCGGAGTCCTGTTTGTCGCATCACGCTCACGGGGCTTTACCTCACAGGAAGTTGACATGCTGAAAACAGTCGGTGAACAGGTCGGTAATGCGATGGTCTATTCATTGTCGGAGAAACGGCGGCAAGCATCGGAACGCTTCGCACGGATGGCATTCAACGCCAATGCCCTGCTCCACGACATTAACGGACATATCGGCGCTATCGGGATGGCACTGCGGTTCTTGAATTTGCCGGAAGATGAAGAAGGCGGCGAACCTTATGCTGAATTCCTCGGGATGGCAAAAGATCGCATCACTGTTGCAGCCGATTTATTGCAACAATTATCCGAACCATTCATTGATCGCCCGGAAACAGAGACTAATTTGATGCAGTGCATCGGTCGGGCAATCGAAAAGTTGGATTTAGAACTCAAGTCGTATCAAATAACAGTCAACCTGCAAACAGAAAATGACATCCCGGAGATTATCGGTTTCCGTGAGATGCTGGTGCAGGTGTTCCGTATCATCATCAAACGGGCAATGAATGCGATTTCCAGTATGGATAAGCGCGACGGGAAGATTGATCTTGTGGTGGAACATTTTCCAGATTCACAAACGATTCTAGTCTCTATTTCGGATAATGGTCGGGCGATGACCGCAGATGAGCTATCGGCTGTATTTGATATTCATGAAAATCAGCAGGACACGCTTGTCGGGTTCGGGCTATTCTGGGCGAATGATTATCTGCTCGGGATGGGTGGTAAAATCACGGTCGAATCACAGACAGGCAAAGGCACAACAATAGAGGTACGTATTCCGGTACGTCAGCAAGCACTTGAAACTCAGGAGGAAGGAAACTGATGGTTGTATTTGAACCTGCTGCGCGGTCAATACTGATACTTGAAGATGATAATTTGATACTGCGCGTTCTGGTCGAACTGGCACGCCGTGTCGGACGTAATTTACGCAAAGAAGGTCTGCCGGTTGATTTGACAATTCTCAGCGCTCAAACACTTGACCAGGCATATCAGATTCTTGAAGAGTACGACAAACATATCGACATTCTCTCTGTGGATGTCAATTTGAACCATGATGTCGAGTCAAAAAAAACGGTCACATCAATGGACACCCCGATTGGAGGTTTCGGTCTGCTGGAAAAATACAAAGACGACCCGCAAACCCTGACCATCGTTTACAGTGGCGAGACACAACCGCTTTATGCCAAAAAAGCATTCCAGACCTATAACGCGCTCAATTATATTTTCAAACGTGAGCCGGATGCCGATGACCAGTTCAGTCATACCATCGAAGCCGGGTTATGGTATCTCACTACCTCCGAAGCACTTTCCCTCCCGCTTGACCAGTTAGAGCGTCGGGATTTAGAACGTGCGGAGGTCGCCTGGGCAAAAACGGCAGAAGTTGCAGAAAATGCAGGCATCTATATTAAAGATTTCCCGGAAGCACTTGACGAAAAAATCAAAGAATATCGCATCCAATATATTCATCCTGACACGGATTTACCTGTTGATGATTGGACACAGGCAAAATTACGCCGTTATCTGGTCAACACGCCGGAGTGGATTGAGCATGAACCTCCGATTGAACCCGAATTGAAAGAGTGGACAGTCATTCGCTGTCGATTAAAGGGCTATGGTCATTTCACCAATCAATTTGCCTCTCAGAAACAGGCGTTGATGCACATTTTCGGACGTTCAGTTACGAATTCAACACAGGACTATATCGAGAATCTGATTTTCACAGGGCAGATTGACCGTGAATTCATGCAGGGCGATCCCTTCATCATCATGATTTTGAATACAGTGAGTCCGCGTATTGTTGCTGGCATCAGTGACGCAATTGACGCGAATTTTAATCAAGCGAGTGTTACAGTATTCCCCGGGGAGCAGATTCACAATCTTGACCCTGCTGACTATCCTCTGGTGCTAGAGTACAAGACATGGACGAGCGACGAGAATCATGATTTTTCGGATTTACATGCGGTGATAGATGAATTAAGCCGGGGTGACGATGAGTAAGCGAATCATAATTATTGATGATGATATTGATTTCTGCCGATTAATCCAGCAGACCTTCATTCATGTGCTGGGTTATGAAGCCGATTATACACAGTCAGCAGAAGACATGTATGAGATGGTTCGTAAGGCAGAAGCCGATGGCAAGCCTTACGAAATTGCGACGATTGATATGGATTTCAAGATTCAAGGTGGCGATTTGACTTTCGCACAGGGGCATGAGATTCTGGCATATCTCAAGAAAAATTTCCCTTACATCATGTGCATTATGGTCAGCGGCACGGTAACCGACCCTGCGCGTATTTTGACCATGCGCGATACTCAGGATTTAGACTTTTTTGTACGGAAATCGACGCTCGACCCGCAACAATTCAAAGTGTATGTGCAGCATGTGCTGGAACATCGTAGCGCAGATAAACCGGAGCCTCCAAAATCCGGTGATGCAGCAACAGGGACACCATCGGTATTCATCAGTTATCGCCGGGAAAATACCTGGGGTAAGGCACGGGCAATTGCCAACAGCCTCGAAAATCATGGCTATAAAGTATTTCTGGATGTCGATTCAATCGGTGGTGGTGCGTTTCCGAAATATATTACGGAAGCTATTTATTCTAGTGAATATTTCATGCCCCTCTTATCACCGGGTACACTTGAATCAGAGTGGGTACAGAAAGAAATTCAGTATGCCCTCGATATGGAAAAGACAATTATTCCGGTTTTACTGGATGATTTTGACTTTTCGCCGGATACCATCCCTGAAGAATTTTCGCGCTTGCTCGATTTCAACGGGATTATCATTACGCCCAAAAGCTACAAAGGGGATATTGATCGTCTGGTGACACAGTATTTGCAGGGGTGAGGTTGAAAGACTGTATTTTAAAAATATAAATTTAATATAACTGTTATATTTTGACATATTTTTGTAATTGACAAAAGGATGTAGTGTTATGTCATCTCCTCAGAAAGATGATTCTTTTCTACAACATATATTAAAGTCAAGATGGATGGCGTGGCTGGTAAATTTACCAGGTATTTCCTGGATTGTAGCCCGAGTTGCAGGAGAACTGCTTGCAAACGAGCTTGTAACCGATGAACCAGAAACCGGGTCTTATTTTACAGACTCGCCGCGAACCGAAACTAGTGTTCTATTTAAGATTCCACAGAGCAGACGAGGACAACTCAACAACATAGTTGCTAGTGTGGTCAATGACCTTGGCTATGTTGGAGCGTTTCTTGCGCTCTATGAACAGGGTGATGTGTTACCGATACATGCCTACTATATCCGCTATGACCTCATTTCACATGAACGCATTCAAGAAATTGAAGAACAAATCTCGAAGATGATGAATCAGAAAATGAGCCTGAGCGACCCTGAAGTGGCGCGGGTTGAGCTCTATAATGAAGACCATGCCAATAACCTGAGTATCAGGGCAGTTAGAGCGGGTCAACCAGTAATTGATACAGAACTATTTTCTTTGTTCACACCGATTGTACCAGATGTTTCGCGCCCTATTTTTAAAGGAATTCAGGATAAACTCGGAATACAGGAAATAGTAGCTGTTCCTTTTACTGTAGATTATTACAGCACCATCAATGATGATAGCACACCAGAACGTCCCTTTGAAACAGATGCGATAGCAAACACACGGGAAATCGTAGGAACCGTTTTCGCAGTTAGTACCGAAAAAATCACCCTGCAACAAATTAACGTGCTGCGAGCTTTCGGCTATCAGGCAGCCGCTGCGATTCAGAATAGTCATTACAAGAAACAATCCGCTATCGCACAACGCTTGATTTCGCATCTCCAGCATACGATTCAGACTGAACAGCAAACATTCGAGGAAATTGTGAAGGTCATCGTCCAAGAACTGAATTATATTGGCGCGATGATTTCGATAACTGATACACAGAAAACTCTGCATATCAAAGCATTTCATATTGCGAGTGACACCTATCATGATAAACCTATAATGGAATGGCAACAAACATTATCTGAAATAAGTGGTATCCAAATTAATCCACAGGAACTAGATTTTATCGACCTTGATATGAATGATGTTGAATATGATAGCAATCTTGCATACAAAGTAATGCATTCACAGCAGGTGATGACAACTGCTTCGATGTATAGCTTATTCCGTCCTATATTGGTATCAGAAACCCGCGAAATGGTTGAACACATTCAGGATGCAATAGGAATTAGGGGCATATTAGCGATCCCTCTTTTATCCCTTGAACCAAGCAATCGTATTCAAGACGCTAATAACTGTATCGGGGTTTTGTACGTCGCATCCCGTTCACGAGGTTTTCAATCACAGGAGGTTGATCTACTCAAAACTGTAGGTGAACAGGTAGCACTACATTCCTTATCAGAAAAAAGGCGACAAGCAGAACGGTTTGCTCGCATGGCATTTAATGCGAACACATCTTTACATGTTTTAAATGGGCATATCGGGGCAATTGGGATGGCATTAAGTTTGTTAAAATTACCCGAGGAAGAAGAAAATATTATAACTAACAAAGAGTGGCTAAGTATAGCGCAGGATCGTGTTCAAGAAACATCTGATTTGTTGGAGCAATTAGCAGAACCATTCATTGCGCAAGACAAACCAATTAACATAATGGGTAGCATAACTAGAGCGATTGAGAAATTGGATACATACTTAAAAAATAATGGAATCCAAGTAACGATAGATGCAATAGAATCTATACCATCTGTTTATGCTTTTAAAGAAATGCTGACCCAAATATTCTACATTTTTGTACGGCGGGCTATGAATGCCATCATAACAGGCAATCAAAAAAATGGTAACATTATGATAAGCGTAAAATATCAGGATGATTCCCAGATGCTAATAGCTATAATTGAGGATAATGGTGGCATTATTTCACAGGAAGAACTAGGTAAAGTTTTCGATATTAAGGGAAATGAGGAAGATTCATATGTTGGTTTTGGATTATTCTGGGCAAATGACTACATCTCAGGTATGGGTGGAGAAATCACTATCGAGCCAGTTAATCCAGATGGTACTCGAATAATGCTTACTATTCCAGTCCGCCCACAATATGATACTAATTGAATATGTTGAGGTAGTCAGATGACCAAGCGTATAATCATTGTGGATGATGACTTACAGTTTTGCCGTCTTATACAGGGTTCTTTTGTAGATGTATTAGGTTATCGTGCTGATTACACTGATAATGCAAATATTATGTATGAAATGATTCGTGAAGCAGAAGCTAATGATGATCCTTATGATGTCGCTACCATTGACATGGATTTCGAGATTCAAGGTAGTGGTTTGACATTTGCCCAAGGAAATCAAATATTGGCATATCTCAAGAGAAATTTCCCCTATATTATGTGCATCATGGTCAGTGGAGCCACTATTGATGCAACCCAAATATTGAAAATGCGAGATGAGCAAGGACTAGATTTTTTCGTAAACAAAAGAACCCTAAAGCCTATAGACTTTAAGCAACATATTCAGCATGTACTAGAACATCGTAGCAACGATAAACAACAGCCGCCAAGAACAGCAAATGATGCAAAAAATGCGCGATCGGTGTTCATCAGTTATCGTCGGGAAAATACCTGGGGTAAGGCACGGGCGATTGCCAACAGCCTCGAAAATCATGGCTATAAAGTATTTCTGGATGTCGATTCAATCGGTGGTGGTGCGTTTCCGAAATATATTACGGAAGCTATTTATTCAAGCGAGTATTTCATGCCCCTCTTATCACCGGGTACACTTGAATCAGAGTGGGTACAGAAAGAAATTCAGTATGCGCTGGATATGGAAAAGACGATTATTCCGGTTTTGCTGGATAATTTTGAATTTTCACCGGATACTATCCCTGAAGAATTTTCGCGCTTGCTCGATTTCAACGGGATTATCATCACGCCCAAGAGCTATAAAGGGGATATTGATCGTCTGGTGACACAGTATTTGCAGGGGTAGTTGTCAGCGTCAGGTAACGTGACAGAAAACATGATACACTGTTTCAAAGGACGATAGTGAGGGAACGACTCACATGCGAAATCTGATGACAAATTTCCGTTTTGTGATTTTATGGAGTGCAGGCAGTGTTGTAGCGATCATTATGGCACTGATTGCAGGATTTTTGATTCTGTCACTCGGTGGCATGACACTGACCGCTATTTTCGGAGAAGAAGCCGCCTTACAGCCTGTTGCAATACTATGGATATTTTTAATTGTCCTCTTTAGCATTATTGGATTGAGTGCCGGGTTGATAATCGGCTGGATTCAAAAGTCTGTGCTACGGATGCGTACCCGTGAACCCTGGCGCGGATGGCTCATTTCCAGCGCGATTGGCGGGGTTATCGGCTTTGATGCTGTCGTGATGATTCTACTGTTTCAGTCAGCAGGTTATTTTATGTGGATGGTCATGCCCTCGATAGAGACATTGCTCTGGTTTGGTTTTCAGGGACTGGTGATTTTCTACGGAAGCCTCGGTATCTGTCAGGCATTTGCTCTATCACAGTACGTTCGTGGTTCATGGACATGGGTTATGGCGAATATTGTTGCGGCAATTGTGCTGTTCTCGCTGCTCTCTGTTGGTATCATCACATCAGTTGCGACGCCCCTGTTTTCGATCTTGCTCCTGCTGGCAGTCTGTGGCACACCGGGCATCGTGACAGGATTCTCGATGGTCTGGTTGATGGAAAATAACTGGAAACAGGGTTATTGAAAATTTTAAAGTGTCTAAGCACAGGTCTGTAGCACATGCTACAGGCTTTTTTATTTCCTCATTAACAACACTATTTATGACGCAATACAACAGCCCATTCTAATAATCCTGACAAAAAACTCGTTAAAACACGACATTAACCACACAAAAAAATTGCTTCTCCAAGACTCTCTTCATTACAATTAATATCAACTGTAATATTTGGAGCAACGTTATGAGACGAACCTATATCTATCTTATTTTGCTTCCGGGGATTTTATTGATGCTCGTGACCCCGGTGTTTGCGAGTGATATCGTTATCAACGAAGACAATGCACCGCTTTTATCTTTGCTTGATACCATCGACACCCCCTCCGCTGTTTATAGTGTTAGCTGGTCGGGAGATAGTTCATCTGTTATTTATGGTCTTGAGAATGGTGCAGTTATGCAAGACAGAATTTTGCCATCGCGGGCTGATTTACCCGATATTCCAACCGCACATACTGATGCTGTCACCGATGTTGTATACAGCACGGATGATCGCTGGATATTTTCAGTATCAATGGATGGCACAGTGCTGGTATGGGACAGTGCAACAGGAGAAGAATACATAGCGCGGGGTTTATATAGCAATCCCGGTGATCCTTTCTTATTGAGTGTTGCCATTAATCCTGCCAGAGGCGGGGAAATTGCTTATTCAGGTCAAGATAGTACCGTACTTCAACGTGTGTGGGATATTGCTGTTGCCCCGGGACCTCCGGTACTTGTCGGTCATAGCAATTTTGTCTTTGATGTGGAATACAGCCCGGATGGTGATTTAATAGCAACGGGCGGCGCAGATGGGACAGTTCGTATCTGGGAATCAGCAACGGGTGTGGCAGTTAGAACCGACGATACAAGCCATGTTTCACGGGTTTACGATGTTGCATTCAGTCCTGATGGTGTCAATGTCGTTTCTACGGGGCAAGATAGACGGATTACGATGCGTCCGGCTGATTCTCCGGGTGAGCCATTTTTGATCGATGAAATCCCTGACCCGACAGGCGATACCGTTATCAACGCGATTGATTATGGCATGGAAGGCGATATTATCGTTGTCGGAGATAGTAACGGTGTTTTGCGAGTTTATAGCCTGCCATCGCCGGGGAGTGTGGGGACGTATTTGATTTTCCAGGATGATGTCCATGACGACCAGATACGCGACCTCGCAGTTAGCCCGGACGGAACAATGATTGCCGTTGCCGGGTTTGATAGCACAGTGCGAATCTGGCATGTTGATGTACCTGTATTGACAACCCCGCCAGCTTTACCTGAAACCCCCGTTCCAGCACCGATAACAGGGGATTACTGCGCCGGTGCACCCCCGTCACGCCTGAGCATCGGCATGAATGCCCGTGTCACATTTACAGATGGCACACCATTGCGCGTGCGTGCGAATCCTGGAGAAGCAATCATCACCAGTATTGCGGAAGGCACAGAATTTACAATTATCGGGGGACCGCTCTGTCTGGATGGATATACCTGGTGGCAGATTGAACTTGCGGACGGCACAATTGGCTGGTCAGCCGAAGGTGATAGTGAAGACTATTATATCGAACCACTAGCCAGCACAGCATCGACAGGTGCAAGTGTCAGCGGGACTGTCTGGCATGATATTTGTGATAGTGCAGGAAGCGCACCGGAATTTTGCATCACACTGGATGATGGTTCGCTGGTTGCAGATGGTGTTCTGTCTGCAATTGAACCGGTCATCGCCGATGTGACCGTCGAACTCGGGAATGGTGCCTGTCCGATGACATCCGTCACGCTAGCTGTTACCGCAGCAGATGGGACTTACGAATTTACCGGACTTGCAGCAGGCACATATTGTATCTCTATTGACCCCGGTTACGCGGGGAATCCAACGATTCTGATACCTGGAACATGGACATATCCCTCGTTTACCGACCCTGAAAGCGGTGTTGCCTATCATACGGTGACATTATCTGCTGACACTGTCCTGACCAATATCGACTTCGGTTGGGATTATCAATATCTGCCATAGTGATTACCCGGCAATCGCTCATGAAGGTGGCTAACATGCCGCCTTTTTTATTTTTTGCACAGTGTTTCCATTTCTTGACAATCTGTATAGAATTCTTATTGTTTGCTAACGATATTCCCTGTATAATTAATTAAATCTCGATTAGATTATTGTCGTTCACAATGAGGAAAAGCTGATGGCAAGCCCTGAACAAGCAGTAAAAGAATATCCTAGCATAGATTATTACGGCTTTGATGAGAAATTAACTGACAAACAAAAAGCAACACGCGATAAAGTGCGAGCTTTTGTTAATGAAGAAGTTTTACCCGACATCAATGAATACTGGGAAAAAGCAGAATTCCCCTGGTCAATTGCCAACAAAATCCCTGAACTTGGCATTCTCGGAGGTCCGATTCCGACACATGGTGGTGCGGGACTGGATTTCTTTGAAATGGGTCTGGTGATGTATGAACTCGCCAAGGGTGACGGTAGTGTCACCACGTTCTACGGCGTGCACAGTGGACTGGCTGGCGGGTCAATTGCGCTTCTCGGTAGTGAAGAACAAAAAGATCGCTGGTTGCCGGATATGTTCTCGATGAAGAAAATTGGTGCATTTGCTCTGACCGAACCAAAAGTTGGCAGTAACGCCGTCTTCGTGCAGACAGAGGCAAAACGTGAAGGCGATTATTACGTGTTGAACGGTGCTAAACGCTGGATTGGTAACGCAAGCATCGCAGACATTATTATCATCTGGGCACGTGATGAAGATGGTAAATTTGGTGGTTTCGTGATTGATAACGCCAAAGAATGCGATGGTCTGGAAATCAAGGACATCCAGGGCAAAATCGGTAAACGTGGTGTTCTGAATGCTGACATCACACTGACCAATGTCAAAATCCCGGTTGAGAATCGTCTGGAAAATGTGAGCAGTTTCAGACACACCGCACAGGTTCTCGGTATGGGACGTTACGGTGTTGCATGGGAAGCCGCAGGTATCGCAGCCGGAGCATTTGAACATTCACTGGAATATGCTAAAAACCGTGAACAATTCGGCAAACCGATTGCAGGTTTCCAGTTGATTCAGCAGAAACTGGTTGAAATGGCAACCGAAGTTACCCTGATGCAATTGCTGTGTATGCGTCTCGGTGAACTGGCATCGGCATGGAAAATGGATGAAGGCATTGTCAGTATGGCGAAATACAACAATGCGCGTAAAGCCCGCTATGTGACAGGTCTCGCCCGTGAAACACTCGGCGGCAACGGTATCGTGATTGATAATCATATCGCCCGTCTGTGGACAGATGCCGAAGTCGTTTACACCTACGAAGGCACAAATGAAATCAACATGTTGCTGGTCGGACGTGATTTGACAGGCATCAACGCAATTGTCGAAGGCGCACGATAAGTAGGGGCGCAATATACTGCGTAAACAGCTTTCAGTAGGGTGCAGACCGACGGTCTGCCCTTACATTTACGGGGATGACTCACTGAGTCGTCCTTTTTTGTTAATCTCTATCCGCAAGGTAAGCCAGAATAGCATCCATCCCTTCTGATGCTGCATCTTCCAACCCTTCATCCTCAAACATATTCCCATAGGCAGTTAGTGATTGTAGATTTTCTAGATTTGCCAGCGACGATGGTAAATCTGTCAACTGATTTTCTTCTAGAAGTAAACGCTCCAGCAAAGTCAACTGCCCGATTTCTTCAGGAATAAAAGTTAATTGATTATTCGAGGCATTAATCCGGGTTAAGGCTTCCAGGTTACCGATTTCGGGAGGTAATTCTGTCAGTTGATTGTCATTGAGTAATAAATCCTGCAATTGCGATAAGTTACCAATTTCAGGCGGTAAGGCGGTCAATTGATTGTTGGTAGCACGCAGAATTTGCAAATTACTCAACATACCTATTTCCGGTGGGAGTTCTGTCAATTGATTATTGCTGATTGATAACTCTAGTAAGCTGGATAAATTGCCGATTTCTGCTGATAGTTCTGTCAGGTTATTATTGCTCATGATCAGTATTTGCAGGGATGTGAGTTCCCATAGTGTATCAGGTAATGTTGTTAAGCCCATTCCACCAATATTCAAGTCCTCTAATTGTGACAATGAAGACAGGTTATCGGGGAGTGTCCCGACTTCATTTGAGGTTAGATACAATACCTGCAAATTTGTCAGATTAGCAATATCTGCCGGAATTTCGCTTAATCCCATTCCTCCTATTTTGAGGCTATATAAGTCTGTGAATGTCCATATTTCTTCCGGTAAACTCATCACCTGATTCGAGGATAAATCCAGTTCCTGTAATGAGGTTAAGTCCCCGAAGCTTTCCGGTAAATCGGTCAGGTCATTTCCTGCCAGAATAAGAATTTCTAAACTGGATAAGTTCCCGATGTCATCAGGCAAGGTATGCAGAGCATTTGTATTTAAATAGAGAATTTTCAGATTCGATAATTGCGTCATTTCATCCGGTAAACTGGCAAGATCATTACTTCGAAGATTAAGCTCTTGCAATGCGGATAAGTCCCCGATTTCCGGCGGCAATTCTGCTATAGAATTAGACTGCGAACGTAATATCTCAAGGTTTTGAAGATTTCCGATTTCAGGAGGTAATGTTGTCAACTCATTCACATAGAGATAGAGTTCTCGTAGATTAGATAATTCTCCGATTTCCGGCGGAATACTTTCCAGTTCGTTGTTGTCCAGTCGTAGAAATTCTAATTGCTCAATTTCTAAGATTTCGAGCGGGACTTCTGTTAAATCCAATCCTGATAAACTGAGTTCTGTTGCATCACTCTCAATCGCTTCGTTGATACGCTCCAATGCTATATCATAGGGCGTTTGTTCTTCCTGAGCCTGAATAGCAATTGCCATGCCACATAAAACACAAACAAACACTAAAACCCGTAACTGCCTCATATCTCTTATCCATTATAAACAACACATCAATAATTACCCTGAGTCTAGTACAGGACAGTGAAACGCGCCAAAGTCGGGGAATCAGAGGCAAGACGCCTGAAAAAACGCTTTAAATCCTGTTAGACTGATAGCAATCACTCAATTTCAGGTGGATACCATGCAGAAAAATATTCTTGTTCTCATTATTTTGTTTCTGAGTAGTACGCTGTCATTTGCACAGGATGATGACCTTACGCCATACGAAATTGCGCTGGAACGCATCGCGGAAGCGGAACGAACAGGCGCAACAAGTCTCGACTTAAATAGGTTGGGTTTAGAAGAACTACCACCTGAAATTGGTAATCTGATTAATCTACAACGCCTCGATCTCTCTTCCAATACATTAGAAATTCTCCCTCCTGAAATTGGTAATTTGAACAACTTGCGATACCTTTCACTAAATGGAAATTTTGACCTGAGAGAGTTACCATCAGAAATTGGTAATCTAAGCAATTTACAATCACTGAATTTGAGAGGTATCAGGATAAATATACTCCCGCCTGAAATCGGCAATCTCAGTAACTTACATACACTTACAATCTCCAGTCGTGTACTTGAAGAACTTCCACCGGAAATTGGCAACCTCAGAAATATGCAGGTACTTTCCATAATCGGGAACAATGCACTTGAAGAACTTCCACCAGAAATCGGCAACCTCGATAACTTATGGCTTCTTTTCCTGTACCAGAATAGCTTGCGTACTTTACCTTCTGAAATTGGTAATCTGACGAATCTGTTTCGCCTTGAAGTACACAACAACCAATTGAATAGCTTACCTGCTGAAATCGGTAATCTGGCAAATTTAGAATGGCTATCGCTAAACAATAACAATCTAACAACATTGCCCCCCGAAATTGGAAATCTCACTAAGCTACAACAGCTTGATGTGGTAAATAATCAGTTGATTGCCCTACCTCCTGAAATCGGTAATCTGAGCAATTTGCAAATACTCAGTCTTCATACCAATGAAATTAGCAGCCTTCCCCCCGAAATTGGCAATCTATCTAATTTGCGGGGGTTATTCCTGGGAAATAATGAATTAACAGGATTACCTTCTGAATTCGGAGACTTAAGTAGTCTGTGTTATCTGGATATAAGCAATAATAATCTTCGTATACTACCCGCACTGCATAAAACAAACATTATTCCAGACAGTGTCTGTACTACATCAGCATCCGCCTTATATGTACAGGGCAATCCGCTTGTTTTCCCGCCGCAGGAGGTTGTCGATGAGGGGACAGAGGCGATTCTCGATTTTCTGGCGAATCCACTCGCGTGGTATTTGCAACGCTATGTGCTTTGGATTGCGGGAGGCATCGGCTTGATTGTGTTATTCATCTCCGCGATAGGCTGGCGATTGCGTGCAGGGGTACGTAAATCGAAGGAAAAAGTCAAACGGAGTTAATTTCATTGTCCGAAATGTAGGGGCAGACCGACGGTCTGCCCCTACACGGAGTCTATTCGATAGTCAGGTTATCAAGCAACGGTAAAAAGTCACTTTCATAGTCGAGGTCGAAATTTTCCTCAGCCGTGTATAGACCAATCATGTAAACCGTGCCATCCAATTCATAGAAGGCAAAGGCAATAATCATGCCATCCAGTGATTCTGTGATACGATGCACCGTCCAGCCATTGTCTAAGGCTGTGCCATCATCCAGCAAATCCTCTTCCGGCAGGGTTGCACGTAAGTCAGAGACTGAACTGTCGATTGTGCCCTCTTCCATTTCAGCAAAGATGAAACTGCCCGATCCTATCTCCTGCCATGTACCATCATCAACCTGTGTCCAGTTCACGCTTAATGCGGACTCAACCTGTTCCCAAAAAGTATCAAGTTGTGAGGTATCGACTTCCACAGCAGAGACGGATAATTCAGTGCCGCCGACTGTCTCAAAAGCGACTTCCAGCAATTCATCGCGTCCGGCTGCGACACCGTCACGGGTTCGTTCGACAGGAATCGTCGGTTGTACGCCAACAGTGAATAGTGGTGAGCCATCAAAGCGAAGGACATGTAAACTGGTAAAGCTCATACGATAGCTTGCGGGGAGTAGCAAAAATGCGACATTACCATTCGCTCCGGCTGTGCGGCTACCGATAATTTCAGCGAGTTGATAGCCTTCGACAATGCCCATAATCGACTCAGCGTAACTGACTGCCCCGTTACTATTCGTGATGAAGGCAACATTGTCAGTGAAAACAGTATTTTTGCCGATAATCCAGCTATCCGATGTGATGTCCAGTAAGCGAATATCAATGTGATCCGGCGTGACGGTGATTGGCACAAGGAATGGCGCACTGGAGAGATTCTCGCCACGTAGATGCCCTAAAATACTGATCGCAGCATTTGTCGGATATCCGCGCATATCAAAAATTAAGCCATCGGCGGCTGCCATCCGTTCAATCGAGGCGGTATATTCTCCGGTAGTCAGACGTGTTAAATCCACATAGAGGATATTCGAGCCTAAATCCGAAATTACATCAGGACGATTTTCACGCTGAGTATAACTTTCCTGTGTGAACGCTGTGTTGCGCGTAATGTCAGCAGTATAATTCTCATCGCCATTGACCGGGTCAATTGTCAGTGAGACAGTTGAGCCGTCCTGTCCGGCAAGCCATTCCAGCAAAATGTAGAAATCACCGAATGCCCCGTAACGCGAATTGAGTTGCCGTGCGGCTTCTAAGCGTTCCATGGCTGGCTGACCATCAATTTCGAGGATGACATCCCCTGCATTAATGCCCTGTGTATCATCAGAAAGCAGTGTTGTGATGGTCAATTCGCCTTCGACAATATCCCATGTAAACGGCAGTTGATAACTTCCGCCTATGTTCTCTCCGCCGATATGCTGAATGGCTTCCGGTGAAGGACTGACCGAAACATGCCCATCGTTGAGGTAAGCGGTTAGTCTTTGCAGTGTGTACCAGAAATCACCTGCGTTTTCATCTTCAATCGCATTGTTTAGTGCTTCCGGTAAAGCCGCATCCCAATTGATACCGCGCATATTTTCAAGCACATCCCAATAAGAGAAAAAATGTTGATGGAAATTCCAGGTGAACATCACCGCTGTCAGACGCCCTGCAAGTGTATTGCCTGTGATGGTGACAGTGTCGAGTTCGGGGGCTGTTGACTGCGGGATTGTGCCGTTTTCGTCAACATAGAGTGCCATCGGAATACTGGCTTCGATTGTGTCACTCAGGTTTGCAATATACGGTTCGGCGGGATTGTGAACAGGTAGCATGGTTTCCGGTCTCGTAAAGGCACGGTCAGATCGGTAACTGAATTCTGCTGGAATTGTCCCATTTTCCAGAGGAATCGTGACCCGTTCCGGTGGAATAACATATCTGTCATCCGAACTGGAATCCATGAGCGGCACATGTACCCACTGAATCACACTATTCGCCGTATCCGATGCAGTCAATTCAGATGGCAGTTCCGGCGCATTACCCTGTTCATAGATTTGCACAGCTGGCGCATAGGGGGTAAATATTTCACTCAATACGTTGATGAGTGCGGCATCATCGGCTGCTGCCATTACGGATTCGACATGGGTTGCAGCGAAAGTATCCCAATCGACATCAGTGGCACTATCTGCCGGATGAAAATAGCGAACATAGCCGAGCAATTTTGTGAAAGCGACGAGGTTTTCGACTTCACGGGTGGTATTCGCCGTGACATCAACTGACGGAAATACCATCAGCAGCAATGTACACAGACTCACAACACCCATTAGCAATCGTTTGACGGACATGAAAGTTCTCCCTGATAGTTTTATTACGTTTCACGATATATCGTCACACGTAATAAACCATATTTTCATGTCCCTGTCAATAAATTTATGATAAGCCCGGGTTAAGACCTTATTCCGGGCGGTTGATGAGCCGGATAGTCGGGTCTTCATCGAAATCAGCGACCCAGCCTGTTGTTCCAATCGGCGTCAGCACACGCCACCATCGGAAACCGTCTCTGCGCTCGGGTCCTTCTATGATGAGCAAAGGCGTTCCCGGTGTCAGCATACTGATCGGGCTACCTCTGAGACCGGATTGCGGACGTAAATTCAAGGAATCGCCATCGGTTGTGCTAACCTCAATCAGTGAACCGACATTGAAATCACTATCCTGACGGGTCGGTTCAGGCAGTGAGGTTTCTTCGCTGTAATGCAATGTATCATCGGCAAGAATCCCTGCATCGGGTGCTGAATAGATGTCTGCGAAATACGGCGCATAATTATCGTTAAAGTCAACATAGTTCGCGATAAGTGTGCCGAAATTCGCGACACCTCCCCCGGCGAGATTGGCAACATTGCCCGAAATTTTGACATTCTGTAGGGTGAGTTCACCATAATTTGCGATGCCACCGCCCCAATCATCTGTTCCGCCTGTGATGGTCATGCCGACAATCGTTACATTCACATCAGGATTCACGGTGATAACTGTTCCGGTGAAATCCCCTGTGAGAATCGTATTTTCCATGCCATCACCCACCAGCACAACATCGTCTGTGAGAACGAGTTCCTCATTATAAACACCGGGAGAGAGATTAATCTCAACATAGCCATCCGCAATACTCATCGCATGGGGGATGCTCTGGCATGGCATATGCAGTGCGCCGCAATCCGGTGTATCTTCGCCTGACCCGGCAACAACATAAATTGTTTCGTCGGTTTCGAGGTCGATTTCATAGGGAATCACCAGTTGCTGCCCGACAAATATCAAGGATGCGTTGCTGAGTCCGTTCGCATCGACAATTTCTTGCACGGTCACACCGAAACGGTCGGCAATATCGACAGCAAAATCGCCTTCCTGAACAACATAAGTGATGGTCTGTTCACGGGGTTCAGGTGGTGGCGGCATCGTCGGACGCATTGTTGGGGATGGACGTAATGTTCGCGTTGGCGGCGGTGTATTTGTTGGTACAGGCGTCGGAGAAACAAGCGCCATCTGTGTGGCGGTATTATAGAGTTCCTGTTGAGCAGTTGCCGATGCTACTATTGCCGGGTCGAGAGTCGCTGTTGAAATTCCGGCGGCACTCACACCCTCTTCTGTAGATTCATCACTCTCTTCTGATGCTTCATCCGATGAGTTTTCCGGCGTAGCTGTCCATGTCGGAGGCAGGGTACTCGTTGCTGTCTCTGTTGCGGTTGATGTCGCCGTTGCAACAGGTGTTTCTGTCGGGACAGGGGTATCAGTGACAGCATTCTGTGTTTCATAAACAATAATTGTGCCGCGCAGTTGAGTCACCTGAGCCTGCAATACAGCACGGGTATTCTGGATATTGGCTTCCTGAACGATAGAAGTCCCGTTGTTTTGAACTTCTGCAATACGGGTATTCTGTGCGGCAATCTGTGTTCCTACGGCAAGTGATGTTGCTTCCTGTTCGAGTGAAATATCTGTTGCCAGAGCATTTTGTGAGGCGATTTGCTCTTGCTGGAAAAATGCAACCACAGCGAATATCGCCACAACAATCACCGCAATAACGATCGCACCTGCCAGACGCAATTGTTCACGGGTACGGGCAGTTTGACTCGCCAGAATATAGTCATACTGTAATTCGGTTGGTTTGGGTTCAAGTGTTTGACTACTTATCAGCCATTGCTGAAAATCCCGTAATTCCGCCCCTTTAAGCAGATAGCTGGATTGTCTGTGATTTGCTTGCCATTCCTTTGCACGGACAAGGATACGTGTATGATGGCGCAGGTAATCGGGGTCAGTGTTGAAAGAATCAATCAGTTTATGAAAGGCATCCTCATGTAAGGACTCATCGGCAAAGGAAATCCAGTTATGAGAGCGAATCGCGGGATGTACATAAGGCGCATCAACATCATCAATTTCCTGATAAAGCACCGGGATAAAGCGCTTGTTGTTGTCGATTGCGTATTGAATCTCCTGGCGGCAAATATCAGAATGCACCGAATTGGCACTAATGATAAAAGCAAAAACGTGAGCCTCTTCGATAGCTGACTCAATCTCTTCCCACCAATCGGCTGTCGGCGGAATATCCTCCCAATCGACCCAAACATCATGCCCTTCATCGGTGAGGCGCTTATGAAGCATCGCCATAAAATCACTATCGCGCCGCGAATACGAGATAAAAATATCTGACATAGTCGTAACAAATCCCTTAACAAACCGATCCCTAACGAGTATCGCATAAAAGGTGGATTTGCGCGATAAGAGCTTTGTGCCAGTGACCGGACGTACTGACTATAATTAAGTTATATTGAGCAAGATTAATAATTTGATATAATATTTAAACCAAATATATAACAAATAGGGTTTTATTATGAAAAGATTCGGCATTTCTGTACTCGTAATTTTGCTTGCCATGATCCTCACATCATGTACCGGAAAAACATTTGACGCATCGCCGGAAGAGGTTGAAGAGGCAATGCTATCGAGCTTTATGGATGGCGATAGTGACGCCTTAATTGCTCTCGTTTGCGAAGATGAAGGAACGTTCCTCTCTGCCCTTACAGCATCGGAGGGCGCAACTGTTGATATTGAATGCGTTCGTGAAGATACAACAATGACCTGTAGCATGGCTTCACCCGGCGAAATGACAACCTATTTCGATTTTGAAATTGTAGGCGATAGGCTCTGCAACATGAGTATCACCGCCCAATAATCCCTGGCTCTCAAGATGGGACATGCTTTGTTGTTCCGTGCAAAGCTGTCCCTTTCCTCATGATTTTGCCTCAGTCCACCTCATTGTGAATCAATGCCTGACACTTGCTGTTTTATTTAACGGATAGCCTTCGTTATAATGGGGACATTTCAATTCAACAAAATAAACTTAAAGGCACAGGAATGGCAGATATTGAACATCAGGTAATCGTTAAGAACAATCTGGTTGAAGTATTCAAAACGGCAACGGCATTCGAAGATGACGAGACCCTCAAGCAATGGCAAACAGGTGTTAAAACAGTGGGCGTAACGGCTGGCGACCCGCTCCGTGCCGGGAGCATGATCGGTATGAAGAAACAATTCATGGTCAGCGAGATTTTCGTCAATGTCGATGTCACCGATTTACAGCGCAATAAGCGTATCGCCTACAAAGGAGTACACGGGCGCTTCCCATATAACCGTGAAATTGAATTTGTCTCCAGTGGACGCGAAACACAAATTAATGACCGCATCAACCTGAAAACAGGCTGGCTCTTTTTCTGGTGGCGACCCTTTGCCATCAATGCCTTACGCAGTCAAACCGCGCATGAGTGGAATAATCTCAAGAAGATGCTGGATAGATAAGTGAATTATCGAAAGTTGTTAGCCAGAGAATCTCATCTGATGTAGTGGCACACCGGCGGTGTGCCGCTACGATGCCTAAAGATTTTTAGCTAATATTTTTCGACAGTTTACATCGTTATCAGTTTTTAGTTTTGAACGCACGGGATGATCCCGCCCCACAGTTTCCAGGATCATCCCGCCGATTTCAGATTGCTAATTGAATTTGCAATAGCTCCAATGTGATTGATGTGAAAGCGATATTAAACATCACGGAAAATCAGCCCGTACATTTCACTTTTTATTCACTTGAGCGCATTTATTTAATTACACCTTAACATTACGGAAAAATTCGCGTAAAAATATGTATCTACTTTAACCTGTTACAAGATAGCATATTTTATGTCTGAATTAATCAGCCTGAATCAAGTTTTACTGTTATCAGGCTTTCACTTTGTGCTTGTTGCAATTCTATATAGTGTTGGTCATTTCCTGCTGCCCGGAGCATTCCGGTGGCGGTTGATGATCTTCTTAGCCATCATTTTTGGCTGGTCAGTGATCGCTGTGCTGATGCTTTATATCCAGGAAGATGGTTTTTTAGGCTGGTTGTTTAATCCCGCCGGGGAAAAGAATGCTACCGCCCTTTTCAATACCACCCTGCTCATGTTGATTGCCATTACAGGTTTCAGTCTGGCATGGGCGGGCAGGCAAAAATCGAAATACGCCCTCACAATCTACTGGTTGCTGGTCGGCAGCCTATTCTTCTTTTTAGCACTGGATGAATATTTTTCGATTCACGAAACGATTGTCTACTGGCGCGGGGGTTATCTGATACTCGGCGGGATTGTCGCATTCGTCAGTTTGATTGTTGCCCTGCGGGGAGATGTCACCGTGCGCTCAATCATGTTCATGTTCATCTTCGGTGTTGGATGTATGGGGCTGTCAGGGGTTGTGCTGGATGCCTTCTCTGCTGAGAGTTTGCTCGATATTGGACCCATCAAATTAACGTTCATTCAGTGCCGGGGTCAATTCATGGGCTTGAATTGTCGCGAATTCGGGAATACAGAAGAAATGCTGGAATTAGCCGGAGCAGCGATTGCTGGCATCAGTTTGACTGCACTGAGCTACGATAGCCTGTCGAAACAGGCATTAAGAAACCAGCGTCGATTCGTCTACGGAGCGGGTATTGCATGGGTATTGAGTCTGATTGTGTGGATGTGGGTCATGCCGGAAGTAGAAGTCCGTTTTGCTGAGTCTGCTTACACCGATTATGACGATATATCACTGATAGCTTATCGACTGGATAGCACTGAAATTCAGCCGGGGGATAGCCTCAATCTCACAATTTACGCACAGGCAAACACAGTTCAACCTGCCACTTATTCGATGTCAGTGCATCTCTATACACGATCATACCCTCTGGAATCTATCGCACAGGATGATATGGAACTCGGTGAATTTGTCTATCCATCACGGGCATGGTTGCCCCGTGTAGCCGTTCGTAATCAATTCCAGCTTGATATACCCGATGACCTGCCTCTGAATCAGAGTTATCAACTGATTGCGATTGTCTGGGAAGAGTCGATTCATAATCGCATCGCGGTTCAGGAGACCATTTTCGAGATGTACACTGACGGGGAAACGCTTGTTATTGAGGGCATCGCCGCGCCGGATAACAACACATCACCCGGCACACGGTCAATCAACTATCATTTTGATGCTGGTTTTACGCTGAGCGATTTTAGTCTGCCACAGACAGTCCTTCCCGGTGAAACAGTCACTTTCGATTTCCTGTGGGATGTGAGTGAGCATCAGGATATTGCTGCGACACAGTTTATGCACTGGTTCAATGTGGACACAGGCGAGTATATCGTCTTTGACCATATTCCGCGTGAGGGTTTGTTCCCGACAGGTGATTGGGTTGCTGGCATGTCGCTTCAAGATAGCTGGTCTATCACTGTGCCCGATGATATTGAGCCGGGGACATACCGCGTTCAGACTGGCATGTTCGAAACCGCGAGTGGTAATCGTCTTGCCGTTCGTGAGACCGGAGGCAATATTGTTCAGGATAATTCGATTGTATTGGGCGAGATTGTTGTCGGGGATGAATAATCAGGGATTTGGCTCGCCAAACCCCTACGATAAATTTTTTCTGAGATATATCCTCTATGGTAGCGCCACAGAAAAACGTGGACGACTTGATTTGTAAAAAAACGGACGCGAAGAATCGCGTCCCTACAGGTCACAAGGGTTTTTGTAGGGACAGGCTTCTGCCTGTCCGGGGTAAAAAATATAACCACGCTATCCTGTGGTTGTACCTCCTCTATTGCACAGGTTCTAATTGGTGGATTGTGCCTTCAATGAGGTCAACGGCTTTCTGCAATGTCGCGGCATCGAAAGAGAGTTTTGCTCCGGCAGCTTCAAATAAGTCTGGCAAAGTCGCTGTCCCGCCGAGTGCCAGAGCATGACGATATTGTTTCAATGCTTCTGCTTGATTGTCCAGTGAATTCGCCCAGACCTGCACCGCGCCGAGTTGTGCCAATCCATACTCGATATAGTAGAAGGGTGCGCCGAAAATGTGTCCCTGTTTGCGCCAGCGATTGACGATGTATTTTTCGTCGTCGCCCCAATCAATGCCAGGGATGTATTTGTGCCAGAGTTCAAGGTATTTCGCATCACAATTATCGGGGTCAGTTGCGGCTTCGTGATTGGTATAAACCCAGTGCTGGAAAGCGACTGTCACCGCCATGTAGGGCCAGAAATAAATGATATTGCGAAGATGGTCAGCGCGGAATTGTGCGGCATCGGTATTGCTGAAATAACCGCCTTTGTCCTCTGTCAGATAGGGTGTTGCCAGGAGTTCCATCGCCATCGAACCAACTTCAGCAAATTCCATCGGGATATGACTGAACTGCGATAGCATATGATAGGGTAAACCTAATGTGCTAAAGACATGAAATGCGTGTCCGGCTTCATGCAGCAATGTTCGCACATCACCATCAAGACCAACCGCATTCATGAAGATAAAGGGACGTTCGCTGACAGGGAATCGTGTGCAATAGCCACCGGGCGCTTTGTTTTTGCGATTATCAAGGTCAAGCAATTGATCTTCTTTCATCATACGGAAATAGCCGCCGAGTTCGGGGTCTACCTGAGTGAAAATTGCTTCACCTTTGTCGATAAATTCTTCAATGGTGTCATAAGGTTTGAGTGCTTCGCGTCCGAGCGGGTCTACTGCCAAACCGAATGAATGTTGCAGCATATCCCAGGGACGTAAACTATCGTATCCGAGTTGCAAGCGTCCTTTTTCGCGTAGACGTGCCGCAGCCGGAACAACAACCTCTGCAATCGCATCACAAAATTCGAGTGCCTGTTCCGGTGTGTAATCAAAGCGTCCGCGTTGTTCCCAGATATACGAGCGGAAATCATCGAATCCGGCATTTTTCGCCATCTCCAGACGCCCGTCCATGAATTGTTTCCACAGATTGTTGACCGCGTCTCTATCCTGCCACAGACGTTCCTGCATCAGATACCAGGCTTTTTCGCGACGGTCTCTATCCTGCTCACGGAACACCTTTTGCAATTGGGTGATGGTGATTTCCTCGCCATCCCATTCAACCGTCTGTGCGCCGTTGATTTTGCTATATTCGATGCTTAATCCCTGTAATTTTGTCTGAATCGGGAGATTTTCTTCGCGGAAATTCTTAATCCAGGTTTCGATTGCGCGTGTGGGAATTGCTAATTCTGCCGGAATAACACCGCTATCGACCAGTTTTCGATTGAGGGTATCTTCGACTTTTTCCATTTCAGGGGCAATGGTCGCGATGAAATTCTTGAAGCGGGATTCGGCTTCTTCATCGCTGGTATCGGCGTTCTTTTCAGCATTCATACGTGCCGCTACTTCGTTTGACATATCTTCGACGGTTTTCCAGGCAGATAACCAGTTTTCAACGGTATCTGCCGTAACATCAGCATCCACTAAGACCTGAAAATGCGGCTGCCAATCTGACCATTGCCATTCCATTGCAACTTTATAATCTGTGGGGAAATTCTTGAGCATTGTTCTGTCCTTTTTGATAGAAAATTATGTTTGAAAAATCGTAGGGAGGCATCGGGCATGATATACCTCCGAAGAGATTTATTGTTCCGTAGGGTCAGACCGTCGGTCTGACCTTACATTTTTCCATTTCTGGATACCCGCAATCACAGCACAGTATCCAATTCCGCGACAGCATCCTCAATGCGTTTGATGACCGCCGTGAGTGTTTCCGCATCGAAGGCGAGTTTTGCTCCGGCAGTTTCGAATAATTCCGGTAAACTCACTGTCCCGCCGATTGCCAGTGCAGAACGATATTGTTCGATTGCTTTTGTTTCGTCTTTTACCGAATTTGCCCATATCTGTACCGAGCCGAGACGGGCAAGCACGTATTCGATCATATAGAAGGGCGCACGGAAAACATGGGATAATTGCCGCCACTGATTGGTCTGAAATTGTTCGTATCCGCGCCAATCAATGCCCGGTTGATATTTCGCGACCAGGTCTATCCATTTTTCATCAACAGCATCGGGATTGGTGGCTTTGTCATGATGGGTATAAATCCAATGTTGTAATTCCATGCACATCGCAATCTGCACGAGGCTACTCAGTGATTCGCGCAGACCTTCCCGACGGAAACGGGCAGTATCAGCAGTTGAGAGATAGCCGCCTTTGCGCTCATCAAGATAAGGATAGGCAAGCAATTCCATCGCCATTGCAGCAACTTCGGCAAATTCCAGCGGGGCAGTTGCCATCATGTGATAGGGTAATTTTGAAATTGCGAAACCATGAAAAGCATGACCGGATTCGTGAATCAGTGTGCGAACATCCCCTGCCTGTCCGACCGCATTCATGAAAATAAATGAACGCTTCGACATCGGTAAAGGGACACAGAATCCACCGGGTGCTTTACCTTTGCGATTTTCTAAATCGAGTAAGCCTTCGTCTTTCATCATTTTGAATTGTTGACCAAATTCAGGATGTAATCCAGCGAAAATGGTTTCTGTCTGATTGATGAAGTTGTCGATATTATCATAGGGCACAATCGGCGCATGTCCATACGGGTCAACATACACATCCCAGGGGCGCATGGTCTCATAACCCATCAGTTGGCGTTCTTTTTCCATGATGCGTTCGTTGGCAGGGACAACAACTTCCGCAATGGCATCTGCGAGAGCAAGCGCATCGTCCGGCGTATAATCAAAGCGTCCTCTATCCAGCCAGGCATATTCACGATAATCATTGAATCCGCCATTCTGATAGATTTGCTTGCGAACAGTTATCAAATCGCGCCAGACATTATTATAGGCATCACGATCTTCTAAGACCCGATTTTGTAGTATTTCCCATGCGTTCTGACGTTTCTCACGGTCAGTCTCCCACATGACCGCGCCTAATTTCCGCAGAGTAGTTTCTTCGCCTTCCCATTCGACCGTTTGAGTAGCCGCGATTCTGGAATATCGGGCAATGATTGCGCTTTGTTCGCCCATCAAAGGCAAATTTTCTTCCCTGAAAAGGCGTATATCAGCCTCAATTTTACGGAGCGGGATTTTCAGTTCATCGGGTGTAACACCACTTTCAAGCAATTTTCTGTTCAATTCAACCGTGATTTTTTGTACACCGGAGAATACACCACCCATGAATTTTTTGAGCCGTGTAGAGGCTTGTTCATCGGTGGTGTCAGTTCGTGTGGCGATGCGAATGCGGGTAGCGACTTCATGATATAAGCGTTCGACTTTATCCCGAGTCGCTAACCAATCGCGAATATTGTCTGCTGTTAAATCGACATTTTGCAGCGCCTGGTAGTAAGGATGCCAATCTGACCATTCCCAATCGAGAGCGGCTTCGTAATTGTCTGGGAGATTGTCATACATTGGCTGTCCTCCGGTTGTGGATAAATTTATCAATCCGGGAATTTACGCGGGTTTCGCACACAGGGTTTGGCGCGCCAAACTCCTACCATTTGAATCATTTTATGGTAGGGGCACGACGTGTCGTGCCCGTTGTGTTATGAATGTCAATTTACACCGCTTCCAATTCGTCAATCGTATTTTCGATGAGCGTAACGGCGTCTCCGAGTGTATCTGCATCAAAGGCGAGTTTTGCTCCGGCGGCTTCATAGAGTTCCGGCAGAGTCACTGTACCCCCAAGTGAGAGCGCATAGCGATATTGTTGCAGTGCTTTTGCCTCATCTTTCAGGGAATTTGACCAGACCTGCACCGAGCCTAAGCGGGCAAGCGCATATTCGATGTAGTAGAAAGGATAGCGGAAGATATGCAATTGTTGCCGCCAGCGATTGGTTTTGAATTGTTCATATCCGCTCCAATCAATGCCCGGTTGATATTTCGCGACCAGTTCCAGCCATTTTGCATCGACTGCATCGGGGTCAGTAGCTTCATCATGATGGGTGTAAATCCAGTGTTGCACTGCAATAACCATCGCATAATATGGCAGACCGCTTAATACCCCGCGTAGACGCTCACTACGGAAACGCGCTGTATCCTGTGCTGAGAGATAACCACCTTTGCGCTCATCAAGATAAGGATAGGCAAGCAATTCCATCGCCATCGAAGCGACTTCGGCAAATTCCGGCGGATAGGATGCCATCATGCGATAAGGCAATTTTGCACTTGCGAAGCCATGAAAGGCATGTCCGGCTTCATGAATCAGGGTGCGAACATCCCCTGCCTGACCGACCGCATTCATAAAAATAAATGGACGTTCACTCAGTGCAAAATAAGTGCAGAAACCACCGGGTCCTTTGCCTTTGCGATTCTCTAAATCGAGCAAGCCTTCATCTTTCATGATTTTGAATTGCTGCCCGAGGTCGGGATTCAATTGCATGAAGATCGCTTCGGTCTGATTTTTAAAGGTGTCGATGCTGTCATATGGCACAATCGGGTCGCGTCCCTGCGGGTCTACCGAGGTATCCCAGGGGCGCATGGTCTCATAGCCTAATAGCTGCCGTTCTTTCTCCATCAGACGTTCATTGGCAGGAACAACCACTTCTGCAATCGCTTCTGTGAAGGCAATCGCATCTTCCGGCGTGTAATCAAAGCGCCCTCTATCCAGCCAGGCATACTCCCGGTAATCATTAAATCCGGCATTCTGATAGATTTTCTTGCGGACAGCCATGAATTCACGCCAGACCTGATTGTAGGTTTCGCGATCTTCTAAAACCCGTTCCTGAGAGAGTTCCCATGCTTTCTGACGCTTATCACGGTCAGTATCGAGCATGACGGTACTCAGTTTTCGCAGGGTGACTTCCTCGCCTTCCCATTCGACTGTTTGAGCGCCCGCGATTTTCATGTAACGGACATCAATATCGCTCTGTTCACTCATCAGAGGCAGATTTTCTTCGGTGTAAAGGCGAATATCAGCTTCAGTATTGCGGAGCGGGATTTTGATTTCATCCGGCGCGACACCACTCTCAACCAATTTTTTATTGAGTTCAAATGAGACTTTCTGCACTTCGGAGAATACACCGTCCATGAATTTTTTGAGGCGTGTGGAGGCTTCTTCATCGGTGGTATCAAGGCGCGGCGCAATCCGGGTACGGGTCGAAACTTCATTGTAGAGGCGTCTGACTCTATCATGATTCGCCAGCCAGTCGTGGACATTGTCGGCTGTTAATTCTGTCTCTAAAAGTACCTCAAAGTAAGGTTGCCAATCCGACCATTCCCAGTCGAGTGCGGTTTCGTAAGTATCGGGGAGATTTCCAAACATAGGCTGTCCTTTTGTTGTCAAAAATGTATTTATCCAGGGATTTTACCCCTATCCCCCCGCCCTTTCCCCATCGCCAGTCGCTTCGCTCCTTATGGAGAAAGGGAACTTTTTAGTCCCCTCTCCATAGAGAGCTTGCGAATGCAATGGGGGAGGCGTGCTGTCACTTCGCGCCGCCGAAAAGGGATTCAGGGGAGGGGTTTAGTTACACCGTTTCCAATTCACCGATGGTATTTTCGATGAGCTTGACTGCTTCACCGAGTGTGCCACTATCAAACGCCAGTTTTGCCCCGGCAGTTTCGTAAAGTTCTGGCAGAGTCACTGTGCCACCGAGCGCTAAAGCATCGCGATATTTTTGTAAAGCGCTTGCCTGATCTTTGAGCGCGTTCGCCCAGACCTGCACCGAACCGAGTTGAGCCAGACCATATTCAACATAATAGAAGGGATAGCCGAAGATATGAATCTGTCTGCGCCACATATTGACTACAAAATCTTCGTAGCCTGAATAGTCAACGCCTGTCATGAATTTATCCCAGAGCTCAAGCCATTTTTTGTCGCAATTATCGGGATTGGTGGCTTCGTCATGATGGGTGTAAATCCAGTGCTGGAATTCGACCACGACAGCCATGTAGGGCCAGAATCGAATGATATTGTTGAGATGGTCAATGCGATAGCGTGCCGCTTCATCTTCCGTGAAAAAGCCACCATGTTCTTCTGTAACATAGGGTGAGGCTAAGAGTTCCATCGCCATCGACGCCACTTCATTAAATTCCATCGGACTCTGACGTTGCATCATGTAATTTGTCTCGCCGCGTGAAAAGCCATGAAAAGCATGTCCGGCTTCGTGCAACAGCACACGAACATCACTATCGAAGCCGACAGCATTCATGAAAATGAAAGGACGTTCACTCAGCGCGAAATAAGTGCAATAGCCACCAGGTCCTTTGCCTTTGCGATTTTCTAAATCCAGCAAATTTTCATCTTTCATGGTTTTGAAATATGAACCGAGTTCAGGGTCTACCTGATTGAAAACCGCTTCGGATTTGTTGATAAATTCTTCGACAGTTTCATAGGCTTTCAGAGGTTCGCGTCCATCGGGGTCAACGCTGGCATCCCAGGGTTTGAGACTATCATAGCCCATTTTTTTACGTGCTTTTTCCAGACGACGTTCATTGGCAGGAACAGCCACTGATGCGATGGCTTCTGTAAATTCGAGCGCATCTTCCGGCGAATAATCATGGCGATTACGGTCTAACCAGGCATACTGACGGTAATTATCCAGCCCGGCATTTTCAACCATTTGCTTACGGGTATCCATCAATTCACGCCAGAGGTCGTTATACGCCTCACGGTCTGCTTTGATACGATTTTGAATCAGATGATAAACTTTTTCGCGCACCTCACGATCAGTTGATTTGAGTAGAGGATACATCTGCGACAGTGTGCGTTCCTCCCCTTCCCATTCGACTGTTTGAGCCCCTGCAATTTTGTTGTATTGCATGTTGAGGTTGCTAAGTTTTGTGATGAGCGGGAGATTTTCTTCACGGAAGAGTTTCAAGCTGGCTTCGACATTCCGCAGGGGAATTTTGAGTTCATCGGGCGCAAGTCCACTTTCAACCAGACGTTTATCCAGTTCAAAATTAACTTTTTGCGCTTCGGGATTCACTTCGCCCATGAATTTCTTGAGGCGATTCTCTGCGACTTCATCGGTGGTATCGACAGTCGTTGCCACGCGGATTCGTGCGCCGACTTCAAACATCAACCGCGTAACCTTATCGCGATTTTGCAACCAGGTATCGACTGTATCAGCCGTTAATTCACTTTCAAGCAAAGCGTCAAAATAGGGTTTCCAATCATCGTGCCCCCAATCTAAAGCAACTTCATAATTATCCGGTAATGTATCTATCATAGCGATTTTTGTCCCTTTTAAAAAACTTTTAAATGATAGTACACAATTTAAACGGTCAATGCAAGCAGACTATGCGCGTAATCGGGTAATTCACATTTTCTACTGAGAATTAGAGGAAACAAAAAGGGCGCATCAATTGACACGCCCCGGGGAAATTTCGGCTTCTACAGCTTATGCAGCCTCTTCGGTGATATGAGCGAGGGCATCATCCAGGCTGGAGAAAACCAGCACATTGGCATTTCCGAAAGCATCACTACGCAGACCTTCGGCACTGATACGAACCGCAGGGTCTTTCGTGACGATGAGTGTACCCATGTTATTGGAGTTATGGAAATTCGCATCTTTCCCGCGTGCGGCAATTGAGGTTGCTTCAATCAAGTCACTGAATGGCATTTTGCTCCAGAGAGTCAAATCCATCACATAGTAAATCGGTGAGTCTGCATTGTTGAGTACCTCACGCATAGCAGCCGACTGGGGACGGGCATCGCGGGCAAAGTCAAAATCTTCATGCCATGTCACGATGACGGCTGGCAGTGTTACATGAGGTTCAATTGTGTATGCTGGCATTTATCATTCCATATTTATACTTTATCAACTAACCACAACATTATACATCAAGCAAAAGCCACAGGAATTAACATATCTGTATTTAGCCATAAGAATTTCTTGATAGCTGTCCATTAGTGGAACATTGTATTGCCCCGATAAATTCTTAACACAAATTTGGTAGTCAAATGAGTCGTGCAAAATCACTTCTCACACTACAATAGGAAGGGACAAAAATTTATTTATTTATAAAAAAGGATAACATCATGTTCAAGAAGTGGCTTGTACTTGCCATGTGCATGTTACTCTCTGTAGCAGTAGTACTTGCTCAGGATGTACCCGATGAAATAGATGATCCCGATGGTGATTGGGAAGACGTGATCGAACAATTGGACGATGCAGGTTATATTGATGAAGATGACGGAGAAATCATTCTCGAAGAAAGCCGTCTCCGCTTTGATGATGATGAAGATATTTTCATCTTATTTGATACTGATGAAATTACCGATTTTGTACTGGGTGTCTCGATTCAGCTTGAGCCCGAAGGCGAAACAGACGACAACTCATTTGAATCTTGCCTGATTACCTTCCGTGATACCATTGATGATGGCTATCTCGCGGCGGGTGTGACCGAATATGGTACGGTCAATCTTTATGATGTTGAATTTGACGATGAAGACACCTTCCAGCCAGTCGAATCAGAAGAACACGATGAAGATGTTGATGACGAATTCCACATTCTGATTATTGCCCTGGATGAAGAAGTGACCGTTTATGTCGATGGTGAACTCTTCATTGCAGAAGATGATTTGAATGTGCGCGAAGGTGCGCTGGGTTTATTGCGTACCAGTGACGAAGCACAGGATTGTGATGGCGACGACCTCTGGATATGGGAAATTGAAGATTCAGGACGCTCTTCCTCATCAAGCAGCGATAATCGTGGCAGCAGTTCTTCATCCAGCAGCGACCTTCCCGATGAAATTGATGACTTTGACGGGGCAAGCGAAGATGTGATTGACGAACTGGTTGATGAAGGTGTACTCGGGAGTGGTAATGCTTTCCTCTTCGGGGAAGATTATGCTTTCATTGCAGCATCCGGCGGTTCATTTGTCTCACTGGGGCGTAACCGTGCGCGTACCGATGTCGTGATGGCGGGTGAAATCACCTTCGATGCACGCGGCGACAATTATGAATACTGTGGTTTCCTGCTTCGCCTGGAAGATACCAATGATGGACCGGAACATTTGCTGATGGTCGGTCTGGATAATGAGGAAACGGTGATTATCCGTAATGATACCGACGATGACGGGACATTTGTACAGGTTGATGCCGATGTTGACCTCGATGACCCGCAACATTTCATCATCATTGCCCGTGATGAGTCCCTTGCGATTTATCTCAATGGCGAGTTGATTGTCTCCGATTATCCGATTTACGATTATCGCGGCATTTACGGGATTGCCATGCTCACAGATTCTACATCCTCCGAATGTGAAGGGCGTAATATCTGGGTGTATGATACGCCATTCTTTGAAGAAGGTGTTTGTAATGTGACCGCATCCGGCACAGTTAACCGTCGTGAAGGTCCTTCGACAGGCACAGCGATTGCCGGGCAACTGGTCGCCGGAGAAACGCTTGAAGTCGAATCACAGACCGAACCGGGCGATGGCTTCATCTGGTACGAGCTTGAAGATGGTAGTTACGTGCGCGAGGACATCATCAGCCTGGTTGGTGATTGTAGCGATATACCGGAAGATTAGGCGACACATTTTACATAATCTTGTAGGGGAGTGCCTCTGGGCGCTCCCGCGATTATATAACGGGCGGGCACGGCGACCCGCCCCTACAGGAACATATCCATGTTTATACAGGTACTATGACCCGACAACAACTCCTGATTATCACAACCGTCTCTCCCGATGGTGTGGACGATGTATTGAATGCCATTTCTGCCGCAGGTGGTGGCATCATCGGCAATTATAGTCATTGTGCCTTCACCAATGACGGACTCGGGCGCTTTAAACCAAATGGAGCAGCTATTGATTTCCATTGAACGGCAAAGAACATCATACTGTACCGATAGCTTAAGTATCCAAAATTTCTTCAATATGCTGACAAGACCCTATTTACGATTTTATCCTCCGTTCGAGCCAGTCAATATTGCTACCTGTCTTTCGCCCTCTTATTACTTCAAAACCTACCAAATCGAATTTCAAAATTGCCAGGCAGATAGCCCATCCCCACAGTGAATTCCTACAGTTTATTCCAAGGGTTTGTCCTGTGAGAATTTCATATGACGTTTCTTTATGAAATAGTCCATATCGTTTGAACTCTTGTTCAGTCCATTCCTCACTTATAGAGAGTAACGCTAGATACTTAATGTCTTCGTACATTATGTTAACCCTAATGCTATTAGATAAAGAAGAATTGCTAAAATACTCCTTATTTCTCCTGATTAATACGTCTGTTTATTTCTTACATCATTGATGGTCATTAGTTAGGAAGTATATACCTTATACTCCCTAACGATGCCATAATCAGCTATTTTGGCATACCAACAATTAAACTATTATGTATTTTCTGGCGTATGGAATCTATGTTGTATGACATAGATTTCAACCATCTGATTTCCATCGTTTGTGATTTAGTTCGCGGGAACTCTGCCCCTTTCACCTTTTACCTTTACCCTTTTCCTCGAAGCATCCTTCCGCAACAATGGGTAGCAATCACAAAAGCTATTCCATGAGGAACACCTGTGGCAAATTCACTTCAACATGCAAAAAATTCACTTGAGGCAACCCATGCTCATGTTCAGCCTTATATGGCAGAGCTATTCAGTCGCCTTGCCTCAAATTATCTTTTACTGATGGGAGGGGTACTGATCGTCAATATGATTGGCATTCCCCTCTTGCTGCGCGTCATCATCATACCTGTTTCGACAGCGAATATTCTCGGCTTTGCTGCGATGCTGCTGATTCTGGTCTATGGCTGGCGTTTTCTGGAAAATCGTAACCGGGCAACAGCGCTTTTTGTCCTGTACATTCGTTATAGTCGTCAACGACGCGAATTGATTGCGAGCATCGAACAGGCAGAGACGGATTCACTTGAGGATGAAAACACACTCTATGTAAATGTCGATTTATATGAAGAGAGTGCATCATCATTTCTGGATGCAGTTGAAGAACAGGGACTCAAAGCACATCCCAACGAATCGTGAGATGCTATAAACAGAGGTGTAGGGGAGGGTCGCCGTGCCCTCCCGGAATGAATAACTCAACCGTTACTGCCCGGTAAATTATCGAAAGTTTTTAGCCAGAGAATCTCATCTGATGTAGTGGCACACCGTCGGTGTGCCGCTACGATGACTAAAGATTTTCAGTAACTTACTCCGTATTGTTCGATGAGACGTTGCACATCCCATGTAGCTTCGGCAAAACGTCCCGATGTGATGAGTTGCGAACTATCCTCACTGAAACGCAGACGAATCCCATAAAAATTAAAGCGTGCGATTTGCGCTCCGGTATCAGCGTGATAGAGCGCCGTGAATTCGCTATCATCGGTGAGCGCGTAATAATTTTCATCGGGGCTGAGGGCAAAAATCACAGGTACAGGCGGGATTTCATCGTAGCCAACACAAAATTCACGGGTCGGCATTGTGAACACTGTTTCGCCTGTTTCAATCAGTTGTACCTGTGCGGTATCTTCTCCATGTTCACAAATAATCTCATGCGTAATAACATCTGAAAACCAGCCATAATGCTGTTCATTCTGGAAAAAACTTTGCTCAGAAGTCATAGAATCAGGATAGGGCAATACAGGGTAATCCTGTCCTATTGGTAAATCATCTATAGAGACATTTTCTGGCAACCAATCGACACAGGCGGAATGTGTCCCGCAGGAAGAAATTTCTCGATTGTGTCCTGTTTCTGGATTGTATATGTTGACACGATGAGGAACTCCTGAACAACCTGCCGAACAAAATTCATAACCTACAAATAGCCATTCCTGGTTAACTGACCATGACGCCGCGACAGCCCCACCGATAGAACTGCTGTTGTTAATGGGTGCTGGTGGTCTTTCGAGGTCAGGATTAGCTAACCAGCTAAAAAAATGTTCATCTTCTGACGCATTGAAGCTATTTGATGTAACTGGATTTCCTGCTATCTGTTCTTGTGTTATCGTTTCAATTGTTACATTGCCATCAAATGACAGGGTAACTAAAGAATATTCTCTTTCATAAGGTGATGAAGTTCTCGCGGGGCTTGAAGTATAGAAAAATAACCTGTCTTCATCCCAAAAAATTTCGGGTACATATTCAAATGAAGAGATAGAATGCAAGCTGACTGTAGCTAATCTCGTTTGACTATCGACATCAATCAATGAATAAGTTGAAACCTGGTTCGAGGAGCTACCCGTACAATCTGATGAAATATTGCTCAGAACAAGCAGAAGATTTTGTGAGGGATGCCACCACATCTCCGTTACACACCCTAAATATTGCATCCATTCAAGATGTGTCTGTCCATCAATATGTGCGACATATCCACGTCCATGACTGAATGTGCCTCCTTCATATTGCGATGCCCCTAAACTACGCCATGCGAACCATTCACCGGATGGCGACCATCCAACTCCTTCTATCCAGAGTGGGTCTTCTTCAACCAGTCCCTGCCCGATGATGCGGCTATCTGTGCCATCAGCGCGTTCAATGACAATGCCATTCAGCACATGCGAGTAATAATAAATATAGGGAATCTCATCGCCGTGTTGGGCGTTTACAGTGATGATGCAACCCAGGCAAAACAGTACAATCAGCAATCGTTTCATAAAAATCCCCCGACTATTTTCTCTAATTTCCGTCACCATAACCCCGGAAACTGAACACCGATAACTGAAAACTATAAACTCTCATATCAACGGTCATATGCACGACATCTCATGCCCGTTCTGTGATAGGCTGAGGCTATGCACCTTAACAATCCCATATGAGCCAAAAACTGGCATCTGCCCATACAGGACAGCACAAAAGCTACAAGGTTGATGTACTATTCAAGTCCCTCTCCATAGCGTTTCGACAACTACTATTCCCGCAAACACCCGTTTAATAGACCACAAAACTCACACATAAACCATACAGTGAGCGGGCATGGGGAGGGATTTAGGGAGGGGTTTTTGACAAACATTCCAAACCATAATCCAACACAAATACCCTGTTTTACCCTGTTTTTGGAAAAATATGCCCCTGTTATCCCCTGATAAACAGGCAAATTTTCATAACCCGACACAAACCCGATTATATGTCGCAATCAAAACATGTCCAGCAAACGGAGGGCAATCGTAGATGCCCCGTCCCGATTAACATCTTTCCAGTGATGCTCTCTATCCAGCATATCCGGCAACACATCCAACCAGTTTCCCGCCATGAAATCACTCATCGGGACGTATTGTGCAGAAGCATACGTTTCCAGTGTTTTTGTGAGCAATTGTGTCTCGCGCCATTGGTCAGCACCCTGTGTGGTGTAAATCATCGGAGTACGGTGTCCGATTATCTCCGCGACGGTGCTCCCTCCCGCTTTCCCGACCAGCACATCGGCCGCAACAATCAAATTATGATAATCATCATATTCAACTGGCACTTTACGAAAACGTTCGGGACTATCTTTGACCTGTTCCCATGCGCCGGGCATCACCAGAAAAATTGCATCCTCAAAGGCTTTCAAGGTCTGGATGTTGCTATTGCCCCAGGCATGTCCCCCCATACTGAGCAAGACCATCGGCATTTCAACCGGAATATCAAATTCAGCGCGAACCGTCTCAGAAGATTTTGTGGCGGGATTGTAAACCAGTCCAACAGGTTCGACAGTCGGGAACATATCAAATTTATGCGGAATCGGGACTTGCATCTGTAGCGCGAGGGTCGCTTTGTTGTATTGCTGGCGAATATGCTCCACGATGTACTGATACTGTGGATAGGCATCGGTGTAATGGGCATAAACCCAATCCCATGTGAAATGCGTGACTACCACCGATGGAATCCCTGCTCTCGCTGCAATCTCACAGGCAATCGGCGGCATATCACTAACAATCAGTTGAATATTTTGCTCACGGATGAAAGCCAGTTCGTCTGTAATGATGCTTTCCTGCTCTGTCAGAAATTCTGCCATCCATTGCAGTGATGCCGGAATATCAAAATGCAGAGCATCCGACTGAATCATGCCGATGTCATAGCGTTTTTTGTGATAGCTCGTTGCTGATTTGAAGAATTTTTCCGGTGTTGCCGTGCGGACATGGATGTTGATACTGTGTTTTGAAAGTTGATCGATAACCGCCTGTTCGCGTGCGGCGTGTCCGTATCCATGACTGCTGATGTAATATGCGATGTCGGGCATAGTGAAATCCAATTTTGATTTTCTATATAATTGAATAGTTGATTTTAAAGCAATTTTCACCGCGAAGACACAAAGATACGGTGTAGATTGTCAAGAAAAAAATCAGGCAACATCGGGTAGCTGCCCATAGTATGGATCAAAATC
>ENA-OWNT01000347-OWNT01000347.1-seawater-metagenome-genome-assembly--contig:-NODE-347-length-118121-cov-7.099022_pt1 | contig 118121 bp, 82 predicted proteins | sample MGYA00238136_ERZ651165 | MGnify/ENA primary metagenome ERZ651165 (study PRJEB26861, sample SAMN08777766) | seawater metagenome | isolation source: coastal seawater | place: USA: Florida | collected...
GCGAGACCCGCGGACCGCACCGGTGGGCTTTGGCGCGGGTTGCACCGATTGGGCGCGGATTCTGGAGAACGCCGACATCACCAACAACGGGGGTGGACCAGCCGTTGTTGCGGCGCTCCGAAACGGCGAACTTCACCGTGTTGTGGACGGCGGGCTCCGACATCGAGGCCATCTGGAATGTGCCCTTCCCCCAGATGGGCCAGATCAACAGCAGTCGGCCGTGATGCACCACTGGAAGCAGGTGGTCACCCGCCACATTGACGTCGAGGCGCTCCCACGGTGTCCAGACGGTCTGGTTCTTCCAGGCACGCCAGTAGTAGACGGGCTGGGCTCCGCGTGTGCGCGCGAAGACGTGCAGCTCGTCGACATGCCCATCCTCATCGGTCTCCTGCTGGTGGACGAAGCCGAGAATCTTGAGGCTGCCCTGGTCGGCGAGCTGACCGAGGTAGCTGCCGTAGGCGTCGCGGATCTGGTCTTCGGACAGGTCGAGGTGCTGGACGGCATTGCGCACGTCGTCGAAGAGGCTCGTGCCGTCGAGACGCAGGTCGGGCTCGATCCAGTTCTCCGGCCAGAGGTAGACCTTCCGCGCGGCCTCCCAGACCCGGTAGTTCTTGGTCCAAGCCCACTGCTCCTCGCTCTCGGGGTCGAGCGTGAAGTTCTCCAGCCCGAGCAGGCAGCGGTGAGCGAAGAGCTGCACCGAGGTGATGGCCTGCTTGAGGCGCGAGGTGAGCTGGTCGGCGCGGTACAGCGGGTCGATCAACAGGTCGGCGTAGGCCGCACTCTCGTCAGCGTAGGTCCCATCGCCGATGAGGTAGGCCATCAGGGCATCCCGATGACGCTCTCGGAGGTGGTCCTGCAGCGGGGTGACGATGTCCCACCAATTCTGGGGTGTGTGCCGGGACTGGGCGGCGTTCCGGATGTCGGCCTCGAGGGTTCCCAGGCCACCGGTGGAGATGGGGCTGGCCCAGCCTTCGATGAGCGCAGGCTTGAGGCCGAGCTTGTTGGCCACACCGAAGGTGTCCTCCGCCCAGCGCCACTGCGCGATGATGGGGCCCGTGGTGGGGGTGCTCACGGTGCCAGTGGGCCACTCCATGGCGGTGGCGACAGCTTCTGCAAGAGGGCTGGCTGCTTGCACCGACTTCAGGGTCGCGGTCGGGTCGACGAACTGGTTGCGGCGCGCCAGGATCTGTAGGAGGTCGCACAGTCCGTCGAACGCTGCGGACGGGCCCGACGCGTCTGCGGGCAGGGTCAGCAGATCGAGCACGTTTGTCACGATGGCCGAGCCGCTATCGAAGAGCTCGGTGTAGTCGTCTTCGACCAGCTTCCACGGGGACAGCACGGCGAGGATGCGGCTCATCCGGCGCCAGAAGGCACGGCTCACGTCGAGTTCAGTTGACGGATTCGAGAGGTTGGACAGGGGCTCGACGGTGGCATCGGTTCCCAGGAAGGTGCCCGTGCCGGCAGGGTCGCAGAACCAGGCTTCCGCGGAGGTGGATGGAGCCGACGCGTCAAGGCCAACGACAGCCTGAGAGACCACCGGCACCAGCGAGACATCGACTCCCCAGATTTCGGCAACATGCGCGCTGAAGAGCGCCGCCCGTGGAGAGTCTGTGGTGTCGCTCTCAGCGGCCCACAATGCGGTCCACAGAGCCTGAAGCTGCAGGTCGACCTGCTCATCGGTCATCTGGAGCGATACGGCAGCCTCGGAGTCGGTGCCATCGAGCACCCATCGGGCCTGGTCGGTGGACAAGGGGCTGTCCGAGAGCTGCTGAAGCTGCTCCAAGAACTCCATGATGCGCCACTTCGAGGCGGCGTTGAACAGGTCTGTGACCGAGCCCCCCGAGGTCTTGAGCTGAGCGAGCGCGAGCACCGTGTCGATGTCCAGGCCTGACAGCTCGGCGAGCACTCGCCAACGGTAGAGGACACCGATGTCGGCCTGGTTGACCACGGTGCCCGTCAGCGCCATCGCAGAGAGCAGCTCGTCGTAGGTCGCACGGTCGACATTGAGGCCCGTCATGATGACGCTGTCGACCGTGGAGGAGCCGAAGTTGCCAGGGGAGGAGGTGGCCAGATTCAACATCGTGAGGCGAGTGGCGGCATCCAGCGAAGCCGGCGCGAACAGCTCCTTGTAGAGCGACACATCCTCGGGTTGGTCCGTGCGACCGTCCTGACGGTCCAGCTCACCCCAGAGCGCAGCGACCTCCCGAGGGGACAGTTCGCTGGACGACGTCAGCTCGGCGATGAGGTCCAGGGCCACGCGGAGGTCCTGGTGCGAGTCGCCGTGGTGCGGGAAGAGCCTGGGTGACGTACCGGTCCACGCATCCAGGCTGGTCAGCACCCGAGCAGTTTCCAGCAGCTCCCAACCGAAGTGTCGGGCAACGCGTGTGATGGCCAGGGCCACCGCAGCGACATCGTTGATGGTGCCGCTGCCCGTCGACACCACCGTGAGGTCCGAGAAGATGCATGGGTCCGCGCCCGGGGTCACCCCAAAGGCGAAGTAGGGTGCGCCTGTGGTTCCTGGCTGCTCGAACTCTGAGCTGCGCTGCAGTGTGTAGAGGTCATCTGCTTCGAGCCCCAATTGCCCGACGAACTCGTCCCCAGCGGTCTTCTGGAAGGTCCCCGTGTTGGTGGGGTCCCCCCAGCGGGCGTTGAGATCGGCGAGGTCCGAGGCATCTGGCGAGACGGTGTCCCAGAAGGAGATGGTGTCCCACAGGGTGTCCGGAATCGCACGACGCTCCTTGGCTCGGTCCAGGGTCCACTGCTCCTCGTGGTAGCGAGCGGACGTCCCTGGCGTGCGGTAGCCGTGGACGACATCCGCGGGACTCAAGCCCAGGTGCCCGAGCAGTGTCCCTGCGGCGTCAGCCGGTCGGTCGTAGGGCAGCGTGAGGGGCCAGACCGCGGTCTTGAGGACGGTGTCTGCACCGCTCAGGTCGGGCTCGGGAACGGCGCGTCGTTCAGCGGAGGAACCGCCTGTCTCGCCCAAGATGGGCGAAGGCGTGGGGGATGCCACGCGGTCGACCAGCAGCTCCAGAACGAGATCGATGATGGGGAGCGTGGTCTCGGTGTTGTGGCGGTTGAGCACCACGTCGACCAGGTCCGGACGACGGCTGGACTTGGTGAGCTCGGAGTAGGCCGTGGCGGGGCTTGTACCCTCGATACCCTCGAGGAACTTGAACAGGTCGACGAGGTAGGCGGCCGGTCCGAGCACGGACTCGGCATGGTGGGGTTCGCAGTAGTCGGCGGAGCCGAAGATGTCCTCGTAGCCGGGGATTTCACCGTTGTTCACCGCGGCGAGGTCGCCGGTGTTCACGGCGCCACCCGAAGACGTCGCCAACAGCGCCTTCCGGAAGTCTGGGACCATGGCAACCGGAGGGCCTTGCATCCCTGTGTCCAACGAGGAGAAGGCCGCGAGAGCCGCCATCGCCTGCCGCCGAGCCCGCACATGGACCTGCCGCGCCGTGACCTTGTCTCCCCCGAGAGCGGCCTCGATCTTGTCCACCCAGGCCTTCTGAGAGAGGCTCTGAATCGACCACGCCGACGAGTACCCCTGACCCATCACGGCCTTGACCGTCGCGAAGCGATTGCGGGCAGGTGCCACCCGGTAGATTCGCTGGACCGCTTCGAGGAAGGCCTGCAGGTCGTCCTTCTGCTGCTGGGTGAGCGACAGCCCCACGAGGTCGATCTGGTCGACCCCAGGCGTGCCGTCGAACCTGGACGCGATGTGGTCGGTCCCCAGGTTGAAGGGGGCCACCGGGGTGCCGCCCTCGTCCGAACCGTTCGTGGGCAGGTTGGTGGTGGTGGACGTCGGGTCGAAGATGGCCTTTGCGTGGACGAGCTCATTTGTCCACAGCGTGTTCCAGCTCGTGTCGGGGTCTCGGGAAAGGGTCGCCAGGAAGTGAGCGCTGGGGAACTCGTCCTCCAGCTTCTCCCGCATCGCGCTGAGGTAGCTGGCCTGGAGCTCGGGGACCGTGTCCCCTTCGAGGCCCGTCGGGAAGTCGTCCACCACGCTGAGCGACGAATAGGCCGCCTGCAGCTCGGCATCGGTCAGCTTGAGCAGGTCCGCGGGGAAGGCAAGGACCGTGGTGTGAGCCGAGAAGATGGCGTCCACCACGGCCATCTGACGAAGGCACATCGCGCTGGTCAGCACGCGAAGCTGCACCTCCTGCGCGACCCCAGCCGAGACTCCACTCCACACGTCGATGGGGGTGGGGGCATGGGGGTCCCAGTTGCGGATGTTCGCCAGGAGCTGGGTCACGTCGGTTGAGGTGGCCGTCCCACTGCCAGCCTTCGCCACTTCCAGCAGGCTCGTGGTCTCTTTGCTGGGAGTGGCGGGAGGCGCCGCTGTCAGCTCGGCTTCGCCCACAGCGTTCAGCTCGGAGTCGATGGCTGTGGCCTGTGCAGCGAGGTCGGAAGAGACAAGTCGCTTGTCCCCCGCCTTGGTGAGCAGCTCTCCAATCTCGGTGGCCGCCATCGCTGCCAGAGACTGCAGGCTGGCCGCGCGCCCGGCCGTCAGCAGCCCGAACATGACCTCCACGTTGAGCTGAGTAGGCGTGATGGTGCTGCTGATGGTCGCCATCAACTGTTGGGCCGCAAAGTATTTGGCGGCGATGTCCACAGACACACCGGTGCGTCGGCAGACGTAGCTGATCTGGTCACCATCGAGAGCCTGCAGGTCGATGGTGCCGGGTCCCCCGAAGCCGCTCTCAACCAGCGGACCCAGAGCGCCATGGATGCGCTCGAAGCGGGTCACGGGAGTGAGCAGGTCGCCTCCCGTGATGTCCCAGCCGAGTTCGATGTACTGGCGCGCGAAGCTGCTGAAGTTCTCCACCAGCTCGCTGGAGACCACATGGTTCCCGCTGGGAGTCTCCTTGACCCGACTGGAGAAGTCCGAACCCGTGGAGATACCCGACGACGGCGGCGCAATGAACTCACCGGCCGCATCGGCTGTGAGGGACGATGCGATGGGAGGCGGAGAGGCCGAGAGCATGTCGAAGGGAACGACGTCCACCGACAGACCCGGCAGGGTGAAGCCCGATGGGCGATAGAGAACGCCGTAGGCCTTGTCGGTGTGGGAGGCGACCGGCGTGTCGGGAATGTTGTCGACCAGGGCACTCCACCCGGTCGTGCCATCGAATGACCAGGTCCCGGACTGCCCTCCGCTGGGTCCCGCCGCAGACATCGACGGTGTGTGCTCACCGGCGCCCTTGAACACCCGGAAGACGAGCGTGTCCTGCAGCCTCTGGTCCCCCTTGAGGACCGCGAGGATGTCATCGGGACGCTCCATCAAGTCCATGGTGAAGCTGCCGTCGGCGGACACAATGGCGGTGCCGAGGAGCTGGGCCCGCTGGGTCACGACCGTGGCTCCCTGTTCCGCGAGGGGAACCCAGCGCCACAGCTCGACGATGGTGTCGTCGTAGGTCGTGGACGTGGCGAACGAAATGGTCCCGGAAATCGTCAGCGCGCGGTCGGTCATGCGGCCCCCCACAGATTCTCTCGGTGACCCCTTCTGGGCCCCCTTTGGCGGGATGCTGTGTCGACCCGACCCTCTGTGTCCACGGCCGGAGTGGGCCAGCTCAGTGATACGGCTTGGGGATTTCGGGGTTCTCGACGATTGAGATTTCTCTCAACATCAGAGCGATCGCTCCGATTTGCGTGGCGCAAATGCCTGAATTGGTGTTGTCCGTTCGAACATGGCAGATTTCACCGGATTTCAGATACCAGTGAGCATCATGCTTCTCGTGAGAATTCCAGGTTCGGCTGTCGCTGTCGCTGTCGCTGTCGCTTGAATGCACAAGTTGTGACCTTCACGCAAGTGGCTCCCTGGATTTCGCGCCGAGGGGAGAGATCGGTCTGTACCGGAACCTCCCTGTCCGGAATGCCTGATGAGGAGGGCATGACCGACCTGGGGCAGACAGATGCGGTTGGACTCTGTGGACAAGTGCGGTCTCATGAAGCGGCCTTGATGGGCCCTCGTCCAGCCTGACCCCTGGACGCCGGGCTCCAACCTGCTGGGGACGAGCGTGAAAAACGCTCCGGGGGACTCTGACAATGCGCGATGGCCACGACAGCGGTCCGAAGGGTCCGAACCCAGCCCCAGGCGCACCCGTTGCCGCCTCCGGCCAGTCCTTCGGCGTCGCCCCGCCCCCCGACCTCGCCGCCCCCAACCGACCGGGCACCGCCACCAAGAACCCCGCCGGCGACCGACCCCCTGGCGGCAACATCCCAGACGGCTTCGCCATCGAGGCCCCCACCGTCTCCCTGCCCAAGGGTGGTGGCTCCATCCACGGCATGGGAGAGAAGTTCACCGCCAACCCGGTCACCGGAACCGGCTCCTTCTCCATCCCCCTGCCAGTCACCCCGGCCCGTGGCAAGGGCCCCGAGGTCTCCCTCTCCTACAACTCGGGGGCTGGCAACGGGCCCTTTGGCATCGGCTGGTCCCTGTCCGTCCCTGCCATCCGTAGAAAGACCGACCGCGGACTGCCGCGATACTTCGATGATGGCGAGCTCGCCGACACCTTCGTCATGTCGGGGGCCGAGGACCTGGTCCCCTTCCGCTTCTACAACGCCAGTAGCAGCACCTGGGTGTCAGCCACCCGCTCGTGGACGGATGTCAGTGCCAACACCTGGACCGTCACCCGCTACCGTCCCCGTGTGGACGATGCTTTCGCCATCATCGAGCGCTTCCGCAGAGACAGCGACGGTGACACCTTCTGGCGCACCATCACCCGCGACAACACCCAGCGGGTCTATGGCCGCACACCCCAGGCCCGCGTCGTCGACCCCGACAACAGCAAGCGCATCTTCGAGTGGCTCCTCGAGGAAGAGTCCGACGAGCTCGGAAACGTCACAGCCTACGTCTACGCCACCGACGAGGCCACCGACATCGGCGTGGCCCACCCCGCCGAGGCCCGCCGCCAGACCGACGGCAACAAGGTCACCTACGTCTACCTGAAGCAGGTCAGCTACGGGAACACGGTTCCCTACGCCAGCCCTCTGCGCGACGGGAGCGCCCTGCCACCGCGCACCTCAGTCGGCTCATCATGGACCTACCCGTCCGGTGGTCCCACCGGTGGCGCCTTCCGCTTCCACCTCGTCTTCGACTACGGCCACCACAACGCCACCGATCCCCAGCCCGACGACACCGGCCACGACGACCCCACCACCTGGCCATCCCGACAGGACCCCTTCTCCAGCTTCCGGGGCCGCTTCGACCACCGCTGCCACCGGCTGTGCCAGCGCGTCCTGCTCTTCCACGAGTTCACCAGCCTGCGCAGCTCAGGTGGCACGGCCATCCCCGTCGTCACCCGCTCCATCGAGCTCACCTACAACGAAAACGCCGTCGCCACTCAGCTCACCAGCGTCACCCAGACCGGCTGGAGCTGGAACGGCAGCAGCTACGACAAGGCCAGCCTCCCTTCGGTCGACTTCGGCTACTCGGCCGCCACAGTCGACGAGAGCATCCAGTTCGTCGACGGCCTCGACGACCTCCCCCACGGCCTCGACACCAGCAAGTGGCAGTGGGTCGACCTCGACGGCGAGGGCATGGCCGGGCTGCTCACCCAGTCCGCCGGCGGCTGGTTCTACAAGCGCAACGAAGGACAGGGCAAGCTCGGGGCCGTCCAGCGACTCGGCTCCAGGCCCAACCTCAGCCTCGGTGCCCCGGGCACCCGCCTCGTCGACCTCGGCGGCGACGGCAAGCTCGACGTGGTCGTCATGCGGCCCGACCTTGCTGGCTACCAGGAACGCACCCTCGACGGTGGGTGGGAGCCCTTCAAGCGCTTCCCCAACCGCCTGACCCAGTCCCTCGACGACCCCGATGCCCGCCTCATCGACCTCGACGGCGACGGCATCGCCGATGTCCTCGTCACCGAGGGCAACGTCTTCACCTGGTATCCATCCAAGGCCAAGGACGGCTTCGACAAGTCCCGGCGCACCTTCCAGCCCCGCGACGAGAACCAGGGACCACGGGTCGTCTTCAGCAACGACGGTGAGTCCATCTTCCTCGCCGACATGACCGGCGACGGACTCACCGACATCGTCCGCATTCGCAACGGCAGCATCTGCTACTGGCCAAACCGGGGCTACGGGAAGTTTGGCGCCAAGGTCCACATGAAGGGGGCTCCGCGCTTTGATGCCGTGGACCGCTTCGACCCCGGCCGCATCCGGCTGGCGGACATCGACGGGGCCGGGCCCACCGATCTGCTCTACGTCGGCCCCAAGGGGGTCCAGTTCTGGCTCAACCAGTCGGGCAACGGCTTCTCGGCCGGCATCACCCTGTCGCGGGTCCCCTCGACCTCCAGCGCCGAGAGCATCCAGGTCACCGACCTTCGCGGCGACGGCACGGCCTGCCTCGTGTGGTCGTCCCCGCTGATGCGCGATGCCTGGCAGCCCCTTCGGTACATGCGCCTGATGTCCGAGGGCAAGCCCTACCTGCTCACCTCGGTCGACAACAACCGGGGCCGCCAGACCCGCCTCACCTACGCGCCATCGACGCAGTTCTACACGGCCGACCGCCAGGCCGGCACCCCATGGGCCACCCGCCTCGCCTTCCCGGTCCAGTGCCTCCAGAAGGTCGAGCAGGTCGACGAAATCACCGGCTGGAAGTTCAGCACCACCTATGCCTACCACCACGGCTACTTCGACGGTGCCGAGCGCGAGTTCCGCGGCTTTGGCCTGGTCGACCAGTGGGACACCGAGTCCTTCTCCGACTTCGAGGACACCGCCAAGCAGAGCAGCCAGATCGACCACTTCCGCCCACCAGTGCGGACCCGGACCTGGTTCCACACCGGTGCCTGGAAGGACGGTCAGCGGCTGACCAGCGCCTTCGCCGATGAGTACTTCTCTGGCGACGACGATGCCAAGAGCCTGCCGGCCCCCGCCATCGAAGACCTCGGCGAGGACGGCACCCTGCCGTCTGCCCCGTCCTTCCCCCGCCGCAGCGCCGACGAGCTCCGAGAGGCCCACCGGGCCCTCAAGGGCCGGATGCTGCGCCAAGAAGTCTACGCCGAGGACGGCTCGGCCGACGAAGACAAGCCCTACACCGTCACCGAGCAGTCCTTCCGCGTCATCCGGATGCAGCCCCAAGATGGCGATGGGCACAGTGTCTTCCGCGTCGATGCCCGCGAGACCTTGTCCTACCAGTACGACCGCAACCCCGACGACCCCCGTGTCAGCCACCAGTTGGCCCTGGTCTTCGATGAGTACGGCAGCCCCACCCGGTCTGCGGCCGTCAGCTACCCCAGGCGCTCTGGATTCGGCCCGTTGCTGGACGGCAGCTCCAACCCCAAGCGCCTCGACGAACAGACCGAGCTGCACATCGTCATCTCGGACAACCTCCTCATCCACAACGACGGGAAGTTTGCCGACCTCTACGACGGCACCCCGGCCGAAGAGGTCTGGCACCTCGGCCTGCCCCACGAGGCCCAGACCTACGAGCTGACCGGCCGGCGCTCGACCATGTCCGACTACTCGGACACCCACCTCGCCACCATCGACAACCTCCTCAAGGACCTTGACGGCGACCCCGGCGCCACCGGCTCAGACGCCAACGCCGCCACAGCCATCGACTTCGAGGACACCGCCACCGGCGGCACCACCCGTGAGCTGCGTCTTCTGACCGAGCAACGGGTCAAGTACTTCAAGGAAGACGTCAGCCTCGGCGCCGAGAACTTCGGCGTGGTGGATGCCCGCGCCATCCCCTACGAGCGCTACCTCCTCGCCATCACCAGTGGTCTGTTCACCGACGTCTACGGGTCGCCGGCCACGACCTACACCATCGCCAGCCTCCGGTCCGAAGGTGGCTACGTCGAGCTCAACGCCGATGGCCACGCCTGGATCCCAACCGGCACCCAGACGCTCGACAACACCGCCTTCTTCGTCCCCACCACCCACACAGACCCCTTCGGCAACTACACCACCATCGTGTGGGACGCCGACGCCCTGGCCTTCACCTCCATCACCGACGCCAAGTCCAACGTCACCACGGCCGTCATCGACTACCGGACCCTGTCTCCGAAGAAGGTGACCGACCCCAACAACACCGTCTCCGAGGTCCAGACCGACGAGCTCGGCCGCGTCACCGCTTCCATCGTCCACAACGGCTCTTTCGGCGACAGCAGCCTGGCAGACCCCACCACCAGGTTCACCTACGACACCACCAGCCTGCCCAACTCCGTGAAGGTCGAGGCCCGCGAAGTCCATGGGGGGACGGCGACCTACCAGGAGAGCTTCGCCTACCTCGATGGCGGCGGCGCAGTCGTGCAGACCAAGTCCAGGGTGGCCCCCGGCGATGCCCCCAAGCGCGACGCCAACGGCGACCTGGTCTTCGACGGCAGCGGCAACCTCGAGTGGGAGAACGCGGACCCCCGGTGGGTCGGCAGTGGCCGCGTGGTCCTCGACAACAAGGGCAATGTCGTCAAGAAGTACGAGCCCTTCTTCTCTTCGCTGTCGACCTTTGAGGACGAGGTGGAGCTCGTCGAGTGGGGGGTCAGCCCCCTCTTCGAGTACGACCCCATCGGCCGAAACATCAAGGTCACCCTGCCCGACGACAACTTCCGCTCCTTCGTCTACAACCCGTGGGAGGTCCAGGCCTTCGACGAGTGCGACAACGAGTCCTCTGGACTCCACGAAAACACCCCCAGCATCACCCACCTCGACGCCATCGGCCGCGTCGTCCAGACCTGGGCGCTCCTCAACGACACCTGGTTCAGCACCTACGGCACCACCAGCCCAGCAGATCCCGTCGGCGACGCGGGCGTCCTGCGCACCCAGGTCGTTCTCGACGTCTCCGGAAACCCCCGCCAGGTCTTCGACCCCCGCGGCATCGAGGCCTCCACCCCCTACAGCATCCAGGACCAGGTCCACGACCTCCTCGGACGGGCCCTGTTCACCGGCGCGGCCGACGAGGGTTACGGCACCGTCTCTGGCGCCGGCGAGAACCGCGTAGCACCCGACGTCGCCGGGCAGCCCATCCACATCTGGCGAAGTGGTAGCCTCTCCCTCGAGATGACCTACGACGAGCTCCGGCGGCCCGTGAAGAAGGTGGTGGACGACGGCACGACCACCCGAACCGTCGAGTTCCGGGTGTACGGGGAGACCTTCTCCACGGGCTCGCCCGAATACTCGCTGGGTCGGCTGTGGCGGGTGTACGACACCGCGGGCTTTCACGAGATCACGGAGTACGACTTCAAGGGCCAGGTTGTCGAGGAAGAGCGAACCGTCGTCGCTGACCTGGCCGCGGACGTCAACTGGAGCACGCTCACCTCAGCATCCACCCTCGCCCTCCTTGAGACGGCGGTGACCGCCTTGGCGGTGCTCGACACCACCACCTACACCCTGGCGCGCTCCTTCGATGCCCTCGGCCGACAGCTCACGGAGACCACCCCAGACAGCAGCGTCACCTACTATGGGTACGATCCCGGAAATCGACTCACCTCGGTGGACGTCGACATCCGCGGCGTCGGGGGCACCCCAACATCTTTTGTCAGTGGAATCGAGTACAACGCCCGCGGACAGCGCACCCTGGTAGCGTGGAGAGAAGAGACCGACGCCGGCCCTCCCTCCGAAGACCGCCCCATCATGACCACCGCCTTCACCTACGACGACCACCGCTTCTGGCTCAACCAGCTGGTGACCGAGCGTGACAGCGTGAGCGGAAACAGCGCGGCCACCATGCAGGATCTCACCTACAGCCGCGATGCTGTGGGCAACATCACCGGGATCTCCGACGCTGCCCAGGACACCCTCTACTTCAACAACTCCACGGTCACCGCGAATCAGACCTTCGAGTACGACGGGTTGTACCGACTCATCGCCGCCACTGGTCGTGAGAAGGACAATCTCGGTCAGGCCGGAGCGGCCTACGACGGAGGAACAGGCTCCATCCCTCAGGCCGCGGGGAGCATGCGCCAGTACCGGCAGGAGTACGACTACGACCAGGTCGGGAACATCATCCAGATGGTCCACAGCGCCGGTCCAAGCTCGGGCGGCACAACCTTCTGGCGCCGCGTCTACGCCCACGAAGACAAGAACAACCAGCTCATCGCGAACTCGAAGCCGGGCGAGAGTGTCACGAAGACCCGAGCCGAGTTGCAGGCCAACCCGTCGTCGGTGGACCTGAACGAGCTCAACGACACCTACGCCTACAACGACCGCGGCGCGATGACCTTCCTGCCCCATCTGGACACCTCGGGCTCCACGAACGTGATCCGGGACTTCCGAGACCAGATCCGCGAGCTGGCAGTGGGGACCAGCGCCGGCACGGCCCACTACGTCTACGACGCGGGTGGGATCCGGGTGGCGAAGCTGTGGGACAAGAGCGGTGCGGCCGAGCTGCGGGTCTACATCGGCAGCTATGAGGTGTTCCGGTCCGCCAGCTCGGTTTCGGGACTCTCCAGTCCGAGCACGGAGCTGCACACGCTGCACGTCATGGACGGCGAGCGGCGCGTGGCGATGGTGGAGACCTACACGGCTGGTGCGCCAACTGGGGTCACGGGCAACCGGATTCGGATGCAGCTCGGGAACCACCTGGGTACGGCCTGCATCGAGACCGATGAGGACGGCGGGCTGCTGACCTACGAGGAGTTCCATCCCTACGGGACGACGGCGTGGTGGGCGGAGAAGAGCAGCTTGGAGGTGAGCGCGAAGCGGTATCGGTACACCGGGATGGAGCGCGACGAGGAGTCGGGGCTGCAGTACCACAATGCGCGGTATTACATGCCGTGGTTGGGACGGTGGGAGCGGGCGGATCCGATTGGGTTGAGGGACGGCTGCAATCGATTCACCTATGCCAGCGGACGGCCTGCAGTAGCGATCGACCCATCCGGCACCAATGGCAATCGGACCGATTTTGTGGACGCCAATGAGTGGGGCCCACCAGACCCGAACCCCTTCAACAATCTGAGCCGGGAACAGCTATCAGCAATCGCCGACGGCGTCGAATCTTTTGCGACGAAGTATCCCGAGTTCGTGGAGGCATACTTCCGAGAATACTCTGGGCCAAGTAGCATAGGTGAGGCAACTTCACTCTATATGGCGTTTTGGGACATCGACTACGACACCATCGCTGATTCCAAGTGGCATGCTACGATGGTCGTTGAAGAGCAGCTATCGGAGTATTCAGGCCCGCGCCTTGGGGCCATCGCATTTCATGAGTACGGTCACCTGGAAGATGATGCCGCTGCTTCGTTGCTTACGAAGGAGAGTGCGGAGGCTCGGGGATATGCCATAGAGGTGTTCTTTCTCGGACTTGCGGCAGAAGATGCATCCGGTCCAGAGCTTGAGAGGATCAGGAGTCGCTACGTGGAGATTCAGAAGATGACGCAGTTCACAACTCGAGTCGAGTACCTTTCGACGCTGTCTTCGCTTGTCGCGCTGGACAACGTGGTCCGAGACCTAAACATAGAACCACCCTCATCAAATCTCGTTCGGCCTGAGGCGACTGTAATTGAGATTCCTGGGGCCAGCGCAACCGAACCCAATGCGCGTCGTGAAGAAGCGGTGTCCGCGATGAAGACGATATTGAGGGGCGGCAATATTCCAGCCTCACTTCGCGCTACGATGAAAGCACTTGGTACACCCTATGTCCCTGGCAATCCTGCGACACCTGGGAGCGATATGGTAGACAAGTGGCTTGGACGCGCGCTGGTAACGGAGTCGAAGTGATGCCGGCCGTGGATACGGTCTTGGTGGACGTTGCCGTAGTACTGAACAACCACACGCTTGACATGGGTCCGACTATCTTTGCGTTGGGAGTCCTTGGGATCTGGTTTGTGGTGCCCAGGACGCGCACCCATCCAGTTGTGCATTTTGCTGCGGTGGTGGGAGCCTTTCTGTTCGCGGCGGCGGTTGGTCCATGGGCAGTGTCAGGGAACGGCTGGTGTAGCTCGACGTTGGAGTGTCACGGGCGCCGCACTTGGTCACTCCTTGGTCCGACTACGGTTATGGTGTTCCTGAATGCTTGGCTCCTCACCGGATGGCGCTCCTCCTCGTCTGCAAACAACTCGGCTCCGATCACCGCTCCGATAGGCCCAAAGTCAGTTCGGATACTATCTGTGCTCACCGTTTTCGGCCTCCTCTTCGCCTTTCGCCTCCTGAACAACTGGACGGATTCGTTGCTATCGGTCGCGGCCAATAATAGCCAACGAGTGCACGAGATAGTCGAAGGATATCGATTTGAGTCCGCGCTGGGCATTGTAGCCTCAACGGTCCTTTGCCTGTCGATGTCGGCGCGACTGGTCCTGGACGCCCGTAGAGTTGGACGAAGTGACGGTGCGCAGGGATACAGCCGTCCGGGCTCGAGTTGATCGACTGCCAGTCAGGGAGTCCGGCCATCGCTGGCGCTTTTCGATCACATGACAGACATTCCCGGGGTTGGCGCGTGGCGTAGTGTATTTTTCACCCGGCCCGGGGCTGCGTAGCAGCCATTCCCGGGGTCTCCGCTGACCGGAACGGGTTTTCGCTGAGCCAAATCCCTGACAAGCGTCTGACAGATGTCGGAGAGACCGACGCAGGCAGACGTGTGATCCCTTCACATGTCTCCCGAAGTCTCCGTCGAAGCCCGTCCTGTGGGGCACCTACCCATCGTCCGTTGGGCAGTACACCAGCTGCGCATCGACAAAGTCCTCGATGAGCTGCTGCCCAAGCATGAGCTGGCCCACGTGTCCGACTCGGAATGCGTCGTGGCGTGGCCCGTCAGCGACGCCGGGACTCCCGCCGCCTGATCTTGGGTTCTACGCGGCGCGGTCGGCCAGTAGCCTTCGGTAGGCCATGGGCGTCAGGTCTGCAGGGGCTCGACCGAGCTGGTCTCGATGGGTTCCCTGGTGCTCGAACAGCCAGGTCAGGTAGGCCTGGACGTCGACGCCACACTTCTGGGTGGTACGCACGATGCCGAGGAGAACGGCCCAACGATGGGCCCCGGCAACACTGCCGGCAAATAGCGACGCATACCGCAGCTTCGCGTGCCGTTGGAACTCTCGCTCCGATTCGTTGTTGTCCAGTGGCAGGTCGGGGTCGTCGACGAATCGGGTCAGGCCAGACCAGTGCTTGAGCATGTATCGAGCCACCTTCCCGACTGGGTCGGACGGAGGTGGCTCACGAGCGACAACTCCAGTGAGCCACTGCCGCAACCGTCGAAGAACACGACGACTACGCCGTTGACGGAACATCAGGAGGGCCTTCCCGCGGAGCCTCGCCCGAGCAGCTTCTTCCTCGAGGTCGTACAGCGCCCGGATGAAGCGCATTCCCTGGGCCGCCCGCTGGGGGCGTACCTTCTCCGCCTCTCGCAGCTTGCGCAGTGGATGGGCAAGGCAGTGGGCCATCACGTTGTTGGGCGCCGCAGCGCGGTTCCGGCTCTCTGCATCACACAACAGGGTGCCTTTGTAGCCGTCGAGACGCGCTGTGAGCCCGTCGGCGTGTTTGGTGAGGTCGTAGCGGAAGACCGACAGCTCGCCCCGCGTGTAGACCTCGAGGTAGCCGTCCCACGCCTTGTCCTGGCCCCGGATGAGGGTCTTGAGTCCGGTGCCATCGAAGGCGATGTAGAGGCCGGCCTTGAGATGGTCCCAGTGTTGGTCGTCGATGGCCTTGGCGAGCGTCGCTGCCCGCTGGATGAGGTGCACCAGCGTGCTCATCGCGAGCTGGATCCCCTGTGAGGCCAGGTGGGTGCGCACACGGTCCAGAGGGACCAGCAGCGCGAACTTCATGGTGACCAGCCACGCCAGGAACGAGCAGTCGAACAGCGCCCGCTGGACCGGCATCGGCGGCATCTGGGCGGTGGTGTAGGTGCCGCAGTCCACGCACACCACACGTTCGCGTTCGACGACCTGACACCGCACGTAGGCCTTCACGACCGTGTAGTGCCGGCTGGTCTCCACGTCCTTGCGCCACACCTTGCCCCCACAAGCGCCGCAGGCGCAGACCTCGTGGTGTTCTTGGTCCTCGGGCAGATGGCGAGGAGGAACTCGACGACCACCCCGACGGTGTGGCTTGCATGGCTTGGACATTGACTTGCCGCTTGGCGACTTGGAGGGCGACGCGTCCACGGGCTGGTCGCTCAGCGGAGGCGACGGTGGGTCCGGCTCGGGGTCGTCCTCCGGCTCGTCGAGACCCAGCTTGCGTCGGAGGCGACGGTTCTCCCGCTCCAGGCGGGCATTCTGCTCCTCGCGCCGCCGGAGCATCTTGGAGATGGTGTCCAGCTGGGAGAGCAGGGAGGCGAGCTGGCGGCTCTGCTCCTTGAGTTGAGCCGCTTGCTCCGCTCGCTGAGTCCGAAGCTCTTCGAAGAGGTGCTGCCATGTGGGCGGAAGCGGTTCCATACCTCCTTGTCCCAGCATGGAGCGGGGGATGTCGATCCCCTTCTTCAGGTCGATCTGCTGGTGGGCATCGTCGAGGACCGGGGCGGTCGCCGGTATCGGAGCCGGCGGCGCGCGCGAAGGTCGATGCCTTCCAGAATCATCGCGAGCTGCGCCGAGTCGACCTGTACCTGCCGCTCACTGCCTTGTGGCTGGGGCAGTTCGGAAGTGCCCCGCTCGAGGCGTTTCGAGTACAGCGCCCAGCCGCTTCGGTCGAACCACAAGGCCTTCAGTAGGCGCCGGCGGCGATTGACGAAGAGGTAGAGATGGCCGTCGAGGGGGTCTCTGTGGAGCCGGCGAACGTGTCCAGCGAGGGCGTCGAACGACCCCCGCATGTCGACAGGGTCGAGGCCTACGAAGACCCGGGTGGTGGGGCCAGGGCTCAGCAGGGCGCCACCAGGTCGATGACAGCGACGAACACGCTCGGGTCGAAGTCGCGGTCCAGCTCGACCACCACTCCGCCCGCGTGCACGCGTACGCCAGACCCCACCGGCTGCGGAGGCCTCTCCGGATGAACGAGCTCGACGAGCCGAAGAGGAGTGGACTCGGTCGGCCGTCCTCGACGTTCGAGGTTCATCCGCCAGGCGTTGAGCGACCGAGCGTCCACCCCGTGCAGCCTTGCCCACTCCACGCGCGAGAGCCCGCTGCTGGCTACAGCACCAAGGCAAGCGCGGGCATCGGCTTCATCCACAATCTTCCGTCCGGCCATTCGGCACCTCCGTGGACGGAGGCTACCCAAGCCAAGTCGGCCTCACGCGGACGCCCGGTGTCGCTGATGGGCCACCCTGCTCCTGGTCCATCTCGACGATGATTGGCGACTTCAGGTCCTTGTCCGCATAGCTCCGGTGGACCACCGCATTGACCACCAGCTCCCGCAGAAGGGGGCGCGGCAGTGAAGTCGCAGCCCACAGGTCGTCCACCACCTGCTCAATCCCCGACGGCGACATCTCGACCCACTGCGAGTGCCCTGAGTCCACGAACCGCACCCGGAACCTGAGGCCACTCCAGCCTGCCTGACCACCCAAGGCCTGCCCCGCGATGGACCAGTACCCGTCGCGGGAGGTCTCGAACCACGGTGGCGGCGTCGGGGTACTTCGGCTCCAGCAGGGCGATGGCCTTGCCGGCGGCTTCCTTGGCGGTCTTCAGGTCGGGCTGGCGGAAGATGGCGCGGATGGCGGCCGACGCGAAGCTCTGCGCCTTGCGCGGCAGGCGACACAACACATAGCGGAGGAAATGGACGAACATCGCTGCCAGGTCGTTGCGTTGAGCACGCGCCTGGCAGCAGCTCGGAGACCGCTGCGAGCGTCTGAGATGACGAGCTGCACGCCCATCAGGCCGCGGGCGACGAGGTCCTCCGGGGAGCCGCGCCACGCACTCTCCATCTCCCCTGCAGCCGAGGTGCATCCCAGCTCCTGTCGCACCCCGCCGCCATCGACCCCGTAGGCCACAAGCAGCGCCTTGCTGAATACACGCCCGCCCTCGCGCACCTTCAGGTAGAGCGCACCGGTATGTGCAGCGCTCGGTCGCCAACCACCTGGGCGACATCACGAAGGACCATCCGGAGCTCCCCGTGCGAGCCAGAGGTACGGCCAGACCTGGTCCCCCAGGGGCCAGCTTCGGAAGGCGGTGACCTGCTCGTCGAGAACAGTCGACATGCGGGAGACCTCGGACCTGCTCATCCCCTTGGCGCCCATTGCCTCCACGAGCTCCTGGACCTGCCGGGTGGAAACGCCCAGCACGTAGGCCTCGCTGACGACGTTCACGAACGCTTTCTCCTACCGACGCCGGGGCTCCAGAAAGGACGGGAAGTACCTTCCCTTCCGCAACTTCGGGATGGCCAGGTCGACGGTCCCCAGCTGCGTTTCGAGCGGTGGCGCCAGGAATCCGTTCCGCGAATCCACACGGTTGGGAGTGCGTTGTCCGAGGCCATCGCCGCAGATGACCGACACATCCGCCTCCATCACCTGCATCAGCGCGGTGGTCAGCACCCGCCGCAGGAAGTCGCCGCTCCCATCAGCAAGCACCTTGCTCGAGATGGCTTGTCCGTCTGCGTTTTCATTGGTCATCGGGTCTTGTCCTTCGTCGTTGATGTTGACTTGACAAGACACATCCACTCTGGACCCGATGGTTCCATCATCCCACCATCACAGAGGGGTGCTCGTACACCCCTCCGTGGGACTTCATCAACGTGAGCGAGCTGTGGGTCCACCGAACATGTTGGCCTTCCCGTCGTCACGCTGGCACTGCTCAGCCCCAGGACCCCACGAAGCCGGCCGATTGCGGTCGACGTCCTGGGAGCGTCCATGGCCGCACATCACGCCGAGTCCATCCAGACCCAGCTCTTCGCCATGGCAGAAGGTGAAGTCGTGGCCCAGGACCTCCTGGGAGAAGGGGCCCACGGCAGTGTCTTCGCAGGATGGCTGCGCGGACCCGGCGACCTGCTGCGACGGGTGGCCCTCAAGGTCCCCAAGGCGGTGGCGCTCGCGGACCCGGAAATGCGCGCCCGACTGGCGGATGAAGTGCGGCTCGGGGCGCTGGTCGAGCACCCCGGCGTGGTCCGCTACCATGGGGTCACCCTCTCCGAAGATGGTGTCCAGGCCGTTGTCCTGGGGCTCGTCGACGGCGAGGACCTCGGACCGTGCCTCACCCGCGAGGGTGCGCTGCCTCCCTCGGTGGTCTGTGAAGCCGGAGCCCGAATCGCCGATGCACTCGATCACATTCACTCCGCCCGTGGACCTGACGGACAGCACCTGGAGCTCGTCCACCGGGACCTCAAGCCAGCCAACCTGCGCCTCACGCCCGATGGCCGTTGTGTGCTGCTCGACCTTGGCATCGCGACGGCCCGCAGCGACATCCGTGCAGCGGAAACCCAACACGGCTTCTTCGGTTCCGCGGGCTACATGGCGCCCGAGCGGCTCACGGGGGGCGATGGCGCACCGTCGGACGTGTTCTCTCTGGGTGTCGTGCTCTGGGAGATGGCCACCGGGCGCCCGCTGGGGATCCATGCGGAGTTCGATGAAGAGGACCACCTCGCATGGGTGCAGCTCCGCCTCGGCCAGCTCTCCCACGAAGCCGAGGCGCTCCTGGAGCCCATTCGGGCGTGCCTCGCCTACGCTCCCGAGGACCGTCCCACGGCCGCGGAGTTGTCGGCCTGGCTGGGGGCGCTCCGGCTGAAGGGGCCGACGCTTCGGGCCTGGGCTTGCCGGCGGGTCCAGCGGCTCAAGCTGTCTGCGCCCCCGGAGGCATGGACTGCTGCCTGGCGGGGATCGTTGGAGCCGGAGACCGAGCGGGTGGGGGCCTCCTCGGCGGCGTCAACCGTCTCTGGGAGCCTCCCCAGGCCCCGAATGGCGACCTTCGCTCTGGCAGCGGTCGCCGTGCTGGCACCCATGTCAGCCACGGCGGCCTGGTGGCTGGCGCCGGGAGAGCCCGAGTCGGTTGCGACCACTGCCATTCCGGACGCGTCGCCCATCCCTTCAGAGGACGCTCCTCGCGTCGTTCAGCCGCCGGCGACCGCCCCAGCTCCACCAGATCCACCCGCTGAGCGCCGTCCCACGCGAACCGCGAAGCAGAGCCGGACCGTTTCCACACCCAAGCCGTCGCCTGCACCCGAGGTGGAGCCGTCCCCACCGGAGGAGGAACAACCGCCACCAGCACCCGTCCCGCCCTCTGGCTGGCTGCGGGTCGAAGGCGATGCGCACTCCGTCCGCGTGGTTGGCCCCGATGGCCAGATTGCGGTGCCCGGGCGCGTTCCGGTGGGGGCCTATGCCGTCGCTTCTGTGACCTTCGGCACCCGAACCGTCTTGGGCCTCCCCGCCTGGACGGCGCACGTCTCCCCCGATGGAACGGCCGTCTTCAGCTGCCGGTCCTCCTTCGACTCATGCACGACCCGGGAGTCCCCTTGAGCCTCGACCCGCACCTGCGCGCCACCTTGTTGGTGATGACCAGTTCCCTGTCGGCTTGCTTCGTCGGCCCCGATGACATCGCGGCTCGCAAGCGCATGCTCGATGCACAGACGGGCAGCGAAGGTCCGACCGAGGGCCCGCCCACCGACGACACGGAACCCGATTCTGGTGGTGCAGGCCACCCCGACGACACCTCTGTAGACAGCGACACCGCCACCACGGAAGACACCGCAAGCGGAGACTCCGGGGACGTCGTTGTCGCCTTCCCAGACACCATCGCAGTGCCCGCAGGCACCTTCCAGATGGGCAGTCCGATCGACGAGATCGGCCGAGATGGCGATGAGACCCGCCATACCGTGTCCATCTCCCACGACCTGGAGGTGGCCGTCACGGAGGTCACCGTGGGGTCCTTCGCGGCGTGGATGGAACGGCCGGAGTCCGATCCGGGCTGCCCCGACTGTCCCCAGACCGAGGTGACCTGGCACGAGGCGGCGGCCTACACGGTCGCTCTGTCTGACGCGGACGGATTGGCTCCCTGCTACGCCTGCACCAGTGGTGACGCGCCGGTATGCACTGCGGTCGGCGATCTCGACCGCTGCACTGGCTGGCGGCTGCCGACCGAAGCGGAGTGGGAGTACCTGGCGCGGGCGGGCTCGACGGGTGCCTACCCCTCGGGGGCTTCGTTGGCGCGCGTCCCCGACTACTACAACTGCGAGGCGGCTACACTCGACGACGGTGGCCGCTTGTCCGACACCACCTGGTACTGCGCATCTTCCGGCGGCGCTGCCCAGCCTGTGGGGGACCTCCAACCCAACGCGTTCGGCCTCTATGACGTCACCGGCAACGTCTGGGAGTGGTGCCACGACGGGCCGCGCGCCTACCCGTCCTCAGGTGCCGTCACCGACCCCATCGGACCGATGGGCACCACAGAGCGGGTGCTCCGCGGCGGCAGCCACACGGCCTACGCAGGCTTCGTGCGGCTCGCGACCCGCAAGACGGCGGATGCGACCGAGGCGCTGCCCACCCGGGGGTTCCGGTTCGTTCGCACACTTCGGTGAGAGGCCGGGTCCCCCGGTCGGCTCAGCCGGAGCTGTCGCCGTCCTGCAGCCAACCGGTCACGTCCCGGCCCAGCTGTTTCTTGAGCCAGGCACCCTGTCCGCGCTCCAACAGGTCGAGCTTGTAGAAAGCGTAGCCGGACGCTCGGCCATCGAGCTTGAGCTTGGGGCCGGCCGCTGCCTGAAGCTGTCCGCCAAGCGCGAAGCCGCCCAGAATGCGGGCCTCGGCCTTGTGCACCATCGACCCCAGCACGACGCGCCCCAGGTCGCGTGCGGGAAGCCAGGCCGGCAGCCTGCCGGTGGCCCCCATCGTCACCAGGTCGGCGATGGCGGTGTCCGCGTCGAAGGCCGCGACCGCCTTGCGGGCCACGTCGAGGAGCGCCTGGAGCTGTGGGCGCCCCAGGGTGAGGCCCACATCGAGCGTGGCGTCGGTGAGCATGGCCGTGTCGAGCGCGCTGCCCTTTTCGGGCAGCATTGTGCGCAACAATGCAGCGTTCTGCTTCGCCCAGGCCCCGCCGATGCCCTGCTGCAGCCCGACCACCCGCCGCATTCGCAGACTCCGGGGAAGCAAGCCCACCCCGGATGGGGTCTTGCCATCGGCCACCTCCTGGGCGTCTGCCCCCCACAACAGCTCGACCTCGCCGCCCTTGGCCTGCTCCTCGTCGAGGGGGTCCTGGTCGATGGTGCCGACCTTCAGCGACAGTCCCACGAAGGAAAATGACGTCTTGGCGGGATCGTAGGTGAGGCTCACCTCGACGGAACCGGCGAGCGTCGGGTTGGCGGCCAGGCCGGCCGGCAGCTTGAGCTTGTCCTGCCAGCGCTCTGGAAGGCCCGGGACGCGCACCTTGGCTTTGGCGAACCAACTCGCGTAGGCCGCCACACCCACCGCAAGAGACAACGGGATGCGGCCGTCGGACAGCTCCCGATGCAGCGTGATGCTTCCTGCACCGTCGCCGCCCAGGCCCAGCCCGGCACTGATGTCAGGCAGGTACTTCCAGCGGCCGACCTCCTCGGTGTCGACCTTCTGGTTCTTCTTCCCGTCCTTGTCGACCCCGAGTCCCAGCCGCGCGCCAGCCGCCGCGCCGCCGCCCACGCCCACCTCGACGGTGAGCTTCGTGCGGTAGGCATCGGCGTCGACCCCTCCGAGGTGCCGGGCCATCATCACCGCGACCCGGGAACCCGACTGCAGGTCGAGCGCGGCGGCTTTGATGAGGAGGGCCGTCAGGCTCTGCAGCTTGTCGAGGGGGAAGGCATAGTCCTCCGTGACATTGACGAAGCCACCCGCCTCGAGCTCGGCGGTGGCCCGGGCCCCCAGCTTGATCTTGCCGAAGGTCACCTGCGCCCCAGCGCCTGCCCCGGTATCGACGCCCCCCCACAGTTGGCCCACGCGGGTGAGGTCCATGCGCAACGTCTTGGCGCGCAGAATCTCCTCCTTGCCCGCCACCTCGAGCCGCAATGGCAGGCCGAAGGTCGCGCCGACCTGGCCGGTGACCCCGAAGCCCAGCCCCACAGGCCAGGCCTGGTCCACCAGAGCCAGCAGCCGGGCGCGGGCCTTGCTCGACAGGCTGGAAATCAGGCGGCTGAGCACACCCTCGGACAGGCTGGCGATGAGCCGGACGATGGTCGCCGCGGGCCATGACCAGGTCACAATGGCCCAGCCGAAGCTGCCTGCCGACACAAGCGCCTTGGCGACCTTGGCTGCGAGACCGCCCGTGTCCTGGTCCACTGCGGCCTGTACAGCGGTCTCATCCCAGTCCTTGGGCGGCTTGGAGAGCATCGCCTCGTCGAAGGAGCTTGCCGCGATGGCCTGCCCCCACATGTCGGTCGGCGCGGCATCGCTGCCCTGGGTGGGGTCGCTCTGTCCCAGCTTGTGCTGTCGGTCACTGTTGCAGGCGTTGGTCGGTGCCGACTGGAGGTCGGTGGACGGGCCCGTGGTGCCGGTGTCCTGGTGGAGTGCGGCGTGTCGCTTCATGGAAGGTCCTCGGTGGGTCTGGACGAAGACCGGCCGGCCGCGGATGCAGCCACCGCCTTCTCCCCTCCTTGGAGCCTCCTGGACCGGGTGTGACGCGGGGTCCCGGGTTCGCCCCTCAGTCAGTCGACCGGTGCCTGCAGGACCACCTCGACGACGCTGACCGAAGCCTCGCCCGTCTCGACGGCTTCCAGCAAATGCTGCCAGCGCTCGTCATTCCCTGCCGACCAGTCCACCGCTGCGTCTGTGGGGTCCAACACCACCGCCCACCTCTGGACCGGCGGCGCCTGATCGGCGACCAGCTCCACGATGCGCTCCCCGTCGGCGCCCTGCTCCAGGCGGTCGGCGGTGAGTTCCTCTTCGGGTCGGCTCGGAAAGACCACCTGCCAGTCTCCGTCGAGCCACAGCAGCACCCGCACGCGCTTTCGCTCCGGCTCCACCACCCCTGTCAGGGCGACCTCGAAGGCATCCCCAGGTCTCAGGGTCTCACCGAAGACCCCTGTGCGGACCTGTCCCTGCACCGGCCGCCGACCCACGGCGAGCCCCGGCGGCGGAAGGTACCAACGACGCGGACGCGCACGGCGGGTCGACAGGGGGCGTCGCAGGCCAGCGAGGCGCCGCTGGAGACTCGGGAGGGCGTCGACCAGCTCGGAGACCTCCAGGGCACGGTGGGGTTCCAGGAGACCATCCATGTATGCAGACAGCTCGCTGTCGCTCACCCGGACTCCGCTCATGCCGTCTCCTGTTTGTCGAGGAGGTCCACCGCCCGCGCCGCCGCTTCGACCATGCGGGCCAGCCCTCGGGTGGGTCTTGGGATTGCGACGTGCCAGTGTGTCGCCGTCAGGTCGGAAAAGCGCTTTCCAGACAACTTTGCGTCGGATTCTTCCGCGCCCTCGACGAGTGCCACACACCGGGCCCGCAGCTCGACACAAGTGTCCGCCCACTCCGCCCGCAGGTGGTGGCGCAAGCTGTCGAAGGTCCGGGCACGGCGGCCGCCTGGATGTGCGTCGGCCAGCGCGTCGGGCAGAAGTTTCAGCACCCGTCCCCAGGTCGCGTCGCGGTCGCCAGTCGAGCCGGTCGTCACCCACCGCTCCAGGCGCCCGAGCTGCCCCCTCAAGGTCGCAAGGAAGACCCAGGTGGCTGCGATCCGGCCGTCAATCGAGGCGGATTCACCCATGTCCGCGCTGGGCTCGGGCAGCGTGCAGGGGGCTGTGACGTGGCCCAGGGCGTCGAAGGAGTGGCTGCGGACCTCCTTGCGGGCCCAGTCGCGTGCATACCAGCCGACCGCTGCCCGTGTGCGCGCGTGGAGGCCTTCGAGCGTGCGGAGTTGGAGGACGATGGGATCGGTGCCCGACTGGCTGGCCTCCCGTGCGAGCACCGCCCGAAGGCGGCCCCGAGCGCGTCCGCGGTTGGCCAGAACGATGCGCCAGTTGCGCTCGGGCTCACAGCCTGCGCCTCCCACCCAGGACTCGACGAGGCGCGTGGCGACATGGAGGTCGAGCAGCGGCTCGGTCCGTCCCTGGCCCATGGCGTCGAGCAGGGCCAGGCTCCGGCCCCGGCGGGCGCCCGTCCCCGGAAAGGCCAGCGACGCGGTGGCGGGCCAGTGTCCCCGCGAGGCCGCGCACCGTGCGGCGGCATCGAGGCTGTGGGTGCCAAGGAGCCGAGCCAGAGATGCAATGGGTCCTTGACCGGCGGTCTCAAGCACCCGCAGAGCCACCTCCACCCAGCCTGGGGTCTTTGTGGCGTCTCCGGGCAGCAGCAGCCGGTAGGCGAAGGCCTCTTCCATCTGGTCCAACATCGACAGCCGGGTCTCGTCGCGCATGCGGAGGGCCCGAAGCTCCGCGACGAAGGCCGATCTGGCCGCGGGGAGGTAGGCCTTCCTGAAGCGCGCCATGGCCTTGTAGGGATTGTCCGAGGCCCAGCCCGACCACAGACGGGCCGCTCGGGCGTCGGCTTTGTCGTCTGGTTCGAATGTGTGAGCGGTCCAGGCGGCCCGGTGCCGTCGCTGGATCTCGTCCCCCAGAAAGGCCAGCTCGTCGATGGCAGCCGCGAGCGCCACGAGGGTGTCCGCCTCGCGGCCTTGCGCCGTGCTGCGCTCGACCAGGTGCCACCGATGGACGTGGGGGGCGGCGTGGGGGAGGGGCCGGCCCGGCAGGTCCTCGATGGGCCCGAGGAGTGCCGTCGTGGTGGACCGTCCCACCGATGGTCCCCCGGCATTCAGGTGATGAAGGAGCCGCTCCCACGCCTCGTCTTCGGCCGCACCTGCGAATCCACCAAGTCGGAGCCGGGCCGGACCGGGGTCGCCGGCCGCGAGCCTCCCCGCCGCGTGGGTGGCCCACTCCACCCGAAGCCCGCGCCAGTGCAGGAACTCCTCGAAGGACATGGCGGTCAAGGGGACGGCCTCCGTGCAGCGGTCCGCAGGAGGATAGCGTGGCCGCCTGGAGGTGTTGTGTCCGCCGTCGTCGTCCTCGAGCTGGCCTCCGTCGACCATGGCCTGCGCGTTCGTCTCGACAGCGGAACCACGCGTGCGGTGGAAGTCGAGCTTCCGAGGTCGGCGCTCGATGACGTCCACCAGGCGATGGCCCGCGCCCGTGCAGCCGTGCCCCGGGTGCTCACGCTGGCGGCGGCGACCGACCTCGATGCGGCCGATGAGCACACGGCGACCACTTTGGCAGGCCTGCTCGCCGCCGACCCCGCCGTCATCGGGATGCTCGGTTTCCACCTCGGTGCTGCGCAGCACGCCGCCGAGCCGCTGGTCGTGGCCGTGGATGCCCGGACCGACGACCTGCGTGCGCCCCCCTGGGAGCTGTTGCCCGGCCCGGAGGGACTGGGGCTCGAGTCGACCGGACGGGGACTCGTCGTCCGCCGCCTGGGTGGGGTCGTGCATCGCTTCGACCGCGCGGTCGGTGCACGGCGCATCGCAGTCTGGGCACCCCAGGGCAATGACCGACTGGTCTCCGAACGCCTGCAGCAGCTCCGAGCGCTCGGGAGCCACCACGGGGTGGAGGTCGTGGAGGTCGACGGCACCGCGCCTGTGCCTCCTTGCGCGGTCGTCCACATCATCTGCCACGGCCGGGCCCAGGCCGATGCCGTCCACCTTGCCTTGTCCGCGGTGGATGCCGCCCCCGGATCCGTGGCCCACGCCCTCCTTCCGCTGTTGTCGGAAACAGGACCCCTCGTCGTGCTGGACGTCTGCGAGGCCGCTCTGCCGCACGGTCCGGAAGGTGGACTGCCCGTTCGCGCGATGCTGGACGGCGGTGCCCGCGCGGTCGTCGCCCCTCGCCATCGGATTCACCGCAAGGCGGCCCAGGCCCTCGGAGCAGGCCTCTATGGCGCCCTGCTGCAAGGTGGGTCCCTGGCCGACGCCATCTGTGCGGGCCGCCGCGAGGTGCGGGCCCTGCACCGTGCTCACCCCGACGGTCGCTGGCACAACCCGGGCCTCTATGTCACGGACCCCGGTGTGGTGGGGTGGTGCCCATGGGCCGCACAGGGGTTCGCACCCGCGCTGGCCCGCCGCTTCTCCCCCGCCGCCCGCGAGGTCCTCGACCGGGCCTGGAAGCTCGCGGAAGAACTCCAGATGGGCTTTGTCGGCCTCGAGCACCTTCTGCTGAGCTGGGCCGACGCGCCGGGGCTGCCGCCGGCCGCCCGAGAGAGCCTGCGCAGTGCCCGACCCATGCTCCTCGAGGGCGTCACCCGGTGGCGGCGGCCGTCCCATGTATCGACGGACCCCGTGCCCACCCCACGTCTGCGCCGGAGGCTCCAGCTCGGCCTCCCCCCCCACGACCTCACCGAACTCGCCAGGATGGCTGCCGCTGCGCCCCACAGCCTGGCCAACCTCGCCCTGGGCCTGGGGCTCGACCGCTTGTGGGAGGACCCCGACCCCGCCACCGGCTCAGAGGGGACGGTGGCCTGGACCGTCGGGACCACCGACGCGGCGCCCGAGACCCGACACACAGAGCCAGCAGGCGCCCTCGAGGTGGTCGGGGGACCCGAAGACGGCCGCCGGCTTGCGCTGTCGGTGGGGGATGTCGTCGGCCGACACAGCGGACAGGTCAGCGGTCCGGGCACCCTCTGCGTCGACCAGGCGATGGATCCCTCGGTGTCCCGCCAACACCTGACCTGGGTGGGGCCCGGTCGCGTGCAGACCCACGCGAGCGTCCGACGGGTCGGCGCGGGTAGGCCAGCCAAGCTGCCCAAGGGCTCCGAGGTCGAGCTGGCAGTGGGAGAGCTGCTTCGGCTCGGGCGAAGCACCTGGCTTGTAGGGGTCGTCAGGTAGCGGCGCAGCCACCGCCTACATCCCGAGTCCCTGGAAGAAGTACGCGTTCATTCCATAGGGGGTGTCGTAGACGTAGCTGATCTCGCTGGTGGCCCAGAAGTCCGCGTAGCCGTCGCCAGTGGCATCCGCGCCATCCGAGATGAAGCCACCTGTGCGGGTGATGGCGAAGGTGCCGTGGTAGGCGGCGGCCGCCGTCATGCCGCCCGAGACCGGCCCGTAGAAGAGCTGGATTCGTCCGATGTTGCCGTAGCTGCTGGCGGTCTCGAAGCCGGGTGAGCCCACCGCCAGCTCGGCATGGCCGTCTCCGTCGGTGTCGCCGACGATGGCCGCCCCGCGCCCGAAGTCGTCTTCGGCCGCCCCGCCGTAGCCGGTGGCCGCGGCGGCCGAAAGAGAGCGCGCGGCGGTGGACGGCCCATGGAAGAGGTAGACCATCCCCTCCTCGGATCCCCCCCCATCCGGAGCCCCCACCAGCACGTCGTCGTAGCCGTCGCCGTTGACGTCGCCCCCAGCCGACAGGGCTGCCCCGAAGGCGTCTGAGGCCGACGACCCGCTGATCTTGCCGTCCCAGCTCCGCAGATCGATGGTGCCGGTCAGCGCGCTGTCCCCGAGCACGATGTAGACGGCGCCGTAGTCATTGCTCTCGCCAGGTGCTGCGACCAGCACATCGCCCAGGCCGTCGCCGTTGAGGTCCCCCAATGCGACACGCTCCCCAGCCTCGTCGTCCTCGTTTTCGCCCAACAACACCGCTTCTGACTCGGTGGAGGCGTCTCGACCTGCCGGAGCCGTGTCGAGGATGTACACCGCACCGCCTTCGAGTGCGCCATCGTCGTTTCCAGGTGCCCCCACGATGAGATCGGTGAATCCGTCGTTGTTGACGTCCATCCCGCCCGCAAGGGAGGTGCCGAAGGTGTCGTTCGAGCTGTCGCCGTAGACCCGGTGCACCCCAGGGCTCGACAGAGACACCTCCGCGCTGCCTGCGGTCAGAGGACCCACCACGACATAGGCCCCGCCCTTTGTCGAGCCGTTCGCGGTGGGACCGCCGACGATGAGGTCGTTGACGCCGTCGTGGTCCAGGTCGCTCCCCGTCGCGGGGGTGAGCCATAGCCGGTCGGAGGTGTCTTCTTCGAGCAACGCGAGGTCGGCTGTGCTCGGTCCGAAGGGGTGCAGCCCCCCGCTCGTGAGGTGGACGAAGACAGCGTCCTCATCGGGATCTCCTACGACACTATCCGCCAGGCCGTCGATGTCGAGGCTGCCCACCAGCGTCGGGTAGAGGTCGATGTGCCCCGCCCCGCTGAAGTAGTAGGACGTCTCGGTCAGCGACCCGCTGTAGCGGCAGTCCGGTGCCCCGCCGTCGCAGTCGTTGTCGATGCCGTCGTTGCAGGTCTCGTCTTCGAAGGGGCTCACCTCGGGGTCGGTGTCATCGCAGTCCGAGGCGTCGCGGACGTACCACTCGTCGGGTGGGTCGCAGTCCCGCACGCCGGTCTCCGGGTCGCCGTAGTAGTCCCCGTCGTCGTCGAGGAACCAATCCACAGCATCCGAGGCATCGGTCTCGTCACCCGAGCAGTTGGTGTCGACGCCGTCGCAGGTCTCCAAAGCATCCGGATGCACGGCCGCGTCGGTGTCGTCGCAGTCCCCTCCCCGCGCGATGCGGCCCGAGAGCTCTATGCAGCTCGCCTCACCCGAGGTCTCGTCTCCATAGCCATCGCCGTCCCCGTCGACATACCAGCGGGGTGCGTCTGCAGCATCGTCCTCGTCGACATCGCCGTCACAGTCGTCGTCTACCCCGACGGTTGCGCACAGCTCATCGGCGCCTGGGTGGACGTCGGAGTCGTTGTCGTCGCAGTCGTTCGCCGTTGGCACATGCCCTTCCGGAGGACTGCAGGCCGAGACTGGGGAGGCGTAGGCGTCGCCAGCGCCGTCGGAGTCGGAGTCCACGAACCAGGAGACCATGTCGGTGGCGTCCGATTCGTCCCCCGAACAGTTGGAGTCGACGTCGTCGCACGTCTCGACGGCTTCGGGGTGGACATTCGGGTCGCTGTCGTCGCAGTCCTCGGGCGGGGAGAAGCCGTCTCCGTCGGCGTCGATGGCTGGGGTGTCCCCGTCGACCTCCCTATGGGCTGTCTGGTTCTGTCCATCGTCCTTTCCAATCCAGAGGCAGCCCGCGACGAGGGTGGGCAGCACGGCCGCGGCAAGCCGGAGTACCGGCACCCTTGCCCTGGGCGCTCCCGGGCCAGAGGGCCGGGGTGACGAGCGAGAATGGGTCGGCATCAGCGCACCAGAATGTAGAAGTAGTGCCGACCGGACGGGCCCTCGGTGGTCACGGGCACCGCGCGGTCGACCTCTCCTTCGGTCGCGGGCTCGGCACAGTAGTCGCGCCAGCCGCCCGGCCACGCAACGGGATCAGGCGGGTTGGGAATGTCCTCCGAGTAGTCGTCAAAGGTACCCCAGGTCATCAGGGGGTAGGCGTAGATGTCCGTGTCGAAGGTGGCGATGTAGAAGTCGGAGTGGGTGGAGGTGTCGTTGCCTCCCGCCATGTTCAAGCCGTCCTCGGAGCCCGAGATGCCCCCGGGAACCGGACCGACGTGGAGTCCATTTGTGTTTCCAGGATCGGTGAGGGCGGTCCAGACGGCCGGGTCCAGCACCTCGTCGAAGTCCAGCGGTGCATCGGCGGGCGCATCCTGGTCGTGGTCACAGGCGAAGCGCACCGAGCTCACCGTCTGTTCGGGCTCCCAGATGTGGAGCATGTTGCCCTCGGGCCAGAACGAGGCAGGTGCATGGGCCGGATCGGGGTCTGTGCGGTCGGCGGTGCCCGATACCAACTGGCTGCTGAAGACAAGCATCCAGCCCGCCTCACAGCCCACCTGCACCGCCCCCGTGCTCTGTTGGATCCACACCCCATCGGTGCGTTCGCTCGACGGATCGAAGTCCGCGCAAGAGGCCACTGGACAGGACGCGCTGCCGGGCGACTCGTCGACACCATCGCAGTCGGCGTCGACCCCATCACACGGGCTTTCTTCGGCTCCAGGGTGGACGGCGTCGTTGCTGTCATCGCAGTCGCCATCTTCGGTGGAGGTCCCCTCCTCGAGGCCACACACCTGCTGGGGCTCGCCGGTGCCGAACCCATCGCCGTCGGTGTCTGCGTAGACGGTGATGGCGTCTGTGGCCCCTGCATCCGGGTCGCCGTCGCAATTGCGGTCGGCCCCATCGTCAGAGCACAGCTCGTCGGCACCCGGATGAACGTCAGCGTCGGTGTCGTCGCAGTCCACATCGCTTGCATGGCCGTCACCGTCCCCATCGACGGGCAGAGGGGGCTCGCCCGAGTCGACAGTGTCCGCCGTCGCGGAGGAGTCTCCCGTCGTCCCGACATGGCTCTCCTTGTCTGGCGCGATCCAGACACACCCGCCAACCAGCGACAGCCACGCCCACCGCATCGGCCCTCCTCTTGTCGGGCCCCCACGGCCCGTCCCGAAGGTAGCACCATCTCGGTCCGACGGACCCCGCCTCTTGGCTTCACCCGGCGCCCGCCGCGATGCCTCTCCGGGGGGGCCGTCGCCCGGGTCCGGATGCCTCGGGCCGGCCACACATCGTGGTAGTGTACGCCGCGTGCGAGGATTCGATGGCATCCATCAACACAAGCGCGGTGGGGGCGGTCCTCTTCGCCGTGGCCGGAGCGAACTCGGCGTCCGCAGAGGATGTGGCCGAGGCAGACCCCGAGCGCTGCGATGGCGCTCCGCCCGTCGAGTCGGCCCTCAGCGAGCTTGAGGCTGCGTACGGCGATGACTCGGGCTGGGTCGAGGCCACCGATGGCTTCCGCCGGGCTCTTGAGTGCGCCGACCAGCAGGTCACCGCGGTCCAGGCGGCCCGCATCCACCGGGCCCAGGGCCTCATCTACTTCACCGACGGCGTCCGGGACCGCACCACCCTCTCGTTTTCGACAGCGCGCACCTTGTCGGGAGCCCCGGAGTTCGAGCTGCCCGGGATCGAGCTGCCCGACCAACACCCTCTCCGGGAGCTCTGGCGCGCTGCACCGACCGCAGACGAGACCGACACCGCTCCCCATGCGGTGGGCGGCACCTTGTGGTTCGACGGTGCGAACACCGCTCAGCGTCCCACTCAACGCGCCACCTTTGTGCAGTATCTGCCGGAAGAAGACGGGGTGGCGTCCTCGGCCTATCTGCTTCCTGGCGACCCACTGCCCCACTACCCCCGCGTCCATCCTGCCCGGCGTCCGCTGCTGTTCGTGGCGGGCGGTGGCCTTGCAGTGGCGGGTGGGCTCTACGCGCTCGCCTATTCGTCCTACCAGGCCCACTCCGAGACCGCCCCGGGTGACCCAGGCCGGGAGGACCTCCGGGTGAAGACCAACCGCCGCCAGACGGCAGCCGTGGCCGTCGCAGCAGTGTCGGCAGGCACCGGGGTCGTGGGCCTGACCCTGAAGCTCCGCTGAGTGGGCGCGGGTCCTACGTGTCGGAGCTGACTCCAGGCGATGTCGTCGACCGCTACACGGTCGAGGGCGTCATCGGCAGCGGCGGGATGGCCGTCGTCTACCGCCTCAACCACATGATGCTGGACCGACCCGCTGCGCTGAAGGTGCTGTCCCTGCGCACCCGCGCCATCCAGAAGCGGCTCCTGCAAGAGGGGCGGGTCCAGGCGGGTCTTCGCCACCGCAACATCCTCGCAGTGTTGGATGTCGTCGCGGTCGACGGTGGCCATGGGCTTGTGCTGGAGCTCATCGAGGGGCCGACTCTGCGGGAGTGGCTCGACGGCGCGTCACCGCCCCTGGCGCAACGCCTCGACGTGTTTCGTGGGGTGGTGCGGGGAGTGGCCCACGCCCATGGCCAGGGTCTCGTCCACCGGGACCTCAAGCCCGGCAACGTGCTGCTGTCGCCCGATGAAGACGGCTTCACGCCGAAGGTGGCCGACTTCGGGCTGGCCAAGGTTCGCGAGGCCTCCGTGCTCGGGCAGGACGCCACCCGCAGCAACATCTCGATGGGCACCCCGGCCTACATGGCCCCCGAGCAGTTCCGCGACGCCAAGGACGCCGACACCCGCGCCGACGTGTGGTCCCTGGGGGTGATGCTCTACGAGCTGGTGGCGGGACATCGGCCCTTCCAGGGCGACCACGACTTCGACACCTACAGCCTGGTGACCAAGGCGGAGCGCGTTCCCCTGAAGCAGCGCTGCACAGACGTTCCCGACCACATCGCGGGCATCGTGGAGGCGTGTCTGCAGCCCGACCGCGAGCTGCGTCCACGCGATGCAGGGGAGCTGATGGAGTGGCTCCGACGGGCCGACTCCGCCACCAAAGAGGTGGTCCCGGCGGCGTCGCCACTGGAAGCTGAGCCGACCCCGCCGTCGTCCCCCCCGGCCCCACCCGACCTCCAGTCCTCTCCGTCGATGGCCCCCGCGGACGAAGCGCCCACCGACCCAGACCTCGGTCCCACCACCCTCGTGCCGGAATCTCGACTCCCTGCGGCGGCGCCCTCTCCTGTTCAGACGACCTTGGATTCACCCGCCGGTTCGAACCGGCGATTGTGGGGCGTGGTTGCCGTCCAGGTCGGACTCATCGTCGCGGGTCTGTGGGCCTGGGTGCAATTCGGTGGCCAACGGCTTCCCCCGCCCCTTCAGTCGTCCATCCCCTCTGCGAAGCTCGAGCCGGTGTCCGAAGAGCCCGCCCCTGCACCTGTATCGACGGCCGCGCCCCCCGACCCCGGCCCCGACCCTGCTGCACCCCCCTCCGCCGCCGCACCGCCGACGGAGCCGCCGCCGCCTGCCGCCGTCCCGCCTGAGAAGTCCGCCCCCCCGGCAGACCGCGACCCTGCGCCCCGACCCACCACGACATCCGCCCGCAAGACCGCGGCCCCTGCCGACACCACGGCCGCCGCAGACACGCCCGAACCCCCCGCCGGCTCGGGTGAAGCGCCCGGCGACCCGGCTGCGAGCGCGCCCCCAACTGAAGACGCCGCGCCCCCCATTGACGACGAACCTCCCCCCACCGAGCCTCCCCCCACGCCGACCACAGGCGTCGTGAAGGTGAGCGGCTACGGCGGTCCGGTCGTCCTCAAGCAGGGGGCCAGGAGCTGGACCGACCTCGACGCCGTTCCCCCGGGCACCTGGATGCTCCACACCTCCTTTGGCGGCTCGAAGGTCGTGCCCATCGTGGAATTCACCGTCACTGCCGGCAAGACCACCACCCTCAAGTGCAAGCCAAGCCAGTACATCTGCTCCTCCCACTGACCCGGCCTGGAAGACCCCGATGCCTCCCCCCGACCTGCCATCGCCAGCGTCCCGACTCCACCCCGGCATGGTGATCGGTGCCTTCGAGGTGGTCGACCTCCTGGGCTCGGGGGCCTTCAGCGAGGTCTACCGGGTGCGCATGGTCGCGACCGGCCAGCTTCTCGCGCTCAAGCTGCTCACCTCGATGCGTCCATCGGCGAAGAAGCGCTTCCGACGGGAGCTCGGGGCACTGGTGGCCCTTCGGCATCCCAATGTCGTGCGGTGCCGGGGGTCGCTGGAGGTGGTTGGTTGTCCGTCCATCCTCATGGACTGTGTGGAGGGACCCAACCTGCGGCAGTGGATGCACCAACCCAAAGGGTTCACCGCCGGGCTTGCGGAGCGGCTGCAGCTCGTTCGAGATGCCACCGCAGGCGTGATGCACCTGCACGCCAAGGGCCTGGTCCACCGCGACCTCAAGCCCGAGAACATCCTGCTGGCCCCCCGCGGAAGGGGCTTCACCGCGCAAGTCACCGATCTCGGACTCGTCCGCGACGCCTCGCTGCCCGAGCAGGACGGGCTCACCCGCACTGGCGCCATGATGGGGACGGTCGGCTACATGGCCCCCGAGCAGGCCATCGACGCCAAGCGGGTCGGACCGGCCGCCGACCTGTTCGCCATCGGCTGCATCCTCTATGAGCTGATGACCGGCTGCCGGGCGTTTCCGGGGGCCAACCACTTCTCGGTGGTGCAGCGGATGCTCGACGGCGACTTTGTCGAGGTGCCCCGCGTGGTGGCCGGCCTGCCCACCGCGCTCACCGACACCATCCACGCCTGCCTCCACCCCACGCCGAGCCAGCGTCCCGACTCTGCCGTGACCCTGCTCGCCCGGCTGAGCCGCGTCGACCTCACCGGCATTCCACTGCCGCCCGAAATGGCCAATCCCACAGGCACTACCCTGGGTCCCGCACCCACTGGGGTGCCTGAGTCCGAGTCCATGTCGACCTGGTCGACCGGCGACTGGGGCGACACCTGAGACTCCACAGAACGAGGGGGACACCATGAAGGCAGTGCGCACCATCCGACTGTTGTGGCTCGTGGGGATCACCACCGCCAGCGGCTGCTTCTGGATCAAGGAGGACGCCACGAAGGGGGGCTCGACGGCAGAGCATGAGGACTGCCCGGACGACGGCGAAGACTGCGACTCCGCCGCACCCTCAGATGCAGACGAAGACGGCTACACGAGCGATGAGGACTGCGATGACAGCGACGGCACCATTCATCCCGACGCCACAGAGACCTGCAACGGCATCGACGACAACTGCGATGGCGCAGTCGATGAAGCGGTGACTGTCGCCGGCTTCATCGACGCAGACGGCGATGGCGTCGGGAGCACACCCACCACCGGCTGTGAGGGCGATGAGGGCTTCTCCCTGGTGGACGGCGACTGCAACGACGCCGACGCTGGCGTCCATCCCGGTGCCGCGGAGGTCTGGTACGACGACATCGACCAGGACTGCGACGGCAACGACACCGACCGCGACGGCGATGGCTTCTCCGGCCACCCGGACACAGGCGCCGACTGTGACGATGAAGACCCCTCGGTCCATCCCGAGGCAGCCGAGGTCTGCGACAACCGCGTCGACGAGGACTGCAGCGGGACAGACGCCCCCTGTGTGGTCGACGGCGTGATGTACGGCGATGCGGCCGATGCCGTGTGGGTGGACGAGAGCTGGGAGTACTCCCACACCGGCGAAGTGCTCCATATGGGCGGCGACCTCACCAGTGACGGGCACCCCGAGCTCCTCATCGCGGCACCCCGCTATGAGGCCAGCAACACCCTGCCCGGCCGGATCTGGGTCGTCCCCACGCCTCTCGACCTGTCGACCGACACACTCCACCCGCTCGATGTCGACGGGAGCACCACCGCAGACGGCGCCATCCTCATCGAAGGCGACCAGGGGGCAGACGGCATCGGGCGGTCCGACATCTGGGCGCGCACCGACTTCGACGGCGACGGGTACACCGACCTGCTCGTCAGCGCCCCCCACTGGGAGGACAACGGCACCGCGAGCGGCACCTACCTCGACTTCACCGACGACGCCGGCCGGCTGCTGCTCTTCGAAGGGCCCCTGTCCGACCGCCACAGCGGCACCTTGCCCGACTACACCCCCGCCGACGCCGATCTCATCATCGTCGGCGAGGAAGGCGGCCCCTACCTGGGCAGCGGCTTGAGCGGCGTCGGAAACGTAGACGGCGGGTCTGGCGAAGATCTATACGTGCGGGGCTACGCGACCGGCGGCATGGAGGGCTCCGGCTCCTACCTGTTCCTGGACATCGACACGCGGCTGTCCGAGCGCTCGCTGGAGCTCGCCGATGCCGACATCCTCGTGGAAGACCTCGCCCTCGTCATCACCCACCTCGGCGACCTCAACGACGACGGCCAGGCCGATCTGCTGCTGCACACCGGCGACACCTTCTACGCCTTCCACGGTCCCCTCTCCGCACAGGCGGCAGGAGTGCTGGCGCCGTCCGATGCCGACCGACAGGTCGTACTTCCGGGGCGCACCTACAGCGGCGGAGTTGCGGTGGACCACGACGGCGACGGTGCCGACGAGCTCTTCATCTGCGACTCCTTCAACACAGTGGGTGGGGTGGAGGGGGCCGGGCACTGCCTGCTCATCGACCGCACCGTCTTCGATGAGGGGGACGACGTGACGCTCACCGGCGCAAGTGTAGAGGTGCTCGCCCAGCTCATTGGCACTGAAGACGGGCTCCGCTTCGGCTACCGTGGCGCTTCTTCGGGGGACACCGATGGCGACGGCACCATCGACGTGCTCGTCGCCTCGGAGCTGATGGGGGACGGGGCGGGGTCCACCTGGCTGTTCCGTGGCCCACTTGCGGGCACCCGTGACGCCGACTCCGCTGACGCCACCATCCTGGGAGACCCGGAGCCCTCCACCCAGTGTTGCTCCGGTCGGGCCATCCTGGGGGCCGACCTCGACCACGACGGCTACTCCGAGCTCCTCACCTCAGGCTCGCATTGGGACTTCCCCGAAGAGAGCAACGGGGGTGGCTCGGTGCGGGCGTTTAGAGGGGGACCGGTCGCGGAGTAGCGCTCTCCGGCCTCTCCTCACGGTCCGCCGAAGAGAATCCAGGCCCGCCCTTGTCGATCGGTGGGCACCCCTCCCCCAGCCCCGATGGCGAGATCGCCGTAGCCATCGCCATCGAGGTCGGACAGGCCGGTGACCCGGTGACCGGCGTTGTTGTTGTCCGTGTCGTACAGCACCGCCACGTAGTCCTCGTCGGCGTCATGGTTCGACCCATCGGGGCGACCGTCCATGAGCCACAGCCGGCCGGTCGAAGCGCCACCACCGTAGGGGTCGGCGATGACCACATGGTCCTTCCCATCTCCGAAGGGATTCGGGACCACAGCGATCTGCCCCCCCGTGCGCCCGTCGGCCTCAGGCAGGCGCCACGAGTCGAGGCCACTCACGTCGATGGACACCGCCGGCGCGCCGGGCTCGGAAAACGTGGCGCTTTCGGTCACATGGACCCACATCCGGTCCTGGTTGCCGGAAAAGATGAGCTCCACGCGCCCATCGCCATCCAGGTCCCCACACAGCGTCGGGTTGCCCATGTCGGCATAGGTGCTGCTGCCCGCCAGGGTGACGTCAGCGTCGGCATGGGTGGGGCGCGATGGCAGGGGTCCTTCGGAGAACCAGACATACAGCGCGGAGTCGGCCCCGGCGCTCGCTCCCGAGGCCGAGCCCGCCGCCACGACCACCTCCGCCTGACCATCGCCAGACAGGTCGCATAGCTGCACGCCAGCCCCCATCTGGCGGTCGTCGGGGAGGCCGTCGGTCATGTTGGCTGCTGTAAAGACCACCGCCGCTTCGTCCTCCAGCATCAGAGGGTCGGGCACGCTTGCGGGGTCTTCGACCAGCCATGCCCGCCCGTCCGACGAGCCGAAGCCTCGGTAGTCGCCGACCCCCAGCAACAAGACGGGCGTGTCGTCCCAACCGATACCTCCGGCCGCCTGGGCGCCGATGACCGAGTAGAAATTCGCCTCATCGAGCACGAACACCGCAGAGGCATCGTCCGCCGAGCCGCTCGTGGGCAGCGGTCCGTCGAACCACAGAAACGCGCTGTGTTCGCGCGCAGTGGCATCGGGCCACAGCGGCTGCGCCACGACGAAGCCGTCCGTCCCGTCTCCATCAAGGTCACCCACGCCCCAGGCGCCGACCCCGAAGGTGGTGGAGGCCACTCCGCTGAGCGTGCTCCGGTCGACATCTGCCGTGGTCACATCCCCTGCCGTGGCCAGCGCCGGATCCCCGGAGACCACCCAGAGCCGCCCCGCGCCACCATTTGGCGTTCCCGAACCCACCACCAGCTCACTGGCCCCGTCGCCATCGAGGTCGCCCACGTCCGCCATCGCGGTGGTGATGGCCGCGTCGTTCATCTCCCCGTCGATCCGCATTCCCGCCGTGTCGGCGATGTCGAGCGCCCCGCTCCAGGCACAGTCGACGTCGGCCTCGTCGCAGTCCTGGTCGAGCCCGTCGCCACACACCTCGAGGGCCCCTGGGTGGCGGCTACCGTCGGCATCATCGCAGTCGCCCGTTTCGACGACGTATCCGTCCACGCCCTCACAATCGTCGACCGTGTCATCGGCCGTGCCATAGCCATCGCCGTCGGCATCTCGGTAGAGCTCGACGACCTCACAGGGGACGCCAGAGTCCGCCGTGTCTGCAGAGTCACCAGAGCCGGAGCCACCGCCGTCTTCGTCGCCGCCCGAGCTGGAGTCGCCGCCGTCGTCCCCGGCCGACCCACCGGACTCGTCGCCGGAGCCCGCGTCCTTGTCGATCCAGAAACACGCTGGAAAGAGCACGAACAAGCCAACCAATCGCCGCGGTGTCATCGCACACCCCCATCGAGGACCGATTGGGCCTCGCTATCGCACATCGTCTCCGGTTCACAGCTCATCGCCGTTCCTACCGGTCCACCGAGGCGTGCAGGGTCGCCATGAACACCTGGCGCTTGACCCGCGCGTCGGCCGAGAGGGCGGCGATCTCGGCCCCCAGCTCGGCAGCCCGCTCGGCACCCTCTTCGATGATCTGCTGGCGCTCCCACTCGTCGTCGGTGGACATGGCCCGGATGGTGGTCGAGGTGGCCACTGCTGCTGCGGCCGCCGAGCGTGCGGCCACCTGACCCCGTGCAGCACGCCAGTCGACCAGCGGGGAGATGGCCTGCTGTGCGCCACACACCTGCAGCGTCTGCTGGAAGGCGGACATGTGGCTGCGGCGGGACAGCTTGTACTTCACGCCGTCGACGGTGAGCGAGTCGCCACGGGTGTCTTCGACACGCAGCATGCCGTTCCAGGGGCAGGCGGTGTGGACGGGGGGACGCTTGGCGGAAGCGGGCTGGACGGCGAGGACAAGGGCGAGGAGGCTGGAGAGCATGGTCGGGGTCCTGGTCTTCGTCCGGGGGTTCGGGCCGGACTCGCCCCTCCACGGACTCCCCCCCTCGTCCTCACTTTGGCGCGCAAGCGATGTGGACTACGCTGGGGGCGAAGGAGGCGGGATGCACAGACTCTGGCCGGTCGCGCTGTGGGCAGCCTCGGGATGCATCTGGATTCCGGAGGACCCCCAGACCAAGCAGGTGGGCTGCACGGACGACTGCGGGGAGGACACGGGCGAGCCCGACGAGCCCCCCGACACCCACGAGCCCGTCGACGAAGATCACGACGGCTACTCCGTGGACGACGACTGCGACGACACCGACCCCGCGGTGCATCCCGGTGCCGAGGAGCGCTGCGACGACTCCGGCCGCGACTCCAATTGCGATGGCCACGCCGACTTGGGCGCTCCAGGGACCCGCGCCTGGTATCCCGACTCCGATGGCGACTCCTTCGGCGATGCCGCTTCTGGCGAGGAGCTGTGCGAGGACCCAGGCGACGGGCGCATCGAGGACGGCCGCGATTGCGACGACGACAACGGCAGCGTCCACCCCGGCGCGACCGAGCGGTGCGAGACCAGCTACGACGACAACTGTGACGGCGACACCCTGGGCGCCGACCCGCCCGCCCCCGACTGCAACCCCTGGTACGTCGACCGCGACGGCGATGGCTACGGCCCCCGTGACCCGAGCGACGGGGACAGCGGCTGCCAGTGTGAGGGAGACGAGAGTTTCCCCGTCGACAACGCACTGGACTGCGACGACGAGGACCCCAACCGACACCCGGACAGTGGCACCTGCGGCTGGTCCTACCATGGCCCCCTGTCGGTCACCGCGGACACCCTGACCATCTCGGCGGCCGGTTCATCCGGCACCCGATTCGGCATGCAGGTTCTCGTGGGGGACTACTGCGCAAGCTCCTTCGACGACATCGTGGTGAGCGGCCTCTACGATGGCTCCGACCCCGACGGCGATGTCTGGCTCTTCTGTGGCCCCTTCGCCCCCGGCGACACTCTGGCGCCGTCCGACGCCGACCTTGTGTGGACCTCCGCCGACCTCCCCGGTGAGGAGATGCGCAGCGAGGACCTGGGCACCTGGCTGTCCCCGATGGGCGACACCGACGACGACGGGGTGCAGGAGTTCGCCGCCGTGTGCGACTTCGGCCGGTACTACGGCACCTACCTGGAGGACCAGGGCGGCGCGGTGGTGCTGGATGCCTCCGCTGCTTCGGGGGTCGGCACGTCCCAGTCGACGTACATTCTCACCGGCAGCTACGGCGACCGACTGGACTGGGTGGAGGGCCTCGGAGACCTCGACGGCGATGGCTTCGACGACGTGGTGGTGTCCACCGCCAACACGCTGTACCTGGGCCTCGGCCCGGCCACCGCAGGCCCCGACCTCGGCGACGTATCGTGGTCCTTCTGGCAGGACTTCGGACGCAGTGGCCACCAGGGCGTGCGGGCAGACGGCGGGGACCTCGACGGCGATGGCTACGCCGATCTGGTGGTCTCGGACAATGCCGCTGCAGACGCGGTCTATGTCCACCTCGGCGGCGCCACAGCCTCCTTCTACGCCCCCTGGATGACCTATGGCGCCAGCTCAGGGGGCCTCGACCTCGGCGATGTGGGGGTCGGGGACTGGAACGGCGACGGCACACCTGACCTGGCCATCACAGGCTGGAGCTCCAGCAGCTCCGACCCGGCCCTCCATGTGCTGTGGGGCGTCGAAGAGGGAACGGCGAGCGGACCGGACGGCGTGTGGCAGACGAGGTCGACTCTGACCAGCGCCAACTACACCGGCGTGTACCTGTCCGACCCCGTGGACCTCGACCTTGACGGCATCGACGACCTCCTGGTCGGCCGTGGCGGCACCACCTACGCCCTCTTCGGCCAGCTCACCGCCCACACCGCCTGGGATGGCACGACCCTGGGCGGTGCCGCCGGCGCCTATGTCGAAGCAGTCAGCAGCATCGCCCACGCACCCGCCGTGGGAGACCTCGATGGCGATGGCCAACCCGACGTCGTGGTCGGCAGCTCCCAGTCCGACAACCGTGGCACCAGCGCGGGCTCCTGGAGCAACGACGGCCAGGTTTGGGGCTTCTTCGGGGGTTGACCGGTCTGGGCGTTGGCGGAGTGTCGGTCCCAGCGTGCCCGAATTGCACCGGTTTGCGTGTGGGCCTGTCACACAGCGGCTTCTCGGCGGCCATCCCAAGGCAACCGAACCGAGGAGCCAATGTGGCCACCAAGCCGATGCAACCGACCTTGCGAGCCCAACACCCTGCACTCGAACCGTGCTTCGCCCTGGACCCACCGGTTCCGCCTGCCATCCTTCGACGGGTGCGCCGTCACCTTGCGTCCGCCACCCCGCCGTCGGTCCGCACGCTCCTCGACCAGCCGATGGCCGACCGGCTTGAGTTGCTTCGCCGGTCGGTCCCAGACGTGGTCTCCGCCTTTGCGCGTGGGTGTCCGATTGCCAGCCACCACCTGGTGGCCGTGGTCCAGCTCGCGTTGGAACATCCCGAAGTCGAGGCCAGTCGGACCGTTCTTCGCGCCGTCCGTCGGCACAGCCTGCGGTGGGCACGCGCCTTGGTTCACGAGACCGACTCCGTCCGGCTGGTGGGCGGCTTGCTGGCTCTCACCGCCGGACTCGATGCGCTCGATGGGCGCGACCGCGCGCGAACGGTGGTCCTGGTGGCGCGGGCGGCGGCTCAGGTCGACGATGTCGTACAGGTACTCGCCGTAGCGGCCTCGCTCGACCTCGAGCCGGGCAGCCCGCTCGCCTTGCTGGTGGAGGGCATGCTGGCGGGGGCCCGCCTTCGCTGACGCGGGACCCGGCCTCACCGCTCGGGCAGGGCATGGCGCTCTTCGACCAGTCCCTGCAGCTTTGCAAGGGCGCGGTGGAAGCGGCGCTTGACCTTGTTTTCCACCCGGATGACCTCGTTCCTGGTGACTTCGTCCTCCAGATCCGACACTCCGAGAAGGTCGATGGCATGGCTACGCCATCCGCTGAAGTCTTCGTGAAGCACGACCTCGAGCGCCGCACGCTGGGGCCTGGTCAGACCGTCGAAGACATCGGGGCGCGCTGCGACGATGTCCTCGAGGGTGGCCACGGGGCTCTCGAGCTCCTGGTCGGGCGTGCGCACGGTGGATTGGTTTGCCAAGACGGTGTGGCCCTTCTCCTCCCACAGTTCCCGACGCCGACGCGCGCCCTTCCAGCTCGCCTTGGTCAGGTAGCAGACCTGCTTGAAGTACCAGGTCTCGAAGCGGGTGCCGCGGGTCTCGTCGTAGGTGTCTCGGGCGACGATGAAGGCATCGGCGGCCAGCTCTTCAGCATCCGCACGACGGGCGCCCATGCGGCGGGCGGTCCAGACGCCCTTGGGGTAGAGGACGACGAAGAGGTGGTCGAACTGGTCGGGCTTGTCGGTGCGCATCGCGTGCTCCGCTCGGGTGAGGGCGGTTCACGCAAGCGGGCGTTGGTCCCCGTTTTGGCGAGGTGTGCTGCCACCTCCGGATGGCCTCGCTGCCGGGATTCGGGACAGTCGATTCGCCCCGGTTTCGTGCGGAGCATCAATGGTCGACTTCATCGCCAGTGTCACACCACGGCGCGGTGCCCCCCATTGACGGTCGAGGCGGGCAAAGCACAGCCCGTCCGATCCAACACTGGGAGAACAGATGAAGCGATTGATTCCTTGCGTGGTCCTGCTTGCAGCCTGCGGTGAAGAGGCCGAGACCTCGTCGTCAGAAATCGAGGCAGTCGAAGCCGAGGTGGAACTGCTGGGCAGCGAGCTCGACACTGTGACCGACACCACCGATGCCCTGGTGGAGTCGGTTGACGCGCAAGAGGCGGAGCTGTCCGCCCTGTCGGATGAACTCGACGCCGCCACCGCAGACCTCGCGGACCTCGCAGAGTCGACCGACGCTGCGCTCGCCCTGATGAGCGACGACGTGGACTTGCTCCAGTCGGACATCGACGAGGTGCGCGCCCAGCTGTATTGGGACGGCACCGCGGACGGAATCGCCTACGACAGCGGCGACGTGCAGGTGGGCGAAGAGGCGGCGGTGGAGCGGTTCACGGATGGTTCGACGCTGGCTGTCGACGGGGGCATCTCGGTGGTGTCGTCGCGAGGTGTAGAGGTGCAGCACGGCTTCCACATTCTCAGTGGTCAGACCGAGCCGCTCGAGGGCCGCGACGTCGACGAGCAAAACGGCTGCGAAGTCATCCTCGACGAGGGAATCGACAACTTCGTTTCCGGCCGCCTGACCGTGACCACCGGCAACATGGACAATCCCTACGCATCCGCAGTCGTGGTCGACATCTTCCACCGCCGCGGGTCCGCACCGATGGTCACCGAGGTCTACGAGGGCACCGGGTGGAATGGTGACTACCCGGAAGACTTCGACGTGGTGGTGTCGGACGTGGGGGACAGCCCGCGGGTCGAAATCTGCCACGACCACAACGCCATCGCCTGGTGGACATTCCAGGGCGTGCTCTTCTGAGGCTACTGTCTGACAATGCAGAGGAGCAGTTCGTTTCGATGGCTGGCGAGGTCAGAGGGAAGCTGAGGCCAACGAGGTGGTCGTCGGTTGACCGTCGCCAAGCTGGGCGCGAGCCTCACCTCAGGCGAGGCCGCGGGGCCAGTCCAGGTCCCTACTCGTCCGACTCGGTATGACGCGGAGTATGACGGGACTGGTCCGGATCGAGACAGATCTGCACTGTGGCGAGTGCGCGAGAACGGCAGTGTTCACAGTGCTTCAGGTGTTCAAGCAGCTCTTGGAGTCTGCTTCGGGAGCAGGAGGCCGGAGGTTCGAATCCTCTCACCCCGACTTGGAACGCAGGAGCCCCCGTCGCGAAAGCGGCGGGGGCTTCGTAGTGGAAAGGAGGGGTGCGGAGGGCGCCTTCAAGGCGCGCGGAGCCCGGAGCGGGCCGCAGGCACGCGGAGGGAGAGGGTTCGAAGGGCGGAGCCGGCGCGAGCGCTGCGAGCGGACCGGCCGGAGGCCGGTAGGCGGAACCCCGGCCCGGAGGAGGACCGCCCGTGTGCGGACGCCCCACAAGGTGGGTGTCCACCCGCTTCTGCCCCTTCGGAGCTCGCGACGACCCGTGGTCCCACCCAGTCGATCTCAGACGGGCGCCGCTACAGGGTCGCGCAGGCGGGCGGGAAGCCGCCCCAGTTGCAGTCGGTCCGTTGGTCGCAAGTGAGCTCGATCGCGATGTCCTCACAGGCCTCTTCTTGCGGGTCGTCGCAGTAGGCGGCGGGGTTTTCGCCCGCGGGGATGTCCCAGGTCTCCACGCAGTGGTCGGCCGCCCGCCCGTTCTCACTCACCGGGTGGATGGTGCCGTTGTCGTTTTCGCAACAGACGAGGTTGGGCCCACCAGCATCGGCGCTCTGGACACCAGAGACCGACGAGAACAGCAGGCCGACCGCTGCAGTGGAGACGACGAGGGCGAGGCGGGCAGACAGGGACTTGAGCATGGAATGTGTCCTTTCGGCGAGGAGCGCCGGACCTTGGTGGTGTGGAAGAACGCGGCTCCAGATGAGCGAGCGACGTCCCTCCGACCCCGCCCTTGTACTCCGAGACACCGCTTGTGCAGGCCGTTCTGAGCGACTCTGCCCACACCGACACACATCCTGCCCAGCCGAAAACATCCCTGAGCCTGGGTTGCCCATGTCGACACGGCCCAGTCGTCCGGGTACCGCCGCAGTCCGTGACTCGGGCGACGGCGCAGCCTGGGAGCAGGAGGCCCACTGTGGCCCAACGCCCCATGGTGAGGTCCTCGAAAGCTGGAGTGGCCACAGCTTTGGCAGGACCATGGTGGCCGAGCTGGTCCACGGCACCGACACCACCCGACCCGAGGGCGCGCTGGTCGCCAGCGTGCTGGGCTGGTGCACCACCACCCTCGATGTGGGCGAGTGCCGCGACGCGTGTGCGGAGGCGGCCCGCCACCTCGCCACTGACTGAGAGTCGGGTGCACCGCCGCGTTTTGCGCATTGTGCCGCCAATGTGGGCACGGTCTCCTGCGACCGACCGTGGCCACCTTGCGATGTCCCCCACGCGGCAAGCGAAGGCGTCTTCCCCGCGCCTTGTCCGCATCCTCCGCTGCTGGGCGGCATCCGCGCGTGCGAACCCCAAGTGTGGGATTCGATGCTGGTTTTGAATGTCTTGTTTTCGGTCGCCGTGTCCGTGCCTTCGTCCCAGGCTGCAGACCTCCACGATGCCGACCGCCACCGCGCGATGTCCAACGATTCACCTGTCCAATCGCCCAAAGACGCCGGGTCCACCGAGTCCACCGTCGACCAGGCTTGGTGGGAGGCCGACCTGGAGCTCGTGGGCGGGGTCACCTTCGGGCGGTCTCACTACCCCTGGCTGATCCAGGCGAGCGAGGACTACTTCGACGGCCGCAGCGACGACTTCTAGGAAGTCACCACCTTCACCCCCCCCCTACGGCGGACCCCTTGCCGAACGATCCAGCGACGCCAGCGCCCGAAGCGTCGCCGGAGGCAGCACCACCGTTCGAAGCTGCATCGCATGCCCGCACTTCGGGCACCCAAAGCCCACCACTCCAAAGACCCGCCAGAGCAGAGAACTCCACGCCCGCCAGCGCGACCTCCCCTGCGGACGCCTCGAAATGCGCTTCCCCACCGTCGCCGGCCGCTTTTTCGCCTTCGGAGGCTTCGGTCGAACCTCAGCCCGAAGCCGCGAACGAGACGCCAAAACGCCGTGATAGTGCACCTGTCGCCCGAGGCGGTGGCTCCAGCGCCGCCAGTCTTTCGACCAGCTCCAGCCGGCTCAGCTCCAGCGACGTCGTCCCATCGCTCCACGCGCGCTTCAGCAGAATCCGAACCCGACCATCCGGCAGCGCCTCCACACGCTCCTTCGCCAGCGGCGGGCGCGCAATGTACCGGCACAGTTGTTCCAGCCCACGCCGGTTCCGCGCCCCGATGGCGACCCCCGCATGCACTGTGTAGCCATCACAGCTCGCGCACAGCGGTGGCAGCTGGAAGGGCCGCCCCCCGTGCACCTGCACCCGCCTCGCCCGACGCCCCCCACTCGCCGCTGAACGTACTGCCGCCGACGCCGACTGGATCAGGGACAGGGCGTCGTCTTCACCGCGCTCATCACCGCCATCGCCCGCGCTGCCAAGTCCCTGCCGCGCCAGCCACGCCTCGGCACGTTCCGCAATCCGAACCACCAGCCCCTCTACGTCCTCGGTCGTCCACCGTCGCAACCGCAAGCGACCAGTCTTCGGGTCTTCCGCGTACACCCCGTCCAACACCAGACTGTGGAAGTGGAGGTTCAGGTTCAGCGCCGACCCGAAGCGCTGCACCACCGTGATGCTTCCCGTCTGCCCATCCCGCTGCCCCGTCCCTTCGCGCCGCAGCCATCGCTGCACCTCTCGCAGTGCAATCGCCAGCACGCCTCGCGACAGCGCCGGCTTTCGGGCCAGCAGCCACCGGCGCGGCCACGGCACCGTCACCACCACCTGACGCGCCGCCACCCGAGGCAGCGGTGTGTCCACCCACCGCGCCGCTCGGTCGGCCATCCGCCGCCCCCCACAGGATGGACAGAAGCCCCGCCCTTTGCAGGTGAAGGGCACCAGCCGGTGGTGGTCGCAGTCGCCACAGACCAACCAGGCAGAGCCCTCCCGTGGGTCGCCACAGCGCAGGTAGTCCTCGACCTCTCGGGTCACGAAGCGCGGCAGCGACCGGTCTGCGCGCTCGACGACAGCCTGGAGCTCGGCGAGTCCGTCGCGCACGAGGCCATGCAGCAGGTCGCCCGGGGTGTTGCAGCGCTCGACGGTGACCGACATGGCGCGCGGCCATGCAGCAACCGGGCCGGGGGTGCAAAATGTTCAGACTGATGTGGAGGGCTCGATGAAGCCTGCTCTTTCGACCTTCGCCATGACGGAGAAGGAGGAAGGGGGGGTGCGGCGTCGATGGACACCGGCGACGAAATCCGACACCTTGACTCAAGGTACATGGCTACCCCCGCAAAACGGAACTCAGAGCCACGAACGGGGACGCTCGGGCCTGTCATCAACCCGGTGGAGATGGCACCTTGCCGAAAACAGCCACCAGATAGTCGTTCTCGACAACAGCCTCCCCGTCCGCCTCCACCCAGAAAGTTCTATACGCATCCAAAAAGGCCGACCATTTCACAAGCCGGCCCCGGGGCCATTTCCGTTCTCAGGGGGCTCTGGCCGAGAAGCCAGAACACCGAAGGGTCTTCGCCATTCCACGGTGGGGTCTTTCCCCGACAGGAACGAGCTCGATACCTTCATTTCCAGCAGGTCCCGCTGTTCGGGGGGCCATCGCTCAGAAGGTTGACCGTGAGCGCATTTTGGTGGCCGCCTCCTCCCGTGAGGTCGTGCTGCAGACCGCTCTCGACCTCCCGCAGGCCGCCGAGGTCTGTGTGGGCCTCGCAGGCGGGTGCTTCTTCGCCAAGGTGCGCGGAGAACACCCGCGTGGCGTGCGCTTGCGCCTGACCGCCCACGACCGGCAGTCCACCGAGTGTCTCGACGCGGCCCGCCACCCAGCAGGCGGCTGACCCACCCGCTCATTGGCAACGGCGTCAGCCAGATCGCTTCAGCATCGCGCCGGGGGCGACTCCGGAGCGCGCTCGGAACAACCGCGAGAAGTACGACCGGCTCATGCCCACCGCGGCCGCGACCTCGCCCACCGTCTCGAAGGTGCCCCGCTTGAGCAGCACCTCGGCCTGGCTGAGCCGGCGCTCTCGAATCCAGGCGGCCGGCGCAGGCAGCCCCAGGGCCCGCATGCGGTCGGCCAGAGTGCGCCGACTCATCCCCACCGCGTGGGCGAGACTGTCGGTGTCCAAGGTGGGCAGATCGATGTGCTGGTCGACATGTTCGCGCATCTTCGCCAGCAGCTCGGTCGCCCACTCGGGCCGCGCATCGTCGGTGGACTCGCGCGGCACAGCGGGGGCAGGTGTGGGCGCATCGGTGCCCGGGGTCCGACGCAGCAAGGCCGCCGCTCGGGCCAGCAGCTCCCGCACCGAAAACGGCTTCGGCAGGTAGTCATCGGCGTGCTGAAGCCCTTCGACGCGGTCCTCCACACCTGCACGCGCCGAGATGAGCATCACCTTGGGCTGGGCCCCACCCGACCTCGCCCGCAGCGCCTGCGCCAGCTCGAGGCCCGACATCCCGGGCAGCATGATGTCGGTGATGACGATGTCCACCGTCCGCTCGGCAAGCGCCTGCAACGCGGCCTCCGCACTGCCCACCGCGGTCACGGTGTAGAAGGTGCGCAGGTGGGTGGCGAGAAAGGCCTGCAGGTCGGCGTTGTCCTCCACCAGCAGCACCCTGCCCGCCCCTGAGCCCACCGGCATGCCCGGCTCCAGCGCGGTCTCCGACGGCACGTCGACCTCGAGGTCGGACAGCTCCAGATGGGCCACACCGAGTGGCAGAGCAAGCCAGAAGCACGCCCCACCATCTGGCGGTGAGTCCAGGCCCAGCTCGCCGCCATGCAGCTCTGCCAGCTCCTGTGCAAGCGCCAGCCCCAGGCCCAGCCCCCCCGCATTGGTGGCACCCCCTTGGCTGAAGCGGCCGAAGATGGCCTCCCGCTGGTCCTCTGGCACCCCGGGGCCGTGGTCGCGCACCTTCAGCTTCACCCAGGGGGCATCTCCGCGGCCCTCCCAGGCGGCCGACACCTCAACGGGCGCGTCTCCGCCATGTTCGAGCGCGTTGGCGACGAGGTTGCCGACCGCGGTGTCCAGCAGGTCTCGGTCGCACCACAGCGGCTCCACCGGGTCGTCGGCCGGCAGCCGAAGCGACACCCGCTCCGGCGGAAAGCGGTCCAAGATACCCTTGAACAGGTCATCCAGAGGACTGCGACGCGCGCGAAGCGGCAGTGCACCCGCCTGCACCCGGGCGAGCAGCAGCAGCTCGTCGACCAGCTTCTGCAGCCGCTGGGCATTGCGCAGCACCAGGTTCAGCTCGGTCTTCAGGCGGGGGTCGTGGGTGCGGCTGACCAGCACGTCGATGGGTCCGAGGATGAGCGCGAGGGGAGTGCGCAGCTCGTGGGACACGTTGGCAATCAACTGGCGCTTGATGCGGTCCAGCTCCTCGAGACGCTCCGCCTGCGCGGCCTTGTCGCGGTACAGCTCCTGCAGCTCGAGCGCGCGGGCGGCGAGCTCGTCGTTGCGCTGGTCGAGCAGAGCGTTGCCCTGGTCGAGGATGTCGGCCTTGTGGGCCAGCTCCTCGTTCTGGTCGGCCAGGCGGTCCCGCGCGATGCGCAGCTCGGTGGTGGCGAGGTCGACCTCGGACTGCAGCTCGCGCTGGCGCAGCACCCCACGCCGGCGCTGCACCTGAAGCAACGCCACCGCAAAGAAGCTCCCCGCCAGCAGGAGCCCGATGCGCACCTCGGGTCGCTCACTCCAGGCGGGCTCACGGTCGAGTGCCAGGGTGGCGATGGGACCCCAGCTCTCCCCGATGCCCGCCTGCATCTCGAAGAGGTGCGGGCCCGGCGCCAGGCCCCGCAGCTGGACCGAACGCTCATCGGTGGGGGCACTCCAGTCGCGGTCTCCCACCAGCCGATGCCGCACCCTCAGGCCAGTCTGAGGGTCCAGGAAGATGGGCGCCCACCGCACCTCCACCAGCCGGCTGTCCGCGTCGAGCTGCAGTGGCCCACCGCCCACCTCGACCGCCTCGCCGTCCACCCGCACCCCATCCACCTGCACCGTGGGCGGCCGGGCCCGCTTCACCCGCTCGGGAAACAGGTGAGCGACGCCATCCTGGGTGGGAAACCACAGGGTGCCGTCGTCGTCGGCATGCACCGATCCGCCGATGTAGCCGTTGGTCTCCGCCACGGTCATGCCGGCCTCGACCCCGAGCCACCGCACCCCCACGGTGTCCTGCTCGCCGCGGGCGTAGGCGTCGAGGACGTCCCGGTCGGCCACGCCCAGGCCGCTGTTCGCGCTCACCCAGACTTGTCCATGTGAGTCGGGACTGCTGCTGTGGACCCCCGCCACCCCGAGCCCGTTGGCTTGTCGAAGGCACCGAAGCGCGTCTGCAGCTCGGACCTGGTGGACCTCGGCAAGGGGCAGCGCACACAGGCCGTTGCCTTCCGTGGACACCCACACGAGGTCGTTGTCGAGCCGCAGGTGCCGCACCCGCAGCTCTGGCACGAGCATCCGCGCATCCGATCCATCGATGGCCATGGACATCAGCCCATGTCCGGCGGCTGCCAGGACCCGCCCGTCGGGGAGCCGCAGGAAGGCCCGAACCCCCGCGGGAGGTGCGCCCGAAGCCGAGGTGGACGCCCGCCACTCCCCCCGCCGATACACCCACAACACATCGGTGGACCCGAAGAACAGGGTGTCCTCATCGACCCACGCTGCATCGAGCGCACGAAAGTAGTCGATGTCCAGCTTCACCGGTGGTCCCAGCCCGTCGTCGCCCTCCTCGCGAAGACTGCCCTGCGTGAACCACCAGCGCGAGGCGCCGGAGCCGCGGGGCGCTGCCACGGCGAGGCTGGTGTACGGCAGCGGGCCACCCCAGGGGCGGACGGCGTGAAGGTCTGGTGGCTCGACCTTCTGCTCTGGACTGGACACGGACCACCACAGGCCGGCGTGGCTGCGCGCCCACAGATCGCCGGTCGCGGGGTCTTCGATGAGGCGCTCGACTGTGGCCGGATGGTCCTCCGGTGCGGGCACCATCTCGACGGCGCGGGGACGCAGGCGCACCAGGCCCCCCCCCCGCGTGGCCACCGAGAGCTGGTCGTCCGCCGCCAGCATCGCCGTCACCGGATGACTCAGACGCACGATGGGAGTGCCGCCCAGCGAGATGGTCTCGTCGTGACTCGAGAAGTCACCCCAGCCCTGCGGGACTCTGGGGCCATCCCCCACCATCGGGCCCAAGGTGCAGTCCGACTCCAGCCACCTCTCCGGCTGAGTGAGGTCGACCTGGAGCCGCCAGTGGCGCAGCTCACTGTAGATCGGCCGACCCGGCCAGTCCGGGAGCTCCGCCACGCGCTCGGGGCGGGTGTCGAAGCGGTAGCAGCCACCGTCGAGGGGTGCCCAGAGTGCCCCGTCGGCGGTGGGCACGACCTGCGGTGCGCCGGTCTGGAATTGATAGACGCTGCGGTCCCCCGGCGCCCGACGCTGCAGCTGCCCGGTCTCGAAGGCCACCCACAGCGCACCATCGGTGGGATGGACCGCCACGCCCTGCACCCGCGGACTGGGCGTGCCCTCCTCGTCGTCGACCGGCACCCGCACGAAGCGCTCGCCATCAAAGGCGACCAGCCCGTCGTAGGTGGCGATCCACAGCCGGCCATCCCGGTCGAGGGCAAGGTCGTTGAGGTGGTTGAGCGGCAAGCCGTCTTCCGCCAGCCAGCGGTCGAGCAGCCAGCCGGGGTGCTCCACGGACTCTGTGCCCGCCACAGCCAGGGCGGCGGCTACAGCGAGGACTGGAAGGGACAGTGACAGAGCGTGTCCTGGGCAAGGGGCGTGGCGAGGGTGAACACTAGAGGACCGTGGGCGCCAGAGGTGTGTTCAATCGGGCAGATGGTGTGACCGATTGGGTGGACACGCTGAAAATGGCGTATTCATCGACATTCACATGCACACGCCTCGCCACGCAATCCCTCCTGTGTCGGTCTGGGCGGGACTGTCTCCACGCGGGCGGACGATGTGCTGGATGGGGCGAATCCAGCCGAGGTCGAGGCGTGATCTCCACTGGCCAGACGACCCAACACACCCACCTTCTCGTGGGGTGACCGCCCAGAAGCAGTCCCTCGAAGTCGACCCGACACACCGTGAAAGCGCCGTGGAGGTGGCCTATTCTGTCAACGTCCGGAGGGACCGGGTCGCCGAGCTGGCGGCGCAGGGTCCTCCGAACACCACCCGCATCGAACGCTTCGATGCATCCACCACACACACGCCGGTGCCCCTCTGCACCCGGTCTGGAGACGCCATGTCCCGCATGCTCATCGCCCTGTCCCTGCCCGCCGCCCTGCTGTCCGCCAACACCGCGCAAGCCGCCGAGCTCATCGGGCAGTGGACCTTCGAGCCCGGCTTCGAGTATGTCGACGCCACCGGCAATTGGGGTCCCCTGGTGCTGCGCGGCGATGCCTCCATCTCGGGTGGGCAGCTCGAGGTCAACGCAAGCAGCACCACCGCCACCGGCTGGGCCCACGCTCAGATCTACAGTGGCGGCATCATCCGCGAAAAGACCCTGGTGTCCTGGGTGAAGCTCGACAGCACGCAGGGCAGCGGCGGCGTGCTCGGCATCGACAACATCTCCGGCGACAACTTCGACACCATCGTGTACGGCGAGCGCCAAGCCTACCGCTGGATGGCCGGCAGCACCCACTTCCGCCGCACCCAGGATGCCGTCAGCCACTACGACATCAACGTCACCGACCTGCGCCAGATGGCCATCAGCTACGAAGACCTCGGCGGCGGCCAGGTCGAGATCACCATCTGCCAGGATGGCCTGCAGATCGGCCAGTACACCTCTGGCAACATGACCCAGTGGTCCGGCAGCAACGCAGAGGCGCTCTTCGGCGTGCGCCACACCTACTCCAACACCAACATTCGCGGCGCGGTCGACGCCCACATCGAAGAAGCCCGCATCTACGACGGCGTGCTCACCTGCACCGAGCTGGCCGCCATCTCGCTCAACCCCGACGCCGATGGTGACGGCGTGAGCGATGCCGACGACCAGTGCCCCGGCTACGACGACAACCTCGACTCCGACGGCGACGGCACTGCCGACGGCTGCGACATCTGCGCGGGCGACGACTCCACCGGCGACTCCGACGGCGACCTGGTGTGCGACGACGAGGACGCCTGTGAAGGCGACGATGCGGCCGGCGACTACGACGGCGACCTGTACTGCGACGACGAGGACAACTGCCCGGTCGACGCCAACGCCGACCAGACCGACACCGACGGCGACGGCAACGGCGATGTCTGCGACGACTCCGACGACGACGGCGTCAACGATGCCGACGACAACTGCCCCTACGTGGCCAACACCGACCAGGCCAACAGCGACAACGACGCCGACGGCGATGCCTGCGACACCGACGACGACGACGACGGCGTGCTCGATGTCGACGACAACTGCGCGCTCATCGCCAACGCCAGCCAGGACGACTTCGACGGCGACGGCCAGGGCGACGTGTGTGACGGCGACGACGACGCAGACGGTGTCTCCGACGACGACGACGAGTGCCCCTCCTCGCCCATGAACCTCACCGTTGACGACAGCGGCTGCACCGGCGGCGAGCGCATCGAGCTCACCTGCCCCTCCGACACCACCTCCTGCGATGCCTACAGCAACCACGGCCAGTTCGTGAGCTGCGTGGCCCACGCTGCCAACGATGCCGCCAGCCGCGGGCTCATCGCCAAGAACGAGAAGGCCAGCTTCGTGCGCGCAGCGGCCAAGAGCTCCTGCGGCAAGTGAAGCGACAGCCGTGAGCCAGAGGCGGGTCCCCGGAGTCGGGGGCCTGCTATTCGCTGTCTTGGTGCAGCTACGGCGCGATGCCGAACACGCGGGCGCCCACCACCATGAAGTAGCCGGCGACCCCCTCCACGCCGAACGGGTTGAACCAGATGCCCGCCCGCACCATCTCGCGTATCGGCACGTAGCCAGATCCGGGCCACGGCGGAATGCTCTGGCCGTGGGCCCGGTCGGATCGACTGCGCCGCGCCGAACAGGGCGGCCATTGCGGCAATCTCGCCAACCGCATTACCGTCCTCCTCCGCCCAGATAGTTCTGTACGCATCCAAGAAGGCCGACCATTGTCACGAGACCCCGGCGTCCCTTCGAGGATGCCGGGGTCTTCGGTATTCTGAGGGCCAAGTCGGACAACGAGTGTCCGGCGTTTCGAGACCGGCCTATTCGTCGACGTTTTCGGAGTTCGAATCCCGAGTCTGTCCGCCGAGTTTCTCGACGCACGCCCAGCTGCAGCCCATCAGCAGCTCCCACGCCTCCTCCACTCCGCGGACCGGCGGCGGCGTCCCAAGGTCGAGCTGCAGGGCCTGCGTCGAGAGCCGGACATGCCACCTGGTCGCCTCCACGCGGCGAACCAATCCAGAGAGTGACTTCATGCCGTCCAGCTCCAGCAGGGCCCCGACCCGTCGAAGTACCGCCACCTGCTCCATCCTCTCCAGCCAGCGCATCGAAACGAGCGAGCCGGAACCGGTGTGCATTGCCCTGGGACACCCGCTCGACCACGCCGGCCTCGGCAAGGTCGGAGAGCACCGAGGCGACGCTCGGCTTCGAGCCCCGATGTCGGCGAGATCCACGGTGCGTGTCCACCGGTCCGCACGCAGCAGAAGCTCGGCGAGCACGTCGGCTCGGGCACCCAGTCGGGGGTCCGCCCCCACGAAAAGGGATGTCATGAGGACGACGGGCTCCTGGTCGATGGCCACCGCATGATGGCGCCGGGCGCGCCGAGCTCCCTCCGCAGACTCCACTGGTCGGCCGCCGCGAAGAGCTTGAGGAGGCTCTGGTCGATGCGGTCGGCCAGAGCCGAGCAGGCAGGGCAGACAATCTGCACGATTCCGGCAGGAAGGTCGCCCAGCGGCAGGTTCCCAGTACCAGCCTCGACCGGTGCGCTTTGTGGAAAACGCAGGAACCTGGGCCTGGAGCCCCACGGAGCATGCCGAGGATGCGCTGGGCGAGGTGCTTGCCCTTGAGGAGCCGGCTCCCGTCCGCAGCCACAGCAGGGGGGACCGCGCAACCGCTGGCGGCCCGGTGTCCGTCTTCGGCACATGCTGCCAATGAGGGTAGCCACGAGGCGGTCACTCCCATGTGAGTCCATTCACCCGTGCCCCGAGCTCCCCATGGCCTCCCGCTTTCCCCGCTTCCTGCCCGACCTCGGCAACGCGCTCGTGAGCACCGCCATCCTCGAAGGCGGCCTGCCCGTGGCCATCATGGGGCGAGAGGAACCGGACAGCCCGCATGAGAGCGGCTGGACCCTCCTGGCCGGCACCGAGACCCAGGCGGAGGTGGACGACGACGACACCTACGTCCGCACCACACTCAACACCATCGCCTTCATCGACCCCGACATCGTCCCGTTCGTGACGGCCGCGCCCGGCACCCTCGTCACCCGCAGTGCTCCGGGTGCGCCGCTGCGGGTGGTCGAAGGCCCACGAGAGCCGCCCGACGTGGTCTTCCAGCCGCCGGTCGCCGCTGGTCGGCTCGAGCTCGGGTCCGACTGGCTCGCGGAGTCCCCGGGCGACTTCATGCGCCGCATCGACCACGGTGACCTCGTGCTCTTTCGCAACGGCCTCGCCATCTGGATCGCCGTTGGCACCGCCCCCGCGCCCTTCGACATCGACGCCGAGCTCGAGCGGGTCCGCCAGAAGCGCAGCCCGGAGGCCACCTCCGAGGTGGTCGACGCCACGTCGACCCAGACGAAGCTGTCGTACTGGCTCCGCCGCGGTGACCGGCTGTCGTTGCACGGCACCTGCTGGGCGGGCCCGAAGACCCTGCGGATGGCCGCGGTCATGGACTCGGACAGCGACCAGGCCGACGCCATCGCATTCTGGGACTCGCTCGCGCCAGCGCAGCAAGCCTGGAGTGTGTTCGAGCTGTTGTAGCACCCTGTGCCCCTCGAGCTGGAGCGGGGCAGGGCTGGACCGTTGCGGGCCGACAACGAAGGCGACGTCCGATGTCGCGCGGCCAGGTCCGGGCGCGGACGGGCCTCTCACGCGCCAGGGTCGGTGACAGTTCTCGGAGATGGCGTGTGTTCCCCGGCGAAGCCCATCGCCCAACGCGCGCCGTGCCTCCTCCCGGCCGCCGAACCTCCACGTCGAATTGACCGAATCCCCGCGCCAGGGCACCATCCGGGCCCGTCGCCAGACTCCCAGCGCTTGAGCCCGGCCACCGGCCGGTCCTGGTCCGGACCCGCACCTGAGGCACTGCCATGCCGACGACCTCGTTCATCGAGAAGAATCGCGTCACGACGACCAAGAAGACCTTCCGCCACACCGCCATGGTGTCGCATCGCGGCGTTCCCATCAGCTTTGGGATGACCACCGCGGGTCGGATCTTCTACAGCGTGCTCGACCTGTCGAGCAGCCAGGGGTCCTCAGAACCAACCGGAAACGACGCAAGGGCATGGTCGTCGCTCCGGGAGGGGACCCCGACCGCGAGCGTGTTGCGGTTCCCCCGGGAGCTGTCCCAGGTTGGCTACGGGGTGGTCCCAAACCGGCAGATCGAGGCGTTTGATGGCGACAATCGGCGCGTCATCGCGCGCATGGACGCCAATGGCAGGCCCGTCGACGCCAAGGGCACCGTCCTCACGAAGGAGGCCATCGAGAAAGCCACCGACGCACACTACTCCAGCACTGCGCGGTTGGGCGCGGTGGCACCGTTCCAAGCCCTGTCCGACGGCAAGTACGTCTACCTCTTCCGCCAGGCCATCTCCGCCGACGACACGAGCAACACAACACCGCCGATGGTGGACGACACGCTGCTGGTCGACCGCTTCATTCTCAGTGGCGTCGTGCTCAAGCCGAGCCGAGAGGTCCGATACCAACGCAGTCGCCACAAGACCGAGCCGGCGTCGAGGAAGGACACCCTGTCGGCCGTGGACATGGACGGAAAGCCATTCTACGAGCCAACCCGCGAGCTGGTGTTCGCAAACCACCTGACGAACGGCAATTTCACGGTCCTCCTCATCCCAGGAGCCGACTCGGAGGAGCACCGCTGGCAGATCTTCGCCGTCGACCGGCTCTCCGGAAAGGTCAACAGCTTCAACGTCCGCTTCGACCCCGGCCTCGTCTTCGACTTGAGCGACTCCGAGCAGTTCGTTCAGCGCTTTCTCGAACGGTATGCGCTGGACAGCTCACTCATCGCAGACACGCAGGCTGAGCTCCGTGCCGGACGAACCGATCCCCAGGAGACTGCACGCACGCTGCTGGGCCGCCCCCCCTACAGCACCAAGGACATCCCCGAAGATGCCCTGGCCGAGCTGGTGTACACGCTGCGTACCGGTGTCATCAAGGACGACTTCCGGCCCACCTCCACGTCTGAGTGGCCCCTGATGGAGTACGACGGTCGGGGCGCCATCAAGAGTCGGTATCTGGTGGGTGGCGTGTTGGACCCCGCCTACCGCTTCAAGGGTGAGAAGAACGCGCTGGCCCCGTTGGACAAGCCCCACCACATCCGCAACGGACTGTCTGCCTGCTACTACTACGGCCAGGAGATGGGCCCGGACAACAAGCCCATCAAGAACAAGGCCAGCGTGATGCTCGCCATGGGGCTGGAGGACGACCGGGGCGACAAGTACATCGGCCTGCTGAACTTCTCGGTGGCCCAGAGCGGTCGACTCAGCCGATTGAGCACCGACAACGTCAACCTGCCGGACATCAACGTGCAGGCCCTCGACGAGAATCCCTACCGCGACCTGGCGGCCATCGAGCGGGTGCGCTGGCAGGATGCCCAGAAGATGCACCTCGTCGACATCGACCCCGACGGGCTGTCCACCAGCGGAGGGGTGCTGCGTTTTGCCTACACAAGCTCCGACTTCGCCTCCCAATACTCCGATGCCGTAGAAGCGGACTCCCCGACCCTCTTCGACGACTCGCTTGGGCGCGTGAACCTGTACTTCAAGGGGAAGAACGACAACTTCTTCGTCCTCTACTTCAACCCACACGGGTCGAAGGGGGTCGATGTGACCCACGGGGGCGCACCGGCAACCCCTCCCATCGTCCTTGCTCCACGCCTCGACCGGGACATGACCATCGACGTGGTCACGACCGTGTCCGCCAACACAGCCGACATCCGGATGCGCTCGGGCGGCGCCACCGTCGAACACTGGCGCCACCTTCCCCGGCAGCTGGGCCAGCTTGCCGGCACCCTCAATGGACAGGCCTCCCTGCCGTTGGCGCGTCTGGAGCCGCTTGGCGACCCATCCAACCCAAGGCTCGCCTACCGCAAGGGCACCAGCGGCAACGGCACCCTGCGTATCCGCACCACCGTCGACAACACATTGGTGTTCAAGGACAATGCACTGGCTGCCAGCCTGGCCGATGGTGCCACGCACCGGGTGTCCCTGAGCGCCCTGTCCCCCTATCTCCACAACAACCCGGACCTGCGGGTCGCCAAGAAGTCCTTCAGCCTGGCTGCAGAGGCCCAGGTCTCCGTGGAGACCTCGCTGTTCTACAAGTCCCACCTGGCTGCACTGGTGGACGAAGCCGGCGACATCGACCGACTCTGGACCTTTCTCCACACCGAAGGCCTCGTCCTGCCCCGCAGCGTCTCCGCAGACCGCGGCCACCTACGGGCCCCCGCCCTCACGCAGACCGCTGCCGCGCTTGCCAACCGAATGACAGACAGCAAGCTGGAGGCGCTGTCTCTACAGCTCTTGGGGATTGGCAACGCAGCGGACAAGAGCGCACGGCTGGCCCGCCTGAGGCTGGAGCTGGTCACCCTCATCCGTGAGATGGCCGACGTCCGACTGCTGACCTTTTGCGTGCGCGACACCAATGCACAGTCGGTCGATGGCCTCGACGCCGGACTGTCCATCGAGTCTCTGTACGACTACGCCACGAACTACGCCTGCACACCCGGCAACCTGGGTGGGCACAGTGCCCCGGAGTGGACACACGCCCGCAGCTACCTCTTCAAGGTCAAGGCCGGCTTCGAAGGCGATGCCGACGCCACCACCGAGATCGACGCCAGCTTCCGGTACCGCTACGCCATCCACAACACCATCGGACAATGGGAGGACTGGGACGCCAGCCTGGCCGTCGAGTTCACGCCGCAGTCGGCGTCCCGAGGCGCCCTGCTGACCACCCATGCGGCAGACAAGCTCCAGCAGCTGCGTCCCAGCGAGCACGGCCTCAGTGCCGAAGCGTGGGTCAAGCCCGCCGCGGACCTGTCCCACGCCGGCCGAGTGCTCTACTTCAAGCAAGGCGAGCACCACTACGGCCTCGGTGTCGAACAGGACTCCACCAACCCATCGAACTACCGGGCCATCGTGACGCTCGGCGACACGAAGTACACCTCCGCCGACTCGTTCGGTCTGGCCAGCGACGGACGCGCGTACTGGCGCCACCTGGCGTTCACCCACAAGAAGCACTGGGGCTACCGACTCGGGGCCGGGACCGACGTCGTCAGCTGCGGAATCGACGACTCGCTGAGCATGCAAGGCGAGCACACCATCGAAGTGCTCGCCCGCATCGACCAGCTCGGCACGCTCGTGCAGAGAGCTGGTGAGTACCGACTTGCGGTCGTCGACGTCAATGGAGCCAAGGAGGTGGTCTTCGAGTGGGGCAATGGCGATGCCAAGGTCAATGCACTCGAGACCTGGAAGGACATCCAGGGCTCCCTCACGACGGCCCAGCGGAACGACCCCGCAAACTACAGGACAGTCGACGGCAAGTCCCAACGGCGGAGTCGCCCCGAGGCGCTGAGGGGCCTGGGTCGATTCTACAAGTTCACGCTCATCCGCTCCAAGGACAAGCCACTGACGACGCCGTCCGCCACCGACTACCCACTCACCGGCGGCAGCACGTCAGGCACACAGGGCACCGGCAAGAAGTGGTACGAAGACAAGAGCGGCGATGCGCTCATCAAGGGAATGGCGGAGCGGCAGGACCAGCTGGGCAGCCAGGTCGACGCCGCGCAAGGCAACCTGTTCGGGGACGACCCGGCGGCCGGAAGCGACACCGACTTCAAGCACTACTACACCCTCATCGTTCAGGACGGACTGGGCAGGACCTGGGAGTGGACCAGCGGAGAGCCAATCGAAGTCGATGCGCTCTCGGTCCACAACACATTCACCATCGGCGGCGGCGGATTCACGGGGACCCTGGCCAGCACCCGCTTCTGGGCGCGTGCACTGTCCAAGCGCGAGGCGAAGGCCAACACCCTTCCCGACAACAAGGCCGGCCTCGTGTCCCACTGGCGCGTCGCAGAAGGAAAGGACCGCTACCTCTACGACAACATCGGCGACAACCACGGCACCGCGCCCACCGGCGCCGCTTCGGCGGGCACGGCAGGCAGCAGCGGTTGGACCCACAGCCCCCAGCCCCAGCTCCCAGGATTGCTCGACCTCTACGTCGACGGCACGCTGGTCAACACGACCACCGCCACGGGCCAGAGTGTCGTGGGCACCGACCAGCTCAGCCTGGGCGGCGTCCAGACCTCCACGGGCACGACCGACCACTTCAAGGGGGTGCTCGAGGAGGTGCGCATCTGGAACCAGCCACGCACCGCCGAGCAGATCTCCGACAACGCGTTCGGACGCCTGAAAGGCGAGCTCGACCAGCTGCTGGCCAACTACACCTTCGACCGGCCCATGAGTGGTGATGCCACCTCCGGGTACACCATCCATGACGCCAGCCCCACCACAGCCCAACTGACCGTGGAGGGTCCCTCCCACCTCCGGGAGATCCTGTCGACAGCCCCTGTCGCCACGGAGGTGCCGCAGGTCCGCTCCGCCCTCACCGGGGTCGTCACCGACTACAACGGAACCATCCGCTCGCGTCCGTCGGTCGTCGAATACGGCGACGTCCAGGTCAACGACGACGGCACCATCAATGGCATCCTCAAGCGCTGCTACGCGTTCGTCGACTCCGAGGGCGTCTGGAACCGGGTGACTGGCTACAAGGTTGGCAACCTGGTCAGTCAGTGGTTCGGCCAGGCACAATTCGCGCCGCAGGTCATAGGTTACCTCGAAGGGCCGCCGCCGTTGCCAGGCGAGAACTTCCCCATCGGCCATGACGGCGACATCAACATCTACGCCTACAAGCTCGACAACTCCGTCACGTTCCGACAGGCCGAGGAGGTCTCCTACAACTACAGCACGTCCAAGGAGGCCGGCTGGGACGTCGCGGTGACCAGCGAGCTGAAGGCCGGCATCGGAACACGCGTCCTGACCGCACCCCTGGGCTTTGGCTTCTCGTTCAAGGTGAAGGCGGGTGTCGCCGCGGGGTCCAACTGGCAGACGTCCGGCAGTCGGTCCCAGAGCTACGAGCGTGGTGTCAGCGTGAACACGGGGCGGTCGCTGAGCGCCGCACAGGCCGGCTATGACAACGGCAAGACAGGCGCAGAACGCTTCTACAAGCTCGGAAACACCGGCTACGCGCTGGTGAAGTCCAAGACAGCCGACATCTACCTGCTTCGGCTCGCCCACAACGATGCCCTGGTCAGCATCTCCTGGCAGCCCAACCCCGACATTCCCGAAGACGTCAACATCATTCCCTTCCCCATCAACCCGCTCTACGTCAAGCAGGGCACCCTCGACGGCAAGGTGGGCCAGGCGACCGACGACCACTACCCCCAGGCCCAGGGTGCCTATGGGCAGTACAGCTACTTCAAGCCCCGCGAGGCCTACGCGCTCAAGAAGCGGATCGAGCGGGAGCGCATGGAGCTCCAGCACTACTTCGAGGACTCCTTCGACGTCGCGAAGACCGGCAGCGACTTCATCGCCGCCTCCGTGCTGACGGGCGTGCCCCAGCTGGTCGCCTTTGCACCAGGATTCGGGCCCCTGGTCGCCTCCGCCTTCAACCAGGTGGCCGGACAGCTGGCCACCCAGGTAGGCTACAACAACACAGAACTCAAAGACGACCTGGCGCGAATGGGGAGCCAACGCAACCTGGTCAATACCTACGTCTGGACGGTCGAAGGGGGGTTCTACGCAGAGAGCACCGAGGTCGCCCAGACCCAACAAGAGACGTTCGCCAACAACACCTCACTGGCCCTCGGGGGCGCGCTGGGGGTCAGCTACGATGCAGAGGCCGGGGCGACCTTCGACCAGAAGACCCTCTTCTCCAGCGGCTCCAGCTTCACCCTCACCAAGTCACGCACCAAGGAATCGAGCAGCTCCTTTGGCGTCGACGTCAGCATCGGAATGCCCACCTCGCCCCGCTACCGGTACACCGGGGTGGATGGCCGCACCTTGAGCAAGGGCCTCATTCGAGCGGGGACCGTCGACGCCTACCGCTTCATGACCTTCTACCTCGAGCCCAAGAACAAAAACTTCGTCGACTTGTTCTCCAGAGTCATCGACCCCATCTGGCTCGACGAGAGCCCGGATCCCAATGCCCGCGCGTTGCGACAGGCTGCAGGAGCCGAAAAGGACGTTCGGCCTTGCTGGCGAATCATGCACCGCGTCACCTACGTCAGCCGCATCCTGCCCGAGTTCCAGCCCGAGGCGCCCCCCTCGCTGGAACAGACCATGCGCGTGGCCGGACTCGAGAGCAACTACATGCTCATCAAGCGCTTCGAGCCCTTCGTCGGCCACCTGACCGACCCCGCGGCCTTCTTCGCCAAGGTCGACTCCATCGTCGACTCCGAGATGGCGGAATTCAGGCCCTACAAGCGGCAGATCAAGAACTACCTGGCCCTCTACTTCAACGTCAGCCAGACCTGAGACCACCGACCCCTTGCCAATGCTCGCCGCGCCGGAGTCGGCGAGCTCAATGGAGCAACCATGAGCGTCTATACCCACACCGACAAGCAGTCCGGCGATGGTCTGGCCATCCAGGACTGGAACAACCTCTCGAGTGCGGTCGCCGGGTCGTCCGGCCTCAAGTTGGCAGTGAACGCCGACCACAAGGTCGGAATCGGCACTTCGTCGCCACGGTGGAAGCTCGAGGTCGTGGGGGAGACCCGCACACGAGGCCTCCGATTCGACTCCCAGACGACCAGTCACATCTCCGCAGACGGCGCGCTGTACCGCTGTCGGGGCGAAGCCTTCCTCGCCGTCGACAACAACCTGTACGTGCGCGACGTGACCACCGGCAACAAGTTCCACTTCAACACCGACAGCGGCCGCCTCGCGGTGGGCGGCGAGTCTCCCGCTGCGCCGCTGTCCATCTCAGGGGGCGGCAAGGAAAGCCACCCCGATGGCGCGATGCACATCACGCAGGACAGCATCCTGTTCGGGGGGCGCAACAGTGGCCGGGAGGCGAGCTCGGCCTCGATCACGGCCGGCAAGCACACCCCCAACAGCCTCTGCATCGTGGGCATGTCGGCCGACACGGGCGCGGCGTCCCGAAAGATCGACATCTGGGCGGAAGGGGGCCTGACGGTCCGCGGCACGGTCCACGCGACGAAGTTCGTGGGGGACGGCTCCGGGCTCACCAACCTCGGCTCGGCCGGACTGAGCCTGGCCACCTCGTCGGGCAATGTGGGCATCGGAACCACCGCACCCGCAGCAAAGCTGGACGTCGCCGGCGTGACCCGCTCCTCGTCGCTCGACATCAGCGGCGATGGCAAACAGCACTCGCCGGATGGGTCGATGCACATCACCCACGACACCATCCTCTTCGGGGGGCGGAACAGTGGCAAGCAGCGCGACTCCGCTCAGATCTCGGCCGGCCTGCACATGGCGAACAGCCTGTGCATCGTCGGGATGGCCTCCAGCACGTCCGCGTCCACGAGGAGGATCGACATGTGGGCCGAGGGAGGACTCACGGTCCGCGGCTCCCTCAAGGTGAACACCCGCTACGCCGTCGTCGGCTCCAAGTCTGCCCACACCACCATCCTGTCGGGAAGGGTTCGGCCCAACCAGACGCCAGAATACGAAGGCGACAGCGGTCTGGTGGTGACCCGGGTGTCCGCGGGCAGGTTTCGCATCACCTGGCCGTCGGCGGGCTTCAAGTCCACGCCCCTGGTGCACCTGACCCCCAGCTCGATCGAATGCAGTTCAACCGGAGGACAGACCTGGCATGGGGACCACTGGATGTCCGTTGCCAAGCTCCACACCTGGGACGGCGACCACGCCATCGTCCAGACCACCGACATGGGAAGCACCGCCAGAGACCTGATCTTCAACATCATGGTCGTCGGCTGAGTTGGATTCGCTCGCAGAGACGCGGCGACCACCCGACCACCGCGCTGCGGCCGTCAGGCGGGGTCGGCCGAACGGCTGAGCAGCTCGTCGAGTAGCTGCACCGCGCCTGCAATCCGCAACATGTTCTTCTCGAGCTCCGCGCGCTCCCGGTCGAGCTCGGCCATCCGCCGTTCGCCCTTTGCGAGCTCTTGCAGCAGCTCCGTGCGCCGAGCCTCGAGGTGCTCGTTCTTGATGGTCATGGGCAGTGCTTCCTCGCTCGCAACACGCCCGAGGCTATCCGAGCCGACAGAGCCCTTCAATCCTGTCTTCAACCGCCACGGGCGCATCGGAGCCGGCTCCGGTTGCGCGGCTCACGCCCCCTCGACGGGCGGGTCGGCTCAGAGAGTGCGCGCCGTGGCGCCCTACCACCAGTAGGCATCGACGTTTGCGCGGCCGTACCAATAGCTGGCGCCGTAGTACCACTCGCCGTCGTAGTGATAGTGCGCCAAGGGGTGGTACGTCCCGAAGACCACCTCGCCCTTGGCGTAGTCGGCGTAGGCCCAGAAGTACGGATACCAGTAGCCCCCGATTTCCCGGCTGAGGACAGACCCATAGCCGTGGTAGTCGCTGATGAAGCCGAGAGTCCAGCTCATGTCGCCGTAGGCGCACGGTCCCGACGAATCGGCGAGCACCCAGTCGACCTCGAAGGTGTACTCGCAATCGACGCAGCCGCCCGAGTCGGCGTAGGCCTCGCCCGTGGCGGTCCACCTCGCGTCGCAGGAGAGCGGTCCGGGCTCGGTCAGGTCCAAGCTGTGGTGGAAGGTGTTGTCCGGCCAGCCACAGAATTCGTCGACGACGTCGTCGCAGTCGTCGTCCTGCTCATTGCACGCTTCAAAGGCGCTCGGATACAGCTCGCCATCGTCGTCGGCACAGTCGCCGTCACAGGTCGTCCATCCATCACCGTCCACGTCCGCGTGGTTCAGCTCTGCGTCGGAGTCATCGCAGTCGAGCGAGTTGGACACATGGGCGTCGCTGGGTGCCTCACAGGCGCTCTCCGCGGTGGCCGACCCTTCGCCATCGCCATCCGCATCGAGGTACCACTCCACCGTCAGCCCTTCGTCCGCCTGCCCGTCGCAGTTGTTGTCCAGGCCGTCGCAGATCTCCTCTGCGCCCGGATGAACGGTCGGGTCGTCGTCGGCACAGTCCTCCGAGTCGGGAGAACCATCGCCGTCTGCGTCGGGGTCCACCTCGGTCACAGGCTCCGCGCTGTCCCCGCCAGCTTCTTTGCTATCGGGGGTGGTGTCGTCGCAACCGACCACGAGCACGGAGAGGGTGGCGAACAGGGAAAGCCGGGCGAACATCGGGGCTCCATTCAGCGGTCGAGCTGTTGGCAACACGAGGTCCAAGGATGTCATGTGCCGCTAGCGCGGGGACAGCCGCACGAGGAGGCGCCAGGTTCGGCTGCACCCGCGAAAGCTTGGTCTGTGGCACTTCTTGGAGCGCCGGCAAGGACCGGCTCTGCTCTGGTGCAGTGCCTTCCGGCGCAGTCGACGGACTGGGGCAGGGCCAATGATGCGACCGCCACCGCGCCGACCCCGAAGTTCGACAAAGACCCGGCCAGCCCCACACGACCGGTTCAGGTCGGCGGGGTGACCGGGCCAGCCCGTCCTCATCGGGCAGTCGGTTCAGCTCTCACGGCCCATGCGAGCCAACAGCCTGCGCGCCCTCTTGCGCATGAGCGCGGCCTGTTCGGGGCGTCCATCCGCTTCGGCTTCCGCAGCGGCGGCGTGGAGCGAGAGGATGTTGGTCTCGAACAGTCGGGCACGGTTGTCGGTGGCCATCTGCCGCTCCACTTCAACGTCCTCCGCAGTTCGACCGAGGGTGCCGGTCGGGGTGGAGACCGGGCCACGGGCCGCGCGAGCCTCGGCAGCCCGCCGCCTTGTCAGCCCCTCGCCCTCCGGCACGGGAGCTTGGGTGCGGGTGGGCAGTGTGGCGACCGGGTCGGAGTCGACCCAGCCAGGCAGCGGGGCAGCGGGGTCGTCTGCCACCAGGTGATGCACGACTCCGAGCACCAAGGCGGCGAAGACACCCACCACCACGACGCGGGAAGCGGCGCGGGGCACCTCAGCACCACCGGCGAAGGCGGCTGATGTAGCTGACCCAGACCGCCCAGACCGCCCGGCGGGTCATGTGCGCGGCCTCCCGGCGGGTGAGCAGGCCCTGGCGCCAGGCGGAGCGGGCCTCGCGGGTGACGCAGCGGATGTAGCGGGACCGACGCGACCAGCCGTAGTCATCGGGCTCGCCGCAGCTCAGCTCGACGGCCTGCTCACCGGAGCAGCCCATGGCGTTGAAGGGGGCATCGAGGGGGGTGCCGGGGCAGGAGTCGTCGGCGTCGGCCACACCATCGCCGTCGTCGTCGCCGTCGCAGACATCGCCGTAGCCGTCGCCATCGGTGTCGGTCTGGGCCGCGTTGGCGTAGAAGGGGCAGTTGTCGCTGGCGTCGGCCACGCCGTCGCCGTCGTCGTCGGTGTCACAGGCGTCCCCGTCGCCATCCTCGTCGAGGTCGGACTGGTCTGCATTGGCGTCTGAGGGGCAGTTGTCGTCGTCGTCGATGATGCCGTCAGCGTCGGTGTCGGCCTCACAGGCATCGCCGATGTCGTCGCCGTCGGTGTCGGTCTGGGCCGCGTTGGCGTCGGTGGGGCAGTTGTCGTCGGAGTCGCAGTAGCCGTCGCTGTCCTGGTCGCCTGAGGCGTCGTTGCCCTCACAAAGGTCGAGGTCATCGCAGACCTGGTCGCCGTCGGAGTCGACGTTGGTGGTGCCCACGCACAGGTCGTCGACGTCACACACTCCGTCGTTGTCGTCGTCGAGGTCGTCGGGGTCGGTGGGACAGACATCGGAGTCATCGCAGACCCCATCGGCGTCGGTGTCGGTGTTGGGAAAGCCCGTGCAGGAGTCGGCGTTGTCGCCCACGCCATCCCCGTCGGCATCCCCCGTCTCGTTGGGGTCGTTGGGGAACAGGTCGGCGTTGTCGCCCACGCCGTCGGAGTCGGTGTCGGCCCACTCGCTGGAGTCGGCCGGGAAGAGGTCGCTGTTGTCGCCCACGCCGTCGGAGTCGGTGTCGACCCACTCGCTGGAGTCGGCGGGGAAGTCATCGACATCATCGTCGTAGCCGTCGTTGTCGTAGTCCGCATCGCCGAGGTCGGAGCTGTCGGCCACGTAGCCGGTGGGCTGGGTGCAGGCCGACACGGAGGTGCTGGCGTCGCCCAGGCCGTCGCCATCGGCGTCCGCGTACCAGGTGCTGGCAAGACCCACGCTGGCATCGGCGCTGTCGCAGTCGAGGGTGTCCTCCACACCATCGTCGTCGAGGTCGCAGTCGTCGGCGATGCCGTTGACGTTGTCCACCACCTGGTCGTCCGCATCGCAGACGCCATCGGCGGCATAGCTGTCCCCCACCACGTCCATGAAGTCGCCGAGCTCGATGAACACGCTGCCCGAGAAGGCGCCGGCATCGTCGCGCAGGCTGGTGGTGCAGGTGAGCACCCGGCTGCGGTCGGTGTTCGCTTCGGACAGGCACACGATGCCGTAGGACGAGACGATGTCCACATCGCCGTCGTCATCGAGATCTCCGCCGCGGGCTACCCGGCTGTTGGCGCTGTAGGCGTTTGCCGTGGAGACACTGAAGCCGTTGTCGTGCGCCTGGGCCTCGCAGTCGAAGCCCCCCGCACCATCACCGAAGCAGACGTCGGTGCCCGAGGAGTTGGCAGCATCGAGATTGCCGTCCCCGTCGAAGTCCCCGGCGACCACCCCACCGCGCCAGACCGAGGCGGTCGCATCGCTCACCCGGCTGCACGAAAAGCCGCTGTAGCCATCGGTGGACACCGCCCCTTCGTTTTCGCAGAAGAACGGCCGGCTGGTGTTCGCATCGCCCGAAAAGACGTCGATGTCACCGTCCCCATCGAAGTCGCCGACGGCGAGTCCCCGGTTGCCCAGCGTGCCCAGCGTGCCATTCCAGTCGAGGTCCAGGTCCTCGGAGGTCAGGGTGTCGGAGGTGTCGCCAAAGACCAGCTCGGGGTCCTTGTCGGACGAGTAGTTGTGGTTGAAGATGGCGTCGTCGGTCCCATCGAGGTCGAAGTCGGCCACCTCTCCGGTGCGCTCGAAGCGGTTGCCTTCGTCGGCCAGCGAGACACAGGCGAACGTACCGCTCGTCTGTTCGCAGTAGGTGCGGACGGTGTCGCCGCCCTGGACGATGTCGAGATCACCGTCGCCGTCGTAGTCCCCGGCGAGGGTGACCGAGGAGTCCACACCGGTGGCGATGGTGGAGGGGGTGAAGGTGCCGTCGCCGTTGTTGTAGCAGGCCCCGATGGTCTGGCTGCCGCCGCCCACGATGTCGAGGTAGCCATCACCGTCGAGGTCGGCGGCGTCGATGAAGTTGGCGAGGCAGCCCGACGAGGAGGCGGCGAGGCTCCAGGCGTCGGTGGTGGCGTCGTAGCTGTAGACCTTGCCGTTGTAGAACACCTGGTCTGCCGCCGAGGCGGTCAAGGGCACGGCACCCAGTGTGAGGAGGGCGAACAGGCGAATGGGTGCGGACATGAGGGCTCCTGCACGGCCGCCGCGCGGGGTGGACCGTGGGAAAGTGGTGAGGACGGGCTGGACGAACACGGGGCTCGTCACGCCGACAAGCTACTGCGCCTGAACCGTGAAAATGCCCTGACCATCGCAATTGTCCAAGATGGACACGAAGACGTCCAGCCTGGACACACCCCCGTCCGGACCCGACACAGCCCGGTCGCGGGGCTGGAGATCAGCGCCTGTCCCTCCGGCCCCAGCTCAGCGCGACAGCTCGTCGGAGGCCGGGTGTCCGGCCCACTGTCGGTACAGCCGAGACAGGTACGACCGGCTCATGCCCACCTGGGCCGCCGCCTCCCCCACGGTCTCCACCTGTCCGCCACGCAGCAGAGCCTGGGCGCGGAGGAGCCGTCGCTCCCGCAGCCATGCCGCGGGCGTGACCTGCACCTCCTCACGGAGCCGGCGCTGCAGCTGCCGCTGGGACAAGCCGAACGCCCGGGCGAGCTGGGCCGCGCCGAAGTCCGTGCTGGAGAGGTGGGCGTCGGTCACCTCGGTCAGCCGGGTCAGGAAGGCCGAGGCCGCGGGCGCTTCGGGGACCTCCTCTGGAGCGGCGGCCTCCGCGACGGGTGCATTCCTGGCCGCCAGGCGCCGGGCCCGCAGCACCAGCTCCACGGCACGGAAGGGCTTGGTGAGGTAGTCGTCGGCGACCTCGAGGCCTGCGATGCGGTCGGCGGGGGTGGACTTGGCCGTCACGAGCATCACGGGGAGACCGGCCCAGCGGGGGTCTTCGCGAAGCTCCCGACACAGGCCCAGGCCATCGAGGCGCGGCATCATCACGTCCGAGACCACGACCGCGGGCCGCAAGCCGGCGTGCAAGCGGTCCAGGGCGGCTTGTCCATCTTCTGCGAGAGCGACCTGGAAGGCGGTGGACAGGTGCTCCGCCATCCAGGCCCGCATGTCGGGGTGGTCCTCCACGAGCAGGGCCACCGGGGCGTCGTCGCCATCTGCACTCGGGGCCCAGGCAGCCGGCGTCGGCGCCTTCACCGCATCCGCCACAGCCACGTCGTCCACCGACAGGTGCGCCGAGCCCAGCGGCAGGTCCACCGTGAAGCAAGCCCCCGCCCCAGCCGCGTTGTGGACCGACACCTCCCCTCCGTGCAGGGCCACCAGCTCCCGCACGAGCGCAAGTCCGATTCCCGCACCACCCCGCCGGCGACGGTCGGAGTCGTCGGCCTGGAAGAAGCGCTCGAACAGCCGCTCTCGCAGCGCCTCGGGGACCCCGGGCCCGGTATCCGTCACCGAGATGCGGGCGGCCTCGCAAGCCGCCTGGCCCGACCGCGACAGCGACACCTCCAGCCAGCCGCCGGTGGGGCAGTGGTCGAGACCATTGCAGACGAGGTTGGACAGCACCTTCTCCATCAGGTCGGGGTCCACCCAGGCGTGGAGGGACGCGCCCTCTGCGTCGAGGTCCAGCCGCAGCGTGATGTCGCGGGCGCCGGCCGACGGCTCGAAGCGCTCCAGCGTGCGTCGCAACCACGCCCGAAGGTCCACCCGACGGGCCCGGAGGGGCACACCGCCCGCGTCGAGCCGAGCCACGTCGAAGAGCTGCTCGACCAGCTCGCCCAGGCGCTCGGCATTTCGGAAGGCGAGGTCGGCCGGGCGGGCCAGCTCGGGGGGGGAGCGGTCCACCAGATCGTGCAGGGAGCCACGAATGAGGGTGAGCGGGGTGCGCAGCTCGTGGGAGATGTTCGCGATGAAGCGGGTGCGCACCTGGTCGAGCTCCTCGAGCCGCGCGGCCTGGGCCTGCACGAGCCGGTTGCGGGACTCCAGCTCCCCCGTCGCCACCGTGACGGCCTCGGCGAGCCGACGGGCGCGGTTGCGGACCAGGCGAAAGCGTCCCCACACCAGCAGTCCGAGCAGGCCGAAGATACCGCCGCCCAGCAGCAGGTCGAACCACACCGTCTCTCGAAAGGTCGGGGGCACGAAGACGCGCGTGACCTCGACGGCCGGCCCCCAGCGCCCGGCCCAGCCACACTGCAACTGCAAGGTGTACTGCCCGGGCGGCAGGCGGGTCCACGAGGCCTCCCGCAGCGCCGTGGGACCACGCCAGTCGGCGTCGAGGCCGGCGAGCCGGTACCTGAAGCGCACCGCCTCGGGACGCGTGAAAGAGGCTGCAGTCCACGAGACCGCCAGCTCCCGCGCCTCGGGACCCAGGGTGAGCCGGTCGGGCACGACCTCCCAGGTCTGGGCTGGCGATGACAGCGACCGCACCCACAGCCCGGGCGGCTCGGGATGCTCCACCGCAGCGGGATCGAGTCGCGCAGCGCCGTCCATCGTCGGGTACCACAGAGAGCCATCCGGCGCGCGGGCCACCGAAGGCTTGCGCACGCCGTTGGTCTCCGGCTCGATCATGCCATCGCGCCGGCCCAGCGAGACCGTCGAGAATCTGTCGATGCGTCCGTCCAACCGATCCTGCAGGTCGCCCTGCCGCACCGCGTGGAGACCCCGGTTCGAGGACAGCCACAGGTGCCCCCGGCCATCGGGTGCAATCGAGCTGACGAAGGGGTCCGCCAGGCCATCCCGGGGCCCGAGGCACTGGAGTGGAGCCTCCGAGAACGGCCTACCTGTCGACATCTCCAGCCGACACAAGCCACTTCCTTCGGTGCCGAGCCACACGTCACCCCGCTCATCCACCCACATGGCCCGCACCGACCGCAGGGGGCTGTCGGCCTTGCCGGACCGCAGCTCAGGCTGGTCGTCGACCACCTGCCACAGGCCCAGCCCGATGGCGCTGGCCAGCACGGCGCCATCGGCCAGCTCGGCGAACGCCCGAAAGGGCACCCAGCCCTCCGGGCGCACCAGTGTCTCGGTGGTGCCGTCGACCCCACGGCGGTCGAGCCTTCCAGCACCCGACCACAGGCTGCCGTCCCGGGTCTCCGAGATGAACAAGCGCCCGTCCAGGCGCCCGGACTCGTCGTCGAGCGGACGGCATACGACGGGACCTTCCGCGGGCACGTCCTCCACCCGGCATCCCAGCGGCGGGTGGCTCACCCAGACCCGGCCGTGGCGGTCCTGGGCCATGGCCAGGGTCTCTGCGAGGGGCTGGCCGCTCTGGTCGACCACCCGCCGGGTCCCCGCCGGGCCGCGAACCCGGAGGCCCCGGGTGCCCGCCATCCACAGCGCCCCGTCCCGGTCGACCATCACGGTGTGCAAGGGCCCGATGTCCCCGAGCTCGTCGGCCTGTAGGCTGCTCACCGGGCTTCTGCGAACGTGGAGGAGCCCCCGGGTGCCATCCGCCAACCACACCCCGTCGGGCCGCACGGCCAACAGGTCGAGGGCACCCGTGCCGGTGTAGGCGAGCTGGTCCCCGCGGTAGAGGCTGCGGTTCCACACCCACCAGGTGTCGTCGGCCACGCCCAGAGGTGCATCGGCACCAAGCGGCACCAATGTGTCGCCCTCGAGCTGGAAGGTGCCCGCCGTCGTCCGCACCCTCAGCTCCCCCGTGTCCGCCTGATGCATCCGAGGCATCCGACCCGGAAGCTCCACCTCCACCGGGTCCTCGTCTCCAGACCCCGCACCGGGCCGTGACCGCCAGAGCCGCCCCCCGCGCACACCGACCGCCTGGCCGTCCACCCAGTCGAGCACGCCCGGTCGCCGCGCGTCGCCGTCGTCCGCCACCTCGACCGCATCCACCCGGCCGATGCGGGCCGCCGGCTCCGCCTTCAAGCCGTCGAAGTCCACCCGAAACACGCGCCCGTTCGTCGACGAAGCCAGCCAGCCCGAGTGGGTGCGTCGCAGCGCCCGGAGGTCGTCGCCTTCGTCGAGTCCCGGCGTCGGCACATCCACGGGTCCGCCCGGCGACACCCGGCGAAGGCCCCGCGCCGCCAGCACCCACACCGCTCCCTGGCGCACCAGCAGCCCGGATGGCCGCCCCAACCCTTCCGCCAGGCCCTCCTCCGCCACAAAGCCCGCCTCGGTGCGCCGCAGCACGACCCCCGACTCGGTGAGCACCCACAGCACGTTGTCTTCGTCCACCGCCACGTCGACGATGCGGGCGGAGGGAAGGCTGGGGTCGGTGCTCGGGCGGATGACGTCGAAGCGGTCGCCGTCGAAGTGGGCCAGGCCATCCCAGGTGGCGACCCAGGCCAGCCCGTGGACGTCGAAGGCGATGCCCGACACGGCATTGAGCGGCAGGCCGTCCTCCACGGTCCACCGCCAGCCCGACCACCCCGGCACGCGGGTCGCCACGGGTCCAGCAGACGCTCGACCTGCGCAGAGCAGCCCGAGCAGCCCCAGAGCGAGGCGCCTGCACAACGGGTTCACCGGTGCAGTCCGGGGCAGCGTGTGGACATGGCCGCCTCCTGGGGTGGCGAACAGAGGGAACGGGCGCCGCAGCCCGTCCCAGAGGCGAACCGACGGTGCCACAGTCGACGGGTGGGGTCACCTGCCACCGGGTGCCCACCTCGTCGGGCGGGTGGAGGTGTGTGGCTCCGGCACCCGCTTCGGCCCGTCGGGTCTCGAGCGCCTGACGGTGGCGGTGGAGTCCCAAGGGCGTCCCCACCTGCAGGTGACGCACGACGGCAGCGTGCTGTTCGACGCGAACGTCCCCCTCGAAGATGTGGAGACCTACCGCAAGGTGCAGGTGGAGTGCGGCGACGATGCCTGGAAGGCGACTGGAACCGCAAGCTTCTGACGAGCGGGTGGGTGCCCGTGGGGGCCGCCTGCCCGATGGACCCGAGGGGGTAGGTCCACAGCCCAGGCGCACCGGTGCATTGGGATGCGGTGCACCGGTGCAACAGGACGTCGTGGGTCCTTCGCAGTCCCACCGAACCCCATGAAATGACCATTCTCGGCGTCTCCTCAGGCTGGCACGGACCTTGAGATGCACCCGGTCGACCCCAGCCCATGGAGCCGTGCTGATGACCCGTCCCCGCATTCTCTCGCGCTTGTCCCCCCTGGCCCTGTTCCTCCCGCTCACCGGATGCCCCGACGAAGCCCAGCAGGCCGCGCTCCAGGCCTTCTGCGACTCCTACGTCACCTACCGCGACTCCGACGGGGATGGCTTTGGCACCCTCGACGCCTCCCACGCGGGCTGCGATGTGCCGGAGGGCTTCGTGCCCGAGGCCGGCGACTGCGACGACGACAACCCCGACGTGCATCCGGGCGGCTCGGGCGATGAGTGCGCCGACCAGCTCGACTACGACTGCGACGGTGAGCTGCCCGAGCTCGTGGACTGGTACGTGGATGCCGACGGTGACGGCTTCGGCGATGAGGATGCCGTCGAGGGACTCTGCGAGGTCCCGGCCAGCGGGTATGCCGAGACGGGCGGGGACTGTGACGACAGCAACGCCGACGTTCGCCCCGACTCCGAGCTCGAGGAATGCACCGATCGCATCGACTACAACTGCGACGCGATGCTCGGTGTGGATGCCGACGGCGATGGCGCGGCCTCTTGCGAGGACTGCGACGATGGCAACCCGGACATCCACCCCGGCGCCTACGAGGTCTGCGGCAACGACGTCGACGAGAACTGCGACGCAGAAGTGGTCGAGTTCTGTTCCGGAAGCGGCTTTTCTGTGGGCAACAGCCACGGTTGCCTGGCCTCCGACGACCTGGGCGGCACCTGGTGCTTCGGCGTCGACAACAACCAGACCGTGTACTCGCCGAATTGCTACAGCCAATCGCTCCTCGACGGCGAGCACACCAACTCCGCCGTGTTCATGTCCGCCGGCAACGACAACACCTGCTGGGAGGGCGTCGAGGGCATCGAGTGCTGGGGAGAGGTCGAGGAGTGGGGCGCCACGCCCGCCGCCAGCGCATTCCCGCCAGCCGGCTTCACCGACCACACCACCGAGGGCTTGTACGGCATCGCGATTGGTGCCGACCACGCCTGTGCGCTCTACGACACCGTCGACGCGAAGGGCTACCTCGTCTGCTGGGCCGCCAACGCAACCGCCGCCGTGACAGGCGTGCCCACCGACGGCGACGACGACGCGCCCGAGGCCCGCTCCGGCTACCTCAAGGTCTCATCGAGCAACTTCGGCTCCTGTGCCCTCCGGCCCGAAGGCGTCGACTGCTGGGGGGGTGGGTTGACGGACTCGGTGCCTGGCGACTTCGCGGACTTCGCGTCTGGCCAGTACCATGCTTGCGCTCTTGGCACCGACGGCACCCTCAACTGCTTTGGTTGGGATGGGACGGGCGCGGTCAGCGGACCCAACGCCTACGAAGGGGACATCCTCGACATGGACGTGGGCGGCACGGCCACCTGCCTGCTGACCGGTGAAGGCGGCGTGGAGTGCTGGGGTGACCCGGGCGTTGCGTCGGACGCCCCCACCGCCACCGGCTTCACCGAGCTGGAGATGGGAGGCGGCTTCGCTTGTGTGCTCGACGCGGGCCTGAACCTCACCTGCTGGGGCTCCTACTCGGACAGTGACAGCCAGAGTCCGACGCCCTTCTGGGATGAGACCGACGCGCTCGAGTGCGAGTGAACGCGCCTGGAACGACCCAGCTCCAGGCTGAACACCGAGCGAATCCCCAACCAACGAGGCTCGATCAATGGGACCCGCCCCTACTGAACGCGTCGCGCCTCCACCTCTCCACTCTTGCCTTGGAAATCCACATGCCACACACCCCCTCGACACTCACCCAGTCCTTCGCGGTCCCCACTCTCGCCCTCCTGCTTTCCCTGTCAGGGTGCGGCGAGAACACCGAGACCTACGACGCAACAGGCTCCCATTCAGCAAGCGGCGGCGCCCAGAAGGCCTCCTTCAACATCTGGTGGGGATGGGAAGAGGACGAGGGAGTCATCAGCGGCTTGAACCTGAACGTCGAGATCGACGGATTCGCGGATGACTCGCAGTGGTGGATGGGCGTCGCGCAGTTCGGTGAAGACGGCAGCCTGGCCACCACACGGACCTGCCTGCATCGCGACGACGACGCCATCGACAACAGCTGCTACGAATCCTACGTGAGTGGCCAAGACGCCGTCGAACACGTCATCGACATCGTGGACCTGGAGACCGAGGGCATGGTGCCGCCCTCCCAGCTCGATCTGTCCAACACGACCTACCTGTTCTACGAGTCCAAGACAGGCGCCTGCTTCATCGTGGGAGGCAACGAATTCTACGGCCAGTACCCCGACTCCATCCAGGGCTGCCAGAACCTCGGAGCTTCGGTGGGAGGCTGACACCATCGCGCAGAGCAGACGTTCGCCGCGCCTCCACGCCGACCCGCGCCGGCCTGTCCGCCTCTTCATTGGAACCAGGTCTCGACATGCCCAGCTCCCTCGCGTTCATCCCCGTTCAGCCACCCGCAACCCGACCGACGCAAACGCGCTATCGTCGAAGGATGGAGCCCAACCCAACCACCGTGGATGACAGCGTCTCCGTCCACCGCGCCGAGGACGCAGGCGGCTTCACCCTGACGCTGCTCTGGCACCCCGACGCCGGGCGCATTGGACGGATGGCGACCGTGCCCGTGCCACGCGGTGCCTCACTGGATGTACACCGCAACGGCCCGGTCTTCGACGATGGCGAGCCACTGGCCGACACCCGGGTGAGCCGGTCTGCCCTCCAGGTCGTGCCCCAGCCCGATGGGGGGGCGCGGGTGTGGCCCGGGCGCGACGGCCTTCGCTTCGTCCTCGACGGTGTCCAAGGCCGCGGCGGCGAGATTCTCGCTCCCGAGGCCCTCCAACGCGGTGTGGTGCTCGGGTTCGGACGCAAAGGGCCTCTGGTGCTGGTCCAGCGGGGCTTGCGCAGCCCAGACCCCGTCCGACATGGCCTCGTCGGTCCGAGTGCGGCACTGGCCCAGGTACGTGGCGCCATCGATCTGCTCGCACCCCGCCCCACCCCCGTGCTCATTCTCGGTCCAACCGGAACCGGCAAGGAGCTCATCGCGCGTGCTCTGCACGCCTGCAGCAATCGCTCCGACGGGCCCTATGTGGCCGTCAACCTGGCCGCAGTCACCGACGGAACCGCCCAGAGTCAGCTCTTTGGCCACCGGAAGGGCGCCTTCACCGGAGCCGACCGCACCTCTGCCGGCCTGTTCGGCGATCACCACGGTGGCACGCTGTTTCTCGATGAGATCGGGGCCGCGTCCGTCGACGTGCAGGCGCTCCTGCTTCGGACACTGGAGGTCGGCGAGGTGCAGCCCGTCGGAGGCGTGCCCCGAAGCGTCGACGTACGGGTCGTGGCTGCCACCGACGAAGACCTGGACGAAGCCCTCGCTGCAGGCCGCTTCCGCCGCGCGCTCTACCACCGGCTCGCCTACGGTCTCATCCGGATTCCCCCTCTGTGTGAGCGACCGGCAGACGTCGCCACCCAGCTCGTGGCCTTCTTGCGGGGCGCACTGGCGGCCCATGGCGCTGCAGACCGACTCGAAGCCGGTTCCGGGTGGCTGCCCCGAGACCTGATGGCCACGGTCCTGGCGCACGCCTGGCCGGGCAACACCCGGGAGCTTCGCGCCTTTGCAGAGGGCCTCGCGCTCCATGGCGCAGCCCGGTCGGTCTGCACGCTGCCGCCCGGCTTCCAACCCGTGCGGCGCGTCCCCCCGACGCCCCGCGGGTCCCCCCCGCTCGCCGAGACGTCCCTGGAGGAGGTCCTCGCGGCCTGTGACTACCGCATCGAGGCTGCGGCCAGAACGCTGGGCGTGCATCGCAACACCGTGCGCCATCGAATGGCGGCGGCCGGCCTGCCGCGTCCCATGGACCTCGATGCAGACGCCATCGAGGCCGCACGCAACGCCACCGGTGGCAGCCTCATCGAGGCCTCCCGCCAGCTTCGCGTGTCGGCGCGTGGCCTCCGGCTGCGGTGTTCTGAGCTGGGACTGGCAGGTTGGTAGTCTGCCCGAGGTCCGGGCATCCGGTCGACAACGCCCGGGGCCGCCCGTGCATTCGCTGCAATGCGCAAGCCAGCGCCGAAGCGTGGTTCTGGTGTGGTGCCCGGCCCGTTGAAGACGTCGACAGAACCGTCGATGAGACGGAGGGGGACGACTCTGCAGCTGCGTCCCATGCCCCATCCACCGTCGGACGAATCCCGGGCTACGCGCTCGAGGCGCAGATCGGTGCCGGTGGGGGCGGGGTGGTCCACCGGGCAAGAGCGCAGGACGGACGCGTCGTCGCACTCAAGATTCTGGGCGAACGGGGACCCTCTGCGGAGCGCCAGCGGCAACGCTTCGCCCGGGAGGTGGCGGCCCTGCGTCGCCTGGACCTGCCGGGCGTGATGCAGGTGTTGGACTCGGGCACGACCGCCGACAGCTTGCCCTGGTACGCGATGCCCCTCATTCAAGGACCGTCTCTGGCGCGTGTTCTCGCCGACCGGCCCACGCTGCCTCCTGCGGAAGCGGCGCGCATCATCGAGGGGGTGGCCCGCGCCCTCCACCGCCTTCACTCGGTCGGCCACGCCCACCGCGACGTCAAGCCGGGCAACATCTTGTTGTCGACGAAGGGCGAGCCCGTGCTGTCGGACTTCGGGCTGGTGCTGGAGCTGGACAACACCGACCGCATCACACGCACCGGCCAGATGCTCGGCACGCCCCGCTACATGCCCATCGAGCAGGTCACAGGACGGGTCACGGACTGGCCCCGCGCCGACATCTACGCCCTGGGGGTGGTGCTGGCCGAGACCCTGGGCACACGACGCGAGCGCAACCTCGAGACGCCCCTCTCGCTTCCGGAAGGCACGCCAGGCGCGCTGCAGTGGATTGTCCAGCAGGCCACGGCCCCCCTCCCTTCGGGTCGGTATCGGACAGCCCTGGCCATGGCGGAAGACCTGGCGGCCTGGCGGGTCGGCGGCGGACTCGGGCCTCGGTGGGCCTCCCGCACCCGCCAACGGGTCCGCCACGCCGTCCGTTCTCGACCCGGACTGAGCGTCGCCCTCGCCCTGACGGCCGGCGCGGTCCTACTGGGCGCATCGGTGGCTGGCTGGTCCAGCTGGCGGGCACAGGTGGGCGCGTCGCGGGCCGCTGCCGCATGGGAGGACACGAGGTCAGCGGTCGAGCTGCTCCGTTCAACCGGGAAGGAGGACCAGGCCGCCCGGCGACTCGACGCCTTCCTGCAGGCGCCCGACCACCAGGGGACCGCGGCCCTGTCCGAGGCGTGGCTCGTGGTCTCGGACGAGCGCCGCGCGGTTCGAGACACCGCAGGCAGACGCGCCGCCCTGGGCCAGGCACTCCGCTCTCAGCCCGAAGGTCGGGTCAGCCCGCCGGCCCTCGAGCGCCTGATCGCCCTGTACCGAGACACGGAGGACTGGTCCGCGCTGTCGGTGCTGGTCGAGTCGCTGGCGCTCGATGACCCGGAGCTGCGCATCCAGCTCGCTTCAGCCCACGCCGAGCTCGACCGCGTCTTGCCTCGCCTGGCTCCAGAAGACCGGGCGGTGCTCGCCCCTCTCCGGCTGGCCCGTCCCCTTGGACGCCTCGCCGAGATGGTCGTCGATGCGGACCACGACGGGGAGGACGAATATGTCCGCCAGACGGAGCCGGACGGTTCGAGGGGCCTGTGGCAGGGGCACCCCGACTTCGTGGCCCGCCAGACCGACGATGGGTGGGTGCTGCAGGAGCGGGTCGGTCGAGCGCCCGTGGTGACGCTGGACAGCTACCCGAAGGGAATGGTGGAGACCGCGCAGGGTCGCCGTTTCATCTTCGCCCACCGCACCGTGCAGGAGGTGGTGGACGGACAGCTGGTGGCCCTGTCCATCGACCGCCCCGCGCTGAACACCTACCCGAGCCGCATGCTGGCGGCAGACCTCGACGACGACGGCGTGGACGAGCTTGTCGTCAGCCAAGGCCCTCCATCGGGCTTTCTGGTGGAGGTGTTCGAGGTCGAAGGAGGTGTCCTGCGACGGGCCGGCTGGTTCCGTGGAGGGCACTACGACGCCCTCGCGGCTCTGGAGGGCCCGGGTGGCACCCGCCTGGCAGCCCTCCACATCCCAAGACAGCGCGCAGCCCCCTTCTTCGGCGACGAGGCACCGGCCGGGGGTCCCGTCCGGCTCGATCTTTTCTCATACGGTCCCCAGGGCCTTGTGCGAGACCGGTCCGACGTGCTGGGCCCCACCCTGGACTGCGTGCGGGTGCCGAGCGCGCTGACCCCGGCGGACCTCGATGGCGACGGCATCCAGGAGCTGGTGGCCGGCTTCGCGCGGGGATTCTGTGGGCTGAAACAGACCCACATCTTCCGGCAGGACGGACCCGACGACCTGCGGCGGGCCGGATGGATCGGGGGCTACGTGGCCCTCGCAGCGACCCAGGCGGACGATGACGAAGCCGATGAGCTCCTGGTGATGCACGGGGAGCCCGGGGACTACAGCGCATCGCTGCTCGGTGTCGGCGATACGCCCCTGGAGAGCATTCGCCGGCATCCTCCCGTGCGCAGCGAGGGACCGGACTGGTTCACTGCCCTCGGCCTGCACGCCGCCGCCGCCGGAGCCTGGGAGGCCGCCGCGCGCGCGGATCCCTCGGCTGCCACCGCATCCCTCGAGCGTGCCGCAGCCTCGTGGGAAGCCGAAGGAAGGACGGATGAGGCGGCGTTTTCGGCGGCCAGAGCAGCTCGACTGACCCCGGAGGACGCAGGCGTCCGATCCCGGGCGGTCGACCGGGCCATCGACGCGCTGGACGGCGCTCTCGGCCTCTCGCTGCTCGGTCCGGACAGCGACGACTGGCGCCATGCCTGGCTGGAGGGACTCGCCGAGCCGTCCATGGTGGAGTCCTTCGACGCAACGCTCGACGCCCACTGGGTCGTTCCGGAGCCGTTGGCGGTGTCCGTCCAGAAAGGTCGCGCCCACCTCACGTTGGCGTCGGGGACCGGCACCGTGTTGGCCCTGCCACTGCAGCGCGTGGGAAGCGGTCCCGTCGGCGTGCGGCTGACAGGCGCCCTCACCCGAGCAGAGTGGGGAAGCGGCCTGCGGGTCGAGCTTCGTCCAGCCAACCAGGCCGACGGGGGACTCGAAGGACTCGTCGGCGGAGATGCAGGGTCCTGGCACCGATGGCGCCACGGCCGGACATCGGGTGGCTGTCATGTGCGCTTGGATGACACCACGGCAAGCGGCACCGACCCCCTCGACCTCTGGTTGCTGACCGCTGTGGATGGCACCCCCCGGTGTTCCCTGAAGCTGGGAGACGACGCAGACCGCCGGGGCATCGGTCCACCGGTCGCCACGGCACAACAGTGGACCCTGACCCTCTCGGCACAAGGGGTGCGTTCCCAGCTTGCCCGAGTGCAGCTCGACGAACTCGCCTTGTTCGGCCTCGTGCCCATGCCCAGCCCGGCACTTGCAGCAGCTGTCGCAACGATCCAGCCCGAGAACCCCGTCGAGCTCGGGCCCTGGGTCCGCCTCGATCCGACTGTCGTGCAACAGCTCGCAGCGGACGCTGGCGCGGAGGCGGCGGCCCGGGCATTCGCCGACGCGTGGGCTGGGAATGCGGCCGGTCACCCGGACGACCCGGAAGTCCGTTCGGTCCTGCTCCACCAGCCCGACCTTCGCGGGGTCTCAGACGACAACCGAGTCTGGTTGCTGCTCGCGCGCGCCGACGCCCAGTGGGCATACGGTCACCGCGCGGTGGCGCGAGACTCCTTGCAGGCGGCACGGCAAGCTGCCGAGAAGACGACGAGCTGGCGGGCGCGCGCGCGGGTGGAAGTGGTCGGTGCGCGTTGGGCTGCGGAAGAAGGGCGGCAGGAGGAAGCCCAGGCCGCTGTGGCCGCGGTCCGCACCGTCTCGCCCGACAGCGGGTTGGCCGATGCCGTGTTCCGCGCCTGGGCGCCAGAGCTGTTGCCCCAGAAGTGATGCCCGATGGCCGCGGCGGAGGTGCCGACGCGCCCCCACCGGCCCGGCGGCTGTCAGGCCGGCTTCCAGCCCCGCTTGATGTTGGCGGCCACCAGCTCATCCGCAATCTGGGCGGCTGCGGCCTCATCGGGGGCCAGGCGCACCGTCCGCTTCAGGGGGTCCTTCCGGCCGGGGCTGTAGTCGGTGAAGTGAACCACCCAGGCCGGGAAGTCGGCGTCGACCTCCTCCTTGTTGGTCTTCCAGACGAGCAGCTTGCGCACGGTCTGCTTGCCTCGGCTTGCCTTCGTCCAGACCTCACGGCGGACCACCTCGCTCTTGGGCAGCTCCACCGCCCGTGCCGCTTCGTCGAGCCCGGTGACGAACACCCGCTCATTGATCTGGGCAACCCGCAGGTCGACCTCATCGATGTTCTTGTCGTCGCGCAGGCGCGTGAGGATGGGGTGCAGGATGGCCGCACCCGAGACCGGCACCACGGGCTCCCAGGCATCGCCATTGAAGCGCAGGGCCCACTGCCGCACCTCCTGGCCGCGACTGTCGTCGCTCAGCAGGTCGGAGCAGCGCACCTCCACGGCCAGGGAGGGCTTGATGAACTGATAGAGGGCGCCGCTGGAGCTGGCCCGCCGGAAGCTGGAGTCGACCTTCAGGGGCCTCAGACGCTCGAGCAGGGCCACCTTATCTTCGAAAGTCATGTGTGCCGCCACCGAGCCGACCACCTGAGTGGTGCCGTCGGGACGCACGAGGCCGAGCAGCAAGGAGCGGGCGTGGGGCACATTCTCGTCGCCGACGTCCTCGGTGAAGCCGAGCACGAGGCAGTCGAGGTCGATGGCCGGCTTGATCTTGAAGATGCGGCCATCTGCAGCGCGGGCCACGAGGCCCTCCGCCTTGCCCGAGGCGACCAGCTCCGCGTACATGGAGGCCACGCCCTGGGGGTCGGCCAGGCGCTCGGTCTTGACGGCCTTGCAGCGCCGTCCCCCGTCGAGGAGAGCCTGGACGCGCTCCAGGCGCTCGCTGTAGGCCTGGGGGGCCCGCTCCTCCGCACTGGGACGCACGAGGTCGAAGGCCATCCACCCCAGGGTCTTGCCGTCGGGGCTGTTGGCGAGCTGCTGGGCGACATCGCCGACGCGCGGGCGACGCCCCTTGGCCAGGGCATACAGCTCGCCTGCCAGCACGCAGCCATCCCGGGCGCGGGCGCCGAAGGTCTTGCGGGCCTCTACCAGCAAGGGCACCCCGCCACTCAGCACCCGACCGTTGTGCGCGACGAGCAGCACCTCGCCGCCGGTCTTGACCAGATACCAGAGCTGGCCGTCGATCTTCGGCGAGACGTGCAGCTCCCCGCCGGGCACCCGCGACAGGTCGTCGTCGCGGACGATTCGATAGCTGCTGGCGACGACGCGCTTGTACCAGGCGAGGAGGTCGAGCAGGTCGGTGTCGGCGAGGCTGGCCCTGGGGTGCAGGGAGCCGCCGGCCGCGGGGCTGCCGCTGTTGATGACGATGCTCATGTCACGTCCTCCGGCCGCTTCAGCTCCATCTCAGACAGATGCAGCAGCAGCTGGTAGCGCGGCCCGTCGACCCGTCCCTCGAGGAAGGCCCGGTAGGGCTTGCCGTTGTTCTGGAAGCGAAGGGCGTCCCGGCCCTTCTTGCCACCACCGATGAGCACGCACTCATCGGCCTCGTCGAGCTCCTTGGCCATGGCGAACAGAAAGTCGTAGGTGAGGCCGTCGCTGTGGCGAAGCTGGATGGTGCGGCCAAAGACGAAGCGTCGGACCACCTTGTCCCGCTTCAGGCGCATCTTGGTGTGCCGCAGCGCGTGCTCCACGAGCACGTTGCCCTCTTCGTTCACCGGATTCCGACGCTCCTTTTCGACGCCATCGGGTCCGATGAGGATCTCGACAATCCGTGGCGGGGCGTGCAGCACCTTGCCCTCGGAGGTCAGGAAGACGTCGTCGGTGGAGCCGATGAGGCGGCCGATCTGCTCGATGTCCACCTCGGGGTCGCCCTCCACCAGGGCCTCGGCGTAGTCCTCGCCGTGGGCATCCACCAGCGCGTCGTGGTCGAAGCCGTCGGGGTTGGCGAGGTAGCGCCGAAAGGTCACGTCGCCACCGTCGGGCGCGACGGTCCGGTGGGTTGGCTTGTGGGTCATGGACACGTACAGCACGGTGCTGTCGCGCCCCTCCTTGTTCGCCAGGTGCAGCTCGCGCATGGAGACTCCTCCCGCCCGGCCCCGCAGGCCAGGGGGTCAGCTAGAACATGTCGAAGTCGAGGTCGTCGTCGTCGTCGTCATCGTCTTCGTCGATGACGGCGAGGGTCGCGGCGGGCTCGACCCACTCGGGCGGGGTGGGGTTGCCCGTCAGCAGGAACAGTCCGTTGTCCGTGCCGAGCAGGTAGGCCGTCGCGGGGTCGTAGCCGGCCCGGTACACCATGGGCAGACGCACGATGCCACCGCCATCGAGCACCTCCCGCAGGCCTGCATCCACCTCGAGCGGCTCGAGCATGTAGGTGACGGCAACCTTGAGGTCGAGGAGGTCTCTGGCCGTGGCGAGGACCGCCTCCTGGGCGACACCAAGGGTGGAGGGGTGCTTCTGGACGCTGTTGCCATCGACGTCCACCGCCTTGAGCGCCTTGTTGGGGACCCAGGCCCCGGCGGCGTCGAAGTAGCCCTGCGCGGTCATGCCCGCCTGGAGCAGATACCGGCCATCGCGGGTGAGCGCGGCCCGGCGGCAGGGCTTGCCCTCGGCATCCAGCGCCTGGCGGCGACGGGTCGTGTAGAGCTTCTTGCGGTCGAGCTTGGCAAAGTCGAAGGAGGACTCGGCGCCTCCGAACTGAACGACAATCGGCTTGGCCATGGCAGACGGCCCTCCTCGAAGGGGACGGCGGGCCTAACCGAGCAAAGACGCGCCCGTCGCAGCGCTAGGACATTTCCTCACGCCCACCCCGGAGCCCAGGCTCGCCAGAGCACGGGCGGCTGGTTCCGATAGGTCCGCCCCACCGCCACCCCATCTCCCACTGCACCGCGGACGATCATGACCAGCCCGGGAACGCTCGACACCACCATGCAGCAGGTCGCGGCGCACGCCGACTACTCGTTGCTCGACACCCTCACCCCCGACCCCGACGCCACTGCCGACGGCGACGACCACGACCCGAGGCAGGTGTCTTCGGGGCACTACGTCCCCGTTCGCCCCACCCCCTTGCCCGACCCCGCCCTCATCGCCCACAGCCCGGGCCTCTTCGCCGAGCTCGGCCTGTCCCCCGAGCTGGCCCGTGGTTCCGACTTCCTGCGGGTCTTCTCCGGCGACCTCGACGCCGCCCCCGCCCCCATGCGACCCCACGGATGGGCGACCGGCTACGCGCTGTCCATCTACGGGCAGGAATACACCAGCCAGTGTCCCTTCCGAACCGGGAACGGCTACGGAGACGGCCGCGCACTGTCGATCCTGGAGGGCCGCTTCCGGGGCAGACGCTGGGAGATGCAACTCAAGGGCGCCGGGCGCACCCCCTACTGCCGTGGAGGAGACGGGCGCGCGGTGTTGCGGTCGAGCGTACGCGAGTTCCTGGCGCAGGAGCACATGCACGCCCTCGGGGTGCCCACCTCCCGGTCGCTCAGCCTGGTCGTGTCGACCTCGGAGGCAATCCAACGTCCCTGGTACGCCGAGAACTCCCGCTCCACCAACCCGGACCGATGGGTCCTCGACCCCGCCGCCATCTCCACCCGTGTGGCCCCCTCCTTTCTGCGGGTCGGCCAGCTCGAGCTGTTCGCACGGCGCGCCCGCAGAGACGAGCACCCCCGCGCCGCCGCTGAGCTGGAGCAGATCCTCGTCCACGCCATCGAGCGCGAGTACCGCCCGCAAATCCCCTCGGAGCTCCCCCTCGCAGACCAGCTCCTGCAGCTCACCGAAGCATTTCGCGACCGGCTGACCCGCCTCGTGTCGCATTGGATTCGAGTGGGCTACTGCCAGGGCAACTTCAACAGCGACAACTGCGCGGTCGGCGGCTTCACCCTCGACTACGGTCCCTTCGGCTTCATGGAGCTGTTCGACCCGGCCTTCCAGCCATGGACCGGCGGCGGACAGCACTTCGCCTTCTTCAATCAGGCTGAGGCGGCCCAACAGAACTTCCACATGTTCTGGAAGACCGTGCGCACCTGGACCGGCTTCGATGACGACCAGCTCGACGCGCTCGACGACCTTCGCCGGGGCTTTGCCGAGGCCATGCATGCACAGCTCGACCAGATGTGGGCCGCCAAGCTGGGGCTCGATTCCCACCATCCCGCGCTGGTGCGGCGTCTCCTCGGGCTGATGCACCAGACCCCCGTGGACTACACCATCTTGTTCCGCTCGTTGTGTGGCCTTCCCACCACCTTGGCGCCGTTGCAAGACAGCTTCTACGAGCCCGAGTCTGTCGACGAAGCGGCCTGGACCGACTGGCTTCGAGACTGGCACACCGCCCTCGACGCAGGCGCGCGTACCGCAGAACAGGTGGCGGCGCAGATGGAGCGGACCAATCCAATGTACATCCTGCGGGAGTGGCAGCTCGTGCCGGCCTACACCGAGGCGGCAGCCGGAAGGCCCGGGCGCATCCACACCCTCCAGCAGGTGATGACCCGTCCTTACGAGGTGCAAGACAAGGACACCCGGCGCGCGTTCTTCCAACGCAAGCCGCTGGAGACCTTCGGGATGGGCGGCGTGTCCCACATGAGCTGTTCGTCTTGAGCCTGTGAGGGACTGCGGCGAGACGCCCATCCCTCGCCTCCCAAGCGAGTGACCGGGTCCCCTACTCGAAGCGGATGTTGTCGATCTGGGCCACCGACGTGAAGAGGGGGTCGCTGACGTCGGTGAGCACCCAGGTCAGCACCACGGGACTGCCGATGTCGGACAGGTCGGGCTTGCCACCGGTGCCTTCGGGTCCGACCTCGGCATCGGTGAGCCCGGGAAAGTTGCCCGCGGTGGAGTCGGCCGAGCCGATGTCGTTGACGCCAGCCACCTCCTTGAAGGCGATGCCGTCGGGACCCCAGACCACGAAGAACAGGCCGTCGTCGTAGACCGCCCCGACGTACTCGTCGAACTCCTCGGACACGAACCTCTTGTCGAACTTGACACTCGTGGCGCCGCCAGTGTCGAGGGGGCGGGTGGTCGCGTAGCTGGTGGTGCCCCCAATCGCCGCGCCGCCGAGAACCTCGCCAGAGCTGAGCAGCAGGTGCTGGTCTCCTTCGGTGGGCGCCAGGCTGCCGTAGGCGTCGGGACCGATGTAGGCATCGCCAAATGCGAACACCGTTCCGTTGTCGACAACAGCCTCACAGTCGTCGCCTTCGGAGGTGGCTGCATCTTCGAAGCCGAGGTCGGCGGTGGAAGTGAGCGCGTCGATGGAGCCGGCGTCCCACGGGCCGGTCGAAAACGAGAAGGACCAGGTGTCGATGACGTAGTCGATCTTCACCTTGACCTCGGAGTCGGCCGGCCACGGCTCGGAGGGGACGAAGGCGAACACCGTGGTGGTGGACCGGGTGATGGCCTTGAAGCGCCCGGAGACGACCTCGCTGTCGACCCGGACGGTGAGCTGGTCCTGGCTCACGGAGCCCGCATCGAAGGAGGCCGCCACGAACACGAGGATGGGGGCGTAGGGGCTCACGTTGGTCGCGCCCGGGGTGGGCACGGTCTGGGCGGCGATGCCACTCCACGACGGGGTGTCCTGGGCGGCGCACTCCCCCCACCCCGGCGTGGACGCACCACCGGCAAACCCGCCCCCGGAGTCCAGCTTCTCGCCGGACGAGGAACAGGCGCCGAGGAGGCCCAGGAGAAACGTGGCTCGAACGCTGGACATCAACTGGCTCCTTGCCCCGGCGAATGACGGCCGGCAGGTCGGCGAGCGGCATTCGAGAGGCTTTGCAGGGTACATGGTGGCGCAATCGCCGTCGCCGCAACCGTCCGGCGCCAGCCTCACCGGTCGACGGCACACGGTCGGCGCGTCAAGCTGCAGCGTGCCCCGGTCCCCTTCACGGGCCAGGCAGGCGGCAGGAGCTCCCATGTCCCGCAAGGAACGCCACTACCGCCTCACCGCCATGGTCGACTGCGCGGGTTGAGCATCGAAGTTGAGCCCGGAGGTTCTGGGCCAGGCCACGCGTCCGCTCGAAACAGGCACCGACCCACGGGTGCTGGTGGGCTTCGACTCAGCTGACGATGCAGGTGTCGTGCGCCTTGCCGACGGGCGCCTGCTCATCCAGACGCTCGACTTCTTCACGCCCATCGTCGACGACCCCTACACCTTCGGCGCCATCGCGGCCGTCAACGCGCTCAGCGATGTCTACGCGATGGGCGGCACACCGCTCACCGCCATGAACATCCTGTGCTGGCCCAAGAACGACCTGCCAGTGGAGGCCCTGCAGGCGCTGCTGCGCGGGGGGGCGGACAAGGTGCGCGAGGCGGGCGCGGCTCTGGTGGGCGGACATTCGGTCACCGACAAGGAGCTGAAGTTCGGCCTCTCGGTGTCCGGCATCGTCGACGAGGCGGGCCTGTGGACCAACGCAGGCGCCCGTCCTGGCGACCGCCTGGTGCTCACCGGCGCCATCGGCACCGGCATCATCGCCACCGCGGTCAAGCGCGCTGCGTGTCCCGTCGAGGCTGCTGAGGCATCCACCGCTCAGATGCTCGCGCTCAACGACGTCGCCATGACCGCAGGCAGAGGCGGGGTCGTCCACGCCTGCACCGACATCACCGGAAATGGCCTTGTGGGGCATGCCTGGGAGGTGGCCCGGGCGTCGGGCGTCACGCTGCGCCTCCACGCCAATCGCGTCCCACTGCTGCCCCATGTGCGGACACTGGCCGCGGCCGGGCACCTCACTGGCGGAGAGCGATCCAACCGTCGCTATGTGGGCGAGGCACTCCACTGGGAGGACGTCCCCGGCGACCTGCAGTCGGTGATGGTCGACCCGCAGACCGCGGGCGGACTCCTCTTTGCGCTGCCCCAGGAAGATGCCGCCCGCCTGGTGCAGACGGGCATCGGGGTCGAGGTGGGCCGGGTGGTCGACGGGCCCGCCTCTGTGGTGGTGTCGGCCTGAGCCCGGGTCTTGGGACTCAGCGCCGCTTCTTGCGCCCCCGCCCCTTCCTCCGACCTCGCCGGGGGGGCTCCTCGACGGGGTCGTCGACCGGCTGGATGGGAGAGGCTTCGTTGGTTCGGGTCGCCCAGGCCGCGAACTGTGCGTCGAGCGCCGCGCGGCTGGGCGGTGCCTGGCTGTCGTCGGAGGGGTCGTCGGTTCGGGTCAAGGCGTCTCTCCACCACATTCAGGCACGACTCACAGGGTCGGCGTCGGAACGCACGATAGTATGCCCGGTCCCCGCCAACCCCATCTGGAGACCCCATGTCGATGATTCCAGCCTCCCACCACGGCCGCTTCGCCGGCACCAACCTGCTGTGGTTCATGCCCGGCACGCCCGCCCATGTCTCCGACGGGGTGCTGGTGGTCTCCGCCGACCGGGTCGCCGTGGAGTGGGCCCACGAGGACGTGGCCAGGCAAGGGGAGCTGGTGCTTCGTGGACCCGCCCCCTCTCTTTGCTGCCACTTCTCCGACACCTTCCATGCCGTCGACGGACTCGTGCTTCACGGTCACCAGCAGGGGTCGAGCGTGCGCCTGTTCGGCACCTACCCCGCGGGCGACGGCTCGCCCGACTGGGGCTGGCGGATCGTGATGGACTGGGCGCACCCCGAGCAGTTCAGCCTGCGGATGTACAACGTGCTGCCCGACGGTCAGGAGGCGCTCGCAGTCGACCTTCGTGGTGAACGGACCGGCTGAGACCGCGTCCCACTGCGGAGCGACGATGGCCGGACGCCTCACCAGTGCAGCCCTCACCGTCCCTGCGAGACGAGGTCTGCCACCCCGACTCGACCAAAACGTTGAGCACGGCGTCAGGTAATGGGAGTTGCACTTACAGGGGCGGGCGCGGCGGGAGCGGTCGAATTCGCACGAACCACATCGTCAGCCGCCACCCACCGGGCGAGATCAAATACACCTGAATGCCGTGCTGCAGGTCGTTTTCATAACCCACACAGCCACTCGATGCGACGCCAGGAGTCCTGGTCCCATTCTCAACACCGAAGCCGCCGAGGGCCTTGGTGCAACCGCGACGTCCTGACGCCGTGCTCAACAGCGGGGCCTGCGGCTACAGCGCGAAGGAGTCGGCCCCATCGGTCTCGATGCCGCAGAGTTCTTCGTAGATCACAGCCAGCAGGTGGACGCACCACGGCATCCACCACAAACCCGCGATGCCCAGCGTGAAGGCAATCAGAAGGTAGCTGGACACCACGGACAGGAAGATGCCGAGCAGCGGCCACACATTGCGCACCGCGACACGCAGGGCGAGGGCGAGGGCGGTCCAGGGTGCCAGCTGCCGGTCGACCACCAGCGGAAAGGCCAGGAACCCACCGATCCACATGACGAAGCTCGGCAAGCCAAACCACGGGGACAAGCTGCTGAACCAGCCGGGGGCCGCCACGATGGCGAGCAGGCCCAGCACCTGCCACTTGCTGCGGCGGGGCCAGATGTCGCCGACCTCCTGCGGCGCGCGGCGGACTGCGCCGACCAGTCCGTAGCGGGTCCAGCCGGCGTAGAGCATCGCGTTGAACGGCAGGGTCAGCACACCCGCCGCCAGCGTGAAGGCGAGCTCGGTGGAGGCCACCGCGAGGCGCTCCGTGAGGCTGGGGAGGTGTTGGGCGATGCCCAGCTGGTGTACCAGGCCCAGCTGGATCAGGAACGGCGGCACCAGGGTGCAGAGGTGCAGCAGCAGGCCCGCCATGAAGGTGGGTGCCTTCGTGCCGTTCACCCGTGCCCAGGCCATCCGCATGGCCCGCATGGCCGACAGCTTTCTGCGGCCTGCCAGAGCGTCGGCGAGGCGTTGGGACGGGTCGTAGTCTTCTGCCGGTGTGTGCCACCCGAAGGAGGGGGTGCCCCGGGCCACTGCAGGCCCTTCCGGCAGCACGTCAGCCACGGGTGGTGCATACGGATTGGTCGGGTCGGACACGGTTCCCCCCACGACACGCGCCCGTCGCTTCGGGCCGGCAAGCGTCTGCGCGAGAGTCTACTCGACCGGCACACCGACCTGGTCGAAGGTGCCTTCGGACACCGGCCCGAGCTCAGGCCACGCCCAGCGCCCGGCGGGGGCGGGCCACCTCGATCACCACGTTGCCATGCCGGTTCTGCTCGGCATGCGCATGGGCGTTGGCGATGCGCTCCAGCGGGAAGCGCTCCGAGAGCACCGGGGCCACCGCGCCTTGCCGCAACAGCTCGGCGACGGTGTCCAGGTCCTCCCGAGACGGCATGGCCACGTCGAACAGCAGGCGCTGTCCCCCGCGCAGGCCCGTCCACACCATCTGCCCGAGCACCTGCAAGGACACGTAGAGCGTGAGGTAGCGACCGCGGGGAGTCAGAGCGGCGCGGGCATCGGCGAAGTGCGTGGCATCGGCCACATCGAAGATGACATCCCAGCGCGCCCCGGACTGTCGGTAGTCGGAGGTGCGGTAGTCGAAGACGGCGTGAGCCCCGAGCTGCTGCATGCGCGCGAGGGTGTCCGCGCTGCCCACCGCGGTGACGTGGGCACCCATGTGGCGGGCGATCTGGATGGCGAAGCGACCCACCCCCCCGGAGCCTCCGAGGATGAGCACCCGCTCTCCGGCCTGCACCTGGGCGAGCTTGTCCAGAAAGTGCAGAGCGGTGTGCGCTCCATAGGGCGAGGCAGCCGCGGCGGCGTCCGAGATGCCCTCGGGCCGATGAGACACCGGCCCATCGGCCTTCACGACCACCTTCTCGGCCCACGCACCGTCGTCGACCATCCCGAAGACCGCGTCGCCGACCGAGAAGCGGTGCACGCCCGCCCCGACCTGGACGACCCGGCCAGCGAACATGGTGCCCTGGACCTTTCGTCGGGGCGCAGTCCACCCGAACATGAGCCGACCGATGACGCCCACCGCTCCCGGAAAGTCGGCGGTGCGCAGGCGCAGGTCGCCGGCTGACACCGTGCTGGTGGTCACGTCGACGAGCAGTTCTCCGACGCCGGGCTCCGGGTCGGCCACGGTGCGGGTCTCGAGTCGGTCGGCGGGGCAGTAGGTGGGGGTCCAGGCAGCGAGCATTGCGGGTCTCCTTGGGAAGGACACCTGCAAGCTATGGGTGGATGAGTGTATCGACCTCGTCTGTGTTGGTTCAACCACCATGCGTTTGTGTATAGGTCACCGAATCAGCCGGAGGACGCGGGCGGACGGACACTCCAGCGCCAGACCCGCCGGCCCTCCCGTTCGCACACCTTCTCGCGGCGACTGCGCACCGGCCCGCTCGGGGGTGGTCTGGCGGGCCGCCAGTGACCGAAGGCCGCCTCTGCCAGCTGCACCATGCCTGGAATGTCGGTGGCGAGGTGGAGCACACCCTCCGGATCCAGCACGCGGGCCACAAGCATCCCGAACACTGGCGTGAGCAGCAGGTGCCGGGGGTTGTTGGATGGAGTGGGAAAGAGGATGTCGAGCCGTGAGACCCGGCCGGCAGGCACCAGAGCGGACAGCACCGCCCTGCCGTCTCCGCGCACCAGCAGGGCGTTGTCGGGGGCGGTCCCGGCGGCCTCCAGCACGGTCTTGCGCAGCTCGATGCCCAGCCAGCGCGCCTCGGGCCACCGTCGCGCGTGGCCGAGCAGGCGGTAGCCCCGGTCGACCCCCAGCTCGACGTTCAGCGGCACGGCGTCGGGGCGGCAGAAGTCCCGGATGCGGTCTCCTTCGGCCCGCCACGCGGGTTGGTCGTAGAGGCGGGAGCCCGAGCGGGTGCCGGGAATGCGGTCAGGGTCGCTGCAGTCGCGCAGAGTCTCCGGCAGCTCGGGCGGCAGCCACAAGTCGGGGTCGATGGCGGGCGGCCGGTTGCGTCGGCGGGAGGGTCGCATGGTCTGTCGACCCTATCGCCAGGTGGCGGGTGGGTGGGAGCGGGTCCCGCCTCGTCGGGGGTGCTACGCCAATCGCATGGACTGGCGCACCATCGACTTCGACTGGAACCGCACGCGGGCCTTTCTCGTGACCGCTGAGGAGGGCTCGTTCTCGGCGGCAGCACGGGCCCTGGGATCCACCCAGCCCACGGTGGGTCGGCAGGTGGCGGCACTGGAGGCCGAGCTGGGGGTCACCCTCTTCGAGCGCGTCGGTCCCAGGCTGGAGCTCACCGACAGCGGCCTGGAGCTGCTGGAACACGCCCGCTCCATGGCGGAGGCGGCGCTGCGGGTGTCCCGATCGGCGGCCGGTCAGTCGGCCTCGGTGGAAGGAGAGGTGGTGGTGACCGCGAGCGAGGCCATCTCGGCGCTCCTGCTGCCGCCGGTCATCACGCAGCTGCGCCAAGCCCATCCCGGCATCCGCATCGAGCTGGTGGCGTCGAATGAGGTGCGCGATCTGCACCGCCGAGAGGCCGATATCGCCATCCGCAACCTGCGCCCCACCCGGCCCGACCTCTTCGGACGCCGCCTCCGCGACGTCGATGCCGGCCTCTACGCCGCCCCCGCCTGGCTGGCGCGCGCAGGGCCCATTCGCACCCTCGCCGACCTGTCCAAGGCGGACTTTCTCGCCTTTGGCCACGGCCCGGAGATGATTCAAGGCCTCGCGGCGGCGGGCGTCACGGTCACGCAGGCCAATTTCCCCCTCGTCGTGCCAAGCCACCTCGTGCAGTGGGCGCTGTGCCGCGAAGGCGCGGGCCTGTGCTTCATGATGGCCGAGGTGGGCGACCGGGAGCCCGGGGTGGTCCGGGTCCTGCCCGAGCTGGCGATTCCGGTGCAGACCTGGCTGGTGTGCCACCGCGAGCTGCGCACGAGTCGACGGCTTCGGATTGTGTGGGACGCTCTGAGCGAGGCCCTGGCCTGACCGGATGCGTCCCGGTCGTCCCTCTCGTCGACAGAGGCGGTGCTTTCGACGCGGTCACCTACGCCCGTCGCGCAGCCACCATCTCGAGGTCCCTGGGCTCCAGCTCACACGGTGCCCCGGGCCACGCGCTCGACTCCACCCGGATGGCCACGCGCATCAGCTCCGTCACCACCAGTCGGGCCGGATGCCAGGCGCCCGCGCGATGAAGCTGCACACGGGAGCCCATCGGGAGCAGGGTGTCTCCCAGGAAGATCTCCGGCAGACCATTGACCGGCATCACGGAGAGCTGGTCCCACCAACCCTCGGGCAGACGGACCCAACGGTCGTCAGGCTCTGGCGGCACAGACATCCGAACTCCACTCACTCAGGACATCTATCCGCGTCCACCCACCCCGGTCTGCGGACTGCGCCCGACCACGCATACCTCAACCAATATGCACAATGTGCCAACACTTTCGGCCACCCAGCCGTATCGGGAGCACGGGTCTGGCATCCGGAATCCTCCTGAAGGGGGCTTCAATTGGAGACATGCTCCGGCCCCCATTGTCGCGAAGGGACTGCCGCCGCAGCCAAGGGGGTGTTCGACCGGATTGCAGGCGGTATGGAGCCCCCTGCCCGCCATTCTGGACGCACCATGCCCCTCTTCGACCTGCTGCACCCCGACCACCTCGTCCGCGACCTTCGGCAGGTGCTCCAGGAGCGACCCGCCGAGACCGTTGTGGCGATGCTCGACCGCTTCCACACGGCCTTTTCGCCCGACCGACTCCGCCACACCCACGGCGTGGAGCTGCTGGAGCTGGTGCGGGCCCAGGGCCGCACGAGCATGACGTGGTGGCTGGAGCACCGAAACGAGCCCGAGTTCGTGACCCGCTGGTTTGGCAGCATTCGGGGCGGCAGCGCGCTCAAATTCGTGGTGTACCAGGACGCCGAGGGCCGTTGGATGGGGGGCGCCGGCAAGCCCCACGAGGTCTCCCAGAGCGAGGCGGTGGCCGTCGTCGAGGCCCAGCGCGACGAGCTTCTGGCTGCCCTCGCGGTGGTGGACCAGCTGCCCGACGACCCCGCCCATCCAGCCTGGGGACGCCTCCAGAGCGACATCTCGACCGTCGCCCCTCGGTTCAGCCACCTCGCCTTCTTCCACAAGACCCTGGCCCTGTGGCGCCCCGAGCGCATCGACGACTACCACTCGCTGCCCCACCAGGCCCCCGCGCTCATCTGGATGGGCGCCCCGGTCGACCCCGCCGGGCTGTGGGCCAACGCCCGCTGCTTCCGCGACGCCCGGCTGCAGCTCGCCGAGCCGATGGGACAGGTGGTGCCCATGTGCCTGCTCGGTCATGCGCTGAACCGACAGCGGGGCCCCATCCGGCAGGTCTGGCGCGTGGGCGGCACCACCGACAGCCACGATGCCGTCGCCAACATGCTCGACACAGGCGAGGCGGCCGTCGGCTGGACCCAGCTGGGACACCTCGGCGAGCTGGTGGGCGACCACACCGGCCGTTCTGCCCAGAAGGTCCTGCGCGACGCCATCCTCGATGAGTGGCCACAGACCCACCCCACCGCGGCCGGCCGGGGTGGCGCGCAGCTCCAGCGCTTCCTCCACAAGGTGTCCGACCACGACCTCATCGTGCTGGCCAAGGGCATGCAGGTGCAGGCCATCGGCCGGGTGTCGGGCGACTACCAATTCAAGCCCGACCAGCACTTCGGTCACCGTCGGCGCGTGGAGTGGTTGGACCGGGGCACCTGGAAGACCCACAGCAAGGCAGGGCTTCGCACCACCCTGCACGAGATCACGCGGGCCTGGGACTTCCACGGCGAGGTGGTCCGGCGCCTGCGCACCCGCGGACAGCCTTCCAAGACGTCGAGCAGCACGCCATCCCCAGAGTCCACTCCCCCCAGTCCGGTGGTGGTGTCCATCCTCGAGCAGGCCGCGCGCAAGGGACAGGTGCTGCTCTATGGTCCGCCGGGCACCGGCAAGACCTTCCACGCCATGCGGGCCGCCGAGGAGCTGGCGGCGCACGGTCGCCATGGCCGGAGCTGGCGGGCGCTCAAGGGTGCCGAGCGGCAGGCCCTCAAGGGACCGGGCGACGGCCAGCGCATCTGGACCTGCACCTTCCACCCCGCCTACGGCTACGAGGACTTCGTGGAGGGCCTGCGCCCGGTCGCCACCGAGGCTGGCCTCACCTTCCATCCGCGGCCCGGCCTGTTCCGACGGATCTGTGCGGTGGCCGCCGCCCACCCCCGCGAGCAGGTGGTCGTCGTCATCGACGAGTTCAACCGGGGCGACGTCGCCCGCATCTTCGGGGAGCTGCTCACGCTGCTGGAGCTCGACAAGCGCGAGCAGGTCCATGTGGTGCTGCCCTACTCGGGCGAGGCCTTCACAGTGCCCGAGAATGTGCGCCTCATCGCGACCATGAACACCAGCGACCGCTCCATCGCCCTGCTGGATGCCGCCCTGCAGCGCCGCTTGGGCAAGGTGGAGCTGCTCCCCGACCCGACCATCCTCGAAGGTGCCGTGGTGTCGGGCATCTCCCTCGCCGGCCTGCTGACTGCGGTGAACCGACGACTCCTCGAGGTCCTGGGCGACCGGGCCCGCGACCTGCAGGTGGGCCACGCCTACCTCATGCGAAACCGCCACCCGCTGTCCACGCTGACGGGCCTGCGGGATGTGGTCCAATACGACCTGCTGCCGCTGCTTCAGGACTACTGCGCCGACGACCCCCACGCCCTCGCCCGCCTCGTCGGAGACGCCCTCTACGACACCGACCGCCGCCGCTTCGCCACCGAGCCCTTCGCTCCGGGTGAGGACGACCGTCTGGTGGGTGCCCTGCTCGACTGGGGGACGGAGGTGGGCGCCGACGACCCCGTCGAGGAGGACGACCAGGCGGACCCCGACGACAGCGCGGATCCAGATGCGACGGATCCAGAAGCGCACGACGGTATCCGAACGGACCCGGACGCGTGAGTCCCCCCCACGAGCTGCAGATGGACGAGTGGGCGACGCTCGATGCAGGCTCGGTGCCTCAGCTTGCCGGACTGTGGCCCGACAGCCCCGACGTGGCCGCAGCGGTCGAGGCTCTGCCTGGACACGCGCTCCGCATCTCCGCCTGCCGCAGCGGCCTGCGCATCACCGCCCGGCAGCATGTGGGGGTGGTGCGCCTGGGGCCCGTGCAGGTGCGGATCCGCCCCAAGCTCCCGCCCGGCGACCTGTGGACCGCGCTCGCCGCAGCCATGCGCCTGCCCGCCGAGTCCCACCGTCCCCCCGTCGACGATGTTCTCGACGGCGACTTCATCGACGCGCTCGCCCGCCTGCTGCTGCGGGAGTCCGACCGCCTGTGGCGCCTGGGGCCCCACCGCACCTACCGCACCCACTCCGACTGGCTCGCCAGCCCCCGCGGCCGACCCGAGCTCGCCGAGCTGGCCCGCCACCAACCTCTGCTTCGGGCGGCTCTGCCCTGCCGCTTCCACGACCGCACCACGGACAACCCCACCAACGCCGTCGTGGCCGGTGCCTTGAAGCTCGCCTCCCGCTGGGTTCGCTCCACCCGCCTGCGAGGGGCCCTGCACCGGGCCGCGCGTCAGTGGTCCGACCTGTGCGCCCACACCACGCTCGACGCCGACCTGCTGCAGAGCGCCCGACGCACGCGCAGCCGCCTCAACGCCCGCTACGATGCCGCCCATGCCATCTCGGCCCTTCTCCTCGCCGGTCTGGGGCGCGGTGAAGGCGAGGGAGAGGGTCCAAACGCTCGACTGCCCGGCTTTCTCGTCGACATGGCCGGCCTGTGGGAGGACTTCCTCGAGGTCTTCCTCCGCGAGCACCTGCCGCCGGGGTGGACGGTCACCGCCCAGCACACGATCCGACACCTCTACGCCGTCGACAGGGCCCCGGCTGGCTGGCGGGCCCCGCGTCCGCGTCCCGACCTGGTCATCTCCGAGAATGGCCGTACCCACGCCGTCATCGACGCCAAGTACCGCGACATCATCGCCCGCGGCCTGCCCCGGGACATCCTCTACCAGCTCTCCGTCTATGCCCTGGCCTGGTCCACCGAAGCGCGGGGCGGTCCGGTGCCGGCGGTGGCCCTGTGTCCGAGCCTGGAGGAGCCCGCAGAGGCCTGGCTGACGGTGCGTCCGCCCGCCGGTCAGGTGCATCGGGTGGGCGTGCGCACGGTGGACTGGTCCGCGGCACTCGCGCTCCTGCGCAGGGGCGACCGGACAGCTGCCCGACAGCTGGCTCTGCAGTGGGTGGGGGCTGACGTGCCCCGGCGCCCTGGCAGGGCCTGAGCGACCCACCATTCGGAGGGGCGGTCAGGGCACGATGCGCAGAGCCAGGGTGGCATCGGGGGTCTGCACGCACGCCTCGATCACTCGGAGGACCTGCGTCAGCTCGGCCCGCCCCGACGCTCCGGGCTTGAGGTGCGGCTTGAAGGTGGGCAGCTCGGCAAGGGCCAACACCTCCCGCAGGGTTGGCAGAGCGACCTCATGTAGGTGCGCACGCCGAACAGCCCATCCGTCCCATAGTGGAAAGGGCAGGTCCACCGTGACCTCATCGCCCTGCTCAACCATCTCGACGAGACCGGGCACCGCATGCAGCGTGAGCTGTCCTGCGCGCACCCAGGCGCTCCAGGGCGAGTCCTCGACGGCCACCCAGTGTCCCCGGTCGAGAAAACACAGGCCATCGAGCAGGTCCCGGGCCGCTCGTTCGAGGAGGCCAGGCGTGAGGAAGGCCCGCGGCGGAAGTCCGGGCGACGCGAGGATGCGGCGCAAGCCCTCCCCTGCATCGCATTCCGCCAGGCCCATCACCGCTTCCGCCACCCGGTCGAGCACGCCCCGAGACAGGGTCCGCCCGGCAAGCAGCGACTCCAACGCAGGTCGCGTGCGCTCCAAAGCACCCAGGGAGATGGCCCGCACCTGCAGGTCTGCGCTCAATCCAACCCCCGCAGGTCGGGCGCCAGGGCCCCGGCCTCGCGCCGCAGCCACATCGCACGGGCGGCACTCAGAATGCCGCCCTGTAGCTCATGCCAGCGGGCAACCCGGGACAGGGCACGCGCGAGCTCAGCCGGCCTTCCGGCCAACGCCTCCCGCTGCAATGCAAGCCGCTCCTCGGCCAGCAATAGCGCACGCTCACGGCTGCCGAAGCATTCATGGAGCACATGCACCTGCAAGCCGAGAATCCAGATCTCATCGGCGACGGTGCCACCCAGCCGCCGACGGGCTTGCCGCACCGCCTCCAGCTCGCCCAGAAGCTGGTCGACACCCTGACCCCAGCCACCGTAGTTGCAGGCTGCCCACACGGCCTGCTCGCGGGCATCGAGGCTGTCGTGGGTGGGTGTCTGGGACATCGACCGAGCCTATCCGCTCGTGGGCCGGGGGGACGCAGACCGAGCCGTCCGCCCCCAGCGCCACGAACGGGCACACAGACCGGACGCCAGGGTCGGCATGCACGCCGCCACTCCCTCACGATCTCACGATACACCCCCACCCGCCCCTCCTCTCCATCCGGCAGGCGGACTCCATGCATGCCTACTGGTCGGTCGCACTGAGCCTCTACTTCGCCTCAGCGCCGCCACCGCAGTCCAACGTGGTCACCCTCGCCACCGGCGACCTGGTGTTTCACCGCTCCACCTCCCGGCAGGCCGAAGCCATCGCGCTGGCCACGAAGAGTGCGTACACCCATGTGGGCGTCATCTTCGTGGATGGCGACGAAGTGAGGGTGCTGGAAGCGGTCGAGCCCGTCCAGCTCACGCCCCTGTCGTCGTGGCTGTCGAGAAGCGCAGACGGTCAGGTGCTGGTGCGGCGGCTGGCCCGGCCCGAGGCCATCTCGCCGCAGGTGGAGCGTGACATGCGGGCGTTGGCGCAACGCTGGCTTGGCGTCCACTACGACCTCCACTTCGAGTGGAGCGATGCGACCCTGTATTGTTCAGAGCTCGTCTACAAGCTCTATGAGCGCACGGCCGCCATCCAGGTGGGGGAGCTGGCGACACTGGGCGACTTCGACCTGGGTCGCCCCGTGGTCCACAAGCAGATGGTGCAACGCTATGGCCCGAGCCTGCCTCTGGACCAGCCGGTCGTGAGCCCCGCAGGTCAGGCAGACGACGCAGACTTCGTGACGGTCTATGCAGGCGCGGTGGATGGGGTGCGTTTTGGGGTGACCAGCGGGCCTTGATGGACCGAGGGACCGTCCCGGTCGCCCCCGCGCGGAGGGGGGCTGTGCCCCCTGAAGCCCGCAGCGCGCTGTGCGCGCGGAGGCCGGAGCGCGCCGCGCGCGCGGAGGGTCCGGCTCCAGGGCCACTCGCCTATTGGTACATCTGCTCGATGAGATCTGCATAGCGGGCGTAGGTTGGCTTGCGCTTCACCTTGAGACTCGCGGTGAGCAGGCCACTTTCGACGGTGAGTGCGGGAATGATGCGGTAGTACTTGATGGTCTCGTAGCGAGCAAGGGTTGTGTTGACGGCGTCGAGGTGACGCTGGATCTCCGCCATCACTGCAGCGGAGTGGGGGTCGTTGGCCACACCCTGCTGTTCGGCCCACACCTCGAGCTCCTCGGGGTCGATGGCGATGAGCGCGGTGGCGTAGTTGCGTGTGTCGGCCACCGTGACGGCTTCTTGCACCAGCGTGTTGGCCTTGAGGCGACCCTCGATCTTGTTGGGGGCGATGTACTTGCCGCCGGAGGTCTTCATGAGCTCCTTCTTGCGGCCGGTGATGGTGACGAAGCCCGCAGCGTCCATGGAGCCCAGGTCGCCGGTGTGGAACCAGCCCTCCGAGTCGAAGACCTCGGCGGTGGCGCCGGGACGGTTGAGGTAGCCCGATGTGACGTTGGGTCCCTTCGCGAGAATCTCGCCGTCGTCGGCAATCTTGAGCTGTACATTGGGAACGGCCGGCCCCACTGTGCCGACCTTGATCCGGCCAGGCAGGTTGCAGGACAGTGCCGGGCAGGTCTCGGTGAGGCCGTAGCCTTCCAACAGATCGAGCTGCATGGCCATGAAGAACTCGTGGACGTCGACCCCAAGGGGTGCGGAGCCCGACAGGAGCACCTTTGCGTTGTCGAAGCCGAGGGCGGCACGTAGCTTGGACAACACAAGGCGGTCGGCGAGCTCGAGCTTGAGGCCGAGCAAGCCGGGCAGCGCCCGCCCGGTGGAGCGGTAGGGGATGGTGGCCTTGCCCACGCCGATGGCCCAACCGAACAGGGCTCGACGCACGGCCGAGGCCCCCGCCACCTTGCCTTCGACCTTGGCCTTCATCTTCTCGTAGACCCGCGGGGCAGCGGGGAAGAAGCCCGGCCGGGTGGCCAGAAGGTCCGGACCGAGGGTGGGGATGGTGGCGATGATGGTGGGCGAGTTGAAGTAGGGGCTGGCGTGCTCGATGAGTCGGCCGAAGCTGTGGGCGAGCGGCAGAAAGAGGAACAGCCCGGTGCGGGCGACCTCGGGCGGAAACAGGGCGGTGTGTTCGACGCTCTCTTGCATTGCAAGCATGTTGCCGTGGGTTTGCAGCACGCCTTTTGGGGGGCCGGTGGTGCCGGAGGTGTAGGTATAGGTGCAGATGTGGTCTCGCTCGACGGCCGCCATCCACGCCTGCCGCCGAGGCCGCACGGCTTCGAGCTGGGCCGCTCCCCGGGCCTCCAGGTCGGCGAGGCTCTCCCAGTCGTCGGCGGGCGCCAGGCCGGAGGTGTCGATGACCACGATGTGGCGCAGCTTCACCGCATCGGCGTCGTAGTCCTTGTCGAAGAAGGTGAAGCCCTGTCGCATCGAGCGCACCTTCTCCAGCTGCACACCGTCTTCGCAGATGGCGATGACCGCCTCTGTGTCGGTGTGCAGGTAGCCCACCTCCTCGTCGAGAAGCGTGGCGTAGACCGGCACCGAACGCAGGCCGGCGATCATGCAGGCGAAGTCGCAGGCAATCCAGTCGGGCGAGGTGTTGCCCAGGATGCTGATGGCGCTGCGGGGGGCGAGGGGGGTGTCGGACAGCGCGGTCATGAGGCCCGCGGCGATGTGCTCCATGCGGTCGCCGAGCTGCCTCCAGGTCTGGTCGGTCCAGGCCTCGCCCTGTTTGTAGCGAATGGCCACGTCGCCAGGGGAGGTCGCGATGCGGTGTTCAATCATCTCGCCGATGGTGGCAAAGGGCATGACGGGCTCTCGATGGGGGACGAAGGGAGGCGGACGGCGCGCAGAATCCCACGGGAGGCAGCTTGCCGCGAGCCCGATGGACGGCTGTCGACGTCCCCTACGACAACGCCTGCCCGGACCCGCCAGCCCGGCCTTCGAACAGCGCCCGCTCGGCGAGCAACCGTGGCACCACCCCGTCGATCAGGGCACGCACGCGGGCGGCGCGGCGCAGGTCGGCGTGGATGAGCAGCCACAGCGTGGAGCTTGCCTCGGGAGCGGGCTGGCCGACGCGACGCAAGCTGGGGTCGGGGTCTCCGACGAAACACGGCAGCAGTCCCTGGGCGCGGGTGGCCCGAAGCAGGGTGTGCATGGCGGTGACGCTGTCGACGCGCATGACGGGCGCCCGCAGGTCGAAGGACCGCCTGGCCCAGGCGACCGCGGGGGTGTGATCGAGGCCCACAAAGTGCAGCCATGGCAGGTCATCGGACTTGCAGTGCACCGGCGCATAGCGGCACCAGGCCAGCTCGAGGAGCTTGCGACCCACCGCCGTGTCGGGCGGATGCTGCGATGGGCGCAGCGCCACATCGGCACTCCTTCCGAGATCCAACACGGCGTCTTCAGCCAACACAACGGGACGCACGCCCGCGCACGTCTGGCGAAAGGCCACGAGGTGAGGGCCCACCACAGGCAGCAGGTCGACCGGCATGGTGATGCGCACCTCCCCCGACACCGCATTGTCGTGGCCCCGCACGGTGCGCCCAGCCGCGTAGATGGCCTCCTCCACCTCCTCCGCCCGGGGCATCAGCGCCTCGCCCACCGCGGTCAGCCGGTAGCCCCGAGGTCCCTTCTCGAAGATGGTGGTGCCCAGCTCGTCTTCGAGTCGTCCGAGGTGACGGTGGAGGGTGGAGGCGTTGACCCCCAGCGCCTCAGCCGCCGCCGTGAGGGTGCCCTGCCGGGCGACGGCGAGGAAGAGTCGGAGGTCGTCCCATCGCTCCATCTTGCGCTCCTGCAAAACCATTTCCCACTCTGCACACTTTTCTGTGCAGGATTCAAGCCATATCTTGATTCCACAAGGAGGCACCATGATGGAAATCCGCCGCAGCGCCGCCCGAGGACACGCCAACCACGGCTGGCTCGACAGCCGCCACACCTTCAGCTTCGCGGGCTACCGAGACCCCCGCTTCATGGGCTTCGGCCACCTGCGGGTCATCAATGAAGACCGGATGGCACCCGGCCGGGGCTTCGGAACGCATCCCCACCGGAACATGGAAATCATCTCCTACGTGGTGTCCGGCGGCCTGGCCCACCGCGACACCATCGGCAATGGCAGCACCATCCGACCCGGCGAGGTGCAGCTGATGAGCGCCGGACGCGGCATCGCCCACTCCGAGCTCAACGCAAGCGAAGACACGCCCGTGGAGTTCCTCCAGATCTGGGTGCTGCCCGCAAAGACAGGGGGACCGCCCAGCTACCAGCAGAGGGACTTCGCCGATGCGCCGGGCCTTCGCCTGGTGGTGAGCCCCGACGGCCGCAACGACTCGCTGCGCATCCAGCAGGACATGGAGCTGTGGCGCCTGCTGCTCCCCCAGGACACCCGCGACGCCTACACCCTGTCTCGCCGGCGCGCCTGGGTGCAGGTGGTGCGGGGCACCCTCGACGTGAACGGTGCCCGCCTGTTCGCCGGCGACGGTCTGGCCATCACCGACGTCGACCAGCTGACGCTGCACGCCACATCCGGCGACGTCGAAGCCCTCATCTTCGACCTTCAATAGCCACCGACCGCGCTGGAGATCCCCATGCCCACCGTTCTGGCCCTGTCCGGAAGCCTTCGTCGAGACTCCCTGAACACGGCCCTGCTGCGCAGCATCGCCGACGCCCTTGCACCAGAGGTGCAGCTGACCATCCACGACTACGCGGCGGTCCCCCTGTTCAACTCCGACGCGCCGCCCAGCGATGCCGTGGCCGCCCTCAAGGCCGCCATCACCGCCGCCGACGCGGTGGTCATCGCCACGCCGGAATTCAACCACTCGGTGCCCGGCGTGCTGAAGAACGCCCTCGACCACGCCAGCCGCCCCGCCTTTCGCTCCCCCTTCGCAGGCAAGCCAACCGGTGTGGTGTCGGCCTCCCCCGGCGTGCTGGGCGGAGTCCGGGCCCAGACGCACCTCAAGACCGTTCTGCTCGGCATGGGGGCGCCGGTGTTCCCAGGCCGAGAGCTGGTGGTCGGAAAGGCCCACGAAAAGGTGTCCGACGGCCGCGTCATCGATGTCTCCACGCTGCGGCATGTGGCGGCCTTCGCCGACGGCTTCGTGCGCTGGGCCCTGCAGATGCACACAGAAGACTGAAGGAGGGCCAGACCGGCCTGGCTATGACAGCACGCCACCAACGGAGGCCACCATCGGGCTGCACCAGGAATACCGGGGCATCGTCGGCATCCTCGCCGGGGTGGTCCAGCTCGGCATCTGGACCATGGGCCCCGCGGTCGGGTGGACGTCGCCCCCTCTGCCCGAGACGGCGCCAGCGATGCTGGCTCTGGGGCTGGGCGCCTTGGCGGATTGTCCGTGGCTGGCGCTGAGGAAGACCCTCCGGAGGCCGACCGCAGTGGCCGTGCTCGCGGCCCAGCTGGTGTTGCCCGGTCTCCTCGCCGCCTGGGTGTTGTCTTCGGCCGAGGGTGGCGGGGGCCTGCTGCTCGCGGGCAATGCGCTGGTGGTGGTCTTCAACCTCCTCATCAGCCACCTGCGCGAGCACCTGCCGGCGGACTGAGCAGAGTCCGTGGTGCTTGCGCGGCCCCCCACAGACCGGCAAGCTGTCCCGTCTGCCTGCCCGGGACCCGTCGATGCAACTCCATGTGAACGGTGAGCTCCACGACCTCGATGTCGAAGCCGAGATGCCCCTGCTGTGGGTGCTTCGCGAGGAGCTGGGACAGAGGGGCACCAAGTTTGGCTGCGGCCTGGGCGTGTGTGGCGCCTGCACGGTGCATGTGGACGGCCGCGCCCTTCGGTCCTGCGTCACACCCGTCTCTGCCGTCGGGGAGCGCAAGGTGCGCACCATCGAGGACCTCGGCACCCCAGCCGTCCCCCACGCCATTCAGGCGGCCTGGCTCGCCCAGCAGGTGCCCCAGTGCGGGTACTGCCAATGTGGAATGCAGATGGCAGCCGTGGCCTTCCTCGCCGACAACCCCGACCCCACCGACGACGACATAGACCGCGGCATCACCAACCTGTGCCGCTGCGGCTGCTACGAGCGCATCCGAGCCGCCATCCACGCCGCCGCCGCCACCCTCCGAGGAGGCGCCTGATGCCTCTGTCTCGGCGCGCGGTGATGGTGACCGGTGGGCTGCTGGGGGGTGGGGTGCTCTTTGGCACTCTGGGGGTGGGTGCGTTGGTCGCCACCTACGACGACCTCGCTCTCCAGCGCGCTGTTCTCGGCAGCAGTGCCCGCCTGCTCGTGCAGTGGATCTCCCTGTCGGCCGACGGACGGGTCACGCTGCACACCCCCCACACCGAGATGGGCCAGGGCACCCACACCGGCCTGCTGCAGATTGTTCTCGACGAGCTCGACGCCGATCCCGCCACCACCCGCGTGCTTCAAGCGCCGGCCGACCCGGCCTTCAATGTGGCAAAGGTGCTCGAAGGCTTCATGTTGGGAGACGAAGCCGACGGCTTCATGGGTGCCCTCGCGGCGGGAGCATTCGGACGGATGGCCTGGCTTGGCCAGATCCAGTTCACGGGTGGCAGCAGCGCGGTGCGCTTCACGGGCTGGCGGGGCATCCGTCGCGCGGCGGCATCCGCCCGAATGATGCTGGTGGACAGCGCAGCGGAGCGGCTCGGGGTGCCCGCCGACCGACTCACGACCCGTGACGGGCGGGTCCACCACGCCGACAGCGGACGCTCGGTGGGCTACGGCGAGCTGGTGGACGCTGTCATGGGCCGTCCCCTCCCCGACACCCCGCGCTTCAAGCCCGCCCCCGAGCGCCGCTTCATCGGCACCCGCCATCCCCGCATCGACCTGCCGGACAAGGTGTTCGGACAGCCTGTCTACGGCATCGACGTGGCGGTCGGTCAGATGCGCCATGCCGCTGTCGCCGCCCCACCCCTCGTGGGCGGCACCATCACCGGCGTTCGCAACCTCGCGGAGGTGGAGGGACGGCGCGGCGTCGAGCGGGTCATCCCGCTGGCCGACTGCGTGGCCGTGGTCGCCGACAACCCCTGGCGGGCCGAGCAAGCCGCCCGGGCCCTCGACATCGCCTGCGAGCCGCCCGTGACCGGACGCCTGCACAGTCCCGAGCTCGCCATGCAGCGCCGCGCGGCCTTGTCGGGTGAGCTCCAGGAGGTCGTGTCCTCGGGCGAGTCCCCTGCACGACTCACCGGCGATGGCCTCGTGCATGCCGAGTATGCGACCCCTCACCTCGCCCACGCCCCGATGGAGCCCATGAACTGCACGGTGTGGACCGAGGGGGAGGCGGTCCACGTCGCGGTCGGCGTGCAGGACCCTCTGGCCGCCCGGCGCAAGGCCGCAGAGGTGCTCGCCCGTCCACTGGAGCAGGTGGTGCTCCACACCAGAACGATGGGCGGCTCCTTCGGCCGCCGGGGCAGCGTGGGCGGCTCGGGACACAACTTTCTGCGCGTGGCCTGCGACATCCACAACCAGGTGGGCGGCGCTGTGAAGATGGTCTGGGCCCGCGAGACCGGCCTGCGCATGAGCACCTACCACCCCGCGGACCTCAAGCAGATGTGGGCCCGACTCGGCGAAGATGGCCTGCCAGTGGCCCTCTACGGTCGGTCCTACGCCCCGGTCTCCATCGCCCACGAGGCCCGCCCCGTCTACCCGCTGCCGTCGGTGCTGGTGGAGTCTGCCCAAGGCGAACCGGCGGTTCCCTCGGGCGTGTGGCGCAGCGTGGACTGCTTCCACCACACCTTCTTCAACGAGTGCTTCATCGACGAGTGTGCCGAAGCCGCCGGCCAGGACCCCATCGACTACCGCCTCGCCCTGCTCGCCTCGGATGCGCGGGGGGCCCGCGTGCTCCGGCGGGTGGCCGAGGCCTCGGGCTGGCGGGGTCGGGTCGTGGGGGACAAGGGCTATGGCGTGGCCTTCGCGCGCTGCTTCGGCAGTGTGGTGGCCGAGGTGGTGGAGGTGTCGCTCCGGGACGGCACGCCCGTCGTGGAGCGCGTGTGGTGTGCCCTGGACTGCGGCACGCCGGTGAATCCAGGCAGCGTGGAGGCCCAGGCGCAGGGCGGCATCGTGTGGGCGCTGTCGGCGGCCTTGCACGGCGAGATCAGCTTCGAGCAGGGCAGAATGGTGCAGTCCAACTTCCACGACTACCGGGTGATGCGCCTCGGCGACGGCCCGCGCATCTCGGTGGAGGTGATGTCCTCCCCGAAGGAGACGGTCGGGGGCGTCGGGGAGGTGTCGGTGCCACCGCTCGCACCGGCCTTGGCGAACGCGCTTGCTGCGATCCAGGAGCGACCGCGCCGGCTTCCGCTGGCCCCTCAGAACCCACGCAACCAATAGCCCCATCGCAAGTTGTGGCCTTCGAGACGCGCGGTCGACAGGGATGCAGGGATGCGGGACGCGGTAGGCTTGGGCTGCAAGAGGGGAGGTCCGGGTGATCAGGTGGCTCTCACTGGAGAACATCCGCTGCTTCGAGCGGGAGAAAATCGACCTCGACCCCCGTGTCACGGTTGTTCTCGGAGAAAACGGCTCGGGCAAGTCCACGCTGGCCCATGCGGTCGCCAGCCTGGCCTGGGGAGAGGAGGGCTTGCGGGCCTTTCCGCTTCGGTGGGGTGCGCAGCGAGGTCAGGTGACGGCTCTGACCGACGAAGGCACACGCGCGGAGTGGACGTCGGAGGGCCGGCGGACCCGCTTTGGACGGCGACCCTGGCTGCTCGTCTACGGCCGCCACCGCGGCATCGTGCTCCCACCGGGCACCGGGGGCCACAGCTCTTGGGACCTGCCCGAGGAACGTCTGCTCAGCCTGGAATTCGAGCGGGCCGAGCGGCCTTCGCGGGATCTGGAGCGCGACCGCACCACCACCATCATCCAGCCCGACCCCGCCCTGCTCCTGAGCCGAACCGACCTGCTGCTGCGCATGGAGGACGAAGGGCAGTTCGTGCCGAGGCTGAAGGCCACCTACACCCGGCTGGAGCGGTCGCTGAAGGGCCTGGGGGAGGGCATCGAGGGCCTGACCATCGAGGAGCGGGGCGGGCGCGACCAGCTCATGCTGCGCTACCGGGGCAGCACCTTGCCCTTCGACGCGGTGGCAGACGGCTACAAGTCGGTGCTCAGCGTCGTCTTCGACCTCGTGGCGCGCTTTGTGTGGGCCGACTCTGCAGCAGACCCGCTCGCCACCCGAGCCACGGTGTTGGTAGATGAGGTCGACCTCCACCTGCATCCCCGCTGGCAGCGGCGGGTGGTGGGTCAGCTCACCGATTTGTTTCCCAACGTCCAGTGGGTGCTCACCACCCACTCCCCGGCGGTGGTCCAGGGCGCCATCGACGGCGGGCACCGCGTGGTCCGCCTGTCCCACGAAGCCCCTCGGGTACGGGTGCTGGCCGATGACACCGACCTGGCCCGGGCAGAGCTGGGGGCGGTGCTGTTGGATGCGTCCACCTTCGGCGTTCACTCCCGCTACTCCCCGGAAGTGGAGGGGTGGGAGCGCGAGGTGGGGACTCTGCGATGGCGCCTGAGCCGCGGGAGGGCGTCGCCCGACGAACGCCATCGGTTGATCGGCCTGCTCGACCGCCTGCAGCAGCTGCACGCCGCCGACGAAGGCCGCAAGCGCCGCGAGGTGCTGCTGAGCGAGCTGGCCCGGGTGCGCCTCGCCTACATTCGCCAGCTCGAAGCCGAGGTGTCCGGTGATCAAGCTTGACCGTGGCGGACTGGCAGCACCCCATCCACGCTGGCGGAACAGCGTGACCAAGGCCTTTTCGGACAAGGGCGGCGACCTGGCGAACTTCGAAGCGGCAGCCCTGGCCTTCGAGCGCCGGTCACTGGCGAGCCGAAAGGCGCCGAAGGGTGGCTTTCTGTCGCAGGCGACCCACCACCTGCCGTCTCATGGCCACCTGCCGCTGAAGGGACGTCCTCCGAACACCGAGCCCTTCTGGCCTCCCAGGTGGCGCCAGTGGTCGCAGATCAAGAAGAAGCTGCTGGCCATCTCGCTCAACAAGTGCGCCTACTGCGAGTCGCTCTCGGGCGCCGACCAGCACGGGCAGGTGGAGCACTTTCGCCCGAAGTCCATCTTCCCGACCAGGGCCTACGACTGGGACAACTACCTGTACAGCTGCGAGCTCTGCAACCACACGAAGGACAACAAGTGGCCCGACACGGGACCCTACCCAAGGCCCGACGACCCCGCCTTCGACCCGGACTGGTTCGCCTTCGATGCGGCGGGGGGAATGTCGGGGACGGCCGGACATGCCCAATCGCAGGACATGGTGGACGACTTCGGCCTGGACCGGGAGGGGCTGCGGGCAGCTCGGAGCACGATGGTGGAGGAGGTGAGCCAGCGGCTCGAGGAGCTGCTGGACGACCTGGAGGCGGATGGCATCCCCAGGTTGCGGCAGCGCCGGTATGCGGCACGGGAGCTGGTGGGCGATGCATTGCCCTACTCAAGGGCGATCAATGCGGCGGTTCGTCGGGTGTGGGCGGCGAAGGGGGATGGGTCGCCTCTTTGAAGATGGCGAGGTTGGTCTGGAGGACGGACTCGAGCTCGTCTTTGCCGGGGTGATGGGACGCCATTCTGAGAAGGCTCTTTGCAGTGGCCTCCAGGGTCAGGAAGATGCCGTTCCAGTCGCCTCCCGACCCCAAGTCCAAGCGCATCGAGGCCGCGAAAGTGTCCATCAGGCCATCGTTTGTCAGGATCAATAGGAAGCCGAAGCTCCCCACGCCCCAGTCCACAAGCCCGGGGAGGGCGACAATGCCCACACCTGCCATCGGCAGCCACACTTCCTCCTTGACCGTCCCCCTGTCGCCATTGGATGCCACCAGCACCCCACCCACCCCCTCATACCCACACGCCACCAACGCAGACAGCGTCCACGCCCGCACATTGGGATCCTCATCCTCCATCAGTGGCACCAGCAGCGGCCCCACCACCTTGCCCAGCTCCGCCACCTCCTGCAGAGCCGCGGCCGACCGAGGCGGAAGCAGGTCCACCAGCCGCTCGCGCACCTCCTTGCGAAGCGACCGCGGCACGGCCACCGCCACCCCCACCGCGAGGCCCGCCATCACGTCGGCCACCCGCTCCTTGCGGTCCAGCAGGCCCTTGATGATGGGACCCACCGGCCCATCGGGCAGCCCTGCCGCCAGCAACACCACCTCGCGCCAGTGCTCTGCGTGGGCCTGGGCGACCAGCTCGTCCACCCGCCGGCCTTGCACCATGCCCACCGCCGCCAGGTACTCCTGAAAGGTGAGGTGGGAAAAGGCGAATCGGCCGGGGGCCTGCTCCACGAGAACGCCGTTGCGGTGTCTGATCTCATCGACAATCGCGGGCGCATCCCGCGCCGACAGTCCCAGCTCCGGCAGGTGCTCGCCCAGCAGCCGCTCCAGCTCGCCGTCGGTCAGCGAGCCGGCCTCGTGGGTGTGCATGTGTACCGCGAGACGGGCCAGCAACAGCCGCTTCTGGGGAAGGTCGAGGCGTCCCGTGGGGGCGTCTTCGGGGAACTTGCTGGCGTCCCACTCGTGGAGGAGCACGTTGCTGCAGGCCTCGTACAAGGCGGTGCGGCGCTCGGGGATGCGCTGGCCCACAAAGCGGTGGACCACACACAAGACCGCCGCCAGCAGAGGCGTGCGGGCGAGATCGGCGGCGGCCTTGCTGCGGGACAGGCGGCTCAGCAGGTCTTCGGCGGCCCGCCTGCCCCGCTGCTCGGCCGTGGCCCGGCTGCGCACGTCGGCCACGCTGACCTCGGCCGCCCGACACCAGCGGTGGACGAAGTCGGAGACCTCGGAGGCCTCCAGATCGAGCAAGGCCAGCGGCTCGTAGCCCTCCAGAACCTCGGCCTTCCTGGCCAACAATGCGCGGAAGGGCGCGGTGCGCAGCGTGAGCACCACCCGGGTGTCCGCAAAGCCCTCCAGCAGACGGTCGACGGCCTGCCAGGGCGCCGCCGGCCCGCCAGGGACCTCGTCGAGGCCGTCCACCAACAGCAGCCCGCGGCCCGCCTGCAGGACCTCGCGCAGCCAGGGCACCGCGCAGCCGTTGAGGTGGGCAATGGCCTCCAGGTCGATGCCTTCGTCGAGCAGCCGACACTGCACCACAAAGGGAATGCGGTCGTTGTGGGTGGTGGCGATGCGCTGCAGCAGGGTGGACTTGCCACTGCCCGGCTTGCCATGCACAACGACCCGCGACGCGAACTCGACCACCCCGTCCTGCCCGACCAGAATCGGTATCTCCACGGTGTGGTCGCCCACGGAGGCCGAGCGGGTGCGCTGGCTGCGGAGACGCTGGGGCACATACAGGAGGTCGAGGTCCTGAAAGATGCGGGCCGAGGCCTGCAGTCCGAACAGCTCCACATGCCCCCAGCGCTCCCGCAGCGCCTGCCGGTGGGAGGTCTCGGGGTCGGCCAGAGCGCGGGCCAGCTCCAGCTCGAACTCCAGGGCGGGCTCGAAGGTGCCCGTCCAGCCCACCCGCTGCCAGTCCCGCACCAGGGACTCGACGCGGTGCAGCATCACAGGCGACAGAACCGCCGTGCCACGGAGGGCCAGAGCATCGACTATCAGGGCCTCTGCGCGCTCCCTCCGGTTGGCGAGCACCCGGGGCGGCACCCCCACCTCGACCGCGTCCCCACCCACACGCGCGAAGACCGGCTGGGTGACCTGGGTGCGGAGCAGCGACTCCAGCTCGCGATTCGACATGGCCACAGACTACCCCGGCATCCGGTGGGCCTCAATCGAGGGCCCCCGCCGCACCACCGCCCGACGCGACCAGCGTGGCCGATACCTACCAGGGCAGGTCGGTGTGGTTGCCCTCATGGCAGGTGCCCGTGCAGCCCTCTTCGGTGATCTCCATCTCGTGGGCGCTGGTGCGGTCGATCTGGCCATCGACGTGCAGGTCGGGGCGAATCATCGCCTCGTTGCGGTCGTTGACGTTGTCGTGGCAGTGGCCGCAATTCTCGTTGTAGTCGATGTGGAAGGCGTGGGTGCCCGACATGGCGGACCAGGCGTCCCAGCCACTGCGCCGGTAGGGGTGACAGCCATCGCAAGACAGGGGACCGTCGGTGCTGGTGACCTCGCCGATGGGCTCGAGGCCGTTGCCGTGGCAGTACAGGTTGGAGCAGGAACCCGCTCCCAGGTAGACGCCCTCCGCGCTCAGGCCGCCCGAGAAGTCGACCTCCGACACGCCGGGGGTGGTGTCGCCAACGAACAGGTGGCCGCTGCTCAGCACGTCGGTGGGCATGGTGTGGCACTGCACGCAGCCATAGGCAGGCTTGCGGTTCTCGGTGACATGCCAGGTGTGGACGCCAAAGGGGTCGTCGCCGAGGATGCCGGTGGGTGGGGCGCCCGTCTCGTTGTCGTCGCCGCCGTGGCAGCGGGTGCAGTCGGTGCGCCAGCCCTCCTCGTGGCAGGAGTCGCAGGACACCGCCTCGCCCTGGCCTTCCAGCGTGGCGCCGTGGCAGTCGATGCAGGCCTCCTGCTGGGCCTTCGCTGCGACGCCATGCACATCCGGGCTCGCGTAGCCCTCCGGGTGATGGGGGCCGGTCGGCTCCTCCTCCGCCGGGGCGGTGTCCTCCGCAGGAGACTCGGGCGGCGTCTCGAAGCTCGACTTGGTGGGGAGCACCGGATCCTGTGTGCAGCCCGCCCAGAGGAGGGAGGCGATCATCAGGGTGGGTGCGCGCATCGCAAGCTCCAGGGGACGCGGTAGAGGGACTCGGGAGAAGGGGTGCGGGCGACGGGGACCGACCTCGGGGTCACCGAGGCGGCATCCGGCGCCACCGGCAGGGTAGCGCAAGTCCTGGCCTTGGACCGCCTTCACGGCAGAGTCGGCGCCTCAGGGTTCGTCGCGACCGGCGGGCGTGGCCCCGATGACCATCGATAAACAAGACACACATGTCACGAGATGACTGCGGTGGTTTGGTGCCAACCTATCAGACAGATCCGACATCAATGAGAACAGCGTCAGCATCATCGAATTCGATGTCGGTTCGGCATTGATGCCGGGAACGCCACGGTGTAGGGTGGCGCCAACATGAACCGCGGAGCCGCTGATGCTCACCTATACCCGCATCCTCCTTGTTCTCGGCCTCGGTCTGCTCGCAGGCTGCCCCGACACCACCAAGGACGCCGACATCGACGAAGACTCCGGCGGACTGACCGACGGCGACGGCGATGGTGAAGGCGACACCAACGACGACGACGACGATGACGACGACGACGACGACGACGACGAAGAGGACCAGATCCAGGGTTCCGTGAAGGGCACGGTGACCGTGGAGGTCTGGGAGACCGTCGACGGCGAGTTCACCCAGGTCGACCTCGACGCGCGCTACGGCGGCGTCTACCCCTTCGGCAAGATCTTCGTGGGCGCCTACGACGACCCCGACGACAGTGGCCGGGAGCGCTACCGCGGCATCGACACCATCGACGAGCCCACCTTCGGGCCCGACCCCTTCGAGCTGGAGGTGCGCCTCGACGAAGCGGGCAAGGTGGTGGTCTACGCAGCGGTGGATGCCGATGGCGATGCGGTCATCGACACCCAGCACGACGCCACCGCGGTGTGGCCCTTCGAGGTGATGATCGAGCCAGACGGCCTCGTGGAAGACATCGCCATCACCGTGGCGGTCAACCTCGACAAGCTCCGCGGTGGCGGAAGCGGCTGCTGCGGCGACGGCACCAGCGAGGGCTGTACCGTCACCGTCTCGGGCGAGGTCGACGTGGGTCGCCAGTTCGACGGCAACGGCCTGGCCATGATTCTCGGCACCGACGGCTCGGGTCCCTACTACGGCGACTGGTTCGAGGCCTCGTCCACCTCCGCTGCCGACGACGACGACGATGGCTCCGCCGAAGGCGACTACAGCATCACGATGTGCCACAACGCCGGCACCGTGAAGCTCGTGGGCGCCATCGACTCCAACAACAACGGCATCATCGACCCCGATGACACCACGGGCGCCTACGTCACCGCACCCGACGAAAACGGCAACCCCATCAACGTGGCCACCGCCGACCTCACCGACCACACCATCCAGATCCCCATCTTCGGACCCGACGGTGAAGAAGAGGACAATGGCGTGCAGCTCGTGCCTTTCGTGCGGCTCACCGGCAGCGTGTCGAGCGGCACGGGCACCTTCGACGACTTCGGCGCCGGCACCAAGGTGTACGTCGCTGCGCTGAAGTACCGCTCCAACACGAGCGTGAGCCTGTCGTCGGTCACCGCCAACGCCTACGACCTCGACACCTTCGAGTGGACCGACCTGTCGGGCCAGGCCGCCATCTCCTACGAGCTGCTCGTGCCCAGCAACACCGACATGTACCTGTGGGCCTACGCCGACTCCGACCTCGACGGCACGCTCAACGAAGCCGGCGAGCCTGTGGCCTCGGCCACCAGCGACTGGGGCAAGATCTCCACCGGCACCGACAACCTGGTGTTCGACATGACCATGGGCGCGCCCTGAGTCGACGGCGACGGCCGATCTGACAACATCCGCAATTCGACCCGACTGAAGTTGGCGGATCGCGCCGCCGATGACACCCCCGTCCTTCGAGCGACGGGGGTGACAGATGGTCCGAAAGACACTGGCGGCGGGCTTGCTGGCCGGCGTTGTGGTGGCCGCGGGGATGGGGGGCGCCTGGGTTCACTTCGTGGACCTGTCCACCATTCTGTTGACCTACGGCGTCGGCTACATGCTGTGGATGCTGGCCGGCGGGGCGGGCTTGCGGGCCATCTGGACGGCCCTTCGGTCGGAGGGAGCCACGGAGCTGGAGCTGGCGAAGGCGGAGCTCAGCGTGGCCGCCGCCCGTAGAGCGGTCTGGACGGCAGGAGGCATCGGCACGTTGATTGGCCTCGTGCAGCTGCTGCAGGCCATTGACGACCCCGCTGCGGTGGGTCCGGCCCTCGCATCGACCGGCTTCGCGCTGATGTATGCCGCGGTCGCCGACCTGCTGGTGCTGACCCCGGTCCACGCCAGCCTTCGGCGCAAGCAGCTCGGCGCCGGGGTGGACCTGCCCGTCGCCCCCACCCACGAGGGCACCCGCCCCCGGCGCACGGCCCGTCCGCAAGCCAGCTCCGGAGGACCCCGATGAACGCACGCAACCGTCCTCTACCAGCGCGGGCGACAGCAGCCGTGGGAGCCGTGTTGTTCCTCATCGCTGGCGTGCTGGTCGGCTCGCCGCTGTCCATCTTCGTCGACCTGCCGCGGATGCTGCTGGTGCTCGGAGGCGCGTCGCTGGCGTGGGGCCTGCTGTCCGGCGACGCCTTGCTCCGGCTGCCTCAGGTGCTCCGCGCCGACCGTCCGTCGGAGGTTCACCTGAAGGAGGCGGGCCTCACTCTGGAGGAAGGACGGCGGGCCCTCTGGAGCGTCGCGGTCCTGGGAATGGTGCTGGGGGCGGGTCACGCCATGGTCCACCTGCAGGACTACGCCGACCTGGGCCCCGCTCTGGCCCTCAACCTGCTGGCGGTGGTGTACGCCGGACTGTCCGACGGCCTCGTGTTCCTTCCCCTCCGCGCCGCCGTCGACCGACGCCGGGCCGAGGCACTCGAAGCACCGCCGGTCGCCCGCGCGCTGCGCTCCGACCTGGCCGCATCCATGGCCGCCTTGCACAAGCTCAAGGCGGCCCGACGCAACCGCACCTGAGGCAGTCCGGCCTCCCCAGGCTCGGTGCGCGCCCCCACGGCAGCCTGGGCCGTGCGCTTGCAGATGCCTGGGGTGGTGTGGAAGATGGAGGACCGGCGAGGAGAACTCGAATGCGGAGCGCGTTGGCCGTGGTGCTGCTGTGGGTGGGGGGGACGGTCGCGGCCGGCCGACGGATGGCGAGCCCACCCGAGGTGGCCGGGACCATCACCCCACTGGAGGTCCTGGGACGCACCATCTACGAGCGGGAGAAGTGCGGAAGCTGCCACCCCGACCAGCTGGGCCCAACCGACATCTCCGCCTACGAAAATGGTGAGGACATCGGCCTTTCCGATGTGGGGGGCAAGTACCCCCACGCCTGGCACTACCTGCACTTCCAAGACCCCCGGCAGGTGACTCCGGCCAGCAAGATGCCCGCCTACCCCCACCTGTTGGAGACCCGAGTGAGCGCCTGGACCGCCGAAGCCGAGCCCCAGGCCCACCGGATCGTCAAGCAGATGAAGGCCGATCTCCCCTTGCTCGACGTCGCCACCGACCGGGAGGTCATCGCCCTCATCGCCTACCTCCAGGCACTGCAGGCCCCGCGTCCACCCGCAGCCGAGCCGGCTCCCACCCCCGAGCCCGCACCGCCCGACCCCAACGACCCGGCCACCCTTGCAGCTGGTGCCCAGGTCTACAAGGTCAACTGCATGCCCTGTCACGGCAAGCAGCTCGAAGGCGTCATCGGTTCCAACCTGAAGGACGATGTGTGGGCCAACGGCGGCAGCCTCGAGGACATCCTGCGCGTCACCCGCGATGGCCTCCCGGCGCAGGGCATGCCGCCCTACGCACAGGTGCTGGGCGCCGAGGCCTGCGGACAGGTGGCGGCTTTCGTCTACGCCGCCTCTCAAGAGGAGTAGTCTGGCGGAGCTGCGGAGGGCGCCGTGCGCCCGGAGCCTGCGGAGGGCGCTGTGCGCCTGAAGCTGCGGAGGCTGCTGTGCAGCCGGAGCCGCGGAGGCTGCTCTGCAGCCGGAGCGTCCACGACTCTGCTGAAGGGCTGAGATTCGTCTCCTTCGCGGCCGGCCTGCAGTCGATATACGGGGCCGCCAGACGTTCAGTCTCCCCATTCCCGTCGCCTTCATCCCTCGACGCCAAAGAGATGACCATGAGCTTGTACTCGGACTACCTCGCCCAGATCGACACGCGCAAGGCCCAGGGCCTGCACCCCAAGCCCATCGAAGACGCCGACATGGTGGAGGTGCTGATTGCCCAGATCGTCGATGTGGACCACGAACACCGCACCGAGTCGCTCCACTTCTTCATCTACAACACGCTGCCGGGCACCACGAGTGCGGCCGGAGTGAAGGCGCAGTTCCTGAAGAAGGTCGTGGTCGGTGAGGCCGTGGTGCCCGAGATCTCGCGGGACTTCGCCTTCGAGCTGCTGTCGCACATGAAGGGCGGCCCGTCGGTGGAGGTGCTGCTCGACCTCGCCCTCGGTGACGACGCCGGCATCGCCGGGCAGGCCGCCGAGGTGCTGAAGACCCAGGTGTTCCTCTACGAGGCCGACACCGACCGCCTCGAAGCCGCCCACAAGGCCGGGAACAGCCTCGCCACCGAGCTTTTGCAGAGCTACGCCAACGCCGAGTTCTTCACCCGGCTTCCCGCAGTCGACGAGACCGTCAAGGTGGTCACCTTCGTGGTGGCCGTGGGCGATGTCTCCACCGACCTGCTGAGCCCCGGCAGCGACGCCCACTCGCGGTCGGACCGCGAGCTGCACGGCCAGAGCCTGTTCGAGCACGACAAGGCAAAGCAGCAGGCCCTCATCGACCTCAAGAAGCAGCACCCCGACAAGCGCGTGATGCTCGTGGCCGAGAAGGGCACGATGGGCGTGGGCTCCTCGCGGATGAGTGGCGTGAACAACGTGGCGCTGTGGACCGGCATCCCGTCCAGCCCCTACGTTCCGTTCATCAACATCGCCCCCGTCGTGGGCGGCACCAACGGCATCTCGCCCATTTTCTACACAACAGTAGGGGTCACCGGTGGCATCGGGGTCGACCTGAAGAACTGGGTGAAGCAGTTCGACGACGCCGGCAACCTCATCGTCGACGACGACGGCGAGCCCGTCCTCAAGCAGGTCTTCTCCATCGACACGGGCACCGTGCTCACCATCAACACCAAGACCAAGCAGCTGCTCAACGAAGACGGCTCGAAGGTGCTCTCCGACATCCCGTCGGCGCTCACCCCGCAGAAGCTCGAGTTCATCCGCGCGGGCGGCTCCTACGCCGTGGTGTTCGGCAAGAAGCTGCAGACCACCGCCTGCGGCATCCTGGGCATCGACGTTCCCACGGTCTACGCCACCGCCAAGGAGATCTCCCACAAGGGCCAGGGCCTCACCGCCGTGGAGAAGATCTTCAACCAGAACGCCGTGGGCGTCACCCCCGGCACCGTGCTCCACGCCGGCTCCGATGTGCGCGTGAAGGTCAACATCGTGGGGTCGCAGGACACCACGGGCCTCATGACCTCCCAGGAACTGGAGATGATGGCCGCCACCACCATCTCGCCCTCGGTCGACGGCTCCTACCAGTCGGGCTGCCACACGGCTTCGGTGTGGAATGCCAAGGCGCGTCGCAACATCCCCAAGCTGATGAGCTTCATGAACAAGTTCGGGCTCATCACCGGCCGCGACCCCCAGCACCGCTACAAGCCGATGACCGACGTCATCCACAAGGTGCTCAACGACATCACGGTCGACGACCAGGCGGTCATCATCGGCGGCGACTCCCACACCCGCATGAGCAAGGGTGTGGCCTTCGGTGCAGACTCGGGCACCGTGGCCCTTGCATTGGCCACCGGCGAAGCCACCATGCCGATTCCCCAGTCGGTCAAGGTCACCTTCAAGGGCGCGCTGGCCGACCACATGGACTTCCGCGACGTGGTCCACGCCACCCAGGCGCAGATGCTCGACCACTTCAAGGGCGAAAATGTGTTCCAGGGTCGCGTGATCGAGGTCCACATCGGCACTCTGCTGAGCGACCAGGCCTTCACCTTCACCGACTGGACCGCCGAGATGAAGGCCAAGGCCTCCATCTGCATCTCCGAGCCCGACA
>ENA-OWNT01000348-OWNT01000348.1-seawater-metagenome-genome-assembly--contig:-NODE-348-length-117705-cov-6.002423_pt1 | contig 117705 bp, 94 predicted proteins | sample MGYA00238136_ERZ651165 | MGnify/ENA primary metagenome ERZ651165 (study PRJEB26861, sample SAMN08777766) | seawater metagenome | isolation source: coastal seawater | place: USA: Florida | collected...
GCATCCTCAGGGAACTGTTGTTTAGGCACAACTATTCTCTCTGATTTTGCCCTTTTTCGCTTAACTTGATGCCAATGGCCCGTCTCAAATGAAACGGGCTTTTTTGTTTGAAATTTATAGAGATTAATCGCCAGCAAGTTCCATCTTCTCAATGGCACTTTGCATATCGTCTGCCAGAGGGAAAGCGATGAAGAAAGTTGACCCTTCACCTAATTTACTTTCAATCCAGAGATCACCCCGGTGCTGTTGCATGATTTTATAACTCAATGTCATACCCAGACCTGTACCGGATGCCATATTGAGCGCTTCTTCATTGGTACTTCTGAAATATTTTTCTTTGAAGAGTTTGGATTGATCCTCTTCACTCATACCAACACCCTGGTCTTTTACGCCGATAATAATCATCCGATCCCGATGATTGCCGTGACGATCCATAAAGTCTTCCCGTATTTCACCAAAGACCGTGATTGTGGTGTCATTATGGCTATATTTGTGGGCATTACTGACTAAATTTGTCAAAACCTGAATTACACGTCCTTCATCACCCCAGATGAGCGGTAAATCTTCCGGTACATTATTGATCAGTTCTTGATTCTTTTCTTCCAGCATGTTGACAAAGGGTCGTAATGTTTCCACGACTGCATTGCGGATACTCATCGGTTCTGCTTCTACAAGGAATTCATCATTATCGAAGCGTGCCGAGTCACGCAAATCGTCAATTAGCGTCTGCATCCGATTGGCATTTGCTTTAATAACTGTGACGAAATTTTGTTGCTGGTCACTGAGTTCGCCTGTCATACCACTGAGCAAGACATCTGCATAACCTTTAACAGATGCCAGTGGATTCTTAAGTTCGTGAGCAGCAAAACCCATGAATTCTGATTTTGAGTTTTTCTCACGGGTAATTTCAGAATAAAGCTGTGCGTTTGCAATCGCCACACTTGCATGATCCGCGATACGTTGTGCAAAGCCCCAATCCGGTAGACTGAAACGCGGCAGAGTATTCTTTTCAAGGATAAGAATTGCGTTGATCTCATCGCCTGTAATCATCGGTAGTGTGATTTGACTGTTACTGCCTGTCAGACCATGTGTATAGTCAGGGTCAATGGTAACATCCATCGTGATGTCTGCCTGACGACTACGCATCACACGTTTGACCACACCGGAATCCAGTTTCCAGATGAGTTTATCATCACCCTCTGCATCTTCTGGATATTCATCATGAGAATATCCTTCGATAGCCACAATCTCAAGATAGGGCGGGTCGTTATGCACGATACCTAGTGCCCCTGCATTAGCACGGAGAATGTCCATCGCCTGTTTCACCGTAATTTCTGCCACTTCACTCAGGTCGAGTGTGCGGTTCAACTGGGCATCCATACGTTCAAGTGTTTCAAGCTCTTTAACACGTTGTGAGAGTTGTTGATCTGTTTGTTGGAAGAGACGCGCATTCTCGATCGCAACAGCCGCTTGACTGGCGAATGTCGTTAAGAGGTCAGCATCGTCATCAACAAAAGGTGTACCATCTTTCTTATTGATAACTTCCAGCACACCGATAACTTCATCTTTAGCAGTCAGTGGCACAGCCAGCAATGAGCGGGATACAAAATCATCCGTGACTTCGATATTGTGGCGCGGGTCAGATTCGGCATCATTGACAATAATGTGTTCTCGACCGGCAACCACCTGTCCGACGACCCCCTGTCCTTTGGGAACCCGGGTATTGAGCAATTCATCACCGCTACCGCCGATAACCACACGGAACTCAAGATCGCCTGTTTCATCTTCTGCATTCAGCAAGAGTGATCCAGCTTCCGCGTTAAGAATTTCTACCGCACTCGTCATGATGATAGAGAGCAGCTTTTCAACATCGGTTTCTGTTGCCACCAGTTGACGGCTGATGTCATTCAGAACAGTTAACTGACGTTGACGGATACGGGTCTGATTGAAGAGATTCGCCTTATCAAGCGAGGTCGCTGCCAGTGCTGCCACATCACTGAAAATCTTAAATTGTTCTTCAGTATATCCGGTGATATCGCCGCGTTTACCGGCAGCCATCACACCGAGAATTCCCTGACCACCTGCGAGGGGAACACCCATCCAGGACAACAAGCCCGGAGAGATGAAATCATCAAGCCCTGCGTCACGTTTTTTCATTTCTTCCGTGAAATTATTGACGCGAATTGAATTGTTGGTTCTGACAATTTCACTGAATAGCCCTGAACCCGGTATCCAGCGTACATTTTCTTTGCTATCGACACGGTCATCGCCTTCGAGGAAGAACGCGAAGTAGAGACGGTTGATATTTTCTTCATAGAGTACGAGGTAAAAATTCGGAACAGGCAGGAGACGACTGGTCTGGTTATAAATCAATTCGAGCAGGTCATCAAGCTCAATTGTGAAGTTGACAGCCTGACCCACCTGACTCAGCACGTCAAGTTCGCGAACACGGCGTTGTAGCGTGCCAATTACCTGAGCCCGTTCGGTTGCAATTGATAGCTGACTGACGACATCCGTGAAGTACTGGATTTCATCAAAATTGTATTCTGTTTTGTGTTCCGGTGGTGCTAAAACCACAAAACCGTTTAGTCTATCGGATGTTGCTAATCCGACAATCGCCTGGGCTTTGAGTAAATTCAACCGGGGTTGGTCTACACGCAGCGCATGAGGCCATTTCTCCTCCGGTGACATCGTAATCAGGTGGCTTTCCTCTTTCATCAGAACATCGACCAGAGGCGAATCAGCCGTAAAACGAATATCGGTGGTGATACCGTTGACCTGATAAGCTACATAGTCTTTGTCATTGCCTTCATGCAGGAATACATGAATCTTATCAGGCAGGAGTACCTTTTTGACCGATTCATAGAAATATTTGACGATGTCATCGTATTCATTCATCGAGGTCAGGCGACGGCTGAATTCTTGAACTTTTGCCTGTAAATCGTGTTGTTCACGATAATAAATTTTGTCAATGCGTTTTTGTAGCCAGTTCCGCAACGGGGTGAAGAATAACACCATCACAAACAGAATCACAGCAATCAGAATCGCGTTGTTCGATACATTGAAAACATTGATTGATAGTAATGAGCCGCCAAGTGCCAGCAGGTACATGCTCAGAACCAGTGCCGCGACCATAATGCCGTAAGTGACACCCCGGCGCGTGACATATTCTGTATCCACACGGCGATACTGTAAAACGGCGTAACTGATGGATGCAACCGGGAAAATTGTGAGGAGTACCAGTGCTTCAAAGTTAAATGGGATTGCCGATTCGCCATTGGGAAGAGTAACTCCGCGAGTTCCAAACCAGATAATGACCGGAATCAGCATCAATGTCATCCCGATGACCATTGCATTTGCCTGGTCGCGTGTTGCAGGTGTTGTCATGCGGCGTTGCTGCAAAATAGATAACATCCATCCAATCAGAATGCCGATTGCACCGATAGTTGTCAGCAGGGGAGTAAATGTTCCCACCTGAGTCCAGGCATCTTCGGGATTATAAAAAGAGAAAATGAAGTACGCGGCTATCAGGGCAAGGATGCCGAGGACAGCATAATCAACAAAGAACATTTTGCGGACTTCACGGATACGTTTGGGGAAATTAATACCAAATACAGTTAGAGAAGCCGCGACCCCGCAACCGCCGATAATCCATCCGGGAGCAAATACTGCCTGTGTTCCGATGTCAAATAAACCACCTGTGAACAACGCACTGCTAAAGGCAATTGCAACCGCCATGACACCTTCGGGAGCATCGAACTTATGACGGGCAATGTAAAGACCAAGTCCGATAATCAGGATTCCTGCAACATAGGGTGCAACAAAATATGCCAGCAGGTCTACCGCCGGAAAACGCGGAGCAGGGGTGACGTTGAATGTACAGATATTCGTTCCAGCATTACACTCACTGACGCCTTCTTCGATATTTTTACGGAAAACAGTGACTTCAATCGTATCAGTCCCCGTGACCAATTCATTGAAATTCTGGCGTGCAGTGGCGAAATCAGTACGGTCTGCTGTTTCAAATAGAGGAGTTCCATTAATTTCAATAATCTGGTCATTGCGAAGAAGACCCTGCGCCTTCCCATCCCATTCGGACTCTGTAAACGCCCCGGTTGGTTGACCCGCATTGACAACCATCGTATGCGTGACCATCACACCGATGAAAGGTCTTGTGAAAAAACTTATCGCAGAGATTGCATAGACTACATAAGAAATCACGGTGACAATGCCTAAAACGCCGACAATTAATTGCCAGCCGTTTGGCATCGTTCTTGTGCCGGATTTATCTTTTGTAGTGACATTTTTGAGAGTGGTTGCGCTCATGTATTTCTTCCAGAATAATTGTCAGTCGCATGAGTTGCGAAATTCTAACTTATTCTATCACAGCTATGGCATCTGCACGAATAAAACTTTGTTATTGTTGTTGTTAGGAAACAGTTAGATTCCCGCATGGTTTTATCCTGATATGTGTAACTTGCACGGGTTTTTGCTATAGCATCCGGGTAATTCGCACGATAACATAGATATTGTAAGTCAATGCAATGAATATAGATCAGATTTGTTTTTAGACAGTTTCTACACATCCAGTAAATTCAGATTGTTACAGAGAGGTAAAAACGATGGCAGTACGAGCAGCCCGGGTTTTGATTGCCAAACCTGGATTAGATGGACATGATCGTGGCGCAAAAGTGATTGCACGCGCATTGCGTGATGCAGGTATGGAGGTCATTTACACCGGACTTCGCCAGACTCCCGCGATGATTGCCGAAGCCGCATTACAGGAAGATGTTGATGTAGTTGGATTGAGTATTCTCAGTGGCGCTCATATGACGCTTGTACCCCGTATCCGCGAAGCAATGAATGAAGCGGAATTGGAGGATGTGCCGATTATTGTCGGTGGCATTATCCCTGATGAAGACAAAGAAATCCTTGCAGAACACGGTGTCATCGGTGTATTTGGCCCCGGAACATCAACCGAACATATCCGTGACTTTATCAATGACTTGATTTCGGCAAAGGATTCAAATGGATAAGCTGGTTTCAGATGTTTTGAATGGTAGCCGTCGTGCGCTGGCGCGAATGCTGACCATTGTCGAGAATGAACGCGATGGAATGCAAGAGGCACTCGCAGGTTTATTCCCACATACAGGCAAAGCATGGGTCATCGGTGTAACAGGTGCGCCGGGAACAGGTAAAAGTTCTCTAGTTAATGTGCTTGCGAAAGCCTATCGTAATCAGGATAAAACGGTCGGCATCATCGCTGTTGACCCGACAAGCCCTTTTTCCGGTGGTGCAATTCTTGGCGACCGGATTCGCATGACTGATTTGCACGGCGACAAAGGGGCGTTTATCCGTAGCATGGCAACACGCGGAAGCCTCGGTGGATTGGCACGGGCAACCCGTGATGCAGTGCGTGTTATAGATGCTGCCGGATTTGAAATAATCATCGTGGAGACTGTTGGCGCAGGACAGAGTGAAGTTGATATTGTCCGCACAGCCGATACGACACTTGTTATCGAAGCACCCGGTTTAGGTGATGATGTTCAGGCAATAAAAGCGGGTATCCTTGAAATTGCAGATATTTTGGTGGTCAATAAAGCGGATCGCGTTGGCGCAGACCAGACCGTGCGTGGCTTGAGAGCGATGCTGGATTTAGGGCATCCATCCGCCCGTGACCGTTTTGTATCCCATCACGGACGCTTGCTGAGAGTTGATGGACATGAGTCTAAAAAATCGGATGTGATTGATGACATCTGGTTGCCGCCTGTCATTAAGACCTCAGCCACCGAACATAATGGTATTGATGAACTTGTTGAGAAAATTGCGGCGCATCGAGAGCATTTAGAGGCATCGGGGGAAGCAGAAATTCTCAAATCCCGCTATATTGAAATAGAACTTCATGAGCGTTTACAAACAGCACTAATGCAACGCTTGACAACAGGCATTGCAAACGACATCCTACAGGGGATGATTGAGAAAATCCGCCAGCGCGAGTTAGACCCGCAAAGTGCGGTTGACCAATTGTTAATCCACTACACATAATTGGAGTTGAGCGCGAGGACACTGTGACTGAAGCACCCACAAAAATGACGGATGACTACGATAAACGCCAATCGCGGATGCGTTTTGGTAAGATGAAAATTTTTGGCGGCAGTGCGGGGCTAGACCTTGCAGACGAAATCGTGGCTTATATTGAGCGCGAACATGAAGGATACGATAATTTCACACGCGGATTGGCTGAGACAGTGACATTCTCCAACGAGAATATCTTTGTCAAACTCAAAGAGAGTGTCCGGGGTAAGGACATCTACCTGGTACAAACGATGGCTTCTCCGATTCACAATAATATCATGGAGACACTTATCACGATTGATGCACTAAAGCGGGATTCTGCCTGGCGTATTAATCTGGTTGTGCCATACTTGACCTATACTCGGTCAGATAAAAAAGACCAGCCGCGTGTACCAATTTCTGCCCGATTAATGGCAAATATGATTGAAACTGCCGGGGCAGACCGTTACATGACGATTGATTTACATGCAGGACAAATTCAGGGTTTTTTCAATATTCCCGGCGATGCTTTAACAGCTTTCCATATGTTGAGTGAATATGTCGCGGATAATTTTGACCTTGATAATCTCGTCGTAGTAGCAACCGACCTCGGATTCGCGAAGCAAGGACGCAACTGGGCGGAAGAACTCGGTGTGCCACTGGCTTTTGTCGAAAAAAGGCGTGTCGGCAATGATGAAAATGCAAAGGCAATGTCGATTATCGGGGATGTGGATGGTAAGAATGTTCTGCTGGTGGATGATGAAGTGAATACTGCCGGAAGTGTCGTCAATGCCGCACAGACAGTTCGGGATGCTGGCGCACAGGAAGTATCACTGGCTTTTACACACGCATTTCTCGCTGATATTGCTTATGAACGTTTGAAGAACTTGAATTTGAAGGAAATAATTTTCACGAATACTGTACCGATTGAGGCAACGCGCCGTTTACCCAATATGACAATTTTGTCGATTGCGCCCCTGCTGGCAGAAGTAATTGTCCGGGCGCATGAAGGGCGCAGTGTCGGTGAGTTATTCGATGAGTAAATCATGACAGACAGTGACTCTCACATCAAACAAGAAACAGATTCCGCTCAAGAGAATGAACAGTCAGAGCCGGAAGAGCAAAAATTAAACCCGCCCTCCATGCGTGAAATACTCATCGGTGGGGTGGGCTTCATTGTATTTCTGACTGTGATGGTAATTGGAATTAATGCCGTTGGTGTCGAGAGTTTACAGAAATTCATTGAAGATTCGGGTCCCTGGGCGCCACTTGTGTATATTGGCTTGAAAGCGGCGACCTATGTTTTTGCTCCGCTTACCAGTGGTCCGATTCAGGTGGTTGCCGGAACGCTATTCGGTAATGTCTGGCTTGGAGTATTGTACACTCTGATAGGCGAAGTTATCGGTGGTAGCATCAGTTTCTGGATTGCCCGGCGATTTGGACGCAGTGTGATTCAACGCTTTGTCGGTGATGTCGGGATGCATCAAATTGATGATTTCTATAAAAAACGCATGGGTGGCTGGATTTCACTGGCTGTAGCACGGATTATCCTGTTCAGCGTATGGGATTTCTTGAGTTACGCCGCCGGATTAGCGGAATCAATTCGTTTCCGTACTTATGTGTTTATTTCATTTGTTTTCGGGGCGATTCCAACTTTCTTCTTTGTCTGGATAGGCACACTGGCGCTGGAAGATACACGCAGCCTGATTTTGATATACGGACTTGTTGCATTACTGGTTCTCGTTCCAATCTTGATGCGTAAGCAAATTGAACGCCTTCTGTCATGGGCATCAAGCCAGGATAAGGTCAAGCGGGGTGAATAATGGCGGAGATTTTCTGGCTCGGTGGTTCACCCTGTGCTGGCAAAACCACCATTAGCCATATCATCGGGCAGGAATTTGGCTGGCATATCTACCACATTGATCGCTATGTGGAGAGCTATCTACAGCGTGCCGGAAAGAAAAAACATCCTCATTTGACAGCCTACAAAAAAATGGGACTGAAAGACTTTCTCTTGCAAGACCCGCAGATACAGATGCAGCAGGTCATCGGCATGAGTCATGAGCAATTTGCATTCATTTTAGATGACCTCGCGGAAATAGAGGCGAAAACAATCCTGGTTGAAGGTGCAAACCTGCTGGCAAAGGATGTCGCGAAACAGATTAAATCTGAATCACATGCCATGTGGATGACTCCGACAGAAGAATTTCAACTCGAAACCTATCCGAAGCGCGGGTCATGGGTTCAGGATGTGCTGCGTCATAATTACGAAGGTGATGAAGGTATAATTGCTTTTGAACGCTGGATGGAACGTGATGCAGGTATTGCAAAATGGACAGCAGAAGAAGCTGAAAAACAGGGTATTCCTGTAATTGTGGTCGATGGATCGTTATCTTTACTCGACAATGCTGAAATTGTGATGCAGCATTTTGGCTTAATGGATTTGTAAGATTGTGTCGGGTTTAAGAGCAATATGCTATATTAGGACTATGTTTATGATGGATTAAGGGTGAGAGCATGTCTGCAAAAGAAGATTTCAGCAAACTGCACGATAATATTCAGGCGAAAATTACTAAATTGCTCGATGAATTTCAAAAAGGCGAGATTAGCCGCGAACAATTCAATATTATTTATGATCGTTACAATAACCAGCTTGATTTAGCTCTACGTGTTTCTGTCGGCGAAGTTGAAGAATTACCCGGCGGTGGCATTTCAACAGAAGCAATTAAAGATGCGACGATGGGTAAGGCAACCGGAATCGCTATCTATCACCACAAAAGTAGCACCATGCTGGAAGTGCTCGGCAATTATGAATTATCACCCGACCGTGTAACACCTGTCCTCAGTGATTACAGTGAAAAAATAGATGATGATGCTTTCATCGAACCAAAAATCGAACAACTGGATGATGGTCACTGGATTGTCTACATCACCGAAGATTTCACAACAGCGATCGTTGTTTTCCGTAATGAACCGAGTCAGCGCCAGATCAAAGGTCTGGAACGCATCATGCACGATTTTGAACATGCGAATCGCAATTTACTTGAAAAAAATACTGTAGATAGCAGCAAATTAGCCCAACCCTTTATCTCGGTGGTGAAATTACATCGACACGAATAATAAACAGGTTATTTGATACCGGACACTCAGAATACAGGGGATAGTGATGGCAGATAAAAAATCGCCAGGTTTAATGGAAATTGTTGAAACAAAAATTGCTGAATTGATTGCTGAATTCCGTGAAGGGGATGTCAGCCCCGAACGATTCAATGTGGTTTATGGTCGCTATTATCAGCAACTTAAACTGGCGTATATGGCTGCTGCCGAGGATAGGAAAGGTTCGTCACCGGATAGTGCGACTTTCAAAATGGATGAAGCAAAAGTAAGTAAAGCTATCGGAATTGCCCTCTATCATCACAATAGTGCTTCTCTCCTTGACGCACCGGGTGAATATGATCTGTCATCTGACCTGACAACTTCAATTGTGAACGAATTGGCTGAAACTGCGGAAAGCAATCCGGTAGTGGAACAGCTAGAAGATGAGCGCTGGATTGTCGTTTTTACACAGGTATCAACCACAGTGATACTACTTTTCAACGACAAACCGGGACAGTTGGCAATGATGTTACTGAGTCGTATCATGCAGGATTTCGCCGGAGCAAATCAAGATTTATTGGAAAAATCAGACGTTGCTAGCAGTAAGCTGGCGCAGCCCTTTGTCGTTATCCTCTAAAATAAGTGAAAGGGCATGGTCATTACATCATGCCCCGTCCCGTGTCTCAGAAATTTTTAGTTGCCTCATTGAGCCGCTCTAACTCATCAGCAGATAAGTTGACTTCAACCGCGCCAACCATTTCCGTGAATTGTTCCAGGGTTCGTGCCCCGAGAATAGGTGAAGTGACAGTTGGCTGATGCAGCAACCATGCAATCGCAATCTGTCCGACAGGTACATTTTTCTCTGTGGCGATTTCCCGCAAAATATCGAGTGCATCGAAGGCTTCCGGCGTGTTTGTTAATTCTGTGACCAAACCGCTACCCCTTTGAGATTCCGGTGTCCGATTTTCGCGGGTGTATTTCCCTGTTGCGAATCCTGCTGCCAGTGGACTATACGGAATCACCGCAATATTCTGATCAGCGCATAGTTCAGCGAGTTCCCGTTCATATTCTTTTCGTAAAAACAGATTGTACTTCGGTTGTAGACAATCATAGCGGGTGATGTTGTGGACATCAGCCTTCCAGCAGGCTTTCATCAAGCGCCACGCCGGATAATTGCTGCATCCTGCATAGCGAATTTTGCCGGATTGGATTAAATGGTCGAGTGCCGAGAGGGTCTCTTCAATTGGCGTGTTTTCGTCGTACCAGTGCGTCTGATAGAGGTCAATGTAATCGGTTTGTAGATTTTTGAGGCTATCTTCTACAGCATGGATGATATGATGACGGCTTAATCCTTCTCCGGTTGCACCGTCCCACATTCGCCCTCTGACTTTGGTGGCGATGACGATATTGCGCCTATCCTGATTTTTGAGCCAGTTTCCGATGATTCGCTCGGAGTCGCCGCCCGTATTGTCCTCAATCCATGTTGAGTAGATATTTGCAGTGTCAAAAAAGGTAATACCGTGTTCAATTGATGCGTCCATAATAGTGAAAGATGTTGTTTCATCTGATGACCAGCCAAAGGTCATTGTGCCCAGACACAAACGACTAACCTGTAAACCTGTTCGCCCCAATGTTGTATATTGCATAGAATCCGTTCTTCCTCAAAATAATGACTTGTAAGTTTTTCTCAATTTGCTTATGTTAAAATAGAGCATAACAAATCAACACAGGTTCTTACGAAGTGTTTATGAGAATCTGCTATGCTTTTGAACGTGTCCCACAGGCGAATCTCTACAAGAGGAAGTTCTAAATGTTTAAGTCATTCATGAAAGCGGTATTTGGCGACCCGATGGAACGGGCTCTCGCGCCATACCGCGATGCAGCAGATAAAATCAACGAGCTAGAGCCAGAAATTGAAAAATTGAGCGATGAGGCTTTAGCCGCGAAAACTGATGAATTCAAACAACGTCTCGAATCAGGTGAAACACTGGACGATATTCTGGTCGAAGCCTTTGCGGTTGTTCGTGAGGTTGCCCGTCGCACAATTGGCTTACGTCATCATGATGTCCAGCTAATCGGTGGCATGGTACTGCACGAAGGTCGCATCGCCGAGATGAAAACAGGTGAAGGTAAAACGCTCACGGCTGCTTTGCCTCTCTATCTTAACGGGTTATCCGGTAAAGGTGTTCACCTGGTCACCCCGAATGATTACCTCAGTAAAGTCGGTCTACAACGTATGGGACCGATTTATAGTTTTCTGGGGCTAACAGCATCAGTTATCCAGAATACAGGGGGTAATCCTGATTCCGGGTCATTCTTCTATGATACTGAATTTGATAGTGAAGATGATCGTTATCAGAATTTGCGTCCGATTACGCGCCGTGAAGCCTATGCGACTGATATTACTTACGGTACAAACAACGAATTTGGCTTCGATTACCTGCGCGATAATATGGCGTGGACAAGTGATCGTCTCTCGCAGCGCCAACTCAATTTCGCAGTGGTTGATGAAATTGATAACATCCTGATTGATGAAGCCCGTACCCCGCTTATTATCTCGGGTCCGGCTGACCAGCCATCGGATTTGTATGGTCGTTTTGCTGGCATTGTGAAACGTCTGACTGTGAGTACCGAAGAGAGTGTCGAAAACGAAGCTCCTGATGGCGATTTCGTGGTTGATATTAAAGACCGTGTCTCTTATCTGACAGAACAGGGTGTTGAGCGCGTTGAAGGAATGCTCGGGATTGAACAACTTTATCACCCCGATAATTCTGAGATGATTCCCTATCTCGATAACTGTTTGCGTGCGATGGCGCTCTACGAACGCGATAAAGATTATGTGGTCGATAATGGCGAAGTTGTGATTGTCGATGACTTCACCGGACGTATGATGCCGGGTCGTCGCTTTAGCGAAGGTTTGCACCAGGCAATTGAGGCGAAAGAAGGCGTGAAAATCCGTCGTGAAAATGTCACGATGGCGACGATTACTTTCCAGAATTTCTTCCGTATGTACGAAAAACTCTCCGGTATGACAGGTACAGCCGCAACCGAAGGCGAAGAATTCGAGAAAATCTACGAACTCGATGTCGTTGTTATCCCGACAAATGTGCCTGTTGCCCGTGATGACCACAATGACTTTATCTATGTCAATGAAAAAGCAAAATGGAACGCTGTTGTTGAAGAAGTACGGGATGCACAGGATCGCGGACAGCCCGTTCTGATCGGTACAGTTGCAATTGAAACATCGGAACGCCTGAGCAAGCGTCTCAACAAAGCGAATATCAAACATGAAGTGCTTAACGCGAAGAATCACTTCCGTGAAGCCGAAATTATCACCCAGGCAGGTCGCCCCGGTGCGGTAACAATCGCTACCAACATGGCGGGTCGTGGTGTTGATATTAAGCTCGGTGGTGATGCTGAAGGTCTGGCACGCGCTGAAATTCGCCGCAAGGGGATTGATCTGACCGAAGTTGATACTGAAACCTGGAATCAGTTCTACAAAGATGCACAAAAACAGGTCAAACATGATCGTGACACAGTGATTAATGCCGGAGGCTTGTACGTACTTGGTACAGAACGTCATGAAGCCCGCCGTATCGACAATCAGTTGCGGGGTCGTTCCGGTCGTCAGGGTGAACCCGGCACAAGTCGATTCTTCCTCAGTCTGGAAGATGACCTCATGAAACGCTTCAACGCGGAAGCCGTCAAACGCTTTATGTCATGGGCTGATTTGCCGGAAGATGAACCGATTGAACACGGCATGATTAGTAAATCCATCGAACAGGCACAGGTACGTGTAGAAGGGCACAACTTCGATATTCGTAAACGTGTGCTGGATTACGATGATGTGGTCAACCGTCAGCGTACCATCATTTATGGCGAACGTCGCGACTGGCTGAGCTTAGAAGATGCCGCCCTGCGCGAGAAATACGTTGAAATGATTAACGACATGATTCTCGGCACAGTTGATGCCTATGCAGTCGATGATGATGATGTCGGTGTATGGGATGTTGACCTGCTTTACAAAGATTTGCTGATGATTTTCCCTGTCCCGGAAGAAATCAACCCGGAGGCAATGGAAGAAATGACCCGCGAAGAGTTAGAAGAAAAATTACTGGCGGCGGTCAATACTGCAATTGATCTGAAAACGAAAGAATTGGAATCAGCACAGGAAGGACTATTTTCCCGTGCAATGCGCTTGACGATTCTACGTGCCATAGATTATCATTGGCAACGGCATCTGACAGCACTGGATATGCTGCGTGAAGGTATCGGCTTGATGGGTATCGCACAACGTGACCCGCTTGTCGAATATCAACGCGAATCATTTGCTATGTTTAACAGTATGAAAGATGAAATTTCGCAGCGTGCCTCCAACCAGATTTTCCGTGTGAAGGCACAATCTGCAACACCTGCACAACGTGTTATGCGTGCATCAAAAGCGAGTGTTGGCGGTGAAGCAGCAAAACCGCAGACAGTTGTTAAATCACGCGACATCGGACGCAATGATCCCTGTTACTGTGGTAGTGGCAAAAAATATAAACATTGCCATTACAAAGAAGATCGCATGAAACAACGACAGGGTGCATGACAAAATTGAAGAAGTTGTGTATAATACCTACCGTACACAACTTCTTAGAATCCCTCAAATATTACTTTTTACTGGTGTGAGTTTAAAATATAAGACTAAGTCACAGGAGTAAATCTCGATGGTGAAAACGCAATCTTCCCGTATGATGGGTGTGGACATGGACGTAAGCTGGCAAAAGTTCTTGCGTCACAAGGTCAATTCATTCATTAAGTGGGATCTGGTTCGTTTCTTCCACGATAATCCTCACACCGCCGATACTGCTGAAAATATCGCCAATGTGGTAGGTCGTGATGCGAATACCGTGAGCCGTGAACTCGATGGTCTGGTGAAAGCCGATGTCCTCAAAAAAGAGACCGTAGCAGGGCAGGGTATCTACCGCTTATCAACCGACACAGATGTGCGTGAACTGATTGGTGAATTTGTGGCAGCCTGCCATAATCGTGAATTCCGCGAAAAAGCCATCAATCACGTGATTCACGGAATGGGCTTTGAACCACGCCGTGATTTCTAACTCCTTCTGAAACAAATGGACAGCTAGTTATGGACGTATCATCATTACATCAATTTCTGGTGTTGTATACGTGGTTTCCGCTTGCTGTCCTGTTAGCATTCATGCTTCTGATAGGTCGCTTTTATCAGAGATTTTCCGGTGAAGCGACCTATTACTGGTTATATCTTCTGTGTGCCATTTTGTTCGGGGCATTATTTGTGCGGATTGCCAGCGCAGGATTCAATGTTACCGATACCATCACTTATTCCCTCTCAATCATTTCAGGTAGTTTGCTTCTTTTCCTTTCTCTGATACTCTATTTGCGTATGATGAATAAAAAAGAATAAGTTAAATGCTTGATTTCAGTGTTCATGTCGTTGGTCTGATCGGGTTTATGGCGATAGGGGTTGCAATGGTTGTGCTTGGACGCTTGAGCCAGCGCCTCGGAAAAGTAACCCATGCCCGCCCGTATTTTGTCGGAAATTATCTGGCAGCAGGGTTAATCTGGATGGGTGCGATTGCACGTTTCTATTTTATAACGGGAGGACAAGGCAATTCAGAAGCATCAAATGGTAATCTGGTGTATATATTATTAATTGATGGCTTGCCAGCCCTCGGTGTCACCATCGGTTTGATGGTAACATGGTATTATTGGAGCTGGTTACTTGCCGAACGCGATTAGTCGTGATGTGCTGAGGATAATCCCCTTGTTAGATGATAGAACGCTGGCTACAGTCCGGTCGATGCCAAAAATTGAATTACATCGTCATTTAGAAGGCTCTCTGCGCCTGGAGACGCTTGTCGAAATTGGTGAAGCAGCCGGGATTGATATGCCGGATTATGATGTTGAGTCTTTACGTCCCTTTGTTCAGATGATGCCGGACGAGGAACGTAGTGCCAAACATTTCCTCAGTAAATTTAATACCCTGCGCCAATTTTACCGTTCGATAGACATTATTGAGCGTATCACCTATGAAATTGTCGAAGATGCCGCCCTCGATAATGTGAAATACATGGAATTGCGCTTTACCCCTAAAGCACTTTGCAATATTACCGATCTCGATCTTGAAAAAATTGTGCCATTCGTTTGCGATGTCGCCAATGCTGCTGCTGATGAATTCGGTATCATGGTACGGCATATTGTTTCGATGAATCGTCATGAGCCGGTTGAATTGGGAGAGTCTGTGCTCCGTGCGGCGCTCAACAACCGCGATAAAGGTGTCGTCGGCATTGATCTCGCAGGCGATGAAGCTAATTTTTCAGGGTTAGAATTCCGGTCATTATTCCAGCGTGCCAAATCTGCTGGATTGGGTATCACCGTTCACGCTGGCGAATGGGGCGGCGTTGAGAGTATCTGGAATGCGATTGGCAATTTAGGGGCGGATCGTGTCGGGCACGGTGTTGCTGTTATTGAAGACCCGGCGATGACCCAGGTTCTGGTAGACCGGGGTATTGCTCTGGAAGTCTGTCCGACCAGTAATTATCTCAGTGGCGTTGTGGATTCGATGGAAGCCCATCCAATCAAAGACCTGACTCAACGCAATGTACTGACCACAATCAATACCGATGATCCCCTCATTTGCAATGTCGATTTGAGTCAGGAAATTGCTGCCACAATGTTAGCGCAGAATATCAGTCTTGATGAGATGAAACACTATCAAATCCGCGCAGCACGGGCAGCATTTCTCGACGGCTCAGAGCGTGAAGACCTGGTTAGACAATTCCAGGGATACATGGAATCTGTCGAAGTACCGTCCGGCGATTAACATCCTGCATCTGTGTTCTGACAGTCATAGTCACCGGGCTCAAAAACTGTGATGGTATGTGCGGCAAAATTGACAACCCATATTGTCCCCGGGAAGATGGCGTCGTCTCCCTGGGCAGTAACATCAAGCGGAATCAGACCAAAGTCATGGAACAAAATCATATAACCCCAATCGTCATCTCGCATCGGTGTCAGGTCAACCAGAGCATCGCCTGTTTCGTTGAGACTTATTCTGGAAACAGTCCCGCTATAGGAGACGGTCAATAAATCACCCTGCATAATACCGCCGAAGTTACTTGCCGTATATTCGACCAGTCCATTGGTGGACGCTGTCCATGTTGCCAGTGCATTGTCATCTACACCGGGTAGCAGATAATTACACTCCTCTGGATTGGCTAAATCGTAAGGCACGGGCGATTGTGCTTCATTATCTGCGCCATAAATTACTTCAGGATTTGCGCGGGTCGGGTTGGGATGTCCGGCATACATGCCTTCCACGACTAAATGCAGATTGTCAAAATAACGCTCTGCGCCTTCTTCGTTCAATGTATTATCACATGTGCCATCTTCATGGATAATCGGGGGCCCACCCCATGTTAGATTGGGTCCATTATCAATGCTATATAAACGTCCATTTTCCATCAAAACCACATCATAGGGATTGCGAAAGCCTGTAGCATAGAGTTGTACAGGACTTGATGGGTCTATCCGGGCTTGATTTAAACCTTCATTGCCACCGAAGGGATCGTTCACATCAGAACCATCCGGGAGATTTTCGCGGGTCGGGTCATCAAGTGTCGGCATGTCATAGGTATTGTCTCCTATGGCAGTCAAATCAATCGCGAGAATTGCACCTGCATAGGCGTATTCAGGCGTATCAGCAAAGAATGCGGATGGTGCGCCCATATTGCCCATGCTACCGATTGCCAGATACATGATGTTGTTGTTTTCATCAATTGCCATACCATTCACAGAGTGATTGAGTTCCGAACGGGGCAAGCCACGCACCAGTTGTACATGTTCCCATTCTGTGCCTGTCCAGGTCAATCGGGATATGACACCGGAATTTGTGTCGAGATTGAGATCACCCTTAATCCCGCCACCTCCTTCACGCGGGTCACTTGAGGAGACATAGAGCACCGGATTTTCTGCTGTTCCTGTGGCGTAAATGCCCGTGATCTGACGGGATGGTGGGAGACCGTCAAGCTCTTCGACTATCTCTCCTGTATCATCACTGTGATTGGGAATGTCCTGCCAGATATTATGAATGCTTTCCGATTGCGTAACAACATAGTCGGCGACTCCATTGCGTTCTATTGTGAGGGCAAATATTCTCCCGAGACGTTGCGCTACATACAGGCGACCGTCGGGTCCGAATTGCAGGGTAGTCAACCACTGAAAGGCATTTTCGACTCCCTGCAAATCAGCATATTGGAAAGACATACGTGCTTGAGCTTCGACGGGTTGAATGGAGACAGGGGACAAAGATAAGATCAGCAGCGCTAGAATCAAGCTGAGTATCGAAAGCGACCTGGAATAAGTTTTCATCAATAATTTCTTCCTGGAGATTACCTGATCGTTATACAGAATGCTCTTCAAATCCATAGATTCTTGAAATGGACTTGAAAAGCATTTGAGCAACTCCTATTGAAACAGGTTTTCCGGGGTGATGCTACATGTCAAATGACACCTCTCAACCATTATAAAATTTATCGTGAGAGGATGTCCGCCAGTTCATAGTAGCCTTCGGTAATTGACCGGGTTTGTGTGGTGACTTCCTCAAGCGGAATTGTGACCTGACCCCGTCCGGTACGTGCAATCATGACGCCGGTTTCCCCCGCAATCAGACGTTCAACAGCATCCACACCCAGACGGGTTGCCAGCAAACGATCAAATGCTGTTGGACTACCGCCCCTCTGAACATGTCCCAGAATCGTCAGGCGAATTTCAAACCCGACTTCCTGCTGGTCAAGATAATCAACCAATTCGGTGACTTTATAGGGTGCGCCTTCGGCAACAACCGCAATCGCATGTGTTTTGCCTCTGATATACGCATCTTCCAGCATATGAGCAACTCCTTCCATCGGAATTTGTTTTTCGGGGGTGACAACAACCTCTGCACCGCCGAGAATTCCGCCCATCAATGCTAGATAACCACAATTGCGTCCCATCACTTCAATCAGGAAACAGCGATTATGTGAGGTTGCTGTATCCCGTAATTTGTCGATTGCGTCAAGAATCGTGTTGAGCGCTGTATCCACGCCGATACTCATATCTGTACCGTAAATGTCATTATCAATGCTGGCAGGTACACCAACAACAGGCACACCGAGCTTATGGAGTGCCATTGCCCCGCGTAAACTACCGTCACCCCCGATAACGACGACTCCTTCAATATTGTGTTCGTTTAAACGACGGAGGGCTTTACGTTGTCCCTGCTTGGTTTTAAATTCTTCATTGCGGGCAGTCTGGAGGATTGTACCCCCGCGCTGCAAAATACCACTGACTTCCCGACTGGTTAAAGGCTCGAAATCGCCTGTGAGCAACCCGGCATATGCCTGTCGAATGCCAAATACTTCAATATTTTTCGCAATAGCAGTCCGCACGACTGCTCGAATCGCGGCATTCATTCCGGGTGCATCGCCACCACTTGTCATTACGGCGATACGTTTCATTAATTTCACTCCTATGAATCATTGTTTAGGTAAAAACCTCACTTTCGTAAAAATAATAATTTCCGCGTCCGCTATTTTAATCAATTTCGCGCAATATTAACAGCAATGTGTGAAATCTGCATTAAGCAAAAAGGACATCTGTCACCCGATGCCCTTAACCTTGTCTTTTATGCTTTTTCCTGGATTTCGATACTGTCTTTATCGACAATTTCGCTCAAATCTTTCAGGAGAGCCTCGCATAAGCCTGTGGTGTGATTCGGGAAGTCCATGATATTGGTCTTGCCTTTGCCCGCGATTACAATGCTGAACGAGTCTTTGCCGGGATAGGCGGTCAATGCAGCATGAATGCGACGTAAGCGCCGTCTATCGCGTCCGGGGTCATTTGTGCGCGGGATATGGACATTGATATGCACGACAGCATGATTTTCGTCAATATTGTTGGTTAAATCAGCGAAACCATCTCCATTTGTCTCGACCATTTCACCTGTTGCCCATGCCGGGGCAGGTTCATTTGCCGCAGCCATCGGAGAGAATCCGTTACCTGCAATTGCTGGAGCAGGTTCAGGACTGTTATTGCTGACAATTTCACCTGTTTCCTCATCATATTGGGGGGGAGGAGGTTCTTCACTATTGCTCGATGAATAGCCACCGTTGTAATGACCATTGCCATTCGATGCCCCATTCTGACCCTTCATCCAGGCGAGGTCACCATTATTTTGATGCCCCATTGTTTCGGCAATTTCATCGGGGGTCATGGCTTCAAATTCAAAGCTGATACTATCGCAGAGGATTTGTACATCCCCGCGACCATCATCATATTTACCACCCACAACAATAATATCGCCGTCTTCTAGCTCGAAAACAGCATCTTCAGAAATGGGCTTTCCTTCGCTCTCTTTTTCGGCACGGTCACGCTTGTAGTCATAGACATATTGTTTGACCTGCTCCCATGTGCGCGGGAACATCACAACATCAATTGTCCCGGCACTTTCATGCCAATCTTCCAGTTGAGCAACTGCCATCTGGTCATTATTTTTGGTCAAAATTTTGCGAATCGACACCAGTTCCCCTGCAAGCCGAACCCCTTCTGTCGGGGCGGGAATATCCGGGTTTTTAAGTTCAGCGACAATTGCGGTATTGCCCATTGCCTGAAATTTATCGACATGTTTATCGACGGGACGACCGCTCACATACAAGCCCATCAACTCTTTTTCCCAGCCGAGTTGCTGGCGGCGGGTGAATTTTTGCCGGACGGGAGCTTCGGAAATAGCAATATCCTGTTCTGCCGTGCCTGTTGCTTCTCCGAAGAGACTCATCTGACCGACTTCCTGTGCTTTATGATAATCAGCACTGAACCCGACAATGCGTTCCACTGAATAGAGCAGATTATCCCGTTCACCCCAATCTTCACCAAGTGCGCCCACTTTGATGAGACTTTCAACTGTGCGCTTGCCCACCTGTCGCAAATCCACCCGATGACATAAATCCGCCAGCGAGTTGAATCTGCCGTTAGCATTGCGTTCTTCGATGATGTGATGCAGTGCGCCGACACTCGCATTTTTAATCGCACCCATACCAAAGCGGATACCGCGATTGCCATCCGGCGTATCTTCAATATCAAAATCGACTGCCGAGTAATTGACATTGGGCGGCAAAACAGGAATTTGCAGACGCCGACACTCTTCTAAGAATGTCGCAACTTTTTCACTGTTATCGAACTGCACACTGAGCAGGGCAGTCATATACTCTGCTGGATAATGACATTTCAGGAATGCTGTTTGAACCGTAATGACCGCGTAATCCGAAGCATGGGAGTTATGCACAATGATGTCATTTGCAACAAAATTGTGTGTATCTTCGATTGTCAGGTCGTAAGTTGCTTCTTCTCCGACATATTCAATTGAGACGACTTTATCCCAGTAAATATCATTGTCAGCATATTTACGTAATTCATCGCAATCAAAATATTCGGCATATTGTGCAATGATTGAATGGGTAAATCCTTCTTTCCCACCTGATTTGAGGCGACTGAATGTTGTCGTTGATAACCCGACTTCTTTTCCGATTTGCTTCCATTGAAGCCCACTTTTATCTTTTTCAGCCCTGACAATATGCTTTATAGCAACTGGAATGATGTCTTTTACGCCACTGGATGCAGGTGATTCCAGAACGAGTCTTTGTAGACAGGCTATTTTGTCATTGTTGACAAAGAGTTTACCAATCTGATCGCGGAAACTTGCTATATTGTCATTCCCTGTGATGAATAATTGATAACCGATTCGACCATCTTTATAAGGGAATACAACTTCTCTCATGCTGGTGATAATTCCAAGTCTTAAGAAAAGATGCTGTAACTGATGTACCATGCGGATAGATGATGTGGCGTAGTAAAGTGAGCGACCTTTCTCATTTATGTGCCCATCACCCTCCCACATTCGGGCAATCATGAGACTTATTTGTTCATTTTTGAGTTCAAAAACTTCGTCAGGTATGAACTTGGTATAGGAGTCTGTATTCCGTAGACCTAATTCTTCTATCCATGTTACGACTTCTGCTAATCTTGTACGGTCTATGCGTTTGCTATATACATCGTGCATATTATCTCGCCGCATATGAGTACTGGCGACGGTGTTATCAAATTTTTCTAAATTCTCAACATAGTCTTTCCACTGGTCAGTATCTCCTGTGTAATAGTAGATACCTGTTGGATGACAGAGATTTCCTTCTGCAAGCAAATGCCCTAGTACAATGAGCTTATGCTCATCCCATGTCTTAGTGCCTTCAACAGAAATACGACGTGGTACAGCAATTCTATCCCCTTCATTGAGTTCACCAAGATTTCGCCAGCCTTCAAAAGCATATAGTGGATGATTATCTGTCGCTGTAATAGTACGACCTGTTTGTGTTGTAAGACGATAAACAGGTTTGACACCATTGAACATAACATTCGTGATTTTGCTATGTTGCAACTGTAGGGTGTCTGTATCTGTCGAAAGTGTACTGGCAATATTTGCTTTACCATTGTACAAGTCTTTGACAGTTACCATTCGACCTGTGTTTGTGTCTATAATTTCTGTACTGCCAACGACACACTTGTTAAATCCATAGTTGGCGAAGAACTCAATTTCATCGAAAATCGCTTCCGCAACATCAGCCGGGATGCCATTATCGGGACCCCGTTCCATGAAGATGTCTTTATGTTCTTTGAGTGCTTTCGCTTTTTTCTTGGATACCGCACGGCGCATCAAGTCGGCTTCACCGAGGTCATAGCCGAATAATTCACCTGCAACCTGCATGATTTGTTCTTGATAGACCAGAATCCCGTAGGTTTCGCCCACGATAGATTTCATTTTTTCATGATGAAATGGCGTTTCTTCTTCACCATGCAAACGCTTATTGAAATCAGGGATGAAGTCCATCGGACCCGGGCGATATAGCGAAATTCCCGCAATAATATGCTCGAATTTTTGTGGGCGCATACCGCGCAACATCGATTGCATACCGGGGCTTTCCACCTGGAACACACCGACTGTTTCGCCGCGCCCCATCATCTCAAAGGCTTGATCAAGGCGCTTTTTCTCTTCGTCGGATAAATCATTGACCATATCATCATGACGATAAGGCACGTTATCCATCGTGTAATTTGTGCCATGATGCTTGTTGATCAGGTCACAGGCTTTACGCAAAATTGTCAGGGTTGATAAGCCCAGAAAATCGACTTTCAGCAAACCAATGGATTCGGCTGTTTCCATCGGGAATTGGGTTACGGCGGTGAGAGAACCACCACTCGGGTCTGTTCCTGTAATACGGTGAAGTGGGGCATATTCATCCAGTGGCTTATCCGCAATAATCACACCTGCTGCATGTGTCGAAGCGTGCCGGGTCATGCCCTGGAGTTGCATCGCGGTATCCATCACCCGCTTGATTTCACTGTCTTTATTATAGAAATCTTGTAATTCGGGGTTAATTTCGATGTATTCTTTGATTTTTTTCTGGCGGGCTTCCTGTGGAATCAGACTTGTCGCACGATTGACTTTAACCGAATCAACGCCCAGCGCACGTCCGACATCTTTGACTGCCGCTTTCGCACCCATCGTACCGAATGTGATAATCGCAGCAACTTTGTCTTTGCCGTATTTATCGGCGGCATAAGCAATCATTTCACCACGACGGTCATCGGGATAGTCAAGGTCAATATCCGGCATAGAGACGCGCCCCGGATTGAGGAAGCGCTCAAATAGCAAACTGTTCTGAATCGGGTCAATGTTGGTGATACCGAGGCAATACGCCACCAGACTACCTGCACCAGACCCGCGCACATTCCACCAGATGTCGGCTTCACGCGCAAATTCACACAAATCCCACACAATCAAGAAGTATGTGTTGAAACCCATATCGCCGATAATGCCGAGTTCACGGTCAATCCGTTTGCGGAGAACTTCATCACCTTCACGACCCGGGAAACGCCAGCTTAAGCCCATTTCCACCAGGAAACCGAGATATTTTGCTTCATCGTCTTCAAATTCCGGTGGAACAGGGAAAACAGGCAATTTATAAGTGCGATCATCCAGATTAACATCGGTCATATTCGCGATTTTGAGTGAATTTCGGAATGCCTCGTCAATCATTTCCGGTGGCATACCGTGTTTCATGAATTCTTCGCGCATATCCGCCGCAGATTTCATCCAGTAACTATCATGAGGAGACATCCGCATCCGGTTTTCTTCGGATTTTAGCGCACTGGTCTGGATACACAGCAGGGTATCATGCACTTCCCAATCATCATGATAAACATAATGGACATCGTTACTGGCATAAAATTGAACGTTGCTATGTTCACTTTTGCGATAGTCTACCAGCCATTTATTGAGTATTTCTAGCTGGTCGATTTTGTGAGGTTGAAGTTCAAGGAAAAAGTTTTCTTCGCCAAATACATCGAGATATTGTCCAATTTTTGCTTTTGCATCATCATCTCTACCTTCTTCCACCAGTCGCGGGATTTCTGCTGCCAGACAGCCCGAAGTCGCGATGATCCCTTCACTATGTTCGTTTAATAAATCCCAATCAACACGCGGACGATAATAGTAGCCTTCAAGTTGAGCGGCACTCGCCAGTTTCATCAGGTTACGGTAGCCCGTGTTATTGCGTGCGAAAAGCAATAAGTGGAAGGGACGTTTATCCAGTTGGGCATCTTTATCGAAGCGGGTTCGCGGCGCGAGATAGGCTTCCATGCCAATAACGGGTTTGACTTCAGCTTCTGTTGCAGCGCGGTAAAAATCAATGACACCGAACATCACGCCATGATCGGAAATACCTACCGCAGGCATATCCAGTTCTTTTGCGCGGTCAATCAACCCCCCGATGCGGCTCTGTCCATCGAGCAGAGAATACTCGGTGTGAACATGCAAATGGACAAATTCGCTAGTCATAAAATCACCTGTATGTGAACTGTTTTAGAAATAGAATTAGAACATCTGTAGTATAGCACCATCTGAGACGCTGATGCCAGGAAAATGCGTTATGATTACGTTGAGATTACTCACGAGTTAGACTATCTTGCCATTGAATAGGTCACTTCGACAAGAGACAATAGACCCAAAAAGTTTAAACTCTAATTTCTATCATTTTCTTACTAAGAATCCTACTTTGCTATCGTTATTTGAACCCTAAAATTGAGTGGAACTATAATAATGCCTGAATTACCGGAAGTCGAAACAGTAGTACGCGGTTTGCGCCAACCATTAATCGGACACACAATAGAGAGTATGTGGTGGGATTGGGAAAAGACCATCGCAACACCGCACGTCAATGAATTTGAACAGCGCGTCATCGGGCAAACAGTTCAAGGGATTACCCGCCGTGCAAAATACATCGTCATCGAACTGGATAGTGATTTGTTGCTGGTGCATCTGCGAATGACAGGACGCCTCTACGTGGCAGATGAACATGAAGACCATCGTGTCGATAAGTGGGTACATGTCAAATTCGGTCTGGATAGAGGCAAAGAATTGCGTTTCAGTGATTCCCGTAAATTCGGTAAAATCTACCTGACCGATGATTTAGAAACGGTGACAGGGGGTATCGGACCCGAACCACTGGACGATGATTTCACAGTTGATGTGCTCAAAGAGCGAATGCAGGGACGCAAAAAAATGATTAAGCCCTTGCTCTTAGATCAGACATTCATTGCTGGAGTTGGAAACATTTATGCAGATGAAGCCCTGCATCGTGCTAAAATACATCCGAAGCGTACTGTGGATACTTTATCAGATGATGAAATTGTGCTTCTTCATGAAACTGTTCGGAACGCATTATTTGCCGGGATACAGCATGAAGGGGCAAGCATCAACTGGTATCGTAAGCCGGATGGCACACAGGGCGAGTCACAGAATCATTTTTATGTTTATGGTCAGGATGGCGAACTATGCCAATCCTGTGAGGAAGCCGTCATTGAAAAGATCAAGGTCGGGCAACGGGGAACGCATTTCTGCCCGAATTGCCAGCCTCTATCTAAGTAGAGAGGATGAATCGTGAATGATGCTCTAGTTCAATTTATTGCCCAGGCATGGCGCGGGTTTGCACTGATTGGTGGCTTGCTGGTGTTAGCCGCTTTCATCGCGTGGAATAATGCCAGAATGCGCCGCAACAAACTTGCAAAACGACGTGAAGAACAGGATGCAGTCCTGTCCGGTCCAAAGACAAAAGTGTCGAAGCATGTTCCTCAACAATCCGCAGCATCATTATTTGATGATGAGGAAGAGGAGGAGGTCGATGACTTTTTCGTTCCGCTACAGGGGTCAATTTTCGATGATGAAGACCTGTTCCCTGATGAGCCTGACGATGATCCACTCGAAGAGTTACAGGCAGCACGTATTGAGGCAAAACAACCCGAACCCGAAATCAATGTATCTGACGATGAGGATTCTGTTGATTTAGCGTCGTTGCTGATTGGAATGGTTGATGATGAGGATGAAGCGAAGAATTATCATATCATTTCTGAAACCCCTGTTTCTGTAAAGTTAACAACAAAACGCATAGCATTGGCAACTGAATTACTGAGCATTTTCCGTGACGAACGTGATTCACGTCTGCTGGTGCAAATCGGGGATGCAGGTTATCGCACGCTTGTTGATGACGCACAGGCTAAAAAGACATTCACGAATGTCATGAAGGAATTGTCCGGCATTGTTTTGAACCCGGATGACAATCCCCCTGATGATGTTGGTGAGACCCATATTTCACCCAATGCAATGAGTACAACACCCTTAGATGTGAAAATTTCATCCGGTGGCGATACGTCTGCCCGTGAAATGATTAGTATTTTACGTGATGAAGCCGATGGACACTTAATCATTCAAATCGGGAATACAGGCTATCGTACTCTGGTCGATAATGCGAAAGCGAAATCAGGCTTTTCCAAAATTATGAAAGAATTATCGGAAGCGGTCACAACCCCCGATGATAATCCGCCTGTCAAAGCAAAACCACAGGTACAAATGCCACCTCCGGCACAGGATACCCGTAAGTCCCATGATGATGACGACGATGATGTTGTATTGCCGGGTGATATTCGTGTGCCAAAAATGGATGATTTACCGGATGCTTACGGTACAGGACGCTTCGGACAGGTGAAAGTCAAGAAAGTATCTCCTGTTGATAAGGTGGAAGATATTAATATTGCTGATGCTATTGATGCCTATCTGCAATACAAAATTGGACAAACGCCTGAAATGCAGGGGCGTGGAATCCGTATCTGGTCTGCTTTTGGAGGCGGTGTTCGTATCGAAGTTAATGGCAAGCAGTACGAATTTGTTGATGAAGTCGAAGAACCGGATGCGCGTGAATTCATCCAGCAAGCCATCAGTGAATGGCAGGATCGACACTAGTTTGATAGGTATGTTTTATGAATTTGACACATGCCGGTTGTTTTTTGTGCAAACATTTTCGGAACGAGAATATCACAGCACCTTCTTGTGATGCTTTTCCCGATGGAATACCTGAATCGATTGTTAAAGGTCGTTTCGATCATCGTAAACCGCATCCAGATGATAATGGTCTCCAATTTGAACTGAACCCTGATGATGAACATTTGAAACGCTATGTTGAGGATGAATACGCTCATATTGAAAAAACTGCACTTCAATATGAGAAGGATAGACATATTTATGAAACCAGGATACGTGCAGCATATGGATTGGATGAAGATGTTGATGTTGAAGCTTTCATGAAAGAACGTAGAAGGATGAAAAAACAAAAAACAAAACGATGATTCTGACGACCCCGAAAACTGGAAATGGAAATTCCGTGCATATCAATGGTCACATGCACGGGGTTTTCGATAGTTGATATCAGGCGTTTTGCATCAAAACAGGATAATCCTCTTGATTGACGAATGGCTCATCCACTGGTTCAAGTAGAGCATGTTTTCCATCTGTTTGTTTCAAACGACCTACCGGGCGTTTTGCGTCATGCGGGAAAATCAAAATCGCATCGGCTTCTAATGCCCATTGTTGCCAGATACGCTTGGTTTCGAGAGTTCGAATCGGTTCAATATCATACGCTGTCATCCAACCGAGACGCTCAAAATGCACGGCATAACTCGCCATATCACAGAGAAATGCAGCATGTTCGCCATTGCTCTCGAAGCGTACACTCATATGACCCGGTGTGTGTCCCGGCGTGACAATCCCCGTAATTCCGGGCAGAAATTCGGTATCTCCCTCTAATAAACGCATCTGACCATTCTTGACCAGTGGCTCATAATTCATTGGAAAATAGGTTGCGGCAGTGCGCTCATTGGGTTGCATGGCATCTTCATATTCCCGTTTTTGCACGACATACTCTGCATTCGGGAAAGTCGGGATAATGTTGCCATCTTTATCCCATGAAGTATTGCCTCCGCAGTGATCGCCATGTAAGTGGGTATCAATTACCAGGTCAATATCTTCCGGCTGAATGCCCAATTTTGCTAATCCGCGTATCAATCCGCCTTCACCGTGAATACTGGAGATTTTACGGGCTTTATCATTCAATTTTGTGCCTGTCCCCGTATCAACTACGATATTTTTCCCACCTGCTTTGACATAGAGACAGGCTTGAGTCATTGGAATCAGGTTGTTTTCGTCCGGCGTGAAATAACGTTGCCATAATTTTCGTGGGACTAAGCCAAATGCACCACCACCATCAACCATGACTGTACAATCATTAATCAGGTGAATTTCTATGTCACCAATTTTTAGCATAATAATCTTTCTATTCGTCTACACTTAAATCTGCAATCCGAGCTTTCAATAGGGTTAAAAGAGGTGAAACGGGAATTTTCAGTTGTAGACCCCGTTGACCCGCACTGATGACAATATTCTGGAGTTCGGTTGCGGCTGAATCAATGTAAACCTGCCAATTTTTGTCCATAAGCATCAAAGCGCTGATACCCCCGGTCTGCAACCCGGTTGATTTTTCAGCGTCGGCGTGCTTCATCATTTTGACTTTTTTCTCTCCTGCTGCTGCGGCGAGTTTCTTCAGGTCGAGTTGATCTTCGGATGCCATCATCGCAATCATCGGCTGTTCGCTTGCGACTGAGTAGGCAATCAACGTCTTATAAACCATAAATTCCGGCATCCCGACCGATTCTGCAACCATTTCTGCATCTTTGATACTCGCGTCATACTCAAAGACTTCATAGGGAATATCATTCGCTTCCAGCAAACGCATGGAATTGAGTTTTTTCTGTTTTTTCGCCATTGTTTCGCCTTTATTGTGTGGGTTTTCGGAATAAGAATAATCCGAATCCCAATGTTTCATGTCCAAATTCAATGTAGAGATTTCGCATGGTACGCGCTCTTGTGAGCATTGCCGCCGTGTTGTCATCATCTGGATTATCGGCGGCATACATTTCGATGGCATAACTCTGTGACCAGATATAGCGGTCTAAATCGACCTGCGTACAGACGGAAGCAAAGAGCGGGGTGAGTCCTTCCTGCATCCCGACTTCAATAGCGCCCATGTAGTCTTTTGTGACATCAATTGATTCGCCTAAATCGGATTTTCGCTCGTTGCGCCAGTAATAATCTCCCATGAGAACCATGCCCCCCGGTTTTGCAAATTTTGCAATTTCCATGATGGCTTTATCATAATTCCCGTAAAGTTCGGATGAATTGATACACATGACAGCATCAAAGCTCTCCGGTTCATAAGCATAGTGGGCAACATCCTGTTGAATAAGCGTAATATCGGCGGCAGGAACGCGCTGTGCAATGGCTTCCTGTGCTTCTCTCAGATAGGGTTCACTGACATCCGCACCATATGCTTTGACCTGACACAAATCTGCCATGCGAATCAGAATTTCGGCTTTAGCACAACCGAGGTCAACAATGCTCATGCCGGGTTCTAAACGCATTAAATACGAAATTTCATCGACCATTTCATCATTAATCGGACTGCAATACCGCAGATGGGTATGGGCAATCGCGTCATATTTTTGCTTGTCCATTATCTCCTCCATAACCTGTTAGAGCATAGAAATATCTATGTTTCTCAAATTGCGGTTGAGATATATCTCAACCCTACTGCAAAACAGAGTAGGGATGGAATATATTCCATCCGTTAGACAATACTCTTACTTACTATACGGCAAAACACGCAATCGGATTGCAGCCGTGATAGATTCGCCAGCTTTTACGACGAAAACGCCAGCATCATCAATCCCATTTTCACGTAAATTAAAGCCATCATTGGCATTGCTCTGTGGTTCGACTGCAATTGTGCCGTCCGGTGCTGAATACAGAATAACATGCTTGAAAATATCATCCACTGTCATTTGAATTTCTGTGCCCCATGCCTCATAGACCAATCGTGTCGGCTTTGATATATCGCGATTGGCGAGTAAATGGTCGAAAGTGACATCATCCGGTATCGGGCGTAAGTCTCTGAAATCCAATTCCGGCAGAATATCGACAGGTGCAGCATCCGGCATAGCATCATGCAGCACAAAATATTTGTCACAGGGCACTTCTAACATTGGCATGGTGTCGCTCATACGCTGAAAATAAGGATGAAAGCCGAATCCCGCTGGAAAATCTTGCTCATCTTGATTTGTGAGTGTGACTTCCCATACAAAATCTTCATCTTCAAGGCGATAGTCTACAATAGCTGATACCGCAAAAGGAAAATTAAAATCATCAAATTCACGGGAATTAATGTTGAGCTTGAGTTGTGTTTCGTTTTGTTCAATGATTTGCCAGGGACGGTTCCGAACATCACCATGACGGGCATTGCCATCAGATGCCGTTGCAAGTTGCCATGATTCGCCCTGATAACGAAAAATACCATCACGGATACGGTTCGCCCAGGGCAACATCAAGAAATTACTGCAATTGCTTGGATTATCATAATCGGCTTCATCTGTCGGACGCATCACATCGACCCAGGCACCGCTATATCGAATACGGGCAAATGCTGTACTTGCACCTGTTTCCGGTAAAATACCAACCTGCCAGTGTTTATTTTGAAGTGTTTGTAGCATTTACACCCTACTTATATTGTCGTTTGGCTAATGCCCCTATAATACCGGGGATGAGTCGATTGCCCCATACAATCAATCTATCGAAGAAACGTAAGACGACCGTATTTTTGGGTGATTTTGCCGCTTTGACAACAGCTTCCGCAACCTGTTCCGGTGTCATGGTTGGCAAACCGCCACTTTTACGCGCACCTTCTCCCAGACGTTTTTCATTGAATTCAGTTTCTGTGCGTCCGACCAGAAAATCAGTGACATTGATGTTATCCGGTGAGAGTTCAATGCGAATTGAATTGGCGATACTGGTTACAAAGGCTTTGCTTGCGGCATAACTGGCAGCATTCGGGGAGACAAGATTATAAGCAACCGATGAAATTGTCATGATATGTCCGCCGCCATTTTTCCGCATATGTGGGACACAGGCACGGATACTATGCAGTACACCGTCGATGTTGGTTCGGAGCAAGGTTTCCAGCCCATTCCACTCTGAATCGACGATAGACCCTCTATGCCCGACTCCGGCATTGGCAACCAGAATATCCAATCGCCCGAAGATTTCGACTGCTTTGGATGCGGCATTTTCCAGAGATTGAGGGTCAGTGACATCACCCGTGAGCGGCAAAAAATCCCCGTGAGTATCGGCTAAATTGTTGATTTCTTCCTGTAATGATTGGAGTTTTTCTTCGCGACGGGCTGTTCCTGCAACGTGATAACCTGCTTTTACGAAGGCTAATGCAGTTGCCCGTCCGATACCACTGGATGCCCCTGTAATAAAAACGACTTTGTCCAAAATTGTCTGCTCCTGAGTTGATGCTATCGAAGGTATAGTGTATGTCTCAGGAGCATAATCGGGTAGGGCATAAATTTAATAGGGGATGCGGTTGGGGTCGAGTGAGATAGGTGGTAATTCGACTTCCGGCTCTGCTTCTGCTGCCTGTGCTGCAATCGGCGCGACAATTTCCGGTGTAGACCCCGGTTGCTTGATCTGGCGTTTCAACACGCAAAAATAGGTGTTGCTCCAGCGATACGGGTCGAATTGAACATTTTCTTTACCACCCACTTTCGGAACAGGTTCCATGTGTACCAGTTCCCAGCCATCCGCACCATATTTATTCAGGTCAGGAATCATTGCTTCCGGTGAATGACGTTTTGCTTTTTTATCAAATGTTTCTTTGATGAATTGTTTGGTTTGCTTGTCTTTTGCGTCGGCTTCTAAAAAGATTGACAGGTATTCCCACTGTTCCATGATAGACCCCTGTTGGATTGGCGTTTGTACGTCGTTCAATTATAACGCATTTTGCAAAAGTCGGGCTAATCTTGCGGATACCATCTTTATTGCAACTTTTGCCAGGATAATGCGTATAGAAAGTGTACCGATACCCTGATTTCACATCTCAAAGCAATCGTAGTGTCTGCATAGGGTAGCGATAGGGTAAGCATCAATTCAAGTGGTCTGAGATTTTATAATATAGGTATATAAGATCAATTCAGTAGATGCAAAGGAAATCTCATGACCAATACCGCAGAAAAAGCTGCAAATGTTCTCGTCGCAATTATTCTCATCTTAGGAATTGTCATGGTTGCGAGTCAGATTTTAGCGTAGGTGTTCCGTATTTCTCAAAGATAAACTAACGTATAGCGATAGATATTTAGTTTTACCGGTAGATTCTTTTACAACTTATGCCCGTTTGCGGCTGAGAGTGGCGTTAATGAGTGGTTTGTACGGTTTCACGATATCGTCAACTGCGTGTTGATGCTGCTTATAGAATAGCTCCGATGTCTTGATCCGCCATAATAGGGCGCGAATCAGGAATTGTTGCATATCCCCTGTATTATCAATGGCATCAAGCAAGGTCAGTGGTGCATCATCCCACACAATCGAATCAACGATGATAATTGCTTTTGCATAGTCCGCAGGTCGCCAGTAGAGCGAAAAATCAATGACAGCAGGTGGATATTCGGGGTGAAATAGTATATTCCCTGTCAAATCACCGTGTATCAGTTGCGAAGTAATTTTTACAGGTTTTAGCTGACCCATCAAAGCATCTAAGTCCGGTTGAATGGCATCATCGAATGATAGTCCGGTCGTATCCCACACAGCATTATCCGCCACCTCCCAGACGTGATTCCGTTTTCCAATAAATTCAGGTGCTGGAATATCACGTAAACCTTGATGCAGGCGTTCTGCGACCCGGAGCTTTTCCAGAACATTCCCCTTCGATTCCTGACCCTCCAGATAGGCATATGCGACCCAACCATCGTGAGTCCAGGTGCCGTTTACTGTTTTCCGGGGTTTGTTGACACGCAATCCATCAACTTTGAGTATGGATAGCATCCCGGCAATCGACTCAGCTTCTTCCTGATTTGCAACAGGCTTGAGAACACAATCACCACAGCGATAGCTTGTTCCTTCGCCTCCAGTTAGCGGAAGGGGAATTTCTGTGAGTTCAAATGCATCCAATACGTTTTGTGATGGCGTCATCAATTTACTCATAGGATTTTAGAATGCGCCCGAGACACAGATTGCTGACTGCTGCAATACCTGAATCTCCGAATTTCCATAGCGGGTCGTCATAATGTCCGTATACGCGACCATCATGGGTCATGAATAGATTGATATGTCCACTATGTGATGTCCCGATTACACAGGCATATAGCGGTTTTTCGTAGTTTAGTCGCTCTGCAAAATGAGAATAATGATTACATTCTGCAAATTTGAAGAACTCAATAGGAAACGGGTTAAAAGGACGTGGTGTTGCATCCTGTCCGATTGTCAGTCCTCCAAATTTTGTGAGAAATTCGATGACCTGATCAGCATTCGCGACAGGAAAATCATCAAATGGATTGACGATTCCTGTATTCTCGCAATGATAATCCTCGCTCCATCCAGCATCCCTTAATAGCTTGAGTGTTTCTTCAGAGAATCCTATGCCAGATCCCTTCTACAAAGATGGGCAACTCACTGTCACCCATCACCAAAAACTGAAAACTGCCTACTAAATATGCAATGGCTCTTGATAGAGTCCGTATACTTCTCGCATCACATCGGTCATTTCCCCGAGTGTTACGTAAGCATGAGCGGCTTCGACAAGATGTGGCATGACGTTTTGCTCATTCTGGCAGGCTTCACGAATTGCCTGAATTGCGGCATTTGCGCGTTTTTGGTCGCGTTCCTGACGTATTTTCTCCAGACGTGCGACCTGTTTATCATAACCTGCCGGATCCATCTCCAGAATCGGAATCTTTATCGGTTCATCATTGGCAAATTTAGTCAATGCGACAATATCCCGTTCGCCTTTTTCGAGTTCCTTCTGATGACGATAACTCGCATCGGCGATTTCCTGCTGGAAGAATCCATTATCAATCGCTGGCAATACGCCGCCAAAATCTTCTATGCGACGGAAATAATCGTAGCATTGTGCTTCCATTTCATTGGTGAGAGCTTCGACAAAATAACTGCCACCGAGCGGGTCGATTGTATTGGCAACGCCGCTTTCTTCTAAGATGACCTGTTGTGTCCGCATTGCGAGTGTGACTGCATGTTCGGAGGGCAGGGCAAGGGCTTCATCCATGCTATTGGTATGCAATGATTGTGTGCCGCCGAGAACACCTGCCAGCGCTTGAATCGCGACACGCACCAGATTCACTTCGGGTTGTTGCGCGGTCAAACTGACACCGGCTGTTTGTGTGTGGAAACGCATCAACCAGCTACGTGGATTTTTTGCTCCGAATGTCTCGCGCATCTCCCGCGCCCAGATACGACGTGCCGCACGCATTTTGGCGATTTCCTCGAAGAAGTCATTATGGCAATTGAAGAAGAAACTCATACGTGGCGCAAAATCATCAATATCCAATCCGCGTTCGATTGCCCATTTCACATATTCGATACCATCAATCAAAGTGAATGCCAGTTCCTGTGCGGCAGTTGAGCCAGCTTCACGGATATGATAGCCGCTTACGCTGAGATAATTCCATTGTGGCATCTCATTGGTGGCATATTCAACTGTGTCTGTCACCAGTCGCATAGAGGGTTCGGGCGGGAAAATAAATTCTTTCTGTGCGATATATTCCTTGAGGATGTCATTTTGCAGTGTGCCGCGCAAAATCGAACGGTCATGTCCCTGTTTTTCGGCTGCCGCGATATACATTGCCCAGATCATCGGCGCTGGACTGTTGATGGTCATGCTGGTAGAAATTTTGTCGAGCGGAATGCCATCAAAGAGGATTTCCATATCTTTGAGTGAACTGATTGCCACACCACATTTTCCGAATTCACCGAGTGCTTCCGGTGCGTCAGAATCATAACCCATCAGTGTCGGCAAATCGAAAGCGACTGATAAACCCATATTGCCGTTTTCAACCAGATACTTAAAACGCTCATTGGTTTCTTCGGCTGTTCCGAACCCGGCGAACATACGCATTGTCCAGGGCTTACCACGATACCCCGTTGCATGAACACCGCGTGTATAAGGATACTCACCGGGGTTGCCTAAATCACGCTCATAATCGAGATTTTCAACATCCAGTGGCGTATACAGACGGTTAATCGGTTCACTGGATTGCGTCATGAATGTTTCTTTGCGTTCTGCACGGCGATCCAGGGTTTTCTTAAGTGTGCCGTCTTTCCAATTTTTCTGGTACTTCTGAAATTTCTCTAACTTATCTTTATCAAATAGTGACATTATTTCAGCTTGCTCCTTTTGACTTTGTGCAAATTATACCACTTTGTATGTGTAAACTGGCAAAAAGATTGTATGAACTTTCCGCAATCTGACAATCTGAGTCATAATAGGAGCGGAGCTAGGATTTAAAATCACCATCAGGGGTTTACTGTATGCCAGACGACATCAATATCAAGGACGAGGACGCAACTATGCCAACGGGGAATCGACCCCGCCCGGTGTGGACATGGTTACGATTGTCACAGGATAGATGGTTTGACCAACTCGTTATTCCCTTTCTCGTTCTGGTACAGGGTGCGTATACAATCTGGCGTTTTCTTCAGACAGACTGGCTGACAGGACTGGTTTCACTTTCGGGTATTATTTTACTGGTGTCCCTTGCCGGATTTTATCCACTTCAAAAACGGATTCTACGACAGGATTTCACACGCAGCCATGCTTTTTATCTGATGGTATTTTGGTCGTATTGTCAGCTATTCATCTTCTTCTTTCGTATCTTATCAACAACACCAACAACAGGCAAAGAGAGCGAGAGTTTCTACATTTTCCTGTTGATTTTCCTCGCGGTGACTTTTCGTCTGCTGATGTCTCTCTATGCACTGACCCCATTCGGGTATCGCCTCTTTATCTCGAAAATTCCTGTCTGGGAACAGGTGATGGTCGCGCTAAATGAATTTATTTCCGTGAGTATTCTGGCGTTTGTTTTCGGACGATTGATCGCACGATTTATTCAAGCCGATGTCTTCACACTGGAGAGCAACATCTACTATAACGGCGGTTTAATTCTGCTATCTGTGACTTACTTTTTGTTGATGCAGGGTATGTGGATTGGTGTCTGGAATCGCTGGTTATCGCGTAACAACGTCTGGGTACGCTTAGCCCGGTTACTTTCTCCGATAGCATTGATTGTTGCCTCGGTGATCATTGTGCGCCACTTTACCAATCTAGCTGATTTACGTACAGCTAATTTGCTCGGAGATGCGACGCTCGACGAAACAATTCTGGCACTGTCTCCCATTCTCTGGATGATGATTTTCTTCGTGCTGGTAATTGTTTATTCCGGTGGACGCGGTTTACGCCGGATGCTGATTCCCAACAAATTGATGGAACATTTGCCGGATAGAATTGCACGTCCCTTACGTACAATCTCTGATATGGATTTGTTGCTGTTATTCGGTGTTCTTGCAACCGTGATTCCGGTGCAACTATTTCTCTTTGATGATACGACCTTCATTGGCGATTTACAGGCGCGTTTGCAGGGTAATGCCATTATTGATTCCTCCGAACAGGCACTCGCGCTGATTTTCGGCTTGCCGTTTTATATCGTCGCACTGATTTTGATGATTCTCTATGCGCTGGTACTGGCAAATAAGCAAATCTCGTCTAAAGACCGCAATGCAATTGTAGACCGCTTGCCACTAACCCTGATTATGATGTTTATCATCACACTCTATCTGGCAGCAATTCCATTTAGCCAGGTTTTGAGTTCCGGGGATATTCCTAATTTTCAACAAGATTTAGGCTATATCCTCGCCTTTGATGTGCTGATTCCACTGGTGCTATTTTACGCGCACTATTATCTGCTGATACGTTTGCCATATGGACGCGGACAATCACGCTGGCGCATTGAACATGCGGTTGAGCTCGAAAGTCGTCTCAAGTCAGTGGATGAAGAACTGGCAAAATTACAGAAAAATATCGACCGTTGCGAAGTCATCTGGAAGAATCGCGTCAACCTCAAAAGCACCCGCGATGACCAGATTGGCATGTTGTTTGACCTGATTGACCTCAACGGCAAACGTGATAGATTAAACATGGAACGCTTGCAAATTTTGTCCGATCGTCAGGAATTGCAGGATGTCTCCGAAGCACCGATTTCACTGACTGTTGCATCTCTGCCAAATCGCATCATTCAATATGGCATCCCGCTTGTGCTGGTCTTCAAAATCTATGAATGGGCGATTGTTAACGACGGTCTGCGCGAGGTCGCGAACAATCCCAATATCGGCATCATTGAGTTTTTCCAGTTGATTCTTGAAAATACCAACTTCTAAATCCCCTACACGCTGTATTGTGAAGGCGTTATAATGCCCGTTTTACTTGTGAGATGATTGTGGGCATTTCTATGAAACAGGCAGTGATGAGACTCTATGCGGTACTACTCAGTATCGTATTTGCGATTGTGTTCGTAGCACAGATTTTAGGGTTTATCGGTTTCTATACTGCTCCCATTGTTATTCCTGCCACAGTCGTAGTCGCTATTCTCGCCTATATTGCTTATCAACGTTACGGTGTTAGCTGGTTCGAGACCCTATCCCCATCGGAATCACAATCAAAATGGTTACGAAACAGCATTCTTTTTATCTGTATGATGCTGGTCACAGTCGTATTTTTGCAACGCATGGTTTTGTGGCATCAATCGACATTAGGGGCAATCATTTCGCCTGATTTTGGTGCGTATCACAGTGTCAAAGCCTATCAATTGTTGCGGGATGGTTCAGCCTGGAATCTCGCAATTCCATACGGACAGTATCCCTTTGGCTATGAGAGCTTAATCGCCTTTTTCATGTTTTTTGTCGATGATATTCGCGTCACTGGGACAGTTCATGCGCTGATTTTCCTGCTTTTCTGGCTGACCATTGCGCTGTTGATTGTGCGTTATTCTCAATTGCCACTGGATGCGAGTTTATTGATTGCGCTTGCGATTTGCTTTACGCCGATTGTCTTTCCTCAAAGTTTGAATATCGGCAAAAATGATATTTTCCTCAGTTTGACTGTGCTGATGGCAATTTTACATGCGCCTGTCGGGAGTGAACATTTTCATCCGATGGGTCTTGCTTTTGCAACGATGCTCTCACTGGCGACCAAAGCAACCGGACTTTACATCCTCTTTTATTTATGGGGATTGGTGATGCTCAATTGGGGCTTACGTTTCCGTGATGGGACATGGCAGGATTATTTGCAGCCAATCACATTCCTGCTGACTCTTGTTGTGATGTTTCCAGGCGGCTTGTGGGTGATTCGCAATTTTCTGATTTTAGGCGAGTTGTTTACCTCTGAAATTAACTCTTTCTTCCAGACATCCATCTTTGCCAATCTCGATAACCCGGCACTTTATAATTCTCCATCCAGTTCAACATTGTTGCTTGTGTTGATTGTCGTGCTGGTATTGAGTGTGATTAGCCTGTTTTACCGTCGTTTAGGCTGGCAAATGTCGGGAACACTGCTTGTTATCACAGTGACCTTTGCAATCACGCCTCTGAGTGCATTTTTGACTGCAAACAACCTCAATTATCTCGATGTGCAGTGGCGTTTTGTAGTGCATGGGATTGTTATACTGTGGATTGTTGCCGTTGCAATTCTTGCTCCTGTGATTCGTTTTCTCTATGAGCGGGTGAGTTCACAGGAAGTTTTGAGCATCATAGCATCTGCCGGAGTGATTGCAGCAGGTTTCGGGCTAATTTTTGTCTTAGGGATAGATGATCTTTTCGGGCAGAATCCGGCGCAATGGGAGAAAATGCTCGATCCCTCATTACAGGAAAATAGTATCTATGATGAAATTGCAACTCTGGAAGAAGGCACAATCTACATTGAAAATACGAACTGGCTGGCAATCCTCGCACGAAATCCTGATTTGAGAATTACTGAATTGCGTTATCCACTCGGACACGCTGATGTCTATCCTGTGCCGGATGTGGATTATATTGCCTTTATTCCGGTGTTTACAGATGAACCAACCGGGCTTATTTTCAATGAGACAGATTGGGAACTCATCTTCGACAATGATACCGGACGACTCTATCAACGGCGCTAACTACTGCCCGACTGAGAATCGTGCGACCATCGAATAGCCATTTGCTGACTCACCATTTATCGTGACCGGGAGCAATTCACCTGTCTCGCGGTCTACGAAATTGACCACAAAACGATAGATTCCCGCACCACGCGGCACATCAGCAGCATCCAGCATGATTGCGTGATTGCTGATCACGTATTCCCCGATTTCCCAGAGTTCGGTGTTGTAGTAAGCGTCTTCCGATTCCGCGATATTGAATTGCCATGTTGCGTAGATTTGACCATCATCTTCATTGAGCAAATCAACCTGAATGAGATAATCACTCTGTGGAGTATCTAATACCTCCCATAGATAGGCAAATGCCACCCGATTCCCTAGCAATTGGGTGTTATTGAGGCTATCCCCGACATAGCGAATACTCTCTCCAAAAATGACTTCATCCTCAATTTGATGTCCGGCGGGTCCACCCTCTGGCATAGCAAATCGTCTGTCTAAATTGAGTTGATAGAGTTCAAATTCGAATGTCCCGGTTTCAAAATCGAGAACCTGCTGGAAAATCTCATCACGTCCCAGACTCGCCACGACACGATTGGTGAGCGGGTCGATGCCTTCATCATTTTCATAGCGCCAGCGTGCCTGAGAACCGTATAGATAATGCGTTGCGCCTTCGAGTTCTTCATAGCTCGTAGGAATGGTATCGGTGATGATAGTCACTTCCGGCATGAAGAATCGTAAACGTTGCTCTCCCGGAGCAATCACAATCGGCTGAATACCGTGAAAATCAGCATATCCCCACAATTGCTCTGCGACCAGTGCAACACCTGGATTATGTAACGCTGTCCGCCTAAAATCATCAGGATAACGGTCTGTCCACAGCCAATCAGAAGTCGGTGCAACGTCGTAAATTGGTGTTATCAGGGATGGTATGCTCAATGAAACGATTAACACTGCCCATCCGATTTTCGGGACAAATCGCCATTTTTTGACAGTGATTTCAGGAATCCACTGTGCCACAATCACAGCAATTGGCAAAATGAGTATTGGCACTATCGGGAAAGAGAGTCGCGCATGATAGCTGTACGACCAGAACCATGTCATAAAATAGGGCAAAATCAGTAAATATGCCCACGCAATTTTGTTGACCCGTGATTCTATTTTGCCCCGGAAATTACTCCAGAATCCCCATGCAATGAATCCCGCACCGCAGATAATCAAACTCGCCTCAAGCGGGGTGATATAACTCATCGGCGGGTTACGGCGTATCTCATTAAATAACGGGCTGGATGGCATCGCACCGGCTAGCAGGAGAAGCACTCCGGTAAGAATAATCCATCCCTGATGTAATTTCCTTGTGCTTGCGAGATAGGCAATCAACAACAATAGCGCAAAAATCGGGAAACTCAGCAAATCTCCACTACGGGTTGCGCGTGTTAACCAGCTTTCATGCGGAAAGACCAGCGCAGGCAATCCTAATATCACATTTCTGAGATACCACGCTGCGCCCAACGGAATACATGCAAGTCCGGTGATAAATGCCACTTCAAAACGGGGTATCCATTGCCGGAAATCGAATTTCACGCGCAGGAATTCCGCTACAACTAGCAGAATCACCCCCCAGATGAATGCGCCGCCTGTTGGTTTTGTCCACATCGCTATCCCGAAGCATAATCCCGCAATCAGAGAATAGCGTCGGCGTAAGAATTGCTCATCATTTGTCCATGCCAGTAAAAAGAAAGTCATGGTCAGCGTGAGGGAAAATGTCAGAGGAATTTCTAAGTCACCGACATGTGCCCACTGTGCCACATGAGGATAAAATGTCCAGATAGCGGCAGCGATAATCCCTGCACGACGTGTAAACAGTTTTGATCCCATCACATAGGCAGCAAGAATACTCCCGGTGTGCATGAAGGGAATAACAGCGCGGGCGGCGTGGTCATCGAATCCATTGCTCAACAATTGCATAAACGTATATTGAAGTGGCACAAATTGCGGATAATAGCCGATGTCCTGTGGAATATAACCGAGCATCTGAAACAATCGACCCTCATAGCCATAAACCCACAGTGCATCATATGCCGTGAATGACCAGTATGATGTCACAATCCAGCGAATTACAATCGCGAACACAATCAGCAGAATTAAGAGGCATTCATCAAATGCCAGCGCTGTTGTTTCTGTTTTTGTAGCATCTGTTTTGCGGTATTTTTGCCACGCGAGAAAATAGCCGATCAGGGTAATAAGGACTGTTCCTGCAAAGACAGGCATAAATCTCAGCAATGCCGTTGCCTGTGCGCCACCAATAACTCCTAAAATCAGCATCCATGCGGTTAACAATGCGGGACCAAACGCAAATGATAATGCCAGAACAGTCATTTTCTGTGACCAATCCTGTCGCGGCAAAACGAGCAGGGCAAAGGGAATTCCCATGCCAATATAAACCCATAACACCAAAGGCAGCACATTGATTGTCTGTTGCAACCAGTATAGAGACATATCACTCATCATTAATCAGTTAGCAGGTGGTGGAGGCAGCAAATCATTTTCAATCAGATACGCCGCATAAAATTCAGCCTGTGCGCGTGTGCCACCGGGTAGCATGTGCATCCCATCAATCCAGTATTCCGGGCTATCAATCACATCCGCAGCAGCAAAATCAATCACGGGAACATCCATTTCAGCAGCAAAATCAATCAATAACGCATTTTGCTCATCAACGGCATCTTGCATATGTTCCAGTGTCATCGGGTTTGGCCAGTCAAGCTCCCCGGCATAATATTCCCAGGTCGAGAATACCACATCAGCCCCGTTTGCAGTCGCGATAGCAGTGATATTGCGATAATTGCGCTCAAAATAAAGCGGTGGATTTTCAGCGATAATATCTGCCGCAGGACGATTACCGAGACTTTCGCAAGTTACCTCAAACAGACCACATCGCGGAATCTGATTGCCCGTACTCAGGACAGTTTCGAATAAATTCGGATTCGGTGCAAATCCCAGTTGGATGCTGGAGAAGCGAATAATCACGCTTGGATTGAGTGATCGTCGTAAAGCCTCGATATTCCAGTATCCACGCTGTAAATTGCCGCCGGAATATTGTGACGGTTCAACCAGACGGGCACGCACATCATTAATTCCGTGATAGACAATCACCATGTCAGGGTCATCATCTAAGACATGATAGGTTAAATTGGCAAGCGAATCGAAGGACGAATAAGCGTTTACTCCTGCATTGACGACTTCCACATGTGTATATCCGTATTCATCATGCAAAATCTGTTGGAGTACGGCGGGATAAGCCTCTTCCGGTAGAATGCTATCACCATAAGTGGTTGAACCCCCGAGCGCAAAAATGCGAAAGATACCTTCGTCTTTCGGGATGCTAAACTCCGCACCTCGATAACCCCGGCTATTGTGTTCACGATGGGTAGGGGATAGACCATAATTGACGTAAGGCAAGCCTTCGTAACGATTGGATACTTCCAGAATCCTATCTATGGAATACAGATAGGCAACCCGTTGTGCTTCTGTTCCCATGAAACCAAAATATACGCGCAGCAAAATTTCCAGCATCAAGAAGGTAAAACCGATTCCGGCAAGAATCGCCAGCACATTACGACCCAGTTCAGCACCATTCATTTTTACCAGAGTTCCAGCGTAAACGATGAGCAACAACCCTGCATCAGCAATCAACAACCAGAATAGGAAAGGGGCGAGATATTCTGAAAGTGCAGGAACAAATACGCTCGCCAGCACGAGAGCTACCAGGCTAACGACAATCCATATCCACGTAAGTGCCTGGTTGAATAATTTTGCCAGTTGACCTGATAGTGCCAGAGTTGAACTTATCAGGATAAGAATGCCTGTGCCGGATGCAATTGCCGTAAAATATCCGGTGAAAAAGGGCACATCCGGCGGTAATTGCAGCATACGTGCTTCCCGCGCCTGCCAGAGCATAACTGCAAGCACGATATTCGCAATCATGATAAGAATGACTCCCGCTTGAATGGGGAGGGTTATTTTGCCTGTGTTTTCTTCTGCCATTGAATCACTGTTACCAGACTAATGTTCAAACCAATTGCCAGCAAAATCGCCAGCACGGGATATATCGGAAGATAATAACGTTGCCATTCGAGCGGTGTCAGGAATAAGGTGAGTAAAACCATCGCTATCAACCAGGCACTGATAAGCCATGCCGATGATTGTTCTATCGTTTCGGATAGCCATAATCGTACTATACCGATGAGACACAATAGAAAAACGATCACACCACCGATTGTTGACCCCCCGATGCTGACTCCGCTCAAAAATGATGAATCATACTGCTCGATTTGTTCGATTTGCTGACTGTAAAATCCATCGGTATCGGTTTCGGTATACATCGGGAAAACGATAAAACTCTGCCGTGCAAAGCCCTGAAATTGCTGTCCTAAATTGTCATAGCCACCATAAAAACCAACCTGTCCGGCGAGTAAATCCTGACGTAATTCTAAAACGGTTTCGACCGTCTTTACAGGATTTGTCCACCATGCCGGATTGAGCGCAAAAAATATAATTAGAGACAGTATTCCCGCTCCAAATAATCCAGCTAAATTACGTCCGCGCTTGCCTTGATTTACCAGAAAATACACGCCGCAGACGACAAAAATGACAATAATCGTTACGACAGAGGTATGTTTACTGGCGACAGCTAATCCACTGAAAATACCTGTCAGCGCAAATAGCCACCATGAACGATATTTCAGCAAATAGACCGCGACTAAGATAGCCAGAATCGTAAATGCCAGCATTCCGCCTTCCATCATAGCGCGTCGTCCGTTGATGAGGACTGCCGGATTTAACATATAATAAGCACTCGCGAGATAGGCGACACCACGTCCTGCGACAGCATATCCGGTATAAAATAGAGCAATCGCTGAAATAACCAGCAACAGGCTCGATACAAAACGGGTGCGGAACAACAAATCATCAGACGGAACATGCCCGTTTTCGTGATTCCAATCCCAGCCAGACCCCCACGCCCATTGTTGATTGATGTCATCAATGCCGTATCCACTCAGATAAGCTGTTAAACCAAAAAGATACTTGGGTAACGTGCCATTGAGCAGACGCAATTGCTGTTCGGTGCTTTCATCGCCTTCCAGACTATCCCACTCACGGAATAGTACCCGGTCAGTGTCACCCTGAATGTGATAATAAAAATCGCGCCCCATATAGACCTGGGTGCTTTCATCACCATGTAACGGAACACCGTTAATCCCCGCCAATATGTACAGCGTGATAGCAATAAACCACAGCACATCAAGCCAGCGCGATTGAAAAATTTGGGTCATGCAGTCAATTTACTCATCGGATAATAGGTGCAATATCCTAATAGATGCTGTTGTTTTTGGGAATAGGGGAATAGCTTTGCGTAGGAAAAGGAACAGGTGAACACAATGATTCACCTGTCAACGGATGCTATTGTTGTTCGCGGAATGTCCAGGTAATTTCGAGATGTTCCGGCGCGGACATATGATGCCATATTTCATGAGGTGGCTCATAATGTTCATAGCCATTTTTCCGCATCCAATCGGTGAGTGCATCATATCCTTTTAGAATATCCGGGAAGAAGCACTCTTTCTCTCGCAATTGCACCGAAACGACTTTGCCTTCTGCTATCTCACGGGACTGAACTCCGTCTTCAAGGTCAGAAGGTACTTTTTCGACAGGTAAACAGACTTCAATGGGTCCATCGGACTCGTGGTCGATATGTCCGTGATAAATGCCGAATGGGACACCTGTTGTAATATCGTTTTCCTCCGCGATAGCACGCAATTGCTTCACCCCATCACGAATTGTCTGATTTAATTAATTGACTTTGATGTGATGTGTGGAACTCAAAATAGTTTGTTTCTGAACTTGTTTGACTTCGATTTCAAATGGCATCGGGATGTCTTCTCCTCTAAGCGTTTGAATGAGTGTTTGAACCACATGACCCGCTAAATCAACTTTTGCGCGTAAATCCTCCAGATACGCTTCAATCAACTGTTCGGCTTCGTCGTCCGGTTCAGATAATATCTGCCGGATGAGCGTTAGTGGCATATCCATCAATCGCATCATCCTGATAAGCCGTGCTTTGTGGATTTGCTCCACATGATAGAAGCGATAGCCGGATGACGGGTCTGTATAATCCGGTTTGAGCAAATCAAGCCGATCATAGAGACGCAGGGCTTTCACAGATAAGCGCGTATTACTCGCAAATACACTGATTGTTAGATAGTCGCGTTTGTTGTGGTTCATGTTTTGAGGATAAGGTCTGCCCGAAGGGAAGAGTCAACATAAGAAAGGCTTAAGGTGAGGACATGTTGCCCCCACCTGTTTTTCAATTATTCGTCATCGCCTGTGATATTGATCAGTAGACTGCCTTTTTCAACGGTTTGACCGGCTTTACAACTAACTGTTCCTACGACACCATCACGCGGCGCTTTGAGTTCGTTCTGCATCTTCATAGATTCTAAGATGACGACGGTTTGTCCCTGTGTGACTTCATCACCTGTACTGACCAGCACATCGACAATTAAGCCGGGCATGGGGGAGTGAACTTCGCCACTACCTGCCATTAAGCCGCCTTTACGTTGTGCCATCAGAAGGGCACGTTGATCGAGTACCTGTGCTTCAAATAAGCGTCCACCGAGAAGCAATTCATAATTGCCACGTTCTTCTTCAATCGCAATTTCAACTGATTGATTATTCTGAATCAGGGAATAGAGTGACTCCTGCAAACTAAGGAAATCGACCTCATGCGGTTCACCGTTGACCATGACTGTGCCATCTTTGAGGATTTCGACCTCAAATTGTGTGTTATTAACGATGGTTGTATATTTCATCGGTGGATCCTTTCATAGCGTCCGACCCATTTCCAGTTACTGGTGTCACGTTCAGCCGGAGCAATCACCTGTGCTGCCTGTTGACGTTGACGATGGGCGTGCAATGTTGCTGCAATTGCAATGGTTTCGAGTTCTTCTTCTGTTGGTTCAGCTTCATAGGTATTCATGCTGAAACGTTCTTCAACGAAGCGTGTATCATAACGTCCGGCATGGAAACTGACACTGTTAAACAGATTGATATGGAAGGGGATGTTATGACGCACACCCATAATCACATATTCGGACAATGCACGACGCATACGCACAATCGCTTGCTGACGATTCTCACCATAGGAAATGAGTTTTGCAATCATGCTGTCATAGTAAGGGGTGATTTCCGAACCGGAGAACACACCACTATCGACACGCACACCGGGTCCTTTGGGTGTGATGGATGATGTCACAACACCTGTTGAAGGAATGAAGCCATTATAGGGGTCTTCTGCATTGATACGACATTCAATTGCCCAGCCTTTAGGGTCAAGAACACTTTCTGTCGGTGTCATACGACGACCACGCGCAATACGAATTTGCTCTTTAACGAGATCAATCCCTGTGACGACTTCTGTAACCGGATGTTCCACCTGCAAACGGGTGTTCATCTCTAAGAAATAGTAATTGCCTTCATGATCCATCATACATTCGATTGTTCCCGCGTTGACATAATTGACTGATTCAGCAGCCATGATTGCCATTTTGCCCATTTTTTCACGCATTTCACGGGTCATGAAACTCGATGGACTGGGTGATTCTTCTACCAGTTTCTGATTACGTCGCTGAATACTGCACTCACGTTCCCCGAGATGTACAGTATTGCCAAAATGATCTGCGAGAATCTGGAATTCGATATGACGACCACCGACAATCAATTTTTCAATGTAGACATCACCGTTACCGAATGAACTTTCTGCTTCGGAACGTGCGAGACGTAGCATTTCAGGGAAAGCACTTTCGTCATAAACAGGGCGCATCCCCTTGCCGCCACCCCCTGCGACAGCTTTAATCATCACGGGAAAACCGATTTTTCTTGCAGCCGCAATTAATTCATCATCGGGCAGTCCGGCTTCTGTACCGGGAATCAGTGGAACGCCATTTTTCTTAACAGCTTCACGTGCTGATTCTTTGTCCCCCATCACGCTGATAGCATGAGCCGATGGTCCAATAAATACAATTCCTTCATCTTCACACATGCCAGCAAATTCAGCATTTTCTGCGAGGAAACCATATCCGGGATGAATAGCATCCGCTCCGGTTCTCTTTGCGGCATCAATAATTTTATCCATCCGCAGATAGCTATCACGTGGCGCAGGCGCACCGATATTAACGGCTTCATCTGCATAGCGCACATGCAATGATTTGCGGTCAGCATCACTATAAACTGACACTGTCCCCAGACCGAGGTCACGGCAACCGCGCAATACTCGCACGGCAATTTCGCCACGATTCGCAATGAGGACTTTCTGTATATTCTTACCGAGTGGTTCTGTAGGCATAGTCGTCCTCCTTAAAGCGGGATGTTACCGTGTTTTTTCGGCGGATTATCGTCACGTTTGTTCTGGAATACATGCAAGGCATTAATCAAACGTGAACGGGTCTCAGATGGTTCGATGACATCATCGACATAGCCGCGTGATGCCGCAATGTATGGATGGGCAAAGCGTTCACGATAGGCATTTGCTAATTCTGTTTTTCTTGCTGCGGGGTCGTCTGCATCAGCTAATTCACGTCGATTGAGAATTTCTACTGCACCTTCAGCACCCATCACAGCAATTTCTGCGGTAGGCCAGGCGAGATTCAAATCACCACGAATATGTTTACTACTCATCACACAGTACGCGCCACCATATGATTTACGGGTGGTGACAGTCAATTTCGGAACGGTTGCTTCACAATAAGCAAAGAGCAATTTCGCACCGCTACGGATAATACCCGCGTGTTCCTGGTCACGTCCCGGCAAGTAACCCGGTACATCAACAAAGGTGATAAGCGGAATGTTGAAGGAATCACAGGTACGGATGAAGCGTGCGGCTTTTTCACTGGCGCTAATATCCAGCACACCTGCTAAGACCATCGGTTGATTGGCAACAATACCGACAGCATGTCCACCGAGACGCGCATAACCAACCACGATATTCGCGGCAAAATCTTCATGCACTTCAAAGAAATGACCATCATCCACAACTGTTTCGACGATTTCTTTGATGTCGTAGGGTTTATTGGGATTGTCCGGGATGAAATCGTTCAATTTTTCATCTTCACGAAGCGGGTCATCATTAGTTGCCAGATAGGGCGGGTCTTCCATGTTGTTCTGCGGCAGATAGCTCAGTAATTCGCGCACCATCATCAATGCTTGCGTCTCATCATCTGCTGTGAGATGTGCAACACCGCTTTTGCTTGTATGAACCGATGCACCACCGAGTTCCTCAAAGGTAACATCTTCATTGAGTACCTGTTTCACGACATTAGGACCCGTGATAAACATGTAACTGGTTTCTTTGACCATAATCACGTAGTCGGTCAGAGCCGGGCTATAAACCGCACCACCTGCACAGGGACCCATAATCACACTGATTTGAGGCACAACGCCACTTGCCATTGTATTTCGCAGGAAAATATCGGCATACCCGGCAAGACTCTCGACACCTTCTTGAATCCGCGCCCCGCCGCTATCATTCAATCCGATAACAGGCGCACCTGTTTTCATCGCCATTTCCATGATTTTGACGATTTTTGCAGCATGAACTTCGCTCAAACTACCGCCGAAAGTCGTGAAATCCTGTGAGTAGACGTAGACCAGACGGTCATCAATCGTGCCCCATCCTGTGACGACGCTATCTCCCAGAGGACGATTCTTTTCCATCCCGAAGTTGGTCGAACGATGTTGTACGAAAGCATCCACTTCACGGAAACTGCCGGGGTCTAAAAGTATTTCGAGGCGCTCATAGGCTGTTCCCCGCCCATTTTCATGTTGCCGTTCAATCCGCGCTTCACCCCCTAATTCCTGTCGAAGGGCGCGTTTATCGCGGAGTTCTTCAAGTTTCGGATTTGATACCATTTCTGAAAAACCTCTCTATTTTTGAGTACCTTGCCTGTATTGCGAGAGCAACATCAAGCCCGGCACAGTTAATATCATCAAGGTGACCACAACCTGAAAACCAATCCGGTTACGATCATAGTCTGCCTGTACAAACAATACCGTCTGCATCAAACGTGTCACGATAAATCCTACTATCAGCCAGAGACTGTATCGTATTGCATGTGTGTGTTTCTTCCAGAGTCGAAAAATCGCATAGATAAAAAGAATCAGCCATATAAAGGCTATCCCGACCTGTAGAAGCGGCGGAAAATGCAATAATTTAGCCTCAACTCCATTATCTATTAACACATGAGTGATGAATAGGATTTGAAATACGACTAAAATAGTGACGATAATCATCACACAACCGCGACCCTGTGAGGAATTGTGAAGACGTTCCGGCATGAATAACCTGCTAATAAATAAGACTATTGTCTCTTTTTTAACATCGGTATCAGATTTTCGCTATGGGATAATTTGCCAGAATTAATGCAGATTTTTCCTCAGCTACTAATGCCAAAGCGGTTCAGCAATTCACTCATGGCGGTATTATAAGCCAGTGGATTCTCTTCCGTAACGCGAATCGTATGCGTATCAGCAATTAATTCACGGATAGTTTCCGGTAAGTTTTTCCATTCGGATGCGTTGAAGCTAAATCCTCTATGCCAGATAGGAACGACAGTTGTTCCCGCCCCCATTGCCCACTCAATTTCCTGTAATGTAACAGTCGATTGCAGGGTGGTCGGAGCTAATAACAGTACCAGATAGTCCGAATTACGGATACTATCCCGCAATTGATTACGCCAGTCACTGCCTGCTTCCAGTTGCATATCGACAAAGGGATTCAATCCGGCATGACGCAAAATATGCGCGACTAACAGGGCAAAACTACTGCTTTCACTACGTTTGTAGCTGATAAATATGCTACTCGCATCACTGGTGGATAAGAGGTCGAAGGATGCTTTTGTGATTGTATAGAGCACTTCATATTGTTTTGCCTCTTTGAGAAAAAGAAAGCTATTTTGTTCCAGTAAATCATATTTAGGGATACTATCCAGATTATCCCAGCGTGCCACAATATAGTCATAGATTCGCTGAGCTTCCGGCGTATTTTCACGGCGACCCTCGAAACTGACAGCAAAAGCATTAAAGGTCGTTGACCACAGACCATGTGCCGCACCTTCTGCCAGTTCACGGGCAAATGTTTCAATGCGTGCCATCGGATTGCCCGGCATCTCACGTTTTTTAACCTGCGCTACAAATTCTTCAATCGTCATAGTTTTCCTTAAGTTGAAATTCCGAATCGGTTCAATAATTCTCGTAAAGCCGTATCATATGTCAGTGGATTTTCTTCTAAGACCCGTATGGTATGTGTACTTGAAAGTGCCTGACTGATTTCATCCGGCAATTTTGACCAATCTTTAGCATCAAATTTAAAACCATTATGCCAGATAGGAATTAGCGTGGCATTACCCTCAATTGCCCATTGAATTTCTTTAATAGTGACTTCTGAATTGAGTGTTTCATTTCCGAGTAGCACAATAAAATAGTCCGAAGTTTTGATATTTTGCTCTAACTCTGCGTGCCAATCATCCCCTGCTTGCAACTGCATATCAACAAAGGGTTCAATTCCATGTTGCTTGAGAGTGTTATTCACAAGTAGAGCAAACGCTGAACTTTCGCTACGTTTGTACTATATGAAAACAGTTGCTTCTTGCACATCTTCTAAAAGCAAGAATGCCTTTTGATCAATCAAGTGTCGATAACTTCCCGGGCCAATATTTGAAATATATCCATTTGCACGTAGTAATGGAAATTCCACATTATGATCAAATTCACTGTAACGCTGAATTAGGAAGGGGTGAATTTTGGTTTTCCAACCGGGAGAATTAACCTCTAATTCAATGGACCATAATTTCAAAGTTGCACCTTCAGCTAATTCCCGTGCTTGTAATTTAAGCCTAGCCATCGGATTCTGTGGAATAGGATGTTTCTGACATTTCTCAATAAATTCTTCAATCGTCATCTACTATGATTCTCCCATTCACTACCTTAAGAATATCGTATTGTGCCTCAGCACTCAGAACACAGAACTCAGCACTTTCTTTTACCCGCTAATACCAAAACGATTCAGCAATTCACGGATTGCCATATCATACATCAGCGGATTTTCCTCAATCACGCGAATCGTATGTACTTCCTGAAAAGCCGCATCAACACTATCCTGCAACATGAAACTCCAATCTTTTTTGCGATACTCAAATCCCTTGTGCCAGATAGGGATAATCGGGGTTTTTGATGCAATCGCCCATTCAACTTCTTTGACCAACTCGCTGGAATGTAAGGTTTCTTTCCCGAGAATCGCAATCAGATAATGAGAGTCGCGAATCTGATTTTTGAGTTGATTCTGCCAGTTGATGCCCGCTTTCAGTTGCATATCCACAAAGGGATTGAATCCTGCTGCTTGCAAACGATCATGCAATAATAGGGCAAAGGCACTGCTCTCACTGCGTTTATAAGAAATGAAAATATTAAGGGCATCGACATCGGAGAGTAAATCAAAGGCATCACGGGTAATGGCTACACCACCGTCATTGCTGATACGTTCCAGATAATTGAGGCGCAATAGCAAATCGAGACTCGGGGCATTATCAATCGCACCCCATCGTTTGACCAGGTATTGTTGAATGGATTGTTCACTGCCGCCTGTGTCGTCTGAATCAGGATTCGGCGCAGTAACCGCATAGCGGTTGAAGTGCATTTTCCATAATTCATAGACTGCACCTTCTGCCAGTTCACGTGCAAAAGTCCTGATACGTGCCATCGGATTTGTCGGAATGTCCCGCTTATTGCATTTCGTGCAAAATTCTTCCAGAGTCATGATTACATCTCAAATAACATTTTTCGAATTGACTCTACTGTATACAAAAAGATGGGAAAACGCTATCTCAGCGAGTGAGAAAATGAGAGGCAAACCACATGGCTGCCTCTCTGAGATGTTTATGTGTCGTTGCTACGGTTGAATGGTGTTTGCTGAAACCATCCGAAAATACGGAATCGACTGAATCCGCTGGAGATACTGGCAACACTGAAAATCGACCCCGCACTGCCGATGCTCCCTAAACTGCCAGCGCTCCCGATGCAAAAGATACTTCCCGCACTGCCAATCGAAAGAATACTTCCCACCGAACCAATGCTGAGAATACTGCCTTTGCATCCGATACATAAGATGCTGTTTTCACTGCTCCAGCTTAGAATATTGCCGTTTTCGTCGCGATATTTTTCGAGCATCAGACCATCACCTGTGGACGATATTCGCCAAATACTGCCCGTAAACTATGGCAAACTTCACCGAGGGTTACATCATTATCCACACATTCGATAATAAGAGGCATCAGATTATCGTCACCATTTGCGGCTGATTCCAATTGCTGCCGCAATGAACTGACTTTTTCGTTATCACGATTTTCACGCAAATTTTTGAGACGTTCATGGGCGGCGACTTCGATTGCCGGGTCAACGCGCAGTAAATCAGGTTCAACATCGTCCTGGCTGATGAAATCATTGACACCCACGATAATCGCTTCGTTTTTCTCGACCTGTCGTTGATAGCTATAAGCAGAATCCTGAATTTCTTTGTTGATGAAACCTGTGTCAATTGCTGCCAGAGCGCCACCGAGATCATCAATTTTGTTGATATATTCTTCTGCCCGTTTGACAATTTCGTCGGTCAGTGATTCGACATAATAACTACCTGCAAGCGGGTCAACGGTATCGGCAACCCCTGTCTCATGGGCGATGATTTGCTGTGTACGTAAAGCAATTTGAACTGCTTTTTCAGTCGGAAGGGCAAGTGCCTCATCCATACTATTGGTGTGCAATGATTGAGTGCCACCTAAAACTGCTGCCATCGCTTGCAATGCTACGCGAACGATATTGTTTTCCGGTTGTTGTGCTGTGAGTGTACTGCCGCCTGTTTGTGTATGGAAACGCAATTGCTGACTTTTTTTATTTTTCGCTCCGAAGCGTTCTTTCATGATTTTTGCCCACAATGTACGCGCAGCACGGAATTTTGCTGCTTCTTCTAAGAAATTATTGTGTGCATTGAAGAAAAATGAGAGTTGCGGCGCAAAATCATCGACATCCAAACCTGCTTTGAGTGCCGCTTCGACATAAGCAATACCATTCGCCAGCGTGAAAGCCACTTCCTGTACCGCTGTGCTGCCAGCTTCACGGATGTGATAGCCACTGATACTGATGGTATTCCAGCGTGGAACATTTTCTTTGCAATAAGCGAATAAATCAGTAATCAGACGCATGGAGGGTTTCGGTGGATAGATATATGTGCCGCGTGCAATGTATTCCTTAAGAATATCATTCTGCACAGTGCCGCGTAATTTACTTTCTGCTACACCCTGACGCTTTCCCACAACAATATACATCGCCAGCAAAACTGTCGCCGGAGCATTGATTGTCATACTGGTAGAGACTTTATCCAGCGGAATTTGATCAAAGAGAGTCATCATATCGTGAATGCTACTGATACTCACGCCGACTTTTCCGACTTCGCCACCTGCCATCGGATCATCAGCATCATAACCAATCTGAGTCGGTAAATCGAATGCTACAGATAAACCACTCTGCCCCTGGTCGAGCAAGAAACGATAACGCTCGTTGGATTCCTCCGCCGTACCGAATCCCGCATACTGACGCATCGTCCAGAAACGACTGCGGTACATGGTCGGTTGAACACCCCGTGTGAAGGGATATTCACCGGGAAAACTGGATTCAGTTTCGTAGTCGGTTTTGACATCATCGGGGGTATAAAGACGTTTGACCTCTATATCAGATGAGGTGGTGAAAGTTTCATGGCGTTCGGGGAAACGTTGCAGAACAGGGTCAACAATATTCTTTTCCCACTGATTAAATTTATCCAGAAGACTCATACAAATAACCTTCGCTATTATGTGTTTTCAATATCATAACGCGCTTGCATGAGTCTTGCCCGTGTATTTTTTCCTGAAATTTAGCGAATGACGATACTTCCCGGTGGAATAAATGCACTTTCGGGAACATCAATATCTTCAAAATTTTCGAATGTCAGGTCACGGAAGTTGAGTTCCATGTGATGTTTGACATAATCGAATAATTTAGAGTAGCTATCTTCTCTGCGCTCCATATGCTGTAGTCCGATTTGTTCCAGCACCCATTCAATATCATTTTTTGCGCCTTCGACTTCCACGAAGCTACCAAACGGCAGAACATCCAGCATGATTTGTGTTCCATGGCAGGCATAAGTTGTGCGATATTTTTCATAAAACATCGATGGGGCATATCCGAATTTACTCAAAATTAACTGCATCGTATCGAAATCACTGACTTCGACTTCAAGTTCTTCACGGGTAATAATGCCTCGCTCGATACTACCCGGTTCTTTGTAGGTTAATTTAACAGAGTCGTCTTCTCTTAAACGTACAACCACACCGCGATTGGTGAGTGACCGATCATCCAGATCATAGCGAACATTACGTTCATAAATCCGGTCTCTGATGAGTTTAGAGCCCCGGTCTAGCAAACGTTGTTCAATTTCATCTAAATTATGTACGTATATTTTAACTTCAGTTTCTATGTGCTTCATGATATATGTCTACCCTTTACACTCTAATCTCACGCACAGCATCCGGCAGTATCCCATCTATTATATTTGTAAGTAAGACATATGGTTTTTCTGAAATATGGGGATTGAGTAGCACGGCATGGCTGAACTGACCCGTTGCACGTTCGATATACCAGATAGTCGGGGCATGAAGTAGCTCCGATACCGGGAAGTGCAATGAGTCGAATTGAATATTCTGTAATGTTTTCACAAAGCGACGATAGTTGACTAAATCAATCTCTCGTTTTATTGCTTTATTTTTGAGAAAGCCGGAGTATCTTGTTTCTTGTATCGCGTGTGGTTGGTTGGTTATATAAATTATTGTGGATGCTGAATCATAAGCCCGCCCATCCGCATAACTTACAATAATGCGATAGGCAGATTGAATGCCGGGGCGTGTTGCCACTGCTTTCAAGGATTCTAAATTTAACCGTTCCACAACAGCACGAATGGCTGTTTCCTGATAGTCCATCGCTACAATCTCATAGCAAAAACATTACAATCTACATTTCGAGTATATCATGGCATCCGCAATATTCCGTTAGTACTTTCGTAATTTAAAATGAAATGTATATCAGAATAATTATGAGAACATGAGAATTCAATTCAGATCAATCACGACTTTGCCGAAAACTTCAAAGTTCTCCAATGCTTCGACAGCCTTTACACTGTCATCAAGTGAAAAGACCTGCCCGACAATTGATTTTAATTTGCCTGCGAAAACGAGATTCATCACGTCGATGTAATCTTTGTGTTCGCCCATCGTACTACCGATGAGTGACACATGCTTAAAAAATATCTGTGCCAGGTTAATATTTGCGTCGTAACCGGTCGTGCCACCCACAATCAATACCCGCCCACCGGGTCTCAGTGAGCGAATACTCAGGGGCAAAGTTGCTTGCCCGACATTATCAACGACTACATCAACACCGCGTTTATTGGTTAATTTGTAGAGTTCTTTTGACCAGTTATCGGTCTCGCTGCGGTTAATCGTCACATCAGCGCCTAAATCATGTGCTTGCTGGCATTTCTCTGCATCGCTTCCAACGACGTAGATACATTTCGCCCCGGAGAGCTTTGCGATCTGTATACTTGCTGAATTAACCCCGCCCCCGGCACCAACGATTAAAATATCTTCTCCGGCTTTGAATTGTCCACGTGTGATGAGAGAGTGCCATGCCGTCACATAGACCAGACCTGCTGCTGCGGCTTCTTTCAAGTCGAAGCCATCCGGCACTTTCACGCAATTTCGTGCGGGAACAGTAACATACTCTGCCGCAAATCCCGAAACATGCTCTCCGATAATCTCTATCGGGAAAGTCTGATTCTGAAAATCACCCTCATTGTTAGGCTCTTTCGGGAAAATGGATGGGTCAACAGCCACACGATCGCCCGGTACAATAGTACGAACATCACTGCCAACCTTATCGACAATGCCAGCCCCGTCGCTTGCTATCACATGAGGAAAATCAAGGTCAAGCCCTTTCCAGCCCCGTCGCACAAATAAATCCAAACGATTCAAAGCCGCCGCTGACATTCTCAGACGGACTTCATCGGCTTTCGGTTCTGGGATAGGGAGGTCATCAACAATCTTAATCACATCAGTAGATTCACTGTGCGCGGTAAGTACAGCAGCTTTCATGAAAAATCCTTTTCAGGTGAAATATTGTTTAAAGAGGGGATAGTAATTTTCGTCGTATTGCTTTGCCAACAAATTTGTTTTGTCCGGTGTAATTTGATGAATTTGTGCCGCGCCATCGGACATTTTGGATGAGACCTGACAGATCAATGATATGTTGTCCTCATCAATGAGCAATTTAAATTTATACCCCCCATAGTATTCAGGAATCGGGAAGGAGACATAAGGATACGCTTGCTCTAGCAGCAACGTTAACTGTGGCAAACGTAATTGATGTTTGTCTATGAATTGTCCGGCTTCATCCCGGATAAGTTGATGAAATTGGTTCTCAATCAAGTGCAATGCTGTTAGCGAAACATCAAAAATATACTGTGGTGTCAGAATATCCAAGAGGTGCTGATGCTGATTGTCTTTTGCGAGGTCTAACGCAGTCTTACTATCAGCATTTTTTATCGTTCGAGATGCCCCTCTATTGATGAGTTCTTGCACAACCTTAACAGGCACACCATCTTTTGCAGCGTAATGTATAATGCTGTTATAGGAGGGTTCATCCAGTTCAATTTGATTGGCTTTGACATAATTTTCAGCCATTTTTGCGAGAGTCAGTTGCCAGTCTTTCTGATGGATAGCAGCAAACACTTCCCCGGTGAGCATAACGAGCCTCTCCCGCAACGTATTCGATTGTGTGACACCATCCCATTGCATAGACTGACTTTCCTATCCCGCAAAGTAGGGGCGCAATATGTTGCGCCCTTACACCAATATTTAGATTACGTCGAATACTTAGCGCAAGCCGAGTTCGTTGCGTGCAATCACCATACGCTGAATTTCGCTAGTACCTTCGTATATACGGGTGATACGCGCATCGCGATAGTAACGTTCAATCGGGAGTTCTTTACTGTAACCCATGCCACCGTGAATCTGAACAGCTTCATCGGTCACGAATGCGGCTGTTTCACTGGCAAAAAGTTTCGCCATACTTGCTTCTGTCGAAAAACGTCCGCCTGTTTCGGCAGCACGCATTTTTGCCTGAACAGCGTTATAAATCAGCAGACGACTCGCTTCGATTTTAGTTTTCATATCGGCAATTTTTTGCTGAATCATCTGTAATTTGCCGATGGGTCCACCGAACGCCACACGGTCACGGGCATATTGTACGCTGGCTTCATACGCGGCTTCGGCAATCCCCTGTGCCTGTGATGCAATCCCGATACGTCCTGCATCCAGAACAGTCATGGCTATTTTGAAACCCTGTCCCCGTTGACCGAGCATATTTTCAACCGGAACTTTATAATCTTCGAAAATCAATTCACTGGTCGCACTGGCACGGATACCAAGTTTCGGCTCTTTTTTGCCACGAATAACGCCAGGTTCAGTCATATCAATCAAAAATGCCGAGACACCTTTTGCCCCGTTTTCAGGGTCAGTCATCGTGAATAATACGACTAAATCTGCAACCGGACCACTCGTTACCCAGCTTTTACGTCCGTTGATGATGTAATGTGTGCCTTCGTCATTGAGAACCGCACGGCTGGTCATCGTCGCAGCATCCGAGCCGCTATCCGGTTCGGTCAGACTATAAGCACCAATTTTTTCACCGCTTGCCACCGGAACAAGGAAATCCTGTTTTTGCTGTTCGGTGCCGAATTTCATCAGACCATAATTATAGAGTGAGTTATTAACACTCAAAATCGTGCTATGGCTGGCATCAGCTTTCGCGACTTCAATCATCGTCAGCACATAAGCGAGAGTATCCATTTCCGCGCCGCCATATTCTTCCGGCACTTCGATACCCATCAAGCCCATTGCACCCATTTTTTTGATTGTTTCGAGTGGAAATTCGCCTGTTTCATCGTGTTTTTCAGCAATCGGAGCAATTTCTTTTTGAGCAAAATCCCGTACTGTCTTGAGCAGCATTTCGTGGTCTTCAGTCATCGCAAGCAGTAAACTATTCTGAGGGCTATTAACAACCATATCGCATTCCTTAAATCTAATTGAGTATTTGCATGTGTGTTCGCGATATTATAGCAGTTGATTCTAATCACGGTTAGATTAAGTTGTTACAGGGGAATTTTAGAAGCGCGTGGAGTATAGCGGGTGAACCGTCTCCGATTCACCCTGAAATTATCTAATGCTCTGCAACAGGTTTGCGGACAGATGTTTCCTGTGTGGAGATGTTTTTTGCCCACATATAAGCCGGGAAACGACGCTCCAAAAAGATGCTCCACAATGTATAAGTGAGGATGATTCGTTTCACGATAGACCCTGTCCGACCTGTGAAAACAGTTGGTTTCATACTGTGATCAGGATTGACCATCTGTGCCAGTCCGCGTTTTTGTCCCAGGCTGATACATTGCAGCACATAACCGAATGCGAAAGGCTCTTCCTGTTTGCCTCGAATCCACGCTGCAAGATTATCACCAACATGTGTTCCCAGGGGCATTGCAGTCTGACATGTCATATGATTCTCTAGCGACGCATGGTCGCCAAATGTCAGGGCATCACCCGCAACATAGACATCAGAGTACGAAATTGAACGTAACTGAGAATCTACCAGCATCCGTCCGGCTTTATCGACTGCAAACCCGCTTTGTTTCGCCAGTTCCGGCACAGCAAACCCGGTTGCCCGGACAACCACGCCATCATGTTCCAACGTGGCATCATTAGTAACAAGATGATCTTTCTCAATAGCTGTGACATGGACATTTTCTAGCACGGTGATATTCATCTCAGCAAAGACTTTCCTGAGATATGCCTGTCCTTTTGCGGATAAATTTTCTCCGAATTCACCACCTGTTATCAGTGTGACCTGTAAATCAGGATAGCTTTCAGCGATTTCTGTCGCAGATTCAATGCCGGTCAATCCACCACCGATAACCATAACCTGTTGCCCTGCTGACAGCGACTTGAGACGATTTTGCAATAGTGGGGCAGACTCAGGATCGATGCTATAAGCATATTCGGATGCACCTGGAATTGCATTTTTCTTGACCGAACTACCTAACGCATAGACGAGTTTGTCATATTGCAGTGATGTCGCTCCCTGTGTGGTCTGTACTGCAACAGTTTTGCTCTCAGGATGAATATCTGTGACCCATCCTTGCAGGAAATCGACGCCTGTTCTGGCAATTAGTGATTCGATACGATGTTTCTCTGGCGGATTATCTGCTGCGACCTCATGCAAAAGGATTCGCTCTACAAAATGTTCAGCACCGCTCACGAGCGTCACATTGACATCCTTACGATTACGGGTTGTATGGCTCAAGCGTAATGCTGCCATCATGCCAGCGTAACCTGCTCCAATGATTAGAATGTTTTTCATTAGCTTTCCTCATCTGTTTATTTGAAAGTTCTACAATCTAAGACAAATGAGGACATTATTTTGTGACAGGTCTACAGAAATTGCTTATGAAAATAGCTTATCATAGGGCAAATCACTCCCGATACGGGATAATTCTTCGCGAATATACTCATCAATGCGTTGTTGCTGTTCGATGCTGAGGAGTTCGCCGGACTTACCTTTATTGCCTTTGCGAATCATGCCGCCTTTACCCGGTGCAAATGGTGTCACACGACCGGGGTGAAACTTATGGTCAATGTTTTTCATATACCCGAAGGAGGTTTTTTCCTTCACACGCTCAAACCCCGGATAACTGAGTTCAACATCCATAAAATCAGCAACCCGCCGGATAATTCCGTCTAAATCGGCTTTCATCTCCCCGAATGTCACAACTAAAGTATCGGGTTTATCGCGCATTTGCCAGTACGAATCCATGTGACTCGCCACGCTGCAAAACATGGCTGAATCTGACAAAAACACATTGAGATAGGTCTCTACAGAGGGCATCAACACACCATAATTAACATCTTTGAAAAAGTGATAGGAGGAAACGAACACATCTTTAGGGTCACGCAGCACGAAAATGTATTTTGCTTTCTCATTGTAGGGAATGTATTGCATCGGCAAATGTGATTTGAGCACCCGTAAGCCTGTGGGAGGGATGTAGCTATCAGGGTCATCCAGAGAGGTGTCCGGCGTCAGAAATTGACCATCTGCCCAGGGAATTTTGTCGTGAATATAATTGAACTCGCCATCGCCATCATGCAAAATCTGATAGGCAATTTGCATCATCCAGTTTGTGCCACTTTTCGGATAGGTTACGACAAAAACATCCCGTGCATCCGGTTCGTAGTCTCCAAAAAAGCCATAGAGTCGTTTCTCGCCGAGTAGATTTGGTATACTCAAAAATCGAAACATGCGGCTTGCCTGACCGCTTATTTCCATCACTTTCACTAGCGGTACACCAACGACATAAGCTAAACTGACTGCCAATCCACGCACAATGGGATGATATTTAATGACGGGCATCACTGTCCTCTAACTAAAATTGAATTTATGCTGATTATAAATGACTTATCAGGAGTGAAAAAGTTGACTGAAATTAAAATTAATCATATTGCGGTTGTAGTCGAAAATATTGATGACTCCCTCGCTTTCTGGCGCGATGGACTCGGCTTGAATATGGGCAAAATACAGGAAGTGCCACAGGAAGAAGTAAAAGTTGCTTTCCTTGATGCGGGCGAATCTCATATTGAACTGGTTTCCCCGACTACAGACGATAGCGGTATAGCGAAATATCTGGCGAAAAAAGGGCAGGGGATGCACCATATCTGTTTTGAAGTTGAAGATATTGTTGCGGCTCTCGACCACATGAAAGCAACAGGCATTGAACTTATCAACGAAGAACCCCGCGAACGTGATGGACGTAAATATGCTTTCATTCATCCGAAATCGACAGGCGGTGTGCTGGTTGAACTTTATCAAGTATGACAGATAGTCATCCAAACCTGCTATCACCATAAACGCTGTCCAATTGGATGGCGTTTTTTGATATGATGAACGGGTTTTAGTATGATTAGTGAAGGTTATCTATGAAAAGACTCGTTCTAACGCTAGTTGTCTTTATGTTATCGACAGCAATAATAGCTCAAGAAAATCTCTGTCCGACATTTGAACGGGCTGCGGTCGCGGAATCACTTGCCTGGTGTGCGGATTTAGAAAATGGGCAAGCCTGTTATGGCAATTCCGGTATCACTGCCGATATGTTGAGCGATGCGACATTTAATCTGGTAGGCGATCGGGTTGCTCTGACAGAAATCAGCCAGATAACAGGTGTCACCGGAGACAATCGCTATGGTATCTCTTTGATAAGCACAACAGGGTATGCCCCGGATAATTGGATAGCGCAGGATGTTGGATTAGCTATTCTCGGGAATGTAGTAATTGCCAATACAGGTAACGACGGCATCAATATTGAAACGGCTATCGGAGAGATTGTAGGTTCGGTCGGTGCTAATATCCGTAGTGGTCCAACAACGGACTATCGAATCATCACCTCGTTATTTATAGGCGATTTAGTTAAGTTAACCGGACGTTTCCGCAATGATACATACTACCGTGTGCAATTGCCGGATGGTGAAACAGGCTGGATTGTCTCCGGGGCAGTCGATGCAGATGTCAGTAATCTGGCAATTGTCGATTTAGAAGATACGCCGCCGGAACACATTTACGCGCCTTATACCTCATTTTCATTGCAAACAGGTATTGACGATGCTGCCTGTGCTGATTCATGGGAAAGTGGTGTTCTATTGCAATCTCCTGAAGATTCTCCCGTGCGAATTCTTGTAAATGATATTCCTGTGACCATTACCGGGACAGTCTTTTTACAGGCAGAGCCATCACGCACACTCTTTCATGTCGTCGAAGGGCAATTATCCTATCAGGATGAAGTTGTTGAAGAAGGGTATACGCTGGCAGTCTTTGAGACAGATTTCAGTGTCAGCCCCTATGACATTACGGAACTTGCACCGCTTCCTACAGAAATTTTGCCACGATATACCTACATCGGTATCGAGTTATCGACGATAGTCACTCCTGCACCGGAAATTGATCGTAGCCCGATAGCCGATGTCCTGGTAGATGACCCCTGCGTGATAACCACAGGTCTGGATGGTGCGAATCTACGTGCAGGACCGGGTAGCGAATTTATCATCCGTGATGTTCTGGCATATCGTGAAACTGTGCATCCTATCGGACGCGCAACAGGTAGTGATGGGCTGGTCTGGTATGAACTCGCACAGAATCTATGGGTATCAAGTCAGGTGGTTGTCACAGGAGGAGATTGCTTCTCTGTTGCCGATTCGACCCGTATTCCTGTTCCGCTACCGTCATCAACACCTGAAAACTGAGATTCAGAAGGGGATAGTCTGTCGTCTGTCCCCGACATTGCTGCTCCTAAAATTCCGAACCAGAGCGATTGAGTGAGAACCAGTGTCCACATATAGTGGTCGAACAATCCAATCAACATCCATGCGAAAAATCCGGCTAAAAGAGCAATCTTCCCCGGCGTTTTTTGCTTCAATACTGCCCCGAACCCGCTGAGTATCACGCCAGAAAACAATGCAAATCCAATAAATCCCAATTCCGATGCGATGCTGAGATAAATATTGTGGACATTATCGCCGCGCAGATCAAAATCTGTGTAATAGAAAATGATGTTACTCGCATACCAGGGATAATTTCCTGCGCCAACTCCTGTTACCGGGTATTCTCGAATCCCTCGCCAGGCAATATCCATATACACAATCCGGTCTGAAACAGAGCGCAACTCCGTGTTTTGCTCACCCACTCCGGCACGGGATAATAACAGGGGGTGAAAAATTGCAACAAAAATGCACCCGACTACGAAAGTCCCTGCTATCACAGGCAGAATCTTTTTCCAGAAATTTTCGACCCGCCAAACAAATGGAAATGCGAAAATCACACCGGCGAGAAAACCTATCCATGCCGAACGTGAAAATGTCAGCATCAGAAACCAGAAACCAATTACAAAACTCATGATCCCGAACCCATATTTTTTCCCGGATTCCAGTATCCATGCCGCAGATGCCAATATACCAAAGGCGATAATTCCCGCTAAAACATTGGGGTGTGGTAACAATCCATAGGGGCGCAACCAGCGTTCACCATTACTTTCCAGCACACTAACACCGGATTCCGCGACATCCAGTGAAAATTCTCCTAAAATATCCAATCCGATGTCACTCTGAAATATCACCTGCAATCCACCGATTGAGCCGTGAATTAGCATTGAGACGATCAGCACGGGAATCACAAAATCTATCGGAGGGGATGCTGCAATCACCACGAAGGTAAATAGCATCACAATCAACAATTGCAATGATGCTGTCTGAGCCAGCCCTGGATAATCATCTAACCCGAATGCCCAGAATTGCGATAAAAAAGCCCACAATGTCAAAAAGATGAGGCAGACACAGAATGCGATATGCCATGTACTTGCGATGAGATTACGCCAGCCTTTGCAGCCGGACATCAGCCAGAGTGCAATTGTGCCTATCATGACAGCCGTGATGATAAACCCGAGTACATAATTTGGCGTGAATGGGGCAGGTGCAAATGACCATTTTAACCACATCGGAGCAAGTAGAAACGTGATGGCGATACCCGCCTGAGTTGGTCGATAGAATATGTTCAGTACAATACCTCCAATGTAGGGGTTTGGTGCGCCAAACCTTTAGACAGCCACTAGCATACTTTATCTACGCAAATCCTGCGAAACATAGATGACATCTGTCACTTGATATACCCCGTAGGGTATGTTATATTATACCCCATAGGGTATCCTTTGGAGTAAAAATATGGCTGAAAATCAAATCGAAACAACAACGCATCATCATGACCGCACCGAACACAATAAAGCGAACCTGCGCCGCATTCGCCGGATGCAGGGACAATTGGAATCGCTTGCAAAAGTAATCGAAGCCGATGAAGAAAGTTGCGAACAGCGTGTAATCCGGGCGCGAACAATTGAAAAAGGCATGAGCAGTCTCATAAACCATCTGGTGATGTGTTATATCGACAACACACTCAAATATGAAATGCAAGAGCAACCGGACGAAGCAAGTGAAGAAATTGTACGTCTCTTCAATTTGCTGAACCGATAATTCTAAGGAGGATTCCACATGGCAATCCAACAAATCAAACTGCCTATAACAGGGATGACCTGCGCGGCATGTGAGAAAAATGTCAATCGTGCGCTGGTTAAAGCAGACGGCGTATCAGAAGCAGCAGTGAATCTAGCAACAGAAAATGCAACAGTCAGCTATGATGCCGATGTCACTGACCCCGCAAAATTAATCGAACGGGTTAAGAAATTCGGCTATGGTGTCGCAACTGCCAGCATTGAACTGCCGATAACGGGTATGACCTGCGCGGCATGTGAGAAAAATGTCAATCGTGCGCTCAGAAAACCCGCCGGGGTATTGGATGTAGCAGTCAATCTGGCGACAGAAAAAGCACTCGTAACCTATATTCCGGGTGTCGTTCGTCGTGCTGATTTAATCGCCGCCGTCGAAAAATCGGGTTATGGTGTCATCGACACAGCAGGTATGGATGACATTGACGATGCCGAACGTCAGGCGCGTCAGGCAGAGATAGACCGTCAACGCAATTTAGTCATTTTCGGCACAATTTTCACGCTGCCACTATTCATCATCAGTATGGGACGCCACCTCTTCATGCAATTTTTGCCGCCTGTTTTCATGGCAGATTGGTGGATTTTCGTCTTTGCTGCGATGGCAACACCTGTCCAATTCGTTTTAGGACGACAATATACCATCGGGGCATACAAATCCCTGCGAAGCGGCACGGCAAATATGGATGTCCTGGTTGCGATGGGTTCATGGGCAGCATATCTGTATAGTGCTGTGGTGATGCTCGGGCTTATTTTCGGTTTTTCGGAGATTGTCGGGACAGGCGATTACTTTGAATCAGCCGCTGTCATTCTCACGCTGATTACACTCGGTAAATTACTGGAAGCCCGCGCCAAAGGTCGTACCAGCGAAGCCATCAAAAAGCTGATGGGTCTCACGCCGGACACCGCAACCCTGCTCCGCAATGGCGAAGAAATTGAAGTTAACCTCACAGAAATTGTATCGGGCGATTCTCTTGTTGTTCGTCCCGGTGAACGTGTCCCTGTAGATGGTCTGGTAGAGCAGGGGCGCTCATCTATTGATGAATCCATGCTTACCGGCGAAAGTATGCCAGTCAATAAAACAATTGGTGATGAGGTTATCGGCGGCACAGTCAATCAACAGGGGCGATTGATTATCGAAGCAACGCGGGTTGGCGCTGAAACGGCACTTTCGCAGATTATTCGCCTTGTAGAACAGGCACAACTCTCCAAAGCGCCGATTCAACGGGTAGCAGATCAAGTTTCCGGCATTTTTGTTCCGGTTGTGATTATACTGGCTGCGATTACCTTTTTGGGATGGTACTTTGCTGGCAACATCGGCTTCACGCAATCCATGCTTCATGCGATAGCTGTCCTGGTGATTGCTTGCCCCTGTGCTCTGGGACTTGCGACACCAACAGCTATCATGGTTGGGACCGGACGCGGTGCAGAGATGGGTATTCTCTTCAAGAATAGTGAATCACTTGAACGCGCTCATAAGCTGGCAACCATTGTCCTTGACAAAACAGGCACAATCACAAAAGGTGAACCGGGCGTCACCGATATTATCGCTGTCGATGGTGTCGATGAAACTGAACTCCTGACATTTGCTGCTGTTGCCGAACGGGGTAGCGAACACCCATTAGGACGCGCTATTGTCGAAAAAGCCCGTGAAATTGGTTGTGTATTGAGCGAATTAGGTGATTTTGAGTCAATTTCTGGCAAAGGTATCCGTGCCACAGTTGATGGTAAAACGGTTCTGGTCGGTAGTCCAAAATTCATCGCTTCACAGGAGATTGATACCTCAAAATTGACAGAGAGCATTCAACGTTTGCAATCCAATGCCCGCACTGCCGTTGTAGTAGCAATTGACAATGTCGTATCCGGTGTAATCGGTATCGCGGATATGGTTAAAGCCAGTTCCGCAGAGGCTATCGCTGAATTGAACAGCATGGGCATCGAAACTGTTATGCTCACCGGAGACAATCAACTCACAGCCGATGCCATTGCACGTGAAGTCGCTATCAGCAAAGTGTTTGCGGAAGTTTTGCCGGGCGAGAAATCCGCAAAAGTACAGTCTCTACAGAATGCAAATAAAGTTGTCGGGATGGTCGGTGATGGTATCAATGATGCTCCGGCACTGGCGCAAGCCGATGTTGGTATTGCAATCGGAACAGGCACTGATATTGCGATGGAAGCCAGCGATGTAACACTGATGAGTGGTGATTTGAAAGCTGTTGCACGCGCAATTCATCTCAGCAAAGCAACCATGAATACTATCTATCAGAATCTGTTCTGGGCGTTCATCTATAACATTATCCTGATTCCCGTAGCAATGATGGGCTTTCTTGTGCCGATGTTTGCAGCCGGAGCAATGGCATTCTCCAGCTTCTTTGTAGTAAGCAACTCGTTGAGATTGAAATCCCGTGATATATCAACAAGAACTGATGATGTGAGTACAATTTCACTACAATCACATACACAACACGCTGGTTGAATCTAATGTTTTTACCGACAGGTGTCGATATGAAATCTGCACTGTTGGAATGCCTCTAAACAATACAGCGGGATACCTCCTATTTGAGCATTTTGAAGCAACTTGTTGATGTACAGTATTCTTAATCATTATCAACATTTGCTTCTATGCTTATCTAACACATTTCAATATGAATCCATTTGTGAAATTTCGCTTGTAGTTTGTGCTGTCTAATAATTTGCTAAACATGAAAACATTTGAGGTCGATAGAAAAATTTTTATGAAATTACAGCTTAGATTTGCTTTCATGGCGACAATATTCGTAATTGTTTTGAGTATTTTGCCTATAAGTGCACAAAATTGTATCTTACATTATCAAAAATGTGTGAAAGTACATTGCAAATGTGAAACACGAATATTCTCTCATTATTCCATATTTAACCACGTCCCCAAATTATGACTAAATTTGTTATTCACTTGACAGATGTCAGACAACTTTGTATCCTTGAATTCAAGTTAGTCTTGTGAGATATATTTTGTCTGATAATAAGCCGGTAGTTTTTCAATCAATCCAACAACCTACTGTCGTTGATCAAATCATCGATATTATCAAAGATGCCCTGATTCGTGGCGAATTATCGCCGGGACAGAAATTACCATCTGAACAGGAACTTGCACGTCAACTGGGAGTCGGGCGTAGTGCAGTACGGGAAGCACTGAAAGTATTGCAGGCAATAGGTGTTGTCGAATCTCGTAGAGGAAGTGGCACATATATTGTGGATGCACCATCGGGGCGTCTACTTAATCCACTGGCATTTGCCATTATGCTCGGGACGGATGTCTCTTCAGAATTGATCGAATTACGTGTGATGATTGAGATTGGCTACTGTGAACTCGCAGCCAGTCAGGCAACAGATGACGACTGGGAATTGATTGAAAGCGCGGCAAAGGCAATGGAAAATGGGGCAAAAGATAAGCTGGGGCACGAAAAACTGGCACATCTTGACCTTGCTTTCCACTACGCAATCCTTGATGCAACTCACAATCCACTTGTACAGAAAATCGGACGGACAGTCGAAGAACTATTCTTCAGTTCCATCCGTGATACATTTCGTGAATCAGCAAATGTAAACCAGGCAATTCAAGCACACCGTGAAATTATCAATGCACTTCGCAGTCAGGATTTGACCAGCATTCGCACCGCTATCGTTAACAGCTTGAATAATACACCCTGGAAAGATGAGGTAAAAACGCTGCGGAGAATCCACCTGAACGGAAATTAGTTATTTTTTGATGTCACTTTCCGTGCAAGGAATCTCTGTTTCGTAAAAGTTGTCTGACATATGACAATTTGGTAAATTTATAGTCGTGAATAGCAATGCAATCTCGCATTGTTAAGTTCAAAATATTAATCATTTTATGGGAGAACAGACATGAAAAAACTTTCACGTCGCAATTTTCTTAAGTTCGGTGGAGCGACACTGGCAGGTGCTGCTGTCGGTTTAACACCTCTCGGGCACATGGCTGTCATGGCGCAGGATGGTGATCTATCTTTGCAAACATGGGGGCACTTCATTTCCAGTAGTAACGACCTGTTAACTTCACTGGTCAATAGCTGGGCGAGTTCGAACGGCACATCTGTCGATATTAACTATACCGGCTTCGGTCAACTGGCAGATACACTCTCCACCGCTGCCGCAACCGGCGCAGGTCCTGATCTCATCATGATGCTGCACGCCCGTCCGCACCAATTTTCGGAAGCACTGCTGGATGTCAGTGATGTTGTCGCAGAAGTCGGAGAAGCCAACGGGGGCTGGTATAGTATCGCAGAAGAAGCCTGTATGGTAGATGGTGTCTGGCGTGCAATGCCCTGGTTCTTAGCCGCACACGCAATGGTTTACCGTGAAGACCTCTTCGCAGAAGCTGGCTATGATACATTCCCTGATACATGGGAAGGCTTACTGGAAGCAGGAACAACCCTCAAAGATATGGGCGCACCACTCGGTTTCTCTGTTGGTCGTGCCGATGGTGATGGAAACAACTTCTGCTATTCCTTGCTGTGGTCATTCGGCGGAGCAGTAACAGATGCTGACGATAACATCGTGCTCGATTCACCGGAAACCCGCGCCGCCCTCGAATTTGTACAGCAGCTCTATAATGATGCAATGGTCGATAGTGTCACAACATGGGATGATGGCGCAAATAACCGTGCCTACCTCGCTGGCGAAGTTTCTTGCACCAATAACGCATCCAGTGTTTTATGGGCAGGTCGCCGTGATGGTATCGAATTTATGGCGAGCACCAATCATGCATCCTATCCCTCGGGACCTGCCGGACTCGTACAGTTTTCACAGGTACACAGCATTGGCGTATTGAATTACACAGCAAACCCTGATGCCGCAAAAGACCTCCTGCGCTATATCAACTCACCACAGGTCTGGCAACCGATGGGCTTGAATACCTTTGCATTCAACTATCCATTGTTCCATAACTATGAAGATGACCCTGCGATGCCCTGGAACTTTGACCCCGCATTAGGAGCGTTCCGTGGCTTACCGGAAACAGGTCACACCCTGGGCTATCCGGGCAATCCAAGCGCTGCCGCTAGCGAAGTTGCATCCAGCTTTGTGATTACAGATATGTTCGGTAGTGTCTGCGCGGGTGTCGCCAGCATTGACGAAGCAATTGAAACTGCCATCGAACAAATTCAAGACATCTATAGCGCCTAAACTATAAAAAGTACCTGTCTTGCCCGATAGCAGGGCAGGTATTGTTTCACACAGGACAATCTTATGCAAGAATCGAATGCAGCATTAGATATGATTAATTCAGTAAAACAAAAGCGAAATGATAATTTCCTGAGTCGCCTGAGAGCCTGGTTTGATGACGAAAAACGTCTGGGTTATGCGATGGTTGCTCCTGCCTTATTATTGCTGATTTTATTGGTAGCCTATCCCTTTATTCTTTCTATCTGGCTGAGCTTCACCAATACAGAAATTGCCCGGGCAGATACAGGTGTATTCATCGGATTGGAAAATTATTTTAAGCTCTGGGGACGCACTGTATTCCGCGAAAAAGTTATCTGGAATACGATCTTATACACGGCGGGCGCTGTCCCTATCAAGCTCGGTCTGGGCATGATAATGGCATTGTTGCTCAATCGTCCCTTTCCGCTTCGCAGCCTGGTTCGTGGACTTATCCTGATTCCCTGGGTATTGCCGACATCACTCAGTATGCTGGTTTTCCTCTGGTTGTTTGAACCGACACTTAGCGTATTGAATTACATGCTGGAAAATGGTGGTTTTGAGGCTGTTCAATGGCTCGGACCCAAAAATGCGATTTACTCTGTTATGGCAGTCAATATCTGGCGTGGAACACCCTTTTTTGCCGTTGTCTTATTAGCGGCATTGCAGGGTGTACCGCAGGATCAGTTAGAAGCTGCCGAAATTGATGGCGCAAATGTATTCCAGCGATTTTTCAATATCACCATTCCGACCATTATGCCTGTGATTGTCGTCTCGACGCTCTTTTCTATCGTGCGAACCTTCGCAGAAATGGAAATCGTCTGGGTGCTGACAAAGGGTGGACCCTTTAATTCAACCCATATGATCGGGACATATGCTTACCAGCAGGCGATTCAGAATTCAGGCATCGGCGAAGGGGCGGCAATCTCTCTATTTTTCTTCCCGATATTAGCGCTCATTGTATTTTTCCAATTGTGGTACTTACAGAGGAATGACTGATGGCTATCACCAACTTACAACAGGATAGGCGTGTTCAACATGGCATCTGGTCAATTATCGCCTACATTTTACTGGCACTTGTCTTAATACTGTGGCTCTTTCCGGTTTTCTGGATGCTGATGACGGCTTTCAAACCTAATGCCGAAATTACGACAAATGCCGCACCACTTGCAATCCTTGAGCCAACACTGGATAACTTCACTTATCTTTTCGAGACAACGTATTTCGTCAAATGGATCGGCAATAGTCTGATAGTTGCAGTTTCGACCACCATATTTAGTGTCGTGGTTGGCACTTTAGCCGCATATAGTCTGGTTCGTTATAACCTTGTCGGCAAAAGTGTGATGGGCATGGGTATCTTCGTGACCTATTTGCTGCCACAAACCCTGCTATTTATCCCGATGGCATTTGTCATTCAAAATCTAGGTCTCTACGATAATCTGTTTGCCTTGATAGTCGTTTATCCGACAATGATGGTGCCTTTCTGTACCTGGTTGATGATGGGCTACTTTCGTGCAATTCCGCTCGACATGGAAGAATCTGCGCGGGTCGATGGTGCGACACACTGGCAAGCCTTCTACAAAGTGACCTTGCCGCTTGCAAAAGCAGGTATCATCAGTGCCGCGATTTTTACTTTCACACTCTCCTGGAGTGAATACCTGTACGCGCTCGTGCTTGTTCCATCGGTAGAAGCACAGACAATTCCGATTGGCGTTCCAAATGCTCTCTCCAGTGGTGATGTTTTTGTCTGGGGATCATTGATGGGCGCGGCATTGCTCGGCTCATTGCCTGTGGTACTGGTTTATGCCTTTTTCATGCGCTATTTTGTGAGTGGCATGATGGCAGGTGCGGTGAAAGGCTAAATCATGTTCAAAGAATTAGACCATCTGGCAATCGTTGTCCGTGATACTGACGAATCACTCAAATTCTATCGTGATGTGCTGGGATTACCTGTTCTGTTCAGTCAGGAATTGCCTGACCAGCCAGTACGTCTGACTCATCTCGATATGGGGAATACGCATTTGCAACTGGTTCAACCTCTGAGCGATGACCATCCTTTACAGGCATGGCTTGATGAACACGGCGAAGGCTTACATCATTTCTGCTTTTTCGTGGATAGTGTTGAGAAAATGATAGAAACACTACCCGAACATGGTATCCCGTCACGCGATAAAACGCCGCGCAGTGGACCTAACCGACGACGGGCGGCATTCATCGACCCTGAAAATACTCGCGGTGTTCTGATTGAGATTACCTCCGAAGCGGGGCAGTCATGATGACCGGAGCTAAAAATCTCAACCGGGAAACAGTCTTTGCTGATTTACCTGACATCTGGCAATCTGACCTGATGCCGGAAATCCGGGAACAGATTGCAAAGACTGATGCGAAGGTCATCGTACTGGATGATGACCCCACAGGCACGCAAACAGTACATGATGTCACTGTGCTAACCACCTGGTCAGTCGATGCCTTACAGGGTGCCTTATTGGATAAATCAGCCGCTGTTTTCATCCTGACGAACACCCGCAGCATGACGGCATTCTGGACTGAAAAGGTAAATTGTGAAATTGCGGAAAACCTGAAAAGAGCATCCCGTGAGACAGGTCGTGATTTCGTGATTGTGAGTCGCAGTGATTCGACTCTACGCGGACATTTCCCTCTGGAAACTGATATTTTAGCAGAAACCTTGCAACTATCGCCGGATGCTATTTTGATTATGCCCGCATTCATGGCGGGTGGGCGTTACACCATTAAGGGTGTGCATTATGTGGCAGAAGGGGATGCCCTGATTCCAGCATCTGAAACTGCTTTTGCACAGGATGCTACTTTCGGCTATCAACACTCTGATTTACGCGATTGGATTGCTGAAAAAACAAATAATCGCGTTGCTCGCGATGATGTAGCTGTCATCACCATCAATGAGATTCGTGATGGTGGTGTGGAAACTGTCAAATCGAGATTATTATCGCTTGAAAATAGTACATACTGTGCCATTGATGCGACTACAGAGCGCGATATTGAAGTCATCACACTGGCGATAATTCAGGCAGAAGCAGAGGGTAAACGATTCCTCTATCGTACTGCTGCCAGTTTTGCTGCTATTCGTGCCGGAATTGCATTACGTCCACTTCTTTCATCTGAAGAATTACAGACGAATCGTTCCGGTGGTGGTCTGGTTGTTGTTGGCTCATATGTGCCAAAATCATCCTCGCAACTATCACATTTACTTGCATCAAGACAGGTAGTTGGTTTAGAAGTCAATGTCTGGCGATTGCTGAAAAATGCCTCAAAGCTAATGGAAATTGAACACGTTGTTGAAAAAGCATCGTCTTTATTGCAATCGGACATAAATGTGGCGATTTATACCTCACGAGAACTTATCACAGGTGATGATGCAGATAGTAGCCTCTCGATTGGTAATGTCATCTCGGATAGCCTCGTACAAATCACAAAACAACTGCAAGCTCACGCCCGCTATGTCATTGCTAAAGGAGGCATCACCTCCAGCGATTTAGCCACAAAAGCTTTACAGGTCAAACAGGCAAAGGTTATCGGGCAGATATTAGCTGGAATTCCGGTCTGGAGATTGGATGAAAATTGTGCCGAACCCGATTTAATCTATGTCGTATTTCCGGGTAATGTCGGTACTGTGGCATCTTTAAGCGAAGCCGTTGTGAAACTCGATGAGGGATAAGAAATGTTAGCAAACACGGGCGAATTGTTACGCAAAGCAGAAGCAGGTAATTATGCGATTGGTGGTTTCAATATTTATAACCTGGAAGGTGTGAAAGCAGTCATCGCGGCGGCGGAATTGACAAAAAGTCCGGCACTGCTACAGATACATCCGGCAGCATATGAACACGGCGGCAACGGTCTGCTGGCATTGTGCCGCGTTTATGCTGAGGAAGCAAACGTTCCAATATCCGTGCATCTTGACCACAGTACATCAGCGACAGATATAGAAACAGCACTCAAATATGGTGTGTCGTCGGTTATGGCAGATGGGTCACATCTTTCACTGGAAGAAAACATCGCTTTTGTACGTGCCGCAGTCGAAAAAGCAAATGCCGCCGGGGCAACAGTCGAAGGTGAACTCGGGCGTATCAGCGGGACAGAAGATGGTTTAACTGTCGAAATAATCGATGCCCGGATGACCAATCCCGATGAAGCAAAAGATTTCGTTGCACGAACGGGCATTGATATGCTTGCAGTTTGTATCGGCAATATACACGGCAAATACCCATTTCCGCCAAAGCTTGATTTTGACCGTCTGAAAGCTATTCATGACTGTGTGGATGTGCCCCTGGTCATGCACGGTGCGTCCGGCTTAAAAGAAGATGATATTAAACGTTCAATCGAACTCGGCATTCGCAAATTCAATGTCAACACAGAGGTTCGCAATGCCTATTTGCAAACATTACGAGATTGCATGGCACAAACTCAAAAAATGGATTTAGTGACCATCATGCAACACGCCGAAAATGCTATGAAGACTGTCATCATGGAGCATATGGTCTTCTTCGGATCAGCAGGTCAGGCGTAATGTTGTAGGGGCGAGATAATGCTCTTTAACTTGTAAATACGGAGAAAAATCATTGCGACCTGTCTAAAAATAGACCAGGCGTAGGGGAGTGCCTCTGTGCGCTCCCGCCGTAGAAAAAACGGGCAGGCACAGCGACCCGCTTCTATGCGAAACCCCGTGTATAACGTTTTAAACGTCATTACTACGCCTTCGAGGCAAAATAATAAATATATTTGACAGCAAGCACAGGAACAGTTTATGCGATTAGAGAATAAATCAGCCCTTGTGACAGGCGCAGCACAGGGCATCGGCAAAGCAATCGCCCTTCAGATGGCAAAAGAGGGAGCATCAGTTTTAATAGCTGATATAGATACTGCTTTAGGACAAAAAACAGTTGATGAAATTAATGCCGCCGGAGGCAATGCCTTATTTGTCCAATGTGATGTTGCCGACCAATCACAGGTAGAAAACATGGTGAGTTTGGCTGTAACACAGTTTGGCAAGCTCGATATTATGGTTAATAATGCCGGAATCATCAATCGCGATTCTGTGCTGGAAGTCTCTGCGGAAGATTGGGCGCGGGTATTTGCTGTCAATGTCAACGGCACATTTCACGGTACAGTTGCCGCCGGAAAGCACATGGTCGAACGTGGCAAGGGAGGGCACATTCTCAATTTAGCATCTCCCAATGGTGTCATCGGTCTCTACAATCGTTCTTGCTATGCAGCGACCAAAGGGGCAATTATCTCTTACACACGCTGTTGTGCTACAGAACTCGGACAATACGGCATTCAGGTCAATGCGATTGCACCGGGCTTCACCAATACTGAAATCAACAGCACTTTCTTTACGCCGCAGGTTTTGCAATCTTTGCAATTCCGTGTCCCTGTGAATCGAGTTGCGGAACCCGAAGAAATTGGACGCTCGGCTGTAGCGATGGTATCCGGTGATTTCCCTTATATGACAGGACAGATTATTTTTGTTGATGGTGGCTGGACTGCCTGTGACATCGACTTTGGACAGTTAGGACAGCATCTTGACACAAAAACTGATTGACCTCACGCTCACATTTGCCGATGGTAAACGTGGGGTCTCATTTGATCGGGAACTTACGCTTGCTGAGGATGGCTTCAATACGACCACACTACATATCTACAGTCATGCTTTGACTCATATGGATTCGCCGAAGCATTTCCTTGAAGATGGCTACACAATGGAGCAGATGAATCTCGAAAAGTGTATGGGAATGGCTGAAGTCATTGATTTATCGCACAAAGCACCTGATAGTTTGATTCTCGTAGAGGATGTCATATCCCATGCTGAACGTATCCATGAGGGAACACGTTTGCTTCTTCGAACCGATTGGGATAGTCATGCCGACATTGAAGACTATCGCAATCAATTCCCGCGCATTTCCCCGGAATTAGCTGAATGGCTTGTTGAGCGTGGCATCAGCTTGCTGGGAGTTGAAACACCATCGGTGGCATCACTTGCACAGGAAAACTATGAAGAATTACGTGATGTGCATCGCACTTTGTTATCGGCTGACGTGGTGATTATTGAGAGTTTGTGTAATTTACGTTTATTACCTGAACAGGTGACTTTTATTGCTTTCCCATTGAAATTAGAAGATTGTGACGGATCACCGGTTCGTGCGGTGGCGCTGGTATCCGAAGAGGAGAATAAGTAAGTGAAAACCCATAAAATAGTTGCCTTACCCGGTGACGGCATCGGTAAAGAAATTATGCCCCTTGCATTAGATGTTTTACAGGCATTGCAGGAAAAATGTGGCACATTCAAACTCGAAATTGACCAGTACCCCTGGGGATGTGAACATTATCTGGAAACAGGTCTTGTTATGCCAGCGGATGGGATCCAGATTCTAAGCCAGTATGATGCGATTTATTTTGTGGCAGCCGGACATCCTGATGTTGATGATACGCTTAGTGGCTGGGAATTCATCTATCAGATGCGGAAGCAATTCAAAGAATATGTTTGTCTGCGTCCAATAAAATCTTTCGATGGTGTAGAGACGCTCATTACCAACAAAGCCCCGATTGACCTTGTAGTTATCCGTGAAAATAGTGAGGGTGAATACACCGGAGCAGGGGGTATAGCCCATAAAGGATTTTCTAATGAGGTCGCGATTCAAACAACAGTGATGACCCGTGAAGGTGTTGAGCGTATCGCCCATTATGCCTTCCAATTAGCCCGCACACGTCGCAAACATGTGACCAATGTCACAAAATCGAATGCGCTACAATATTCGCAAACCTTCTGGGATAGAATTGTCGGGGAAGTTGCACAGGAATATCCTGATGTAATCTATGATTGGGTTTATGCCGATGCCGCGACGATGCGCTTCGTGCAGAATCCATCATTCTTCGATGTGATTGTCACCACCAATCTCTTCGGGGATTTACTCAGTGACCTCGGTGGCGCGATTATCGGCAGTATCGGTTTAATGGCAAGCGGAAATATCAACCCTGAAAAAGATTATCCCTCAATGTATGAACCTGTGCATGGTTCTGCGCCGGATATTGCCGGGAAAGGAATCGCCAACCCGATAGCAATGCTTCTGGCAGGTGAAATGATGCTAAGTGATCTGGGTGAAAACAGTGCAGCCCGTATCCTTCAAAGTGCTATCCAATCAACACTAATTGAAGGTGTAAAACCCGGCGACCTCGGGGGCACTGCAAGCACACACGACGTGGCAAAGACAGTAATTGAAAAAATCAATATCCTGAAAGTTTAGGTTAGTTCAATCTATTAAAGGGATAGGATGACATTGTTCAAACTTCCACTCTTATAAGAATATTGCTAGCCTGAGTTATAGGAACTCACAAGTGTCATATACTACTGATTCTCGTAAATCGACATCAGCGAGTTATACATATCCCGGATATACAAGTTGTTCAGAGACAAAGCTTCTTGATGGTAGGATTTAGCTAAGGTGCCGCTTCGTTGGCTCTCGTGAATCCGGGTAATTAATGGTATCCAACTCATTGAGATTGAAATCCCGTGATATATCGGGTCAATAATGGCTATGCAACGATCACTGCTTGCTACAATCCCGTACCAGAATTAATGAAGAACCATCCTGAATGTATAGGATGGTTCTCCAGTCTATTACTGAATTGAGTGAAACGAAACTTAGATTTATCCGCCTGTCCAGACCTCAATCATTTCTTCATAAGGAACTGTAAGAGGCTCTTCTTCAGGACGTTCCGGTTTTGGCGAACCCGGTTGGTCGAGCCAGAATTGAGGATCCTGTGGTTCATTCATGATAGGACCACAGACTGGCAAATTCGCCCGTTCCAGCCGGGTCATATGGTCGTCCATCTGTACGGCTAGTGTATCTAAGGCTTCCTGTGGTGTGACTTCTCCGGCAATTGCCGATCCAATGTTTTCCCACCAGAGTGGTGCGAGACCGGGATAATCTGGCACGTTTAGACCGGAGTCTGTCCACTGATTTTCAATTGGTGAACGATAAAATTCTACGAGACCACCATAATCGGCAGCATTTTCTGTTAAGTAGTCGCTGAAGATAGTTGACCGACGAACAGGTGTACCGCCAACGATGAATTTCGTTAGTGAGACGGTTTTTGAAGAAGCGAATTGTGCCCACAGCCAGGCTGCATCACGGCTCATACCATCTACACTGTTGAGGATAGTCCAGCTACCTGCATCTTGATAACCAATTTTCATACCTTCATCCCAGTAGCGACCATGTGGTGTCGGAGCGACACGCCATCTCAGGGAGCCGTCATCGTTAACAACCGGGCTACCAACTTCATGGAATTCAGGTCCACTGAGCCAGGTGATATATTGGAAGACACGTTGTGCAATATCGCCGCGTGCTGGAACCGGACCTGCTTCACTCCATGTGATGGAAAGTGCTTCGGGTGGAGCGTATGCTGTAATCCAGTCGATATGGGTTTGTAGTGCATAGACAGCAGCCGGGCTGTTGATAGCACCACCACGACTTACGCTTGCTCCTACAGGATGACATTCCTCCACACGGATACCCCATTCGTCAACTGGAAGACCATTGGGTAGTCCGACATCGCCCATACCTGCGATACTCATCCAGGCATCGGTATAACGCCAACCCAGGGAGACATCTTTCTTACCGTAGTCCATATGACCATAGATAGTAACATCATCAATAGTACCGTCTCCATTGACTTCGTATGTAAAGAAGTGTGCAATATCTTCATATGCAGCCCAATTTACAGGGACACCCAGTGGATAACCGTAGATTGCCTCGAACTGCGCCATGATTTCAGGGTCGGTAAACCAGTCATAGCGGAACCAGTAGAGGTTAGCAAATTGCTGATCTGGTAGTTGAAGAAGATTACCCTCGTAATCTTGTCCAAATTCGAGATTCATCCAATCGTCGAGATCGAGATAAGGATTGGTGACACCTGCTCCATCTCCTGCCATGTATTCTGTCAAATTAACGGTTTGACCGAAGCGGAGGTGTGTACCAACCATATCTGCATCATTAACATAGATATGGTAAATAACTTCTCCGGTACTCATTTGTGTCTGGATGCGCTCTACAACATCGCCTTCGCCGATGATGTCGTGTGTGACGCTGATACCACAGATTTCTTCAAATGCCTGTGTCAACACTTCCGATTCATAGACATGTGTACGGATATTTTCTGCGGTGGAGCGGATCTCCATGCCCCGGTATGGTTCGCAGGCTTCGATGAACCATTCCATTTCGGCAAGTTGTTCTTCACGGCTGATAGCGCTGATCGAGAATTCTTCGTCAATCCAGCGTTCGGCTGCTGCCATACGCGCATCGAAATCATCCTGTGCTTGAACAGCAACAATCGATACCAGTGCAATCACAAGGACTGACACAATTAAAAGACGGGATTTGTTCATAACTAATACTTCTCCCTTAATTACTTAAACATAAACGATAGGTTTGATCTTGTTTCTCTGTCTACTCTTCGATAGACACCTCCTTGATGAGTGTTTACAAAGTCTTTATCGTTGCTGTGATGTTCCTCATGTATCCTGTCTGTATGTGGTCGATGCGGGGCGTATCCAGCGGCTACTGGTAGATACGCGCCCCGTCATCACCCTTTAAATGAGATTTATCCCCATCGCACAAGAATTACAATCAGCACGGCAGCAACGCCTAAAGCATAGCGCCAGTCAATCTCCGGCAAAAACGCAATCCAGAGAATCACTGTTCCAACTAAGGTGACAAGGCTCAAAAAGAAGCGGTCACCCCGTGTAAAAGCCAGAGGTAAAAAACCTTTACGAGGTTTACCGGGACTACGAATATCCCGGATCGTCATAATGGTCAAAAGTGACATAATGGTGACGAACAAGCCAAATGTTGGCGGTGTCCATTCCATCCATTCAATCCAATCAAGCATGGCTTACACTCTTCCTAAGGCAAAGCCTTTTGCGAGATAATTACGCACGAAATAGATCAGAATTGCGCCCGGAATAATCATCAAAACACCTGCCGCCGCAATCACACCCCAATCCCAGCCTTCTGCACCGAGACTACGCGATAGTGTGACAGAAATTGGCTTGGCGACTGTACCGGTCAATGTTCGTGCCATCAATAACTCCACCCATGAGAATAAAAAGGAGAAAAAGGCAGCAACACCGATACCGGGACCAATTAAAGGCATGAATATCTTGCGGAAAAAGGCAAAGAACGAATAGCCATCCACATAAGCAGTTTCGTCTATCGCTTTCGGGATGCCGGACATAAAACCTTCCAGAATCCAGATTGCCAGGGGAATACTAAACAGGGTATGTGCTAGCGCTACAGCATAGGGCGTATCAAAGAGGTTGATTGCCGAATAAAGCTGGAAATATGGCAGGAGGAAAACTGCACCGGGAGCCATACGATTCGTCAGCAACCAGAAGAAAAGATGATTATCCCCCAGGAAACTATAACGCGAGAAGGCATAGGCAGCCGGTAAAGAAACAACCAGTGTGATAATCATGTTGATGCCGACGTAAGTCAGTGACACAAGGAAGCTATTACGCCATTCCGGTGTTGTAAGAATCTCCATGTAATTATCAAAGGTGAAGGTCTGTGGTATCAAAGATCGGGTCGTCAGAATCTCTGTATTTGTCTTAAAGGACATTGATAGCATCCATAGCAAGGGCAAAGCCAGAAAGACAAAATACGCAATTAGAGCAAGCGTGACCCATATACTCCGTTTTCTAGTCATCGAGTCTCTCCTTATCCTGATGGCGGTTGATTACTATCCCCTGTACCGATGCTTGTCAGCACAAGGAAGAAAATGTATGAAATGATGAGAATGAAATAGAAGTAGATCAAAGACATTGCCGCAGAATATCCGATGTCAAAGGAAATGACTGCCTTCCTCACCAGAACATCGCTCAAGAATGTAGTCGATGTGCCGGGACCACCGCCTGTCAGCAAGAAAACTTCAGTGTAAATTCGGAAGGAATCCATGAAGCGCAATAACACAGCAATCGTCAATACGCTACGTAGTCTTGGCAATGTGACGTAAAGAAATGTGCGCCAGGGAGATGCTCCATCAATTTCTGCCGCCTGATAATAGGCATCGGGTATCGCATTCAGTCCGGCATAAGCCAGCAAAACAACCAGTGATGTCCAATGCCAGACATCCATCGCAACTACTGTCCAGTAGGCATCGACTGAATTCTGCGCGAGATTATATTCATATCCGAAGAAATTAAATATCAATGGCACAAGACCGAGGTCTGCACGGGTGAAGACACGCCAGATAATCCCGACAATGTTATAGGGAATCAGTAGTGGAAAACCAAGCGCAACCAGTGATGCGGTTGCTGTCCAGCCTTTTTTCGGTAATGCCAGTGCAATCGCCACACCAAGAGGAATCTGAATGAGCAAAATCAAAAATGAGAACTGCACCTGACGGACAACTGCACCTCGAAAAAGATTATCTCCGAGCACGACCTGGTAATTTTCTAGCCCGACCCAGATCGCAGGCAATCCCCGAAAAATATCGAGCACAGAATAATTGATTACAGTAATAAAGGGAACGAAGGCATTAATACCCATCACCAGCAGGGCGGGGAGCACAAAAAACCATGCCTTATTATCGCGAATCTTCATAAAAGAATCTCCTGTTGGACAGGTGCAAGGAGTCTGTCATTCTGGTAAATCATCGTTTTCTCTGTCGGGAAGATCGCCCGGACGGTATCTGCGGCGTTGATATTCGCTGTTTCATCAACCCGTGCTTTAAACTTTAATCCAGCGCCCACAAGATCAAGGATTTTTGATGTTCCTGTCAGATGCACTGCATCAACAATACATTCCAGACCGGTGCTATCTTTTGCCTGAGAAATTTCTACAAATTCAGGGCGAATCCCGATTTTCAGGTCTTGCCCGTTAACCTGATTCACTAAATCAGAGACCAACTCATAACAAAAGTCGCCAGCTTGTACCTGATTCTCATTGAGACTCGCCGGAAAAATATTCATGCCCGGACTGCCGATGAAGTAGCCGACGAACGGTGCTTCAGGGCGATTATGCAAATCTTGAGGACTACCCGTTTGCAGTGCAATCCCCGTATCCATGACTGTTACCTGATCGGCAAAAGTGAGTGCCTCGTGCTGATCGTGTGTCACGTAAATCATGGTTATTTCAAAGCGCTGTTGCAATTGTTTTAACTTGCGGCGTAATTGCCATTTTTGATGGGGATCAATCACAGTGAGGGGTTCATCCAGCAAAATAGCGGATAAATCTTCGCGGATAACCCCTCGTCCCAAAGAAACCAATTGCTTTTCAGCAGCACTCAGCGAATTGGCGTTTACTTTCAACTGGTCGGTGAGTTCCAATAATTCTGCAATCTCCCGGACACGCTCTTTCACAATGGATTCGGGATAACCCCGATTACGCAATGGAAATGCCAGATTATTGAAAATATTGAGTGTTTCATAAACCACCGGAAATTGAAACACCTGGGCGATATTGCGCTCTTTGGGTCTTAATTCATTCACACGTTGCCCGTTCAACAGGACATCTCCTTCTGTCGGTTGGAGCAAACCCGAAATAATTTTGAGGAGTGTCGTTTTCCCGCAACCGGAGGGACCCAATAAAGCGCTTGATACAGCATCATCCCATATCAGGTTGATGTCACGCACAGCATATTCGCCGGGGGTATAAGAATGGGAGACATTTACTAATTCAATCTTTGCCATAATTACCTCGCTGCGGCGGCGTTACTTATAATTTGCTGGTTTTGTGCATCAAAAACATGAATTTGACGCGGATTCAGACTCACACGGATTGTTTCATCGAGTGCGAACAGTTCCAGTGATCGCGATAAGGCGATGAATTCCAAACCCCGGTGCGAAAGATGCAAAGTCGTATCCGAACCCACAATTTCAGAAAGTTCGACCACTGCATTAAGGTTCACCGTATCTTCTGTAGAACCATTTTCCAGCACTTCAATATGATGAGGACGAATACCCAGCATATAATTGCCTTCTGGCAAATCGACTTCCATCGCAGAAAGCGGAATTTTGAAATCGTCAGATATAGCAGCATAACCATCTGAGACATGACCATTGAAAAAATTCATCGGTGGATCACTGAAATATTCCCCTGACTTCATATGTGTGGGACGCAAATAGACATCTTGCATTTCGCCATACTGTAAAATCTGGCGGTCGTGCATAATAGCCACATGCGAAGCCATTGCCAGTGCGTCAATTGGCTCTGGCGTTGCATAGATGAATATCGCTTCCCGTTCAGCAGCTAGATTCTTGAGTTCAATCCGTAAATCTTCGCGCAATTTATAATCGAGATTACCGAGTGGTTCATCCAGAAGCACAATCCGTGCCTCTTTGACCAGTGCCCGTGCAATCGCCACCCGTTGCTGTTGCCCGCCGCTTAATTCCTGTGGATAACGCTTGAGTAGCTCAGAGATTTTCAATTGCTCTGCTGTATCGTGAACACGTTTGTCAATTTCTTTGCTGGAGTATCCTGCAACACGCAGGGGAGAGGCGATATTTTCGTAAACCGTAAAGGAGGGATAATTGATGAATTGTTGATAGACCATCGCAACCTTACGATTACGAACGTGAACCCCTGTTACATCCTCGCCATCGACAAAAATCTTGCCTTTATCCGGCGGTTGGATGCCAGCGATAACGCGCAATAAGGTTGTCTTTCCTGTCCATGTGGGGGCAACAACAGCTAGAAATGTGCCATCTTCAACACTGAGGTCTAAGTCTTCAACATACTGAACGCCCTCATTGAACTTGGAGACATTGCGGAGTTCAATACCCATTTAATAAATGATCCTTTTCTCAAAAATAATATCTACCCGCTTTACCAGATCATCTCGCCAGCAATCACCCGTGCAATTTGCCCCGGGAAATCTTGAAATTTAATTGGCTTACTGATAAATCCAGAAAATCCGCGCTTTTTCGCCTGTGGAACTGTAATCGAACGATCCCCGACTGACATTGCAATAATCGGGACATCTTCGAATAGCGCATTCTCGCGTATCATTGAAAAAATATCGTAACCGGTGACACCATCTGGCAGCATCAAATCAACGATGATGAGGTCTACAGGATGAAACTTCTTTAAATGATCTAATACTTTTTGTCCGGTACGATGTGTCGCTACAATCGCACCATGCGCTTCTAATAAAGTTTTTGCAATTGTTTGATTCCCGATGTTGTCCTCGACGAGAAAGATACGTTTATTCGCAAGTTGCATTAACGTTCATCCTCATACTCTGAATAAACATCGTGATGATCTCAAGATGTTTAGATGAATACATCTTAACTATAGGGGATTGTTGCTTGTCTGCTAAGCTGTCGATTTGTAGAGTTTTAGAGGAAATATACCTGTACAAAAGTATAGGTGAGGGTCTCTTAACGCTTAATTGCCCAGAGATTTTCTCCATCCAGAATGCGCTGAATATGGCGAGGAAAATCTTGAAATTTAAGCGGTTTTGCTAAAATGCCATCGAAGCCAGCTTCCTTGAGTTGCTTGACTTCTTCATTCATCACACTCGCTGTCAGTGCAACAATCATTTTGCCCTGAAAATCATCATGCCGACGCAATGCCTGCAACATATCAAAGCCATTGAGTGGCGAGACATGAATATCCAATAAAAATAAATCCGGTTCCGGGTCAAGCGCCTCAACCCGGGGGATAAAATGGCTACTATCTTCAAAAATATGCAGGTCTATCGAAAAGCCCAATGTCTCGACCAGACCACGCATCACCTTCTGACTACCGGGATCATCTTCAACATAAACAATACTATATGAACCTGACATAACATAATGCCTCAATAAATATCTAAAAAATTATGTTGTAAGTTCCAGATGGGAGGGACGAATCGGCAATGAGACATAGAATGAAGTACCCTCGCCAATTGTACCCTCAAACCATAGTTTTCCACCATGCTCTTCTGCTAGCACCCGCGAAATCGGCATCCCTAAACCTGTTCCTACACCTGATTTTTGCCCTGATTCCGTTTGCTTGAAAGCGCCGAATACCTTATCTTCATCCTCTGCTGAGATGCCTGACCCGGTATCATGTATCGCAATGATAATCTTGTCATTTTCACACTTCGCTTCGATGCGAATCTCGCCTTTGTCCGTGAATTTACAGGCATTCGATACAATATTCAGCATAATTTGCAGAATTCGCTGTTCGTCGCCTCGAATTTTAGGCAAATTCGCTTCAATATCGGTGTTTACTACAATTGGCTTATTTGCGATGAGACTATTTGCTGTTGAAATTGCCTTGTCTATGAGTGCTTCAATATCTACATTATCTTCAACATACAAAGTGAGAGAATCGGATTCGATCTTTGACATATCTAAGACATCGTTGATTAAGCGTAATAAATGTTCACTGGCTGCAACAACTTCACTCAATGTTTCAGCCTGCTCCTCAGTAACAGGACCTTTCATCCCATGCCGCACAAATTCAGTAAAATTGATGATCGAATTAAGCGGGGTTCGTAATTCATGAGACACACTCGCCAGAAATGCTGATTTTGCCTGATTCGCCCGTTCTGCCTGTCTTTGAGCCTGTCGCAATGCCTCGAATAATTGTGCATTTCGGACAGCGATGGCAGTCTGTTTCGCGAGAATCTGCAATGCCGTGACTTCTTCTTCACCAAAATTGTTTATATGCCGCGATTGCACATCAAACACACCCAGAAAGCGATTGCCCAACATCATCGGAATCGCCAGTTCAGATTTTGTATTCGGCAATTCATCAATCAACAAATAACGCTCATCCTGAGAGACATCATTCACGATAATCGCTTCTCGTCGCCGCGCCGTTTCAGCAATAATGCCCGGTTTCGACAAGATCGACTCGACGAATGTTTCTGTATCAACGATAGGTTGCCCGGTTTCGATGATACTGGCAGATAAGCTCAAACTACCATCGTCTTGATTCGGCAATAAGATCGCAACTGCATAGAGTTGATAGGTTTCTGCTGTGAGTTTAACTACTTCCGGTAATAATTCTTCGAGGGAAAGGACGGTAGTGATTTCACGCGAGACCTCAACCGCAGCTTTTAGATCCCGCGTTCTGGCATTCACCCGTTCTTCGAGCGAGCCTATCAATTCTTCAACCCGCTTTGCCATTGTGTTAAAGGCATTTGCCAGGTGACCCAGTTCATCATTACGTTGCATCCCGACTCTACTTGTGAAATTACCCTGTTCGATATCTTTCGCATGATCTGTAAAGATTTTCAGGGGATGGCTAATCAAGCGTTGAATGCTGATATATACAATGATACTACCCACACCCACAACGACTGTAGCGATGGTAATTATTTGACTTTGAAGCAGGTTGATAAGGGCTTCAATATCGGATCTCGGGCTGAATACAACTGCTGCAAGGTCGTCTGGATATGGCTCGATGGGTTCTGTTGCAAAATAATACATTTCATTTTCAAGGCTAACTGTTGCTTCGTTACCGATGCTGATGGGATGGTCTTGATTAGCGAAATTGGTTGTTACAATTTGTCCATCGTGAGCAAAGCCAACATCTAAGCCCAGGCGGTTTTGAAATTCTAAGATTGTTGTGAGGTCTAGTTGTTGTTCTATTACGATAAATCCTGCCAGTATTTGTGTGTCATCCCATGTGTCGGGATGTGGCAACATCACATGAATTGGTGAAACTGTTTGGAGAATAATGAGGCTATCGTCAAATAATATACGGGTGCTTTCTGTATCTTGAAACACCTCTTCAGATAAGAATAAGGGCTGATTCACTGTTTCGGCAGGCGTAAAATCCAGATTGGTGAAAAAACGATGGGGCGGAACAGAGTAGACCGAGCTGATGTCGAAGAAATTAGGGGATGGTGCATGGAAAATTGCATTGTCGATTTGATAGTAGCTTACATCGCTTATGCTGCCTTTGGTTGGAAAACGTGCCATTATCACCTGTTGTTGATCTAACCAGAACGTCAATGTCGGTTCAGCGTCAGAAATCATATCAAATGGCGATGTCAGATAAAAACCGATGCCATCAAGATTGTTTGTTTGCAAACTCACCTGTAATTGTGTGATGAGGTTTAAGTTTGATTGTAAGGCAAATACTTGATTTGCCCCTTCAATGTTATGCCACTGTGTCGCGATGCTCCAGGGTTCGTAGTAGTCATTGGGGTTGGCATAGTAGGGTCCGAATGTCGAAAGTTGCTCAATTTCACGGGTGATACGTTCACTACGCTCAAAACTGTTGGCAATCAATGTAGCGTTATCGACCATTTCTGTCACATTATTCGCTAGAATACGTGACATGCGTTCTAATTCGGACAATTTAACATTAGTCAGGTTGTTAAAGCTGTTTATCCCGATGAGTGTCGCCAGCGCAATTGTAAAAACGATAAAAGCCGCTCCAACAGGTAGCAATATTTTGGTGCCGATACCAACGCTGCGTCCCGGGTTATGATTTTTTTCGCTCATCGGTTTTGCTCACTTTCCCAGCGTGCTAGCAATTCATCATAAGGAACGGTTAAGGGTGTTTCTGGAGGACGTTCAGGTTTTGGTGCGCCCGGTTGAGAGAGCCAGTAGTCAGCATTGCGAGGTTCGTTTAATTGTGGCGAATACTCTGCCATCTCCAGTTGTCCAAGCGCCAGGTCGATTTGCTCTGCTATCATATCCATTGCCTGTTGCGGGGTGACATCCCCCTCAATTGCTTGAGCGATATTTTGCCACCAGATACCGGATAATCCGGGATAATCGGGGACATTTAATCCCGTATCAGTCCATAGGTTCGCATCGACAGAACGATAAAACTCGACTAAGCCACCATAATCGGCAATGTGCTCTGTCAGATAATCAGAAAACACGGTCGAACGTCGAACGAGGGTCACGCCTTCAATGAATTTGTCAACAGCAACTGTCTTTGAGACTGCAAACTGTGCCCATATCCATGCGATTGCTCGATTGGGTCCGGTGACGTTCCGGGGGATAGTCCAGCTACCCGCATCTTGATAGCCAACCTTCATGCCTTCATCCCAATAGCGTCCATGAGGGGTAGGCGCTACACGCCAGAGTGGTAGACCATCTGAATCGGTTACAGGGCTATCCGGGTTATGAAATTGGTCGTCGGACAGCCAGGTTGTATACTGGAAAATACGTTGAGCAATATTGCCCTGTGCCGGCTGTGCTCCTGCATCTACCCAGCGCCAATCGCGTGCTTCGGGAGGGGCGTATAAATCAAGCCAGCGAATGTAGGTTTCTAAGGCATAGACAGCAGCCGGACCGTTAGTTGCTCCTCCCCGTGTGATTGATGCACCAACGGGGATACCGTTTTCGACACGAATGCCCCACTCATCAACGGGCAGTCCATTTGGTAAGCCAACGTCGCCGACTCCTGCAATAGATAGCCAGGCATCTGTAAAACGCCATCCCAGAGAAGGCGATTTGCGTCCATAGTCAAGATGCCCATAAACTTTGACACCATTGATATAGCCTGCTTCATCTTCGGGTGTTCCACGCACTTCATAGGTAAAGAAATAGGCAATATCTTCATAGGCTGCCCAATTGACGGGAACACCGAGGGGATAACCATAAAGTTCTACAAATTGTGATTGGATGAACGGGTTAGTAAACCAGTCATAACGAAACCAGTATAAATTAGCAAAATGTTGATCCGGCAATTGTAATTGATTCCCGTCATAATCTTGACCGAATTCAAGATTTAGAAAATCATCGAGATCAAGATAGGGATTTGTGTAGGCAGCACCATCACCACTCATATAATCGGTGAGATTGACGACACCACCTGTGCGGAGATGCGTACCAACAAGATCAGCATCATTGACGTAAATATCATAGAAGCGGTGTCCTGTTTGTTGTTGTTCGGTGATTTGTTCAACAATAGACCCTTCACCGATAATCTCATGTTCGACATGAATGCCGGTTAATTCTTCAAAAGCGAGTGCCAGAACCTCGCGCTCCCAGAAATGTGTTTCAATATCTTCTGCTACGGACCGTATCGTTCGTCCTCGAAATGGCTCTGTAACCTCTACAAACCAGCGTAACTCCTCGATACGCTCTTGTTCTGTCAAAGTCGAGTGCGAAAAATATTGTGCCCATTTAAGAATAATATCCTCCTGTGTCTGGCTGGAAATCTGTGGTGCATCCAGCAGGAAGATGAGACTTATGATAAGGAGTATCCATAAAAAACGGTAATAAAACATATGTGACCTCAAATAATATTGTTCACAAAATATTTGATTAGATAGCTAACTGACCCGTATAATGAGAAAAAATGTATCGAATTTATGCTTATTTTATGACACAAAAAGATCTGAATCAAAAAATGCTTAATCAAAACGCCTCACTTGAGCGAGATGAACAAACGATTCATCAAGCCCGATTCTTCCACACTTCTCTGGATTTGCTGTGTGTATTGAATTCAGACGGCGAGATTCTCAGCGCGAATCGGAGCTTTGAAACTGTTTTTGGATTAACCCCATTGGCAATCAATGGTAGATTGCTCGGGGATCTGGTCTATTCACCGGAGTATGGTGAATTAACGACAAGTCTGAAAAATCTCAAGTCACTTACAACTCCTATGAGCTTTGAATGTCGCTTTCGCGGGCTTGATGACTCTGAAAAGTGGTATTTGTGGACAATTTATCCTCAAGAATCTGTGTTTAATGCTGTCGGGCGTGATTTAACGCCGTACAAAGAAATGGGAGATAAAGAACTTGAACGCAATATTTTTGCGGAGGCATTGCTCGACACCGTTTTAGCGATTAATACCAGTTTGTCTTTAGAGCAAGTATTAGAACGTATCCTGTCTAATATTGGTAAAGTAGTTGCCTATGATTATGTCAATATATTTCTTATTGATGGCAATATGGCGGAAATCGTTGGTAGTCAATCCAGGACACCTCACTCGATTGATGTCAATCTCAATCAGCGCCAACAATTTCCCGTCCAGAATCACGAATATTTGCATTCGATGCTTAGAAACCGCGAAAGCATTATCATTCCTCATATTGTGGAAGCGCCAATATGGATGGACTTATCGGGTGCAAAGCATCATTCTGGCTCTTTTCTAGGAACGCCAATTGAGGTTGAAAATTCGATTATCGGGTTCATCGGTGTTTTCAATACACAGAAAGATTTTTTCACACCACTCCATGCGCGACAGGTAACAACGTTTGCAAATCATATTGGCATTGCGATTGTGAATGCAAGATTGTATGAACAATCTCAATCGGCGGCTATATTACGTGAACGTCAACGGGTTGCCCAGGAATTACATGATTCTGTGAATCAAGAATTATTTGCTGCCAGCACGTATGCAGACTTGCTCATCAAAGCAATTAATCGTAAACCGGAGCTTATTCAACAGTATGCGACCAATATTAGTCAATTAATCCGGGGTGCTGTCGAACAGATGCGGATGATTTTGATTGAATTACATCCTGACACATTGACACAAACAACCTTACCCTTATTGATACAACAACTTAGTGAATCTTTTAGCAATCGTACAGGTATTCCTGTTGATTTTGATAGCAACACCAGTGTGATACTACAGGCAAAGGAACAAATTGCGGTGTACCGTATCGCTCAGGAGATCCTCCACAATATAGAAAAACATGCTGATGCTAAGCGCGTATCTGTGCATATTCATCAATCGGATACATATTTTGAAGTGAAGATTGCAGATGATGGTATCGGTTTTGACTCGAAGCATCTCACCGAGTTTCAATTTGGGATTCGAGGAATGCAAGAACGCGCAGAAAGCATCGGGGCTACTGTATTTATTGATAGTCATAATAAGCAAGGGACAATTGTTACATTTAGAAGGGATTATTAAGCATGACAGATAAGACGCTCCGTATCATGATCGTAGATGACCATCGTGCAGTGCATAAAGCATTGGCTGAGATGATTGGTTTTGTACAAGATTTTGACCTTGTCGCCCAGGCTAGCAACGGTCAAGAAGCTGTGGCGTTATGCCATGAACATGCACCGGATGTGGTGATGATGGATGTCGTGATGCCTGTTATGGATGGGGTTGAAGCCACACGGCAAATTCTCCAATCGAACCCTCAAATTAAAATAATTGCTCTGTCGAGCTTCCAGGATAATGATAGTGTGAATGCTATGTTGAAGAACGGAGCATCGGGGTATGTACTTAAAAATGCAAGTGTTGATGAGCTAGAAAATATTATTCGTACCGTGCATCAAGGCAAAAGTGTTATAGACACGCAACTGATGCAACAACTCATGCAAGTCCCGGAGACGACAACTAACAATAGTTTTGGCTTAAGCCCCCGTGAACTTGAGATTTTAAAGCTAATATCCGGTGGTATGAGTTACGCACAGGTTGCTGACCAGCTTACCATTAGCATGTCCACAGTCAAATTTCATGTGAGTAACATTCTCACAAAACTAAATGTTGAAACACGCAACGAAGCAATTATGACTGCTGCCAAGAATGATATAATATAACAGGCACAGTATTCACGACCTCGTGGCAATCTACGGGGTTTCCGCGCTACTTTTTCTATAAACCTGTTATCCCATTTGCCCCGGTCTGTCTACTACTCTCCGAACATCTCTGTATGTGCTGCCCGGACACCCTCATCCAGATAGAAATAACGCCAGATGATGTCATCTTCAGCATTCAAAATCGAGAGGAATAACCATCCCTGTGCAATCCCTGTAAATCGATCACTATACTCGCCATAACGATTGGACTCAGGGTCTGCCATGATGCTATCGTAGAAACCATAGTCAGGATGAAATGCGCCGGGTGCAATCAACGTAATTTGTTGCAGGTTTGCAAGGGCATCATCTTTGAATGGCGTGACTAATGCCATGCCACTGACATGCGGCGAAATCACACCGGATCGGGTTTGCAGTCTGCCGGACATCGCGGTAGGGGGTGCGCCCTGTCCGATATATCCACCATCGCCAATATCATAAGTATCCGATAATCCCCACAATGTATATCCGACATCATTTGCATAGGCAATTTGCGCTTCTGTTGCCGGAATGACTGTGTTTTCAAAGTAAGTCGTATCCACTTCCCGGATAAACAACCCCGGTGCGGTATAGGTAAAATACGACCCATCCCATGCGACACGTTCAACGTCGATTGTGTTGTCCCCAAAATGATATGTTGCGGGATTGCTGACCAGAGCATCAAGGCTGGCGACATATTCTTCAGGTGACAATTGACCCAGCGCCCGCGCTACAAAATTGATGATGCGATTTTCGTTAGAATAATAGTCTGCATAGACGCCACCCTGTGGATCATTGAAAGCCCCTAATCTGAATAGACTATTCTCCTCATTGAACCAGATACGAAAATCCATCTGATTCAGAATCCTGTCTGCTTTATCCGCCATTTCGGGATGATTATTTTCGATAGCGTAAGCTCTAACAGTAATGAGCCCGGCAGCTATGAAGGCATTGTCAATTGAAGGTACGACATGATCGCCATCTCCTGCACCAACAACAGGCGGATCCCAACTAATCCAGTACCATTGATAGAAAACGGTATTTTCATAGGCATTTTCACCATTCGGTTGACTGGACTGTTCGCCTGTTTGCCATGCCAGTAACTGATCTAACATGCCGTTGATTTCGATTTCTACTGTTTCCCAATCGGGACTCCACTCCCGTTGTAATTCATATGCGCCAAGGTGAGAGAGCATGAGTAGCATCATTTCGGTTGTATTCGCATAGTCACCACCCTGCAAAGTTTCCGAACGCCAGCTATAGGGAAGATGATTAGCTGTTGCCCAATCCGATGATAAATAGGCGTAGGTGCGTCGTGCTACTTCATCCAAAAATTCATCCTGTGAATCAGTTTCCTGTGCTTGAACAGCAAAAGATAATCCCATTACCAGTGCTAACAGGCAACTTGCAAAAAATATACGCATGATATTTGTCCCTTTGCTTCATGCAGTCGATTTATTGATTTTTGTGTAGTTCGATAATGCCATTTTCCCCGTGTAATGTGAAACGCTGCGACTCATCTTCTTGAATAACCAGTGACTCAGCCGGATGATAATTAGATACACTGATTCCGGCGAAAAATTTATCCTGCTTCGTTTTGATGAGCAAGCGTGTTCCTTCATCGGTGATTTCAATGACTTCGGAGGTTAGATAGTGAACAATAATGCCGGGTTTGATGTGCCACTCTATTGGCAAAATAAGTCCACGTCGGGCAGGTAATTCGAGCGCATGTACGCCAAACATCGGTTTATCATTAACCTGAATTACTGTTTCAATCGGGTCATCCTGATAATTATTCACAAAAACGAAGCTACCATTTTTACCCTCTGAAAGCCGAATATCTGCCCATTCGCTCATGGTAAATAACGGTGGGCAACCCATTTTATTTGCCATCTGATTCAGAATGTCTAAATCATCCAGTGTGTTGGTAGCGAACGCCGCACCCAACATCATCACCTGACCTTTTTCAAGGTTTTTGATGAAACCAACAGTTTTTCCTTCTGATGAACTTGCAAACACGTCATCAAAATCCCCTGTATATGTTTCCATGAAAGAGACAGGCACATCACTATAATCAAATGCCTGAATTTCTGTTTGTGTGAAGGGTGGGGCAGAATCGACTGCCTCTATTCCGATAGCATCTTTTAAAATTGTGCAGGAAACATGAAAGTAGGTTTCTTCACATATGCGCCCGACCAGAATGAGTTTTCCGCCCTGATGCACATAATCGATCAATTTCTGTTGTGTGTCGGCATTACACTGTTTTTCCATCATGACCCACAGTGTTGGCGTTTGTTCTATATCCAATGTTGCGCGGCTTAATTCCAGGGCAGCAAATGGACGATGGGTGAGTGCTAATCCGCGTGCGATGAAATCAAACAGAATTACATCGCGTTGATGAGTCAGTATGTCGGTTGCGGAACGGGTAAAGTTATTGTTGACTTCGGTCATGTAATAATCGAGCAAGAAACCGATTGTGGTGATAGTTTTCGGTTTCGATTTTACGAGATATGTCCCATAAGCCGATAAAACCTGCGATAGTTCGGGATAGCGTTTGTAGTGTTTACGCACTGACCCATCTTTACGAACCGGATGTCCCCAGTTATGCCGTTTAACAGGACTCAGCGCCGGATGATTTTCCCCATCAAAGAAGAGATAATGATTAATCGCACGCATCCCGACAGAGACACATAACCGTGTGTGCAAATCATAAAGTGAGGATTGTGCCCCTCCGAAATCTTGATTGCCCCCTGCTTGAAATTCGATAGAGAATAGGGCTTGCTCTGGATTTTGCAGTGCCTTCGTCATTTCATTGACCATCAGATGTTGATGAAAATTACCCTCGCCAATAAATATGGGATAGACATCCGTCGCGCTGACCATGCCATCCATTTCCATGACTTCGACCAGTTGCGATAATCCGATAGGGAAGGTTTTGCCACCATTACCATAACCATGAATATTGACTATCGGCGGAACGTCCATACCCTGTGCTTTTGCGTATTTCACAAGCAAAGTCATATAGTGACGCAGGTAAGTCCGGTAAAAATGACGATAATCTTCAATGACACGATTCGCACATTGTTCCTGTGGATTACTTAGCTGGTCGCGCAAAAAATCGCGTAAATCCTCGCCGGGATAGTGCTGTTGCAGGTTGTCTTTATAAGCATGATTCAGATATATCGCGAATTGCTCCAGCGTATATGGATTAAGATCAACAATATTCCTGACCCACTGAATCATCGCCATCTCATTATCAAGTTGAACCATGATGATTTTGCCGCCGCGTGAGATTTGCCGGGGAGATAGCACCGCAAACACAGCTTCATACCATGCTTCAACACAACTCAGAAAATCAGGGTGTAAGTAACTGACGATATTCTGTGGTTTGCCATCCTGAGAGATAAACGCGACTTCTGGATAGTCATCAAAGACCCATTGTGGAATACCTTCGTTGATTGTTTCCGCCATGATATAGGGACCCGGACGCGGGATGATATAAAAGCCCATTTCTGTCGCGAGATCAAGAAATCCGGCTAAATCACGCATTGGATGACTATGACCATCGAGGTCAAATAAAGCAGATTGCGGTTGATGCCATAACCAGGGGATGTAACAGGCAACTGTGTTGAATCCGGCGTTTTGTAATAAACCGAGACGATGTTCCCATTGGTCAACGGGAGTACGAAAATAGTGAAATTCACCTGCCTGAATCAGTTGTGGCTCATCATTTATCCAGAACTGACCCTCTCTCACCTCAAAAGTCATGGTTTAGTCCTTTTTCTGAAAACCAAGAATATTCAGCGCATTCTGGATATAAGGACTTTCTGTATAAACAGTCCAGATGAGTTGACTTAGATAATTCTCAATCATTAATAGTGAACAGCCTTTGTCGATGCCATAGACCGCACTGCTATACCAGGGTGGCTCAACGCCGACATTGTACGCATCATAGAAACCATATTTGCCCCATGTGTCAGGATGTTCAGTGTAGAGATAGTCAATTAGTGAACGTGTTTCGTCAGGGATATAGGGCAGGCAGGAAACTGCGCTATATATTGAGACTGTTCCACTATGACGCGGCTTATTCAATAAGGGATAACCATGTGCAACCTCATACCCTGTTGGACTATCACCCGCACTCAATCCCCAGCTATTGTCATGAAACGTTTTATAGTCAGCCGCATTATCGATGCAATATTGTCGATTGGCTAAGGCTGCCAGACGGGTATTGTTAAACCAATCCACACCATCGGGATCAAGATATTTTGCTGCATCCAGCCAGGCTTCACTGAATTGATAGATAAAGAGTGTCCCACCCGGAGCAATGATAATCTCCTGTCCATCAAACGGTGCTTTATCACGCCGGAATCCCTGATATAGTGCTCTCGCAACATCGGGTTCAACATGATTTGCCGCTTGCAGATACATCATTTTTTGTTCAGCAGCCATATCCCACTGACTGATAAATCCCGGTTTGTCATGGACATATGCGCCATCTTTATCCGGGTTATAAGACATATAGAAGCGCGTCTGACCCTCTTGCTCAAAAACAATGAATGACCAATCCACACGATTTAAGATTTGCTGTGCCAGTAAGCTAATCTCTCTATCCTGAAAATAAGCCTCTGCCGTAATCACACCGTTCAAGCAGAGCGCCGTATCAATCGTAGAATATTCACATTTTCCGATACGTTCAGCGGTATCCATATCGAGAAAATGGGCAAAAAATCCATGTTGATGAGGCACATTGTGTAAAAGTGTATGCAATGTTCCCCGTGTGATTTCTAAACCTCTTTCCCGTGAAAAAATACCACGTTCGACAGCAATCACCCATGCGGAGAGTGCGAATCCTGTGGCAGCAATGGATGCCATATCGCCTCTCTTAGTCGAGTCCAATGTCAGACCATAACCCTGACTACCGGAGGTGAGATTGGTATTGTCCAGAAAAAAATCAATTGAACCTTGTATTTCGCGTAGCAGGAGAGTCTCTAATTCCATGTGTGTGTTCTCCAATTAAAGGTTAAGTATTGTCTAAAGTTGAGGATTGGCGCGGAATGAAACGTGTGGGGATGCGGTAAGATTGGAATGGTGTGTCATTATCCACGAAGTCAATCAGTTGTCGAATGGCTGTTGCCCCCCATTCCAGACGGGATGTCCCCACAGTTGAGATGGTTGGATTGGTATAGCGTCCCGGAGGAATATCATCGAAACCGACAAGGGCAATATCCTGCGGCGCACGCAAATTATGATCGGTAATCGCACGCAGGAAACCGAGTGCCATCTGGTCATTCGCACAAAAAACTGCATCCGGTAAATCACCTGATTCAATAATTTCCGTCGCAACCTCATAACCTGAAACTTCAGTGAAATTCCCTTGATACACGGGAACTTCCAGATCATATTTCTCAGCTTCACTCAAGAAAGTTTCCATACGCTCTTTGCTATCATAAGAATCTTTTGCCCCGGCAATAAAATACAACTTACGTAAGTCCTGCTCATACAAATGCAAAAATACATCCCGCACCCCCGGCGCATTATCCAGCAAGAGCGACAATATGTAATCATTCTTGAGCGGTCTATCCATCACAACGATGGGGAAGTGCTGTGAAGCCAGTTTGAGTATCGACTTGTTACCGATTTTAGAATCAAACACAATTGCGCCATCTACCTGACGATGCAGTAACATCCGCCGTGTCGAACGACTTTCAGGACAAACAAGCAGTTCGTAGTCTGTTTCGAGAATGACGCTATGAATACCTTCTAAGATTTCTTCATAAAAAGAGCCGCCAAAGCGTGAGATGAACACACCGATAGTATGTGTTTTACTTTTTTTGAGGTTGCGGGCAAAAGCGTTAGGGTGATAATTCAGTTCCTCGGCAGCTTTGAGGACACGTTGCCGGGTTTCTTCGCCAATACTCCCTTTGTCATTGAGTACATAGGAAACAGTGGTAACGCTGACCCCTGCGCGTTTGGCTATATCTCGAATTGTTGGCATGAATAACATTCCTGGTGCAGATAGCTTCTGGTGAAAGTGCCCAAAATAATACCTGATTTTATTGACAACAAAAAATAAATGTGATAAATTCACTTTTAAGTGAAACGTTTCACTTCACTGATAAATAATTTATCCTAAAATTAAAAAAAAGTAAAGTTATCACTTTTTTCAGAGACAAGATGACAAATAAATTTGAAAATAAATACGGATATTTTTCGGACGATGGTCGGGAGTACATTATCAAAACTCCTTACACACCGCGTCCCTGGGGCAACATCATCAGCAATGGCGACTATAGCCTGATGATTTCTCAGAACGGTTCGGGTTATAGCTGGCGTAACAATGCCGGACAAAACCGTATCACCCGTTCATTTCAAGATTTAATCAAAGACAACTGGGGCAAATACTTCTACATTCGTGACCTCAAGCGTGATATATACTGGTCGGCTACCTATAAGCCCGTCATGCGTGACTATCAACATTATCAGGTTGTGCATGGCATCGGATATAGTCGATTCATTCATCGGGTAGAAAATATAGAAAGCACACTCACCGTTTTTGTCGCTGCCGATGCGCCACTCGAATTTTTCCAACTTCAACTCACAAATCATAGCGAAGAAACCCGCGAACTCGACATCACATCTTATGCTGAATGGGGATTGGGTTTTGCGCCCGATGAACATCGTGAATTCCATAAGTTGTTCATCGAAACCACTGCCGATGAAGACAAAAATGCGGTCATTGCCCGGAAGTGCCTCTGGGGTTTCCCCGATGAACAGGGCAGACACAACAATATCGACTGGCCCTACACAGCATTTATGGCAGCAAGTGAACCGCTCAAATCCTATGATTGTGATAAAGAGACATTCATTGGTCTTTACAACAATGATGACCGTCCATGCGCGATGGCTGAGCCGGAACTTGCCCGCCGGACAGGACGCTTCACAGACGCAATTGCCGCTTTACAGGTCGCAATAAGCCTGGAGCCTGGTGAATCAAAAACAGTTGTATTTACACTCGGCGCAGCAGAAGATGCTCAGGAAGACGCTGACGACCTCATCAAGCGTTATACCTCTGTCGAAGCAAGTGAAGAGGCATTTCAAGCAGTCGGCGAATTCTGGTCGCGTTTCATTGACCGTGAACAGGTTGAAACCCCCGATGATGCCTTCAATTTCATGACCAACGCCTGGTCAAAATATCAGGCTTTATCCTGCCGCATCTGGGGTAAATCCGCATTTTATCAGGTGTCTGCCGGATATGGCTTCCGTGACCAATTACAGGATAGCCAGATTTTTCTGGTTGGCGAACCGGAATTCGCACGGAAACAATTGTTATTGCACGCCACCCAACAATTCATTGAAGGCGATGTCTATCACTGGTGGTTCTCGATTCGTGGTGGTGGTCCCCGCACCAATTGTTCGGATGATTTGCTCTGGATGCCCTTTATTCTAGGGTCATATCTCGATGAAACGGCGGATTACAGCATCCTTGACGAGCAAGTTCCTTACCTTAACGCGCCGGAAGAATCCTTTTATGAGCATTGCAAACGTGCAATCGAGCGTTCATTTTCACGATTTTCACCTCGCGGCATTCCTTTGATGGGCGACCATGATTGGAACGATGGCTTAAGTGCAGTCGGAACATTGCTCAAAGGCGAAAGTTTCTGGGTGGCAGAATTCCTCTACATGATTCTCGGGCGATTCATTCCGCTTGCAGAGCGCTGTGGAGATGAAGCATTTGCAAAACGCTGTGCAGTTATCCGCGAAAATCTCAAAGATGCGTTTAATCGGCATGGCTGGGATGGCAAATGGTATTTGCAGGCAACAACCGATGACGGATTGGAACTCGGTTCGGATGAAAATGAAGAAGGTAAAATCTTCCTCATGCCGAATATCTGGGCAGCGATGAGCGGCATTGCAGATGAAGACCGTGTTCAGACTGCGATGGATTCCGTTACTGCCTATTTACTCAATAGCTACGGGACATTGCTCAACTATCCAGCATTCACGAAACCGCGTCCTGATATAGGTTATGTCACCCGTTACGCTCCCGGCTTACGTGAAAATGGTGGAGTCTATACTCATGCCGCGACATGGTCTGTCTGGGCTTATACTGTAAGTGGTCATCCTGAACTGGCGTATCAAGCCTACTCACGCATTTGCCCGCCGAATCGCAGTGACGATATAGATACCTACAAAGCCGAACCCTATGTGACACCCGGTAACATCGACGGACCCCTCTCTGAATATTTCGGACGGGGTGGCTGGACATGGTATACAGGCTCGGCACAGTGGATTCACCGTGTCGCGACACAGTGGATTCTGGGCATTCGTCCGCAGGAAGATGGCTTACTCGTTGACCCCTCTATCCCCGCAGCATGGTCTGGATTTAAGGTGAAACGCACATTCAGAGACGCAATTTATGAAATCACGGTCGAGAATCCGGCAGGAGTAAACACTGGCATTCAATCTGTCACAATTGATGGAGAACAGCATGACAGCAATCTACTGCCTGTATTTTCTGATGATAAAACACACATTGTTCATATTGTGATGGGCGCATAAGCCGGAAAGGAAAATATTTGAATTGATAAATAAGCAGTTGAAATCTAACCCGGTAAGTAAATATTTTTATCGACAAAATTAGTGTAAAGAAAAGATGATATGAAACTCAATAAATTTCTAAGTGTTGCAGTACTGCTCGTTTTAATTGTCTCTCTGACATCTCTGGTGATTCCGGTCAATGCTCAATCAGTCACGATTCGCTATGCCAATTGGAATCTCGGCACAGAAGAAGAAAATAACCTTCAACGTCAACTTGTCGCAGCATACGCTGAAGCAAACCCTGATGTCACAATCGAATTTGTAGATATGTCCGGTGATGGTAGCTGGGATGAAAAACTGACCAATCTTGCTGCTCGTGGTGAATTGCCGGATGTATTCATGGCAAACAACACCCCTTACTACATCCAGAATGGTTGGGCTGCTGATTTAACCGCAATGGTTGAAGGTGATGAAGATTGGGCAAACGTGCCTCTGGTTCTCACAGATGCTGTAACCTATTCTGATAGCGTGATGGGTCTGCCATCCGCACAATTCGTTATGGGCTATTTCGTAAATCAAGATTTGTTTGAAGCTGCCAATCTCGATGCACCTGCATATGGTGTTTCAGTAGAAGATTTCATCGCTGCAACCACATCAATCACAGATGTTCAGCAGGGCGTACTCGGTCTGGATGAAATGGAATTTATCCTCGGATGGTATCCAAATTCACAGGATAGCAACCTCGGCTGGTTCAGCTTCGACGGTACAAATATGAACTATAACTCCGAAGCATTCAAAGATGCTATTGATACCGCTCTTGAATTACAACCGCACACCTGGCAGGGTCTGAGCGAAGACCAGATGACTGCTTTCACTGCACAGGGTCCCTGGGAATTATTCCTGAATCAAGAATCCGGTGTGCGCTGGGACGGTGGCTGGGCGATTCCGGCTTATGCTGAAAATGCAACCTTCAACTGGGATTTCATCGGTACACCTGGCGGTAATCAAGCGATGGTCACTGATATTCTCGTTATTTCTTCATCTAGCGAAAATATGGAAGCTGCGTATGACTTTGCTAAATGGATGAGCTTCTCCAGCGAAGGCTACACAACAGAAGCATCTCTTGCAACCGATGCAGGTGCTGTGCCGACCCGTATGCCTGTGACTGTTACACCTGAGACCATTGATCTCTACATGGGCTTTGTCGGCGATTTACCGGGTCTGCGTATGGCGCTGGAAAACCTCGACAACAGTATTGTTGAGTCGCTGGCGAAAATTGTTCCAGGTTACATCAATGCACGCTGGGAAGGTCGCCCCGGTATTGATATTGGTGAAAATCTGGATGTGAATATGTGGTTTATGTTCGCAATGGTCAGTACGGGAGAATACAATTATGACGATTACTCCGCACAACTGGAAGAATTCGCGAATAATATCTTAGCCGAAGCAAGCGCTGAGATGATGGCTGAATAAGCATTCTGGAGGAGCGTGGTGATTGCATCACGTTCCTCTTTTATTTTATACTGGAAGGTACATTATCGTTGTGGCGTAAGGGCGAATTCGCCTCTGCAACTTCGTACACGTCAATGTTCCCCGGGCGCCAATCTACTTGATAAAAATAGAGAGTTTGCATTCGATTTGTGTTACTCTCAGTCATCGCATCCAATTTTCAATCTGTCGTTCAGGTAAGCTATCGACCCGCAGTCAGTGTCATAGCGCGATGGGAGAATTTGCAATGCCCCGCATACTGAAATTCAAATCAAAATGGGCTAAGAGGCTACTTCTCTTCTTTATAATTGCGGTAGTTTCCGGCTTTGTCATCTTTAACGTGCAAATTCTCGTGACAGCACAATGTGACACCGGACAGGACATCGCGGAATTGATGAACACGCCGGATGAAGTTTTGCCACAAAACGATGGGATATTTACCGGAATAACAGGTGAACCCATCACAGAAGTCCGCGCAGATGCTTCCGGTCTTGTGTCTGTTGAGAATGAATATACGTCAAATTACGCGAATCCGGCTGTATTGATACGGCAGAACGAAATGGCACAATTCATTGTGACAGTTCTCGCAGATGGTGAATATACCATCGCCTTCGATTTTCTTGCTTCACCTGAATCAATTGTCCCGGAAGGGCAGATGACCATAGACGGCAATTTCCCTGTGCCAGAATTGCAACGTTTCACATTCCCCATCTATTATCGCAATATGTCAAATACCTTCCCTGTTGATCGTTATGGTAACGATGCTCTGATGCGGCAGGTGCGGGAGATGCGCTGGTCAAACACCGCATTGTGGGATGCGAATTCCAGCCAGCTTTATCCAATTCGTGTGCATCTCACTGCCGGAGAACATCAATTCGCATTAACACTAACAGCAGGCGAGGCATATATCGGCAGTATGTACCTTGTCGAATATACGCCGTATCCATCTTATGAAGCGTACCAGGCGCAATTCACATCACAGGCTACTTCGGATGTAATATTGACAGTCGAAGCCGAATTACCCGCCTACAAAAATGATACATCGGTACGTCCCGAGATCAGTCGCAACCTGACCGTCACACCCTATGATACTTATTGTCAGCGTTTGAATATATTGGGTGGAGAAAGCTGGGATAAGAGTGGTAGTGCCGCCTACTATGAGTTAGACGCTCCGCAGGATGGATTTTATGTCATCAGCTTGCGGGTACAACAGAACACACGAAGTAATTTTACTGTTTTCCGACGTATTACCATCAATGGGGAAGTGCCATTTGAAGAACTGAATACTGTCGCTTTTGAATATTCACAAAATTGGCAGACAGTACAATTGGGCGGCGACACGCCTTACATGATTTATCTGCAACAGGGCGTGAATGTCTTAGGAATCGAAGCGACAAACGCACCATATTTACCCGCGATTGATACTATTCAAGATGCGTTGCTGGAAATTAACACGCTTGCGCTTGAAATCCGCCAGCTAACAGGCAATCAAAGTGATCGTTACCGTGAATGGCTGATTTCGGACTACATCCCCGATATTGAAGAGCGTCTGAACACAATTGCTCAAAATTTGATTGATGATCGCAATACACTGGTTATCAATGAAGACAATGGGTCATCGCCTGAAAGCCAGAGTTATCAGATAGCAATCGACAATCTGCTATTCCTTGCAGCTAACACCAATGAAATTCCGATTTATATGAGTCGTTTTTCGGATGGAACAGGCTCCGCAGCACAATTATTAGGCACGGTGTTGCCATTATTGCAAACACAACCGCTTGCAATCGACAAAATTTATGTGCATTCACCGGATGTCACACCGGAAACGCCGCAGGTCTCATTCCTGACAGGGATGCTAGAAACGTATCGGCGTTTTGTCTATTCATTTAAACCGGGTGCATATCAACCAGGCAGTGGGGATGGCGATGAATTAATTGTCTGGGTTAATCGTCCGCGCCAGTATGTTAATCTATTGCAATTGATGGCAGATACCACATTCACACCGGATACTGGAATCCGTGTGCGCTTCTCAATTATGCCGGATGAATCCAAACTCATACTGGCAAACGCCGCCGGGATTCAACCGGATGTAGCATTGGGTGTCAGTACCAATCAACCTTATGAATTAGCGATTCGCAACGCTTTATATGATCTGCGAAGCTTTGATGATTTTGACTCTTTCATTCAAATCTACGAACCCGGGTCGCTCTTAGGCTATATCATCAATGATTCGGTCTATGCCATCCCTGAAACGCAAGATTTCTGGGTAACATATTACCGCACGGATATTATGGAAACACTTGATATTCCCGTGCCGCAAACCTGGGATGAAGTCGTAGAGATTTTGCCGGAATTGCAACGCTATGGCATGAATTACAGTACCCCGCTTTCAAGTGGGGCAGGGCAAAAAGGCTACCTGGTGACAGCGCCCTATCTCTTTAATTTTGACGCGCCTCTCTATAGTGAAGACGGATTTACGACAGGCATTCAGAGCGATGAAGCGATTAATGCGATTAATTTCATGGCAGATAGTTTCACTATTTACGGAATGCCTCTCACAACAGCAAATTTCTATCAAGATTTTCGATATGGCACAATTCCGGTGGGCATTTCGAATGCAGAAACGTATCTCAAACTGACAACGGCTGCCCCTGAAATAACGGGTTTGTGGGATATTGACCTTTACCCTGCAACGGTATTGCCCGATGGCACAGAAAATCGCTGGGCAACGGGCTCTGCTCAGACCAGTCTCATGTTCCAGAATACCGATAGACCGGAAGACAGTTGGGTATTCCTCCAATGGTGGATGTCTACTGAGACACAAACTGAATTTCAAGAACAGTTGATCCTCAATTACGGCGAAGAATATCTCTGGTTTTCCGCTAACACAGAGGCATTTTCAAATCTCCCGATACCGGAAAATCATCGCGATGTTGTCCTTGAACAATGGGAATGGCTGCAAGAACCTGTCAGGCTTCCCGGTAGTTATATGCAGGAACGTGAATTGAGCAATGTCTGGAATCGGATTGTATTTGATGGCGTGAATTCCCGTGTCGCGATAGACCGTGCTGTCATTATCATCAACCGCGAGATTGCACGCAAAATGGAAGAATTCGGCTTTCTGGAAGATGGGCAGCAGGTACAGGAATTCAGGATTCCGACAATTGAAACAGTGATAGGGTGGATGCAAAATGCAGATTAGAGCAGCGTTCCAGAATTGGCTCAGGAAAGAAGGCAGTGCTTACGCATTCCTTTCAATCTATGCAATCTTGTTCATCATCTTCATTGTTGTGCCTGTGCTGGCGGCATTTTTCCTGTCGTTCACATTTTTTGATGCCATTCAACCCCCTCATTTTGTCGGGTTGAGCAACTACATCACGCTACTGACGCAGGATGATATTTTCATGCGTTACGTCCTGCCGAACACAATTCAGTTTGCGATAATCGTAGGACCCGGTGGCTATGTGCTTGCGTTTCTTCTGGCATGGATGCTGGCTCAACTCCCTAAAATTCCACGTACAATTTTCGCGCTGATTTTGTATTCCCCGTCAATGACGGCTGCCGTTGCCATGACTGCGGTCTGGAAAACGCTTTTCAGTGGCGATCAGACCGGCTACCTGAACAGTTTTTTGATGAGTCTCGGATTTATGAATGAGCCGATACAGTGGTTGCAATCCCCCGATTATTTGATGACTGTGATGATTATCGTCACGCTGTGGAGTAGCATGGGCATTGGCTTTCTGGCTATGCTGGCGGGTATTCTCGAAATTAATCCCGAACTCTATGAAGCAGCAGCCATTGATGGCATGAACAATCGCTTTCAGGAAATTTTCTATATTACGATTCCGTCCATGAAACCGCAGATGCTTTTTGGTGCGGTGATGGCAATCGTCACCACCTTTCAAGCAGGGGCAATCGGGGTGGCACTTTCGGGAGCGAATCCGACACCACAATATTCCGGGCAGTTAATCGTCAATCACATCGAAGATTATGGATTTTTGCGCTATGAGATGGGTTATGCGGCTGCGGTTTCTGTGGTGTTACTGCTGATGGTACTGTTTTTCTCGCAGGTTGCTAATCGTTTATTCGGTAGTGATGTGTAGGAGGATGACCGATGTTTAAAAAATGGTTCAGACAATCGACTGGCATCCGTAACCGGGGTATCAATCCACAGGGTTTTCATGTGAGCCAGCTTAAGTTTTACATGATTTTGATCCCGCTATCGGTGTTTATGTTGCTGCCGATACTGTTTATTTTCTCGACAGCTTTCAAACCACCGGATGAATTATTCGCCTTTCCGCCGCGCTTCTTTGTCATCCGACCGACTTTGAAAAATTTTCAAGATTTGTTCTCAAAATTAACAACGTCCGGCATTCCGGTGAGTCGGTATCTGTTCAATAGCATTCTGATTACGATCATCACTGTGATTTCTTCGATTGTGGTTTCCAGCATGGGCGCATTTGCACTCTCGAAGAAAAATTTTGCCCTCAAGCAAATCTTATTCACAGTCAACAATATCGCGCTGATGTTTGTGCCGATTGCAGTCAGCATTCCACGCTTTCTCGTTATTCAACGTATGGGCTTACTGAATACCTTCCCTGTGCATATTTTGCCGGTTCTTGCGATGCCTGTTGGCTTATTCCTGCTTAAACAATTCATGGATGGTATTCCCGATGAAATCATTGAAGCCGCACAAATAGACGGGGCGTCCGACTGGTATATCTACCTGCGAATTATCCTCCCGATGATTCGTCCGGCACTGGCGACGATCGCTATTCTCACGTTTCAGGCTGCATGGAACAATGCAGAAATATCCACACTCTATGTCAATGATGAAAGTCTGCGAAATCTTGCCTTCTACCTCAATACGCTCAACAGTCAGACCACAGGGGCAAATATTGTCGCAGGGCAGGGTATAGCGGCGGCGGCAGCATTAATCATGTTTATGCCGAACCTGATAATTTTCATATTTTTGCAGGGTCAGGTAATGAGTACGATGTCTCACTCGGGGCTCAAATAATGAAAAAATTAACCTTATTGCTCATCATTGTTTTTAGCGTGCTGGCGATCAATATCCCGGTCAGTGCCAGCGCACCTTATCAGACCTGGACATTGGGACCCGGCGGATTCTATTACCCGGTACAGGATGCCTACACACCTGTCGGTGAAATCGCATTACCGATCTCGGAAGCCGAAGATATGTTTCTCGCGCCGGATGGTTTCCTCTATATCGCGGATACAGGCAATAGCCGTATCGTCAAAATAGATGATAATTTCGAGATTATTGCGGAATTCGGTGTCGATATTCTGGATGAACCAACCGGGTTATTTGTCGATGAAGATAGCACCCTCTATATCGCGGATGCTGGAACAAACACCGTTTTCATAATTGATTCAGATGATAACCTTGTCAATGAATTCGGACGACCAACAGAACCCTTATTCGGGGCAAATAACCAGTTCTTACCGCGAAAAATTTCAGTTGATGTTCGCAAAAACCTGTACATCGTCAGCGAAGGTTCGGTTAACGGGCTGGTCATGCTGAATATACACGGTGACTTCATCGGGTACTTCGGTGCGAATTCAGCGCAAATGTCGATCAAGATGATACTGCAACGCGCATTCCTGACCGAAGAACAGTTACAGCAATTTATCAGAAATGAAGCACCTTCACCGACCAATGTTGCTCTGGATGAACGCTCACTGGTATATACCATTACATCCGGTGCGCGACGTGGTGAAAGTATCCGTAAATTCAATATCTCCGGTGCAAATCTCTTCGATGATTGGATTGTCGGCTCAACCGGATTCCGGGATATTGATGTGAGCAATGATGGCTTACTCGTCACCATTGATGGCGATGGGCACGTTTTTGAGTATGATCACAACGGCACATTGATTTTTGTTTTCGGTGCATTGGAACGTGGCGACCAGCGATTGGGTTTGCTAAGCAATCCAACCGCCATTGAACGGGTCGGGGACGATTTATACGTGCTGGATAAAAGCAAAAATGCGATTGTCGTTTATGAAGTCACGGACTTTGCCCGGCAATTGCATGAAGGGGTTGCGCTCTATACCGAAGGTTACTACGAGGAAGCCAGACCCTATTTTGAAGAAGTCCTCAATGACAATGGTCTGGTCTTGATGGCATATCAGGCACTTGCCGATGCTGCCTACAAAGAACTCGATTATGATACAGCACTGAGCTATTACCGTCTTGCCGATGACCGCAACGGCTATTCCGAAGCATTCTGGGAACTCCGTAATGCTGTTTTACAGGATTATCTCGGCACAGCATTAATTGTGATAGTGATCATCTGGATTGCATGGAGCATTTTCTCCCGCCTGGAAAAACGCTATCACTGGTTAGACCCGCTCAGAAAATGGGGTAACTCACTCAAAAAATTCCAGCTTATTGATGATTTTGTGTTCATGTTTCGCTTCATCAAGAAACCCGCCGATAGTTTTTACTATATCAAACATGATCAACGTGGCAGCTTGCCATTTGCCTTCATCATATACGCCTGGGTCGTGATTCTGCGTATCGTATCACTTTACTTCACGGGATTTGTCTTTAGCCCCTACTATTCGACCTCCTGGCAGGTTCGTATCGAAACCGAAATTATGTATACGATTGTTCCTCTAATTCTGTGGAATGTCGCCAGTCATCTGATAGCCTCAATCAATGATGGGGAAGGACATGCCCGGCATGTCATCATCGGCAGTGCATATAGTCTCTTCCCGGTTGTTCTGATGTGGTTGCCCATCACGCTGGTTTCGAATCTGTTGACCGTCAATGAAGTGTTCCTGTATAGCTTTACCGCACAATTGATGTGGCTCTGGACAGGGATCATGCTCTTTATCATGGTCAAAGAAATTCAAAACTATGAATTCGGGGAAACTGTCCGCAGCATATTGACCACGCTTTTCACAATGGCGATTTTCTTGCTAACAGCCTATATCCTCTATGTGCTGTTCAATCAACTATATGAATTTGTTCAGGCAATTATTCAGGAGGCTGGTTTACGTGTATAAGTTCAGCCGATTTTCAATAAATAAATTGCTGCTACTAATGTTGCTTCTCATCGTGTTGTCTCCTGTATCGACCTTACAAGCAGGAGACACATCTGAAGAAATCCCTGAGTCCTACGAAATGGTTGCTCAAAATGAGCAATTCCAGCTATACGTTGACTCAGAGGCTCTAACATTCAAACTACTGGATAAACGCAGTGGCTATCTATGGCATTCCGGGTTAGATGAACCTATCGAAGGAGATCGTCTCAACACCTCATGGCGTGCATTCGCAAGAGGTGGTCTCAGCATAGAATATTTTGACCGTCGCGGCAGCAATACACGGGTATCCATAGATAATTCGACTCATACTTTGAATGTAACACAGATAGAGCAGGGCATCTCAGCAATTCTGACATTCGATGATTTTGGTATCACCGTTGAAATGCGTTTATTGCTGGAAGAAGAAGGCATCCGGGTCGAAATTCCCGCAGATAGTATTCGCGAAGACAATGAAGAATTTCGTCTCTCCAGGGTATATGTGTTTCCATTTTTAGGAGCAACACGCGGCGGCACTGTCCCGGGATACATGTTCCTGCCGGATGGTGTCGGTAGTCTGGTACATTATGCTGATACAACGCCCGCACGGAATATGTTTTACGGACGCTACTATGGCGCTGATTTAGGCATGATAGGGCGACGGCTCTATTCTGATGAAATTGTCGCCCCGATTCCGATTTCGTATCCCGTTTTTGGTGCTGTGCATGGTGAAGGGGAAAACGCCTTTATCTCTGTCGTTGAAAATGGCGCATCCTACGGGGAAGTACAGATGCACCCCTCCGGCATCATCACTAATTTTAACTTCATCTATAACGCCTTCATCTATAACCAGACCTATTTTCAGGCAACCAATCGCTCCGGTGATGGCGTAACGACGATTCAACGTCAAACCAATCATTTTGATGCAGTCGTGCATTATCGTTTCCTGACAGGCGACGAAGCCGATTATGTTGGTATGGCACACAGTTATAGACAATATCTGCTGGATAACAACCTGCTACGACACAATGAATTTACAAATTCTGATATAGGTATCCGTCTGGAATTTCTGGGTGGCGACAAAGAAAAAGTCATGGCGTGGCATGAATTTATCTCGATGACGACCGTTGAACAGGTCAATGAGGTTCTCGATGGCTTGCAACTGCCGAACACAGAAGTCATCTATTACGGTTGGCAACCACTCGGCGCATCCTCAATGCACCCCTTATCTTTCCGTATCGAAAATAATCTGGGTAGCCTTGATGATATACGCAATCTGGCTGACCGTGTTCATGCAGATGGAGGTAATTTCTCTCTGTACTACAATCCACAGGCAGCAATATTCGCTGAGAGTGGTTATTCTTCGCGCAGTGACCTGGCAATGGCAATTACAAACACCGCAATTGGTGAATTTCAACGTGATGCCTTCGAATTTTTTACGATTAATGCGCTGGAAAATCGTCATACACGCTTCACCAATAACCTGCAAGGACAGTTAGATACAGGACTTGCGCTGGATAGCATTGGCTGGACGCTCTATAGCGATTTCCGTGATAGTAGCCGCATGAATCGACAGGAATCGCTGATTGCTTATCAAGAACTACTCTCTGAAACAGATTTCCGTCTGACATTTTATCGCCCGAACGATTACTTCTATGGCATCGCAGAATCTTATTACGATATGCCATTATCGGATAACGGCTATATTTTCAGCACAGAAACCGTGCCGTTTTTGCCGATTGTGCTATCCGGTCACATTCCCTATTACGGGTCTGCACTTAATTTCTCCTCCAATTTGCAGGTCGATTTGTTACGGCATGTTGAATACGGCATCTACTCCTCATATTTCCTGACCTATGAGCCAACATCAGAGATTATCAACACCGATTCCTGGTGGATTTATACCTCATCTTATGAGCAGTGGGGCGATCAGGTGCGAGATAGTTATGCCTGGATGAACGACTTGCTTGCGCCTGTAGCCGGACAGGAAATCATCGACCATCAGCAACTTGCGAGTGATGTCTACATGACCACCTACGCCAATAACAGGCAAATCATCGTGAATTATTCAGAACAATCTTTCACCTATGAAAATGCAGTCATTGCGGCACAGGATGCTATAGTTCTGGAGAGTGGACAATGATCGATATAAAACGGAAATCACCCCGTCGTGAAATAAGTCTACGAATGCGGGAGGCATTGCATGGGTACGCCTTTATACTGATCTGGGTTGTTGGATTTTTAATCTTTACATTTTATCCGCTCGTTCAGACTTTTCACTATAGCTTCAACACAGTATCCGTAACGCCGACACAAATTGAGTACGATTATGTGCAATGGGCGAACTATACCCGTGCAATTTTTACCGACCCGAACTTCATTGAACTCTTAATTGGCTACACAGTTGAAACACTCATTTCAGTGCCGATTGTGCTGATTTTTGCCATGATTATTGCTATCTTCTTGAACTTTGACTTCAAATTTAAAGGCATATTCCGCGTCATTTTCTTTTTGCCGATTGTTATCACCAGTGGTCCGGTTATTCAGGAATTAACCGCACAGGGTGCTGCTACAGTCTCTGGCATAGCTGACATTCCGGCAGTCATTGATTTTATGGAGCAATTACCGCGTGCCTTACGAAATCCGGTTGAATATCTCCTGACCTCCTTCATCTTAATTTTGTGGTTTTCAGGCGTTCAAATTTTGATTTACCTCTCTAGCTTACAGAAAGTCGATGCCAGCGTTTACGAGGCAGCCGCTATTGATGGGGCGTCCGGCTGGTCAACATTCTGGAAAATCACACTTCCTTCACTTTCGACGGCAACAGTAGTCAATGCAGTCTATACGATTGTGACACTCTCGCATTTTTCGGAAAATAAAGTGATTAAATACATTTACGACCAGACCTATAACATTCAGGGTGGTATCGGCTATGCCAGTGCGATGTCATTCATCTACCTCGCTGTGATGGTGACTATACTGGCAATTGTGTATCTAATCCTCAGACAATGGGCGAACAGAGGGACAGGATCATGAAATTACTCAATCATCCACGTATTGAGCAAATACGCGGGTTCATCTTCGGCAATGGTGTGCGGGATGGCATCCTGTTGAAATTGATGTTGTATGTGCTATTGATAACGATTGGCTTTGTCTATCTTCAGCCTCTGTTATTCATGTTCGTCAACAGCATCAAAAGCCCCGATGACCTGCTTAATCCGATGGTGCAATGGGTTCCGACAGGCTTCTATACAGGCAATTACGAACGGGCATATAAAGTTCTGGATTATCCGAACACATTGCTAACATCAATTATGATGAGTGTTGTCCCATCTCTCTTGCAGACCGCAGTAGCCTCTATCATTGGATACGGACTTGCACGGTATCGTTTTCGTGGCAAAACTTTGATTTTTGCGCTGATTTTATCGACATTTTTGCTCCCACAACAAAACACGATTATCCCGCAGATGCTGAATTATCGTGACTTAGGATTACTCGGAAATCCATTGGCATTGATTCTTCCCGCTTTATTCGGGCAGGGCTACCGCAGTGCAATTTTCATCCTCATCTTTTACCAGAGCTTTGCCTCATTGCCAAAAGCACTCGAAGAAGCCGCACGTTTGGACGGGGCATCGGATATACGCATTTTCCTGTCGATTGCAGTCCCTACAGCGATTCCCGCCTTTATCGTATCTTTCATATTTTCGGTTGTCTGGTACTGGAATGAAACCTTCGCGACAGTCATTTTCCTGGGAGGTGGAACAACGACGCTTCCGATGCAATTATCACGATTTACACAGGCATATGAGAATCTATACCCGGCGGGTGTCGTCAATATCTTTGACAGACTCAATGAAGCTGTCAAGATGAGCGGGACATTCTTGAATATATTGCCTTTACTGGTGATGTATTTCGTTTTGCAACGCTGGTTTGTCGAATCTGTTGAAATGACAGGCATCACAGGCGAATAAATTAATCACCAATGTTGAAAGAGACTTAAGTTATGAGATTGCTGTACATTGATATTGATAGCTTACGACGCGATCATCTCGGGTGCTATGGTTATCACAGGAACACCTCGCCTGTGATAGATGAATTTGCAAAGAGCGCAACCCGTTTTAACAATGTCTATATTTCTGATGCGCCTTGCTTACCTTCACGTACCGCATTGTGGAGTGGTCGCACCGGATTTCATACAGGCGTGGTCAATCATGGCGGTGTAGCATCCCAACCCTATATTGAAGGACGCGGGCGCAATCATTGGGATGTATTCAGCAGAACAGGCTGGATGCAAGCCTTACAAAAACTCGGCATGAAAACGGCGACAATCAGCCCATTCGGTCAACGTCACGCGGCATGGCACTGGTACGCTAATTTCAATGAAATTTACAACTCCGGCAAAGGTGGCATGGAAATTGCAGATGAAGTCGCGCCGATTGCTCTTGATTGGCTCGAACGTAATGGCTCAGACGAAAATTGGTTTTTGCATATTAACCTCTGGGATCCACATACACCATTCCGTACCCCGCTTGAGTACGGTGAACCCTTTGCGGATGATCCGCTTCCCGATTGGCTCACGGAAGAAGTGCGTCAGGCAGGATGGGATACCTTCGGACCCCATAGTCCGCAAGAACCCAATGATTTATATGATCGTGGTTTCCCGAACTTTCCGCGTAATCCCAAAGTGCTGGATTCAATGGATGAAGTCAGACGCTGGGTCAATGGTTATGATACCGGAGTGCGATATGCCGATGAATGGGTCGGTAAAATCTTCGATAAATTGCGCGAGTTAAGCATCTATGACGAAACAATCATCGTCATTAGTGCCGATCATGGTGAAAATATCGGTGAATTGAATGTCTGGGGCGATCATCAAACAGCAGATGAAATTACCTGCAATGTCCCGCTTATTATAAAATACCTCGGCATCAGCGAAACTGAACGGGTCGATGATGCGCTTCACTATCATTTTGATTGGGCAGCAACCATGATTGAACTACTTGGTGGAACTGTCCCCGATAATTGGGATGGCAAATCCTTTGCTGAGTCCTTCAAATCAGGCGTAGAATCAGGGCGCGAACACCTTGTTATCAGTCAGGGGACGTGGGCTTGCCAGCGCGGGGTTCGCTTTATACACGACGGCGACGATTACCTCTGTATCCGAACTTATCATGATGGATATAAAAACTTTGAGCCGATCATGCTTTTCAATTTAACAGATGACCCGCATGAACAGCATGACCTCGCAACGGATAAGCCGGAAATTGTTAACAGAGCAATGGCATTGTTAGAAGAATGGTATCATCAACAGATGACCTCCAGTGATCACAATGTTGACCCGCTTATGACTGTTATTCAAGAAGGTGGTCCCTATTACACCCGTGATCGACTGCCGGAATACATTGAACGCCTGAAAAATACCGGACGCGCACATCATGCCGAAACACTGGCAAAGCGTCACCCGCGTGAACTATAACGATCTAATGCTGGCTGTTCAACATAGCGGATAGCACAAGCAATTTAGAGTAACACCGCCCCCGGTCGACGTGTTACTCTTTTTGTTTGCTTATAGTACCCCCTGATTTTGTAACTCATGCTGCATTGTCATGACTCCCCGAACTGACAATGACACGGAAACGGATATTCTGAACCAATAAGGCTTGTATAATAATTGAGGTGGGTACCTCTATTGAGGCTCACATTACACAAAGTTGCATTATAATAGTAATACATACATGTCCTGTGTGGTTCGAGATTAAATTATGGTAAACCAACGGTTCAAGAAAATTATAGAGTTCAGCAAAGATATTGTGACACTTGTCGATATAGATGGCAATGTTAGCTACGTAAATCCTGTCATCACTGAAATCATGGGTTATTCTGTTGATGAATACCTGGACTTACAGCCAGCGACTCTGACACACCCTGACGACCTCGAAAATGCACGTCAACTATTTGTGTCTGTTCGAAGCGAACCGGGTATCACAAAAACGATGCAAATTCGTAATCGTCACTGCGACGGGCATTACGTTTGGTTAGAGTTTCACATGACCAACTTGCTGGATGACCCCGATGTACAGGCAATCAGTGTTTTTTCCCGTAACATCTCTCATGTAAAGCAAACTGGAGAAGCATTGCGTCAGAGTGAACAACGATACAGAGCCATTGTTGAACAACAAATTGATGTCATTTGCAAGCTTAGCACAGACCTCACTCTGACCTTTGTCAACGAACCATATGCCCGTCTATTCAATGAGTCGCCTGATGGCATGATCGGGAGAAGTATTTTTAGTTTTGTCCCAGAAGAAGATCATCATCGGGTGAGAGCAAGCTTTGCCGCGATTTCAAAAGATAATCCCATATCAATCTCTGAAAACCGGATTACTTTGCCGGATGGTAGCCAGCACTGGTACGAGTGGACAGACATAGCCATATTTGACGCAGATGCTCATCTCGTTGAATATCAGGGTGTCGGGCGTAATATCAGTGAGAGGAAGCGCCTGGAACACGCACAGGATGAAGCACTTTCAAGCCTGGGAGTTTCGCAGAAATTCCTGGAAAATACATTGAATGCTTTCCCGGCACATACTGTCGTATTGGATAGCGACGGTACGATCATCAAGGTAAATGCTGCCTGGAAACGCTTTGCAGAAGAAAATGGTGGCGCAACAGACTATTATCTCGGCGAAAATTATTTGCAGATTTGCGATGATGTAACAGGAATAGATGCAGACGGTGCGTCGCTGGCAGGCAAAGGAATTCGCGACGTAATTGAAGCCCGTCAGGATGAATTTTATTTTGAATACCCCTGCCACAGTCCCGATAAACAACGCTGGTTCGGGATGCATGTGACAACATTTCCCGATTCTCCTCCCCGCAGGGTACTTGTCACCCATATTAACATCACCGAACGTATCTTAGCCGAAGATTTATTGCGCGAGAGTGAAAAACGCTTTCGCATGATTACCGAGAATTTTCAGGACATCATCGTTGAACTGGATATGAACGGCATAATTAGATATGTTAGCCCCTCTGCAAACCGCCTAACCGGAGAGCCCGAACGTTTTATTGGTCAGCATCTTTCCGGTATTCTACCCGAATTACATCCTGATGACGTTCACATCGTTCAGATGACGCTGGAATCTATCGTTACCATGAAGGCGCCGTCACCATTTGAATATCGTTTTCGTGTCAACGGCGGAGCGGAATATCGCTGGTTTCAGGCAACGCATAGTTTCTTGAGACAGGATGATGAGATACATGGCTTTGTCCTCGTGTCGCGTGATATTACACAGCGTAAAGAATCAGAACTGGAATTACAGTCACTCTATCGCGCTACATCCAGCCTGTTTCATGCTGATAGCATAGAAAACCTTGCTCAATTAATAGTGAATGCTGTCGTAGAGGAATTTGACCTGGTTGACTGTGGTTTGATGCTGGTAACTAAAAAGCAGAATCGGATTCGTCGATTAGCAAGAACCGGTACATATGATGTTAAGGCAGATTCCCTGTTGACACTGGATGGCACAGGATTAATTCCGCTTGCTGTAAGACATGAGGAAATCATCTACGTTCCCGATGTCAGCCAGAACGAACACTATATCCCGAATGAAACACGGACACAATCTGAACTGGTTATTCCACTGAAAACATCCGCTGGTGTGATTGCCGCTCTGGATTTACAGAGTGCAGAGTTGGATGCTTTCACGGAACGCGACCGCCGTATTGTGATTCAATATGCAGAACGAGCCGCCGCCGCACTCGAAACAATGCTACTGTATGAAGAAATTAATCAGCGTGTAGACCAGCGCACCGTTGAACTTCAAACAGCCAAAGATCAGGTCGAAGCAATTCTCAACAGTAGCAGCGAAGGCATCCTTACGGTCAGCATTTCACATGGTATTCAGCAAGCAAACAGCACCTTTAATAGCATGTTTGGATATAATGATGGTACTTACTTTGGCAAACCCATCAAATCCTTTGTTCACGGCAAATTCCATATCGGTCTACAGAACGCCATCTCCGGCGCACTTGCTGATAATAGCATCCAGCGCCTGGAAGTCACAGCACAGAAAAAGGATGGTACAAGTTTTGATGTAGAATTGGGATTCGCCCGGATGCAGCACCCATCCGATGATGAAGATCTGGTTTGTACGGTGCGGGACATCAGCGAACAGAAAAAATCGCAAAAAAAGATCGCAGAGGAACGGAATCTCCTGCGTACCTTAATTGATACGTCGCCGGATTTCATCTATATCAAAGACCTTGAACATCGCTTTTTACTTTCTAACACGACTCATGCACATGCACGCGGATGTGAGTCGCCCGATGAACTCATTGGAAAATCAGATTTTGACTTTTTCCCCGATGAATTAGCAGAACAATTTAAGTCAGAAGAAGCGAACATCTTCCGCAGTGGCGAGGCACTCATCAACTTCGAGCAACCATCAAAGAACGAATCCGGTGGATTTGAATGGGCGTCATCCAATAAAGTGCCGCTCCGTAATCTGGATGGTGAAATTATCGGTCTGGTCGGTTTCACCCGCGATATTACAGAAAAACGCAGACAGGAACAGCAATTACGCTATCACGCGAGCATACAGGAAAATGTCAGTGATGCAGTTATCGTTACGGATACAGAGTTCAACATTCAAAGCTGGAATCAAGCTGCTGAGACAATCTATGGCTGGAAAGCAGAAGAAGCAATCGGTCAAAAAAGCGTGGAAATTTTACAAACACAATTCGATTCAGATGAACAAAGACAACGCACAATTCAAGACTTTCTTGCCAATGGGGCATGGCAGGACGATGTTATTCAACATCATAAAGACGGGCATCCAATCCATATTCAAGCATCTGTCACTCTCTTTAAAGACGCCTATAATATGCCTATCGGTGTGATTGCGACCAATCGTGACATCACAGAAAAGAAGCAACAGGAAGAAGAACTGCGCTATCTGGCAGGATTGCTCGATAAAGTCAGTGATGCCGTCATCACGACCGATGAAAATCGTTTTATTCGTAGCTGGAATCGTGCTGCTGAAAATATTTATGGCTGGACAGCCGCTGAAGCAATCGGTAAACATCTGCACGAATTTTTGCAGACCGGATCGCTCACCTATCAGAGCGCTGCCCGTGCCAAACAAATCCTCTTAGAAACCGGACAATTACAGAGTGAAATCATTCAGAAACACAAAGATGGACACGATATTTACCTGATCGCCTCTGCCAATTTACTGCGCGACGACAATGATGAAATTATTGGAATTATCACCGTCAATCATGACATCACTGAAAAGAAACAGGCTGAAATTGCCCTGAGCCAGAAACTCAATGAGGAACTCGCATTCCAGCAAGCACTGAAATCCCTGCATGAAATCACCGTTGACCTGGCAGAAGTAGCTGATCTTGATAGCTTCTATAAACAGGTTGTTAAACTCGGTCTCGAACGATTAGATTTTGATCGTCTGGCGATGTTTTTATATGAGCCTGAAACAGAAGCCGCTATTGGAACATATGGTACAGATGAGCGGGGTGAATTGTCTGCTGAACATCATGTACGATTTAAACCTACTCCTACCGAAATCATGCGGCAGGCATTGCAACAAGCCGAACGATTTACCTATGAAAAGGCTACCCCTCTATATACCGCCCTAGATCAAACGGGAGCAGGGTGGAATGCAGCAGCGATTTTATGGAATGGACATGAGAGTCTAGGATGGTTGGTTGCTGATAATGCTATAAACAATAAACCTGCAACGAAACCCTTATTAGATATCCTTGCGCTCTATGCACTGACATTAGGCACACTACTTGTACAAAAACACGCATCCGTTCAACTAGCTCAAAGTGAAGAACGCTTTCGACTTATCTCGTCTGTTACATCAGATTATACTTTCGCATCACGACGCAACCAAGACGG